>Ga0310810_10000226_pt1 | contig 57493 bp, 54 predicted proteins | sample NCmetagenome_FD_207641 | JGI IMG/M metagenome (GOLD analysis project Ga0310810, IMG submission 207641) | Soil microbial communities from experimental microcosm in Duke University, North Carolina, United States - NC | ecosystem: Engineered > Artificial ecosystem > Soil microcosm > Unclassified ...
CCTCCTTCGCCCCTCGGGGCTTCCGGGGTGGCTTGCTGCTCTTCATATCGCGGCGCCGTGACGGATTAGGACAGTTCCGACTGCGTCAACCCATGCGGCTACGACGGTGCTATTCACGTTTTTCCTGCGGAGGCGTGCCTGATTCCGGCGTGCCCCCTCTCCTCCGCCGGGATTATACCCACAAGGTGGCGAAAGGCAAGGGGGGTCCCGATTACATGAAATATGTATTGACCCGGACCGGTTCCAAGGTATAGTTTCCTAGAAGGACCACGGAGATCCCTTTGATGGACAACGCGCAGAAGATGGTTAGTCTTCCCGAAGCCGCTCGATTGGCCGGCGTTTCCGAGGACGAGCTCCGCTGCGCCATCAAGGACGGACTCCTCCAGGCCGTCATGCTCCAGAACACCGGCGAGTTCCACGTCTCCGCCAAGGAGCTGGACCTCTACCTGCGCCGCTCGCGCAACACCCCCCTCAACACCGGCATGCGCAAGCGCCGCGTCCTCATCATCGACGACGAGATCAACTTCGCCAACATCATGAAGCTCGAGCTGGAGCGCGATCCCCGCATCGAGGCGAAGTTCGCCACCTGGGGCCGCGACGGCGTCATGATGGCCGAGAACTACAAGCCCGACCTCTGCCTCATCGACTTCATGCTCCCCGACATCACGGGCGACGACGTCATGGAGGCCATCCAGAGCCACCGCGACCGCCGCATGAAGATGGTGGTCTACTCGGCCCACACCCGCGAGGCGATCAAGCAGCACCCCAACCTCGAGGCGCGCCTGACGGAGCTGGGCGCCGACGAGTTCCTCTCGAAGTCGGCCGGCATGAGGGCCCTCATCGCCAAGGTCTTCGAGCTCCTGGGCCTCGAGGCCGGCGCGAAGATCGCGCGCAAGGTCTAAGCCCCCGGTCCTCAGGGCAGCTCGACGTCCGTGAACTCGAAGGGCACTTCCTGCACGAAGTGATCCGCGATGAACGGGAAGCTCAGCGCTTCCGCGTCCGAGCTCAGCGGGAAAAACCCGTGGTACTCCATCGTCTCCTCCCCCGAACCCGAGGAGTGGGAGCTTGAGCGGACATCGAAGGCGACGATCGTTCCGTCCGTGCCCCGGAGCCGAACCTTGTCGCCCTCGAAGCGGGCCCTCAATTCCAGGGCGTTCTCCTTCAGCGGATTCTCCGGCTGGCTGAGGCGCAACTCCGCCAGGACCCCCTTGTCCGTCCGTCTGCAGGACAGCAGCTGGATCGTCGTGTCGCCCAACTTGACGGGTGCCGATCCGTCCATCGGCTTCTTGAATTCGACGGTCTCGACAAGAGACGGAAAGAACATCATCACCCTTCCCTTGACCCGCCCGAGCCGCCGCACCCCGGCCGGCGGGAGGGCAATGTCGACAGCGCTGCGCCAGACGCGCTCGCGCGTCTGGTCGAGCGTAAAGCTGCTCCACCCCGACTGCCGGCCCGCCTGGTCGAGGAGCGTCCCCTTCTCGTCCGTCATCTCGGTGATCTTGAAATCATAGTCGTCATCGAGGTAGTCCCGGCTCAAGGGATGGACGTTGTGCTGCCAGTGGATGCTCAGCAGCATCCGGCCGCCCCGCCAGTCCGCGCGCTCTTCCAGCGTGATCCGCTCGATCGACACCCGGAACGGTCCGGAATAATAAATCGGGCAACGGGACGGCTTCCCTTCGTGCAGGGCGAACGCCCCTTCAGGAGTGTCGAGCGGGAGACGGAGGCCTCCGTGAGCGATGCAGAGCTGATCCAGGAATTCCCACGCCGGAACGTCCTTGCCTCCGATCCGCACGCGCGACCCCGCGAGCCCGGCGGGGATCTCGACGGGGACAGGGATCTGCTTCTTCAGCAGGCCGGGAAGCTCGCCCAGGACGTACTCGCCCTCCGGAAGGCGGACGGTCCAGGCCGGGCCGAGCCATTTCCGGCGGACGGCGGCGCGCTCCATCGAGGCCAGGATCGAACGGACCCGCGCCCGGACTTCGATGTCCTCCCCGCCCGCGAGGCGCTCCAGCGTCGGACGGGCCGCCTCGCCGAGCTCGAGGAGCCGCCGTTCCGCCTGCTGCCGCCGGGCGGAGTCGTCGTGACCAAGCTGCTCCACCAGGCGAAGAAGTTCCGGGTCCTGAAGGGGGACGAGGACCAGAACCCATGCGGCCCAGCGCAGCATCATTTGCCGGCCTCCGGAAGGGGAAGGTCCTTGAACGACAACGGAATCGACAGGAGGCTCATGCGCGACGCCACCCGGACCATGAGCGTTTTAGGATCCGAGGATCCGTCCACCCACGTGCTCAACGCCACACGCATCGGATTCTTTGGATCGGGCTTGACGCTGAAGTACTGCCTTTCCCGTTTCACTTTGCCGTCGATCTCCACGTACTGAAGCATGCGTCGCGCCAGCGGAACCGCTTCCAGCTCGCGGCGGACGGCCGCCGAGAGGTTCGTCGGGTCCGCCTCCAGGACGAACTTCGATTCGAGGGAGGACCCGCCCTTGGCGTTCCGCTTGCAGCTTTCGAGCGTCAGACGGAATTCACCGACCGGTCGGGAGACGCCCTCCGACTGAGTCGGAGTATCGAAGAGGACGTCCACGACCTCATCCGGGAAGGGGGTCTTCCAGACGAGATCGAGTCGGGCAATCGAGTTCAGATCCCGGTCGACGGGCTGGAGCCGCAGCATCCAGACGGAGCTCCGATCGGAAGTCCCCCCGGGGGAACGGACAAAGCTGGAGTCCACGGTCACCTGGGGAAGCAGGGAGCGCCCTCGCCCGTCTTCGGCTCTGGCGACGTCCACGGTCCCCGGGAACGGCCAGGGATCGAGGAGGGGACGATACTCTCTGATCCAATGGACCCGCAGCGATAGCTCGGTCCGGTCCGTCCGGTCCGGATAGGCCAGTTCGCGGACCCGCGTGATGTCATGAATGGAGAATCTCATGGGCCCGGCGTAGGCAAGCGGAGTGGCCTTCGCCGGGTTCGCGATCAGGAAGAAGCGGGCGCGCTCCGGGAGCAACAGGAGATTCCCGTCGAGCCGGCAGACCTCGTCCACGGCCTGCCAGAAGGTGACCCCCTCGAACTTCACCGAGATCGGTTTCGGCTCCCAATTGTCGGGCAGCTCGAACTTCTCGCCGTTCTCCTGGAGGATCTTTTCCAGGATCTCCCGGGCGGACGTGTTGTCGCGGGACAGGGTGATCGGCTTCCAGTGCTTGCGCAGGGGAGCGGCCGGATCGACACCCTCTCCCTTCTCCTGGACGGAGAGCAGCGCCTGCAGCAGGAAGAGCAGGACGACCTTCATCGTCACAGCATTAGACGCCGGCCGCTACGCGGCTTGTAACCCGGGGTCTACTTGCCGGCCGCGATCTTGCCCGTCATCTTGGCGAGCTTGATGAGCGCCTGCGCGTAGGCCCGGGCGCTGGCCTCGACGACGTTCACGCTCGACGCGCGGCCCTCGGCCCGACGGCCCTCGTGCTCCACGGTCACGCGCACCTCGCCCACGGCGTCCTTGCCGGCCGAGACCGCCTTCACCGTGTAGTCGAGGAGCTTGCCCGTCATCGAGCAGGCCTGGTCGATCGCCTTGCAGGCCGCCTCGATCGGGCCATAGGCCCACGCGGAACGGATCACCGTCTCCTCGTAGACCTTCATCGTCACCGTCGCGTGCGACACGATGTCGGTGCCGCTGGTGAACTGGAGATGCTCCAGGATGAAGGGGCCCGCGTGCACCGCTTCCGTGTTCGACCCGACCAGCTGCAGGATGTCGTCGTCGGTCACGTTCTTGACGCGGTCGCAGAGCTCCTTGAACTTCAGGAAGGCCGCCTCGAACGCGGCCTCGTCCAGGTCGACGTCGAGGTCGACCAGCTTGCGCCGGAACGCATGGCGCCCGGAGTGCTTGCCGAGGTGCAGCCGGCTGTTGGCGCCGACCGACTCGGGCCTCAGGATCTCGTAGGTCTTCTCGTGGGACAGCATCCCGTGCTGGTGGATGCCGCTCTCGTGCGCGAAGGCGTTCGAGCCGACCACCGCCTTGTTGGGCTGCACGGGGACGCCCGTGATCTCCACCAGCATCGAGCTCGTGGGGATGATCTCCTCGGTGCGCACGCCCGTGTCGGCGTTGAAGTCCGCGTGGCGGTGCTTGAGCGCCATCACGATCTCCTCGAGCGCCGCGTTGCCCGCGCGCTCGCCGATGCCGTTGATGGTGCACTCGACCTGACCGGCGCCCGCCCGGATCGCCTCGAGCGAATTGGCCACCGCCAGGCCCAGGTCGTTGTGGCAGTGGACCGAGATCACGATGTTCGACGCGCCCGGCACGCGGGTCAGCACGTCCTTGATGATCGCCGAGTACTCCCAGGGGACCGTGTGGCCCACCGTGTCGGGCAGGTTGACGGTCGTGGCGCCCGCCTTGATGACCGCCTCGACCACGCGGCAGAGGTAGTCGGGGTCGCTGCGGGTCGCGTCCTCGGCGGAGAACTCGACGTCGTCCGTGTACTTCCGGGCCCGCTGGACGGCGGCGACCGCGGTGGCGATCACCTCGTCGCGGGTCATCTTGAGCTTGTGCTGGAGATGCAGGTCGCTGGTGGCGATGAACGTGTGGATGCGGGTGCGGCCGACGCCCTTGAGGGCCTCGGCGGCGCGGTCGATGTCCTGGTCCTTGGTGCGGCAGAGGGCCGCGACCGTCGAGCGGTTGCCCACGGCCTTGGCGACCTGGCGGACCGCCTCGAAGTCGTCGTTCGACGCGATCGGGAAGCCGCCCTCGATGACGTCGACGCCCAACTGCGACAGCTGCTCGGCCAGGGAGACCTTTTCGGCGACGTTCATGGAAAAGCCGGGCGATTGCTCGCCGTCGCGCAGGGTCGTATCAAAGACGATGATCTTCCGCATGGCCATCCTCGAGTCTATCCAATACAGCGGGAATTGAACAGGGGGTTCGGGGAACGCACCAGGGATACCCCTGGCGGTTCCCCTAAGTAAGCAGGAGGGTAAGGCCCAGCGGGAGGCTCCGGATCACCGTCTCGATGCTCATCGGCCTCTCGCGGTCCTTCCAACTACGATTTCTTGGCGGGAGCAGGCGCGGGCTTGGCGGGAGCAGTCTTCGTCGCGGCCGGGGCCGCGGGCTTGGCCGGCGCCGCCGCCGTTCCGACGGGATAGACGCTGATCCGCCGGCCCGATTCGAACTTGACCTTGCCGTCGACCAGGCTGAAGAGCGTAAAGTCGCGGCCGGTGCCGACGTTGTTGTTCTCGACCCAGCGGGCGCCGCGCTGGCGGATGATGATGCCGCCCGCCCGGATGTCCTGGCCGTCGCCGACCTTGATGCCGAGCCGCTTGGAATGGGAGTCGCGGCCGTTCTTGGACGAGCCGCCGCCTTTCTTATGTGCCATAGGAAGGGGAATTATAGGGACCGACCCCCGGCAGGTCAAGCGGTATCCGGGAGGTTATTTTTATCACCCGGGAGGGCACCCAATAAGGCAATAGGACTGAGTAGCGCAAACCGGTATCCCGGAACCGTTGGCCATGGGGCCCGAACCCCGTGGCCAATTTTTTTAGGGCTCGTAGAGCAGCAGATCGTCGATCCAGAGGACGCCCTTCCCCGGGACCCGGAAGCGGATCTCGGAAGCCTCGTTGAGGCCCTTCCCTAAGGGCACTTGGAACCCCTCCCAGTCCGTGCCGCGGGCGTCGACGGAAACCCAGGGCCCGGCCCCCAGAGACAGCTCGAAACGGCCTCCCTCCGTCAGCCGGGCGAGGAAGCGGAGCCGGAGTTCTCCGCCCGGAAGAGGGCGCCGCCCGCGCAGGGAGACCCGGAGCCCGACCCCGGGGATCGATCGCGCCGCCTTCCAGGTCCGCGGCGCTTCATGGGGGACGATCTCGAAGTCTCCCGGCCACTCTTTCCCCTGGCGGCCGGTGTCGAAGCCCGCCGTGAAGACGACGTGCGCGGGGAACGGCTGGGCCTCGTCCGGCCCGGCGGCCTCGTAAAGGATGATGTCGTCGAGGATCAGTTCGGCGGAGGCGTCCGCGTAGAACTGGATGTCGTCGATGCGCTCGCCGTCGGCAAGCGGGCCGCCGCTCCCGTCCGGGCGCCGCATCGCGGTCATGTCGACGGTCCCCGTCTGCCAGGACCCCTGCGGCAGGCCGTTCAGGGTCAGGTGGCGGTGGTAGCCGTTCGAGAGGCTGTAGAGCTGCACGCGGATCCGATCCGTCCCCTTCAGCCAGTAGCGGAACTTGAGGCGCGTGTTCTTCCCCATGGGGGGCCCAGGCACGGGATTGAAGATGACGGCGCTGTAGAGCTTCGCGGGATCGCCCATCTTGTCGTCGAAGTCATTCGCGAGCGTCCCGCGGCAGGCCCGGCGGCTGCCGGGCGGAACGTTCGCGGTCTCGGGCGTGCCCGCCATCCACCAGCGACGTTCGATGTCGGTCTCGTAGTCCTCGACCGCGTGGACGCGGGCCGGCATTTTGCCCGAGTCGATGAGCGTCGAGGGATTGGTGTTGGGAAGGGGGAACGACGTCATGTCCGCCGGCTGCCCGCGCCAGTTGAAGAGATCGGGGAGATCGAAGCGCCGCAGGACGTCGAACGGAATCAGCGCCGAGGGCATCTCGAAATCGGTCTTCACCGTCTTCTCCTCACCCGGCCGCGCGAGGATGTAGGAAGCGGCGGCGCCCGGGCGATCGACGAAGTTGCGGTAGGACTCGATTTGCTGGACCGTGCGGACCCCGTCGACGCGCGGCTCGAGGACGCGGGCGTAGAGCGCGGCCTGCGCCATGAAGGGGCCGCTTCCGCTCAGATAGATCGGCTTCCCGGACAGCTCCGGCAGGCCCCGCAGGGCCCGCCAGCCGCCGACGAAGTCCATCGCCTGGCGGCCAACGAAGTTCTCCCCGAGCAGCAGGCTCACCGCAAACGTCCAGCCCCTCTTCGAGACGGCCAGTTCCCCGCTGCCGCGCAGGTCCGCCAGCAGGATCGCGTGCCCCCTCTCGAGTCTCTCGCGAAGCTCGGGATCGTCGGCGAGCGACTCCTTCCCTTCGTCGGCGGCCGCGAGGGTGGCGCCGGACCAGGGCCCCGAGGGCTTCAGGAGAACGCCGGGAATCTCGAGCCCGTCGCGTCCCGCCCAGCTCACGCGCTCGAGGCGCGGGCCGAGGGGGTCGCGGCTCAGCTTGGACGCCGACGTCAGCCGCGGCTGCAGCCCGATGCCCAGCACCTGGGCCAGCTGCTCCGGCAATCTGGCGGGATCGACCTTGGGCGTCGTCACGAGCGTTTTCGCGAAGGCCACGAGACCCGGGCCCGCGGGACGGTTCTGGCCCGGCGGGAAGCAGCGCAGCTCCGTCGCGTCCCAGGGCAGCATCTCGATCGGCGCCTCGGCGACCGGGCCGCCGTCGCCCTCCCCCTTCAGCCACTTGAGGAACCACCCGTAGGCGGCCTCGCGCTTCTTCTTCTGGTAGCCGTGGCCCTCGGTCTCGTCCTCGACGTAGCGGACCCGCTCCGGCGCGCCGAGCTCGTGGTAGAGGCGGGCCCCGTACTCGGCGACCGCGCGGTTGCCCGGGATGCGGAAGCTGTGGTCGTTGTGGGCCGCGATGATGAGGAGGGGCCGGGGCGCGACCATCGCGACGAACTCGTGATTGTTGGCGTAGCGCAGCAGGCCGGGCACGAAGTGGCAGTGCTCCTTCGCGTCGTACCAGTCGCGCTCGCGGACGGCGCTGAGCTGCTCGTAGAACTCGCTGGTGCCGACGACGGGGACCGTGACGGCGATGCGCGGGTCGATCGACGGGAGGATCCAGCTGTTGTAGCCGCCGCCCGAGGCGCCGGTCATCCCGATCCGGGACGGGTCGACGTCCTTCATCGCCAGGAGGATCTCGAGCGCGCAGAGCGACTCGAAGTCGACGATCGCCTGCTGGGCGACGCCGACGGCGAGCAGCTCGGTCCGGCGGTGGTCGCGCTGGGAGATGCCGCGTTCGCCCTGACCAAACGGATCGTAGGTCAGGACCACGAAGCCGCGGCGCACCATGGTGATGCAGAAGGCCTGGAAGTCCGTCTTGGTTTTCGAATCCGCCCACCAGTGGCCCGGCACGAAGAGGATGGCCGGGGCCTTCCCGACGACGTTGGCCGGACGGTAGAGGTGGGCGGGCACCTCGACTCCGGGAAGGGTTTCGTAGATGAGCTTGTCGATCCGGTAGTCGCCGCGCTCGAGGGTCCCGGCCATGCGGAGGTTCGTCGCCTGGGGCTTCGGGAGCCGGGCGAGGCCGAGCGAGGCGAGCAGCTGTTTCCGGAGCCGGGGCGTTTCCTTCTCCCAGGTGGCGCGATCGTTCGGGTGCTCGATGCCGGCCAGGACTTCCCTGGCGCGGGCTTCGAGGAGGTCGAGGACCTGGTCGCCGCGGTTCGGGCCCGGCGGCGGAAGCTCCAGCACGTCCGGCGCCGTGGAGCAGCCCGGCAGCAGACAGAGGATCAGCAGCGCCCAACGCATCTCTTACTAGTTGTACCCCGCTTCGCTATTGTGACGGGACGCTACTTCTTTTCGGCGATGCAGTACAGGTTCTTCAGGCCGAGGATGTAGAGGCGGCCGCCGGCGACCGCGGGAGAGGCGTGGTTGGAATCCCGGAGATCGTTCACCGCGAGCACCTTGAGCTGCGGCCCCGACTGGACCACGTAGCTCTTCCCGCCGCTCGCGAAATAGAGGCGGCCGTCGCCGTCGGCGATCGGGCTGGCCCAGGACGAGCCCAGTCCGTCCAGGCGCTGCTTGTCGGTCTCCTGCCCGTCCGCGACCTTCCAGACCCTCACGACGCCGCCCGCCTGCAGGCGGAAGACGTGCTCGCCGACGATGATCGGGGACCCGATCGCTTCCGGCATCGATCCCGTCGTCGTCCACTTCACGTGCGTCGCGCTGACGTCGCCCTCGCCGCCGGGGTCGACGGCCGTGCCCGAGCCGCCGCGGCCTGAGTCGCTGTAGACGATCCCCGAGCCGAAGGCGGGCGACGAGGCGTCTCCCGCCGACTTGCACCACCAGATGCGGCGGCCGTCGGCCGGGTCGAAGCTCTGCAGCGCCTCGTCCTTGGAGCCCATGCCCGAGGCGATGACGATCAACTGCTTCTTCCCCTTCACGTCGATGAGGATCGGGGTCGAGTGGGCGAACCCGGTCTTGGGCAGCTTCGTCTCCCAGACGGCTTTCCCGTCGGCCTTCGCAAACGCGACCAGGCGCGAGTCGGAGGCTTTGGCCATCGCGCAGAGGAAGATGACCGTGTCGCCGAAGAGGACGGGGCTCGACCCGATGGTGACGTCGAAAGTGTAGGGCTTGATCTCCTGCCGCCAGGCGAGCTTCCCGTCCAGGTCGAGCGCCGCCATGACCGAAGAGCCGAACACGACGAAGACGTGCTTGCCGTCGGTCGCGGGGGTCGGGGCCGCGTAGCCGCCGCCGGGGCCGCTGCGGAAGTCCTCGCGGCGCCAGGGGCCGGGCTCGATCAGGGTGTCCCAGAGGGGCTTTCCGTCGGCCGCCGCGAAGCAGGCCACGTGGTGCTCGGGGATCACCTTGGGGTCGGGCTTGCCACCGGCCCAGCGGACCGTGCAGACGACGACCTTCCCGCCGGTCACGATGGGGCTGGCGTGGCCTTCCCCGGCCAGGGGTGCTTTCCAGGCGATGTTCTCGCCCGTCTCGCCGCCCCACTTGAGGGGGAGGTTCTTTTCGGGGGTAGTGCCCTGGCCCGTCGGGCCGCGGAACTGGGGCCATTCATCATCGGCCCATGCCGCTACCGCCAGCGCCAGCACGACGGCTCCCGCTCCCAGCATCCTCATGCGCATGTCCTCCGGTTCATCCTGTATCACCCCGGACGCCCTGATTGTTACACGGACGAATGTAGGGAATATCCGTACTTCGGGGGGGATCAAATCTCACGATTCCTGTAGCCGACGGGGTCCGGCCTGTGTATTAATAATGCAAGGTTGGGTTGAGGGAGCTTATGAAGCACGCGCTGACGGCGGCATTCGTGATCGCGCTGGCCGGCCTGGCCCATGCGCAGGGCGGATTCGGCGGCAAGGGCGACATGCGTGAGCGCGACCGCATCCCCTGGGTCCGCGGCGGCATGGACCGCGCCATCTCGGGCGGCTCCGAGCTCTCCCCCCTCGAGAAGCGGCGCCTCAAGATCCAGGGCGTCGAGCCCAGCGACAAGAAGTACATCTTCGTCTACATCCGCAGCACCAAGGATGAGGCCACCGAGCCCCGCGAAGTGGCCAACTGCGCCGACGCCGTCGACGCGTCGCGCGGCGCGTGGCACTTCGTGCTGCTGGACGCGGACCCGGAGAACGCGTACCAGAAGTCCTGGGGCATCAAGGGCGGCCCCGCCTGCATCGGCTGCGACATCTACGGCAACGACTTCGTCAAGCTCCCCGGCCTGTCGATCGACATCATCCGGTCGGTCATCAAGGGCACCCCGGACCAGGTCCAGAAGTACGAGGCCAAGCTGAAGTACGACTTCCAGAAGGCGACCGAGACCCTCAAGACCGACGAGGAAAAGGGCGCGAAGATGTTCGTCGACCTCTGCCTCTTCGGCAAGACCGGCTACAAGGAGGTCGGTGAATCGCACACGAAGCTGACCGAGCTCAGCGAGCTCTCGCTGAAGAAGAGCGACCTGGCCGCCGCGGTCTCCCCCGAGATGGGCGTGGACTACCTGGAAGATCTGGTGAAGGCGTACCGCGCGACGTCCCCCGGCGTGAAGGCCGAGGTGATGCTGGCGGTCCTGGAGCACGCGCGCGGGAACGTCCAGCCGGCGATCCAGCGCCTCCTCAAGGTCCTCAAGTACGACGTCCGCACCCTGAAGGCCGAGATCGAGCTGGCCCAGAAGGCGCTGGACGAGATCTCCAAGGCGGGCGACCTGAAGATCGAGGCCGCGCTCGCCGGCGACAAGTCGGTCGCGAAGGAGATCTGCAAGAAGCTCGCCCGGGACTACGCGGGCACGGAAGCGGCGAAGCACGCGACGGACGCCTCGAAATAAGCGTCGGCGGCGTCTAAGATATCAGTGATGCGCGCGCTTCTCGTCCTTTGCCTCCTCATCCCTCAGGATGAGCACCTCGAAGCGATCAAGAAGGTCCTCCGCGCGTCCGGCGACGAAGGCTACGCCTACCGGGTGAAAGGCCGCTTCGAGCGCGACGGCGAGGTCCTCCCCGACGCCATCCTCACGAGCCGGATGAAGATCTACCAGTCCGCCCGCCACGGCGAGAAGATTCTCGTGAAGGGCCCCGAGGGCCTCTGGAAGACGCCCGAGGAGCGCCTCGGCGAGAAGACCGAGAAGATCGACCCGGAGGCCGCCGACATCGTCCGCACCCTCCAGGGCGCCGAGGCGCCCCACCGGATCATCGAGGCCCTGCTGGCGGACGTGGACAAGGGCCGCGAGCCCGAGGAGCGCGAGGTCGAGGGCGTCATGTGCCGCCGCTACGTGCTCTACTACAAGGCCCCGGCCCTCAAGGAGTCCCTCGAGAAGATGATCGACAAGGCGGTCGAGAAGCGCTCGCTCACGCGCCCCGACGAGATCCGCTGGAGCTCGACGGCCCGCGGCAGCCTCCGGATCTACGTCGGCAAGAAGGACGGCCACCTCGTCCGCGCGGTCGACGAGCGCTCGGTCAAGATCGCCTACAAGGTCCCCGAGCAGCAGCCCGACCTGAAGACCTACAAGACCGAGATGGAGTTCGACTTCAGCGACCACGGCAAGGCCAAGCTCCAGCTGGCCAAGGAAGTCCAGGAGCGCCTCGACATCCCCCAGTAGCCCCGCCCCGCGACACAAAAAACAACCGCCCGCGCGTTGAAATCACTGTACTTTTTATAACTATAGTGCTAATAACTATAGGCCCATGAGACGGGTCGCCGTAGACACCTACGTCCTCGACAGCCTGATGAGGGAGCTGGTGGGGCACGACAAGAAGCCGTCCGCGTTCCTGGTCTACCTTCACCTCTGGCGCCGCAGCGCCGGAGGGACGATCCCGAGGATCCCGGCGAGCCACCAGTCCGTCGCCGGCGCCACGGGCCTCTCCAAGAGCGCCGTCCAGGCCGCGGTGAAGGTGCTGCTGCAACGGAAGCTGATCCGCACGACGCGCCAATCCCGGACCGGTGTGCCGCGCTACGACGTCCGCAGGCCCTGGGGAGGGGGATAGCCGGGAGGACTCGGGGGAGTTGAAGTTGCTTGACTGCGCCAGGACGGGCGGGTAGGCTCTTACCTAGGTGATCTAGGTATGGAGCTCCGCCCGCTCGTCCTGGCGATCCTCGAGAGCCGCCCGCTCTACGGGTACGAGATCGTCCAGCGGGCCCGCAAGCGCGCCAACCTGAAATGGGAAGAGGGCACCCTCTACCCCCTGCTCCACCGGCTCGAGCGCGACGGGCTGCTCGCCTCCGAGTGGCGCAAGGCCCCCAACGGCAAGGACCGCAAGTACTACTCTCTGACGCGAAAAGGAAAGACTGTCCTGGCGAAGGACCGCGCCGAGTGGAAGGAGCAGGTCCGCGCCGTATCCGAAATCTTGTTGGGAGGGCGGCATGCCAAACCGGGAAGAAGCGCTCCGTAGGATCTTCGAGGCCACCGGGGTCTCGGCCCGCCTCAGCGACGACCAGAAGCGGGAGCTTCTGGGTCATCTGGAGGACGCCGTCGAGGCCAAGGTCGGCGCCGGCGTGCCCGAGATGGACGCCGTCGGCCAGGCCTTCACCGAACTGGGAGACCTGGAAAAGATCGCGCGGGAGTACCCGAAGGCGCTCCCCTTCGTCGTGGCCCCGGACGGCTCCCTTCACCTCTGGTGGGGCGGCGCCGCCGAGATGGGCTACTTCCTTCTGCTCTTCGTCGCGTTCGTCGAGATGATGATCCTGCCGATGTTCTCCGTCGTCTACGCCAAGACCCACGTCGCTCTGCCGGGCCTCACGGTGATGTGCCTCTCGCTCGCCGGCCTGATGCGGGACAACTGGCCCCTCGTCATCGTCGGCCTGCTGGCTCTGGGCGCCGGGGTTTACCGGATCCGGCGCATGGGCCCCTGGCGCCGGGCGGCCGAACTCGTCCTGGTGCTCGGCGGCGCCGTCGGGTGCGCGGCAGTGCTGGCCGCGACGACGCTCCCCCTGATCGGTCTTTTGGAAGGGACCTGGCGCCGTTGACGGCGTCGAATGCTGCTGGCCCGCGCCACTTTTGAAATCTTCTTGGGAGGACCGCATGCCGAAACGGGAAGACGCGCTCCGCAAGATTTTCGAGGCCACGGGAGTCTCGGGACGACTGACCGAGGACCAGAAGCGGGAGCTCCTGGCCCACCTGGAGGACGCCGTCGAGGCCAAGGTCGGCGCCGGTGTTCCCGAGATGGACGCGGTGGGTCAAGCCTTCGCCGAGCTGGGCGACCTGGAGAAAGTCTCCCGGCAGTTCCCCGGCCCGAAGCCGGCGGCCGTCACGCCCGAGGGGGTCGTCCTGGTGAGCGACATCCGGGCTCACCTCTGGATGGCCGCGTCGTTCCTGGCGTTCTTCGTCCTCATGGGGTGGTTCGTCGCCCCGAAGTTCACCGACATCTTCCGCCAGGTCAAGGTCCCCCTCCCCGGCCTGACTCTTTTCTTCCTGAACCTGACCGACGCCCTCCGCTCGGCGGCGGGCGTGGCGGGCCTGGCGCTCCTGGGCGTGGGGATCTTCGTCGCCCACCTTCGGCGGCTCCGCCTCCCCCGGCCGATGGCGATCGCGCTGCTCGTAGGCTCGGTGGGGCTCTGCGTCGGGCTGGTGGTCTGCCTCTTCCTCCCGCTCCTTTCTCTCCTGGAAGGGATCGGAAGCCGGCGCTAGGGGCTACTTCTTTTTGCGGGAGCGCTCGACGAAGTCGGCGAGCTTCTTGAGCGCGTCGATCGGCGAGAGCTTGTTGTAGTCGACGGCGCCCAGCTCGTCGCGGATCGGGTCGCGCTCCATCTGCGTGGGCTGCCCCGAGAAGAGCGCCAGCTGCTGGAGCTCGCCGGGCTTCGGCTTCTGCGCGGCGATCTTGGGGCGGTCCGTCTGGTCGAGCGTCATCGACTCCAGCCCCGCCAGGATCACCTTGGAGCGCTCGACCACCGGCTTGGGGATGCCGGCCAGGCGCGCCACGTGGATGCCGTAGCTCTTGTCGGTCGGCCCCTCCACGATGCGGTGCAGGAACACGATCCCGTCCCCCCACTCCTTCACGGAGACGTGGAGGTTGCGCACGCCCTTCAGGATCCGGCCGAGCTCCGTGAGCTCATGGTAGTGGGTCGCGAAGAGCGTCCGCGCCTTCAGCTTGTCGTGCAGGAACTCCGTCACCGCCCAGGCGATCGAGACGCCGTCGAAGGTCGACGTGCCGCGCCCGATCTCGTCGAGGATGATCAGGCTCCGGTTGGTCGCGTTGTTCAGGATGTTGGCCGTCTCGCTCATTTCGACCATGAAGGTCGACTGGCCCTTCGTCAGCTCGTCGGCGGCGCCGACCCGCGTGAAGATGCGGTCGACCGCGCCGATCTTCGCCGAGCCGGCCGGCACGTAGGAGCCCATCTGGGCCAGGAGGGCGACGAGGGCCGCCTGGCGGATGTAGGTCGACTTCCCCGCCATGTTCGGGCCCGTGATGAGCGCGACGGGCTTGTCGGACGAGAGGAGGACGTCGTTGGGGACGACCTTCTCCTGGACCATCGCCTCGAGCACCGGGTGGCGCGCGTCTCGGACATCGAAGGCCGTCGAGTCGTCGACCTCCGGGAACACGTACTTGTTCTCGCCCGCCACCTGCGCGAGCGACGACGCCGCGTCGAGGACCGCGAGGGAGCGCGCGGTCTGCTGGAGCTCGGCGATCTCCTCCGCCACGCGGGCGCGGACCTTCTGGAAGACCTCGTACTCCAGGTCCTTGAGCCGGTCCTCCGCGTTGAGGACCATGGTCTCGTACTCCTTGAGCTCGGGCGTGATGTAGCGCTCGGCGTTCTTGAGCGTCTGCTTGCGCACGTAGCCCGCGGGGATCTTCTCCTTGTGGGCGTTGGTGATCTCGATGTAGTAGCCGAAGACCTGGGTGTAGCCGACCTTGAGCGAGGGGATGCCGCTGCGCTTGATCTCCTCGGCCTCGAAGTTCGCAATCCAGCTCTTGCCGTCGGTCGCGATGGAATGGATCTTGTCGAGCTCCGCGTCGAAGCCGCGCCGCACGATCCCTCCCTCGGTGAGCAGGTGGGGCGGGTCGTCCTGCAGGGCCTTGCCGAGGTAGGCGGCCAGCTCCGCGTGGACGCCGATCCGGAGCGCGGAAAGTCCCTTCGCCTTGAACTTGAGCGCGGCCAGCTTCGGGAGCGGCTGCAGGGAGCCGCGCAGCCCGACGAGGTCGCGCGCGTTGGCGCGCCCCGCCCCCACCCGGGCCAGCGCCCGCTCCAGGTCGAAGATCGCCTTCAGCTGCTCCTGGACCTGGGTCCTCAGGGCGTCGTCCTCGACCAGCTCCTTCACCGACCCCAGACGCGCGCGCACGTCCTCGACGCGGATCAGCGGCGAGGTCACCCACTCGCGCAGCAGCCGGGCCCCCATGGGGGTCCGGGTCTTGTCCAGCACCCAGAGGAGCGACCCCTTGCGTTCGCCGCCGCGGAGCGTCTCGGTGAGCTCCAGCGACGCCTGCGTCTGGCGGTCGAGGAACATCCGCCCCTCCCCCACGTAGCGCTCGAGGCGGGTGAGGTGCTGGAGGGGTCCCTTCTGGGTCTCCTTCAGATAGGCGAGCACCGCGCCGGCGGCCGCGACGGCGGGGCCGAGCTCCTCGCAGCCGAAGCCGCGCAGCGACTTCACGCCGAAGTGCTCGCAGAGCAGGCGCTTCGCGTTGTCGCGGTCGAAGGTCCAGTCGTGGTACGGCGTCAGCAGCCCGCCGGCCGACGTCTGGACCCGAGGCCCCTGGGTCTCGATCACGGATGAGGGCAGCAGCGTCTCGCTCGGCGTGAGGCGGACCAGCTCGTCGACCAGGCGGTCGCCCGGCAGGTCGGCCAGGCGGAACTCGCCGGTGGACAGGTCGACCCAGGCGAGCCCGGTCTTGGGGCCGTCGTTCACGGCGGCGGCCAGGTAGTTGTTCCGCTTCTCCTCGAGGATCGACTCCTCGACGAGCGTGCCGGGGGTGATGACGCGGACGACGCCGCGCTCGACGATGCCCTCGGCCTCCTCGGGGTCCTGGAGCTGTTCGCAGATCGCCACGCGGTGGCCGGCCTTGAGGAGGCGGTTGATGTAGGACTGGGACGAGTGGTACGGGATTCCGCACATGGGGATCCGGGCGTCCCCCTTGGTGCGGGAGGTGAGGACGATGCCGAGAACCTTGGAAGCGGTCTTGGCGTCCTCGTAGAACATCTCGTAGAAGTCGCCCAGGCGGAAGAGGAGGATCTCGGTGACGTGCTTCGCCTTGATCTGGGAGTACTGCTCCATGAGGGGGCTGGCCACGGGGCGATTGTAAGGACCCCTCCCGTTCAATTAAAGAGATTCGCGCGCCGCCAGGGCCGAGCTCCAGACCCCGATCTCGTAGAGGGCCAGGAGCGGCAGGGCGAAGACGAGCATGCTCTGGGGGTCCGGAGGGGCCAGGAGCGCCGCGAGGACGATGTTGCCCAGGATCGCGGCCCGGCGCCAGGCCCGCCAGCGCGGCGGCGCCACGAGGCCCAGTTTCGAGAGGAGGACCATGAGCAGGGGCAGCTGGAACAGCGTCCCCAGCAGGATCGTCAGGGTCATGACGAGGCCGAGGTAGTTGCCGATGCTGACGATCGGCTGCACCTGCTCGAGGGGCATCATGCCGACCATCGCGTAGAGGGCGTAGGGGATCAGAAGGAAGTACCCGAACACGCAGCCCAGGAGGAAGAGCAGGTACGAGATCGGCGCGAAGGCCCGCACATAGCGTTTCTCCTCCCGGTAGAGGCCCGCCGCGACGAAGCCCCAGAGCTCCCGGGCGACGTAGGGCGAGGCGACGAAGAAGCCGACGATGCAGGACAGCTTCATGATCGCCCCGATCGCGTGGGTGGGATCGATCAGGATGAAGCCGCCGGACTTCCCCAGCCAGGACATCGCCCGCAGATGGGGGATGCTCGCGATCTCGATGAGCTCCCGGTAGAAGATCATCGAGAGGGTCACCGCCCCCAGGAGCGCGACGATCGAGCGGAGCAGCCGGGTGCGCAGTTCATCGAGGTGCTGGGCGAAGGTCATTCGGCCTTCGGGGTCGTCTCCGCGGGGACCTGCGGCGGCGTCGACGACGTTTCGCCGTCCTTGAGCCCCTTCTTGAACTCGCTGAGCCCGGACCCCACCGAGCGCATGAGCTGCGGGATCTTCTGGGCTCCGAAGAGCAGCAGGACCACCAGGACCACCAGAAGCACGTGGGTGCCGCTCAGGGTCGCCAGCATGGGCGTCATGGGAAAGCCTCCTATTTTGCACGGAGAAACCATCCTGGTTACTTTCTCCACCGAACACGGGACGGACGGGAAGATCGGACGAAGCCATCGGGAATCGGCCCTTCTCCTAGGAGCCGAGGACCTCGAAGAGGGAGGCCGCGAAGGGCCGGTGGACCTCCTCGGGGCAGCCCTCCAGCTCCTCGGCGGAGATCTGGCGCAGGCGCTGCATCGCCCGGGTCAGGGTCGCCGGCGAGATCCCCTCGCGGGCGGCCGCCTCGCAGGCCGGGCCGCCGTCGGGGTCCAGGAAGAGGGAACGCACGGCCGACAGCGCGGGCCCGGAGAGCTCCTGCCGCGCCCGCCCGGCCACCCGCTCCGCCGCTTCGCGGCCCATCGCCTCGAGGAGCGGCGGAAGGCCCGGACCGGCGGCCGCCGGCTCCGAGAGCGCCGCGAAGCGCCGGGCCGCCCGGCGGTCCCGCATGTCCATCGCGTGGCCGACCCCATCCAGGCGCCGCGCGATCGGGCGCAGGAGGACGTCGACCACGCGGCCCAGAGCCCCGGCGCGCGACTCGCGGAGGGAGGGCGAGCTGCGGCTGGACCCGTGGCAGAGTCGGAACTGGTACTCGAAGTCGGACATCGCCCGGCGGAACTCCTCGCTCGACCCGAGCTCGCGGCGGCAGACGTCCGCCGCCTGGTCGGGGCCGCGCAGCGAGAATTCACCCAGGATGTCCAGGTCGGTCGTCCCGAAGGCCGGCCGGGGCGACTCGCCGAAGAGGTCGGTCACCGCCAGCTCGAAGGCCTCGGAATCGTACTCGCGGCGCCAGCCGGGCTGGCGGGCGTCGAGCATGCCGATCCACCCGCGGATCCAGTCGGCGGGCGCGACGTTCAGAGCGTCCATCTACCTACTTATGCACGCCGGAGGGGGGTCGTTTTTCACCAAAAGTGAAAATTCGACCCTCAGGGCAGGATGAAGGCCTCGGTGTAGCCCTGGCGCTGGAGCTTCGCCAGCTCCCGCTGGGCCTCGTCGTAGCGGGCGAAGGAGCCGACCTGCACCGAGAAGAGGACCCCGGAGGCCGGGCGGACCCGCGACCCGGGGAGCTTGGCCGCTTCCAGGAGCGCCGCCTGCTCGCTGTAGGCGCCCACCTGGATGGTGTAGCCGGTCAGGCCCAGGCGCGGTGCCAGCTGCTTCTCGTAGGGGCCGTGCGGGTTGACCAGCTTCAGCTCGGCCTGCCCCGCCCGGAAGTCCCCGGTCCGGAAGAGCGCCGTCGCGTACTCGAAGTGGAGCTCGTCGTTCGTGACCGTGCGGCCCCGCTCCGAGGCGGACGCCGCCCCCACCGCGCGGAACCCTTCGACCGCCTTGGCGGCGTCGCCCATCATCCGGTAGGCGACGGCGCGTCGGAACAGGATCTCCCAGCGGAGCGGGCTCGCGGGGCCGTCCGTCAGGGCCTGGTCGAAGGCGCGGATCGCCTGCTCGGGACGCCCTCCCGCCAGGCGGCACTTGCCGATCTGGGTGCGGACCTCGATGCGCTGCGGGTCGCCGGGGTTCTCGGCCAGGAAGGTCTCGTACTTCTGGGAGGCCCCTTCATAGTTCCCCTGCAGCATCGCCCGCTCGGCCTCCTGGAGCAGCTGCGGATTGGAGCGCCGGACTTCCGGCTCGCTGCAGCTCAGCAGCGCCGTGGCGAACACGGCCGTCAGGAGGGCGAATCTCGTCAATGGGCCGCCCTTTCTGCCGCGCCGAAGGCGTCCAGAAGCCGGCCGATCACGTCGGCCTTCTTCAGCTTCGGGACCTTTTGCGCGGCAACGTGGATTCCCCAGAAGCCCAGCCCCAGCAGCAGGAAGGCCGCCACCAGCTTGATCAGGCCCTCCAGCTTCTTCATCCCGTCCTTCGACGTCCCCTGGCTCAGCTGCTCCTTCATCTGGCGGTTGAGGATCGAGCACTCGGGGGAGCAGTAGGTGCCCTGCGGGGTGACGAGCGAGCAGGCGGTGCAGATCGGATGGTGGCACTGGTGGCACATCGTCGCCGCCGGCGCGTCCTTGTGGGTGATGCAGTTGCGGGCCATGGCGCTCAGGGCTTCCTCATCGAGTCGATGCGGGACTGGAGCCGAGCCAGCTCGGCCTTCGCCGGGCTGTCGCTCGGGTCCACGCGGAGCAGCCGCTCGAGGACCTTGACGGCCTGATCTTCCTTGCCCATCGACTCGTGGCAGCGGGCGAGCTTGTAGTACGGCTCCTTCCAGCGCTCGCGCGCGCCGATCACGAACTCGTACTCGGGCAGCGCGTCGGCGTAGCGGCGGGCCGCGAAGTGGGCTTCGGCCTTCTCGAAGACCTCGAGAGCTTCCTCCTCGGGCGCGTCGGGGCGCGCGGGCCAGCAGCCCCCCGTCCCCAGCAGCGCCAGCGCCACCAGCAGCCGCGCGGGCGTCATCGCTTCTCCACCGGCATCACGTAGATCGGGACCAGGGCGCGGTCGCTCTTCCCGGCGACGACGTCCGTGACCGTAACCCGCACCCGGTAGTGCCCCGCCGCCAGGTTGGCGGGCAGCGGCAGGCGGAAGCTCTGGTAGAACTCCGCCACGGGGCCGTTGGAGGTCACGCGGTCCTCGCGTTCCTCGGCCGTGGCCCGGTCCCACGCGGGGACGGGCTGCTCCTGCGAGCGGTCGTCGAGCAGCTTCCACTCATACTTCAGGTGGAATGTATGCTTGTCCCCCGCCCGCTGCAACGCAAAGTTCCGGGGCTCGACGTACAGGTGGACGTCCGATCCCGGCGCGACCCGGTCGTGCTCGGCGGGCGTGTAGTCGCGGAAGCGGCGCACGCGCGTCACGAGCTCCGCCCGCTCGATGACGAAGCCGGTCGCGAGGCGGTCCTCGTCGTTGAGCTGCGCGAGCAGCTTGCCCGCCTCCTTGTGGTCGCCGAGCTGGCGGCGCAGGTAGAACTCGATCACGGGCACGAGCTTGTTCGTCTTCCCGCGCAGCGAGCCGAGGACGCGCTCGGCGTCCTCCAGGTTGCCGGCGGACGCATGCAGCAGCGCCAGGCGCAGCTTCTCGTCGTCGCTGGCCGGGAAGCGCGCCGTGAGGTCCTTCTGGAGCTTGAGCACGTCCTCCGAAGTCGGCTCCTTCCTGGCGGGGAGCTCGGCGCTCGTCTTGACGACGCCCGCCTGAGGCGCGGGCCGCGCGGGAGGCGGAACGGGCTCGGCGGCGGCGCCGCCGCCCGGCGTGGGATCCTGGGTCGGAACCGCCTCGGGGAATTCGATGCGGAAGCCGGGGTCGGATTGCAGTCGCGAGGGGGCGAGGTCCGCGGAGCGGGAAGGGACAGGGGCGCCGGAACAGGCGCCGCAGAGCAGCGAGGACGCGACGATGAAGAGACGCGCCCCTCTCATCCTTCTTCCCCCTCTGGCCGGACCGCGGCGGGACCGCCGACGGTCACTTCAGACGGGATTTTATTCCATCGCCGGCGTTTTGCAAGATGGAAAGGATTTTTTCGATCTTGGCGATGCGGGTGGCGACGTCGGCCGATGCGGGCGCTTCTTCCTTCACGCTCGCGAAAGTGTCCTTCGCCTTGACGAAGAACGCCTGGGCCGTCTCGAGTTTCATCACCAGCGTCTTCAGCTTCTCCTGGTCCTCCGGGAGGTTCTTCGACGCCGTGATGATCTCCTTGGCCAGGGGCGTGCCCTCGGCCAGGAGCTTCTCGGCCTCGGCGAGGATGACGTCGACTTTCTTCTCGGCCTTCGGCTCGGGCTTCGGCTCGGGTTTGGGCTCCGGCTTCGGCTCCTCCTTGGGCTTCTCGGGCTCCGTCTTGGGCTCGGGCTTCGGTTCCGGTTTGGGTTCCGGCTTCGGCTCGGGCTTGGGTTCCGGCTTGGGCTCTTCCTTCGGCTTCTCCGGCTCCGGCTTCGGCTCGGGCTTCGGCTTCTCGGAGTCGACCTTGGCGACCGGCTTGGGCTCTTCCTTGGGCTTCTCCGGCTCCGTCTTCGGCTCCGGCTTGGGTTCGGGCTTGGGCTCCGGCTTCGGCTCCTCCTTGGGCTTGTCCGGCTCCGGCGCGGGCACCGGCGGCTTGGGAACGTCGTTCGGGTTCAGGGGCGCGACCATGGTCTCGCCCGCCTTCGCGTTCTTCGGACGCTCGGGCTCCTTCTTCGTCTCGTTGAACTTGTTGGCGACGAACTCCGGGCCGGACGAGAAGATCTGGTCCTTGGAGCCCTTCCACTTCACCAAGGCCTTCCCCAGTTCGTAGAGGAACTCCTTCTGCTTCTTCTGTTCGTCCTTCGCGGTCGCGGCGTCGATCGTGGTGTCCTTGCCGTTGGCGGCGGCGACGCGGCTCAGGTCGCTCATGCCGGCCTCGACCTGCTCGCGGTACTTCTCGAGCTCGCGGACCACGCGGGCCACGATGGTCTCGGTCAGCTCCTGGGGCTTGTCCTTGTACTGCTGCTGCTCGTCGAGGTAGGCCTTGGCCTTGTCGCGGGCCTCGATCGCGAGCTTGTAGGTGGCGTCGAGGGTGACCGGGCCCGCGTCCTTGTCGCTGGGCTTCGCGGCCAGCGCGGGGATGTACTTCTGCAGCATCGCCATGAAGAGGCCGGGCTTGGACGACCCGTCGGCGCCCTTGCGGGGCTTGAAGCCGTAGGCGACCATGCCGACGAGCGCGACGATGATGAAGATCAGCAGATATTTGCCGACCTTGCCGCTGCCCTGCTGCTGCGGGACGGAGCGGAGGGCCGGGCGCGCGCCCGCGGGCGCCGGGGCGCCGGGGCGGCGGCCGGTGCCGCGCTGGGGAGCGGCCGCGGCGGCCGGCTCGGGCTCGGGCGCGGCGGCCGGATTGGGACGCACGGACGTAGCCTTGCGGACTCCCGTCCCGCGCTGGGGATTCGACGGATTCAGCGCCATGGCGTCCTCCTCTAGTCGCGAAGTTCCATCAACTTCTTGCGCACCGTGATCAGGGCTTCCTGGTACTGCTTGGTGTCGTAGGTTCGTCCCGCTTTATCGTTGGCCTGGGTCAGCAGGGCCATCCCGTCCGAGATCAGCTTCCGGCCCTTCTCGAGGTCGGCTTTGAGGGCCCCTTTCTGGCCGTCGCTCAGCGAGTGGTTGCCCATGGACGCCTCGTTCTTCTTGATGAGGCTCAAGCCCTCGTCGCACTTGGCCAAGCCCTCCTGTTCGAGCTTGCTGACGTCGACCGCCTTAGGCTTGGACGGCTCTTTCGGCGCGTGGGTTGCCGGTTTCTCGGAATTTCCGCTCATCGCGAAGGCGCCGATGCCGAGGATCACGACCACGGCGGCGCCGATGCCGATCATCATGGGGGTGTTGGACTTCGCCGCCGCCTGCTTGGGGACAGGGCGCGAGCCGCTCTGCTTGGCGACGGAGCGCGTGGAGGAGCCCGCGGTGCGGGCGCGACCCGTGGCGGGCGCGGGGGCCTGCTTCGGGACGGGGCCGGTCCCCGGCCGGGCGGGCGCGGCCGCCTTGGGCGCCGGGCCGACGCGCGACGTGGGCCGCCGGGGTGGTTGCATCGCCATGTGTCCGATCCTCCGCTCCTGGCGTCCCTACTCGGACTTCACGCTGCCCTTCTTGAAGACAAGGTCGCGGTCGCTCTCGGCCTCGACCTCCTCGTGATCGTGGGGCTTTTCGGGGTTGGCGGGCTTGCCGCAGCTGGGGCAGGTGTAGTCGTGGCTCGTGAAGATGCTGCCGCCCTTCACGGTGAGATCCCCCTTCGGGAGGCTCGTGCCGCAGACCGTGCAGAACTCGACCATGGATCCGTCCTCCTATCGTGCCGCCGGCGAGGCCAGGCGGCAGACCAGCGATTCGAGAACCGGCACCTCGTTCCCCCCGGACGTCTTGAGCGCCACGTCCGCCTTCAGGATCTCCCCGTGCTTGTCGACGAGCTCCGTCAGGGAGTGCCCGTCGACGAGCTTCAGGAACTCGTCCGCGTAATACGTGATCTGCAACTGCGAGGTCACCTCGAAGCGGCGGCGGCCGCCCGCCAGGAGCTTCTTGGCCTCCGCCAGCTTGCGGTACTGCCAGGCGAGCTTCCAGAGAAGGACCTGGACGGCCTCGCCGGAGTGGAGCAGCGCCCGGAGCACCCGGTACGCCTTGGCCACGTCCTTCGCGGCGGCCGCCAGGGAGAGCTCGTAGACCTCGCGCTCCTCCTGGTACCCGACCAGCGCCCGCACGTCCTCGGCCGAGATCGAGGGCCGCGCGCCCGCGTGCGCCGCCAGCTTCTCCAGGTGGCCCGACAGGGTGGAGAGGTCGGCCCCGGCCCGCGACGCGAGCAGCTCGCCCGCCGCGCGATCGAGGGACTTCCCCAGCCGCTGGGCCTCGGAGGCCAGCCAACGCTGCAGATCTCCCGGTTTCAAAGAGCGGCACTCCACCAGCACCGCGCCCGCCAGGGCGGGGACCTTCTCGGTCGGCACCAGGGCCGCCAGCACGTTCGACGCCGACGGCTGCTTCAGGTATCCGCGCAGGGCTTCGGCGTGGTTGTGGACGAAGTTCCCCTCGTCCACCAGCACCACGAGTTTTTTCTTGGCCAGGAAGGGGGGCGTATAGAGTTCGTCCGCCACCCGGGCCCAGTCCGTCTCGGACGAGGCCAGCCGGATCAGGTTCGCCCCAAGCTCCGGATCCGACTCCGCTAGAAGGGCCGCGGCGCGATTCCGCAGCAGCGATTCCGGCCCCGCGATTACGTAGACGGGCGCCGGTCCCTTCTTCCCCCGGAGTTCCGCCGCAAACGCTGCGAAATCCATAGTGTCAAAGAGAAGGCCTCAGTATAGCACCGGGTCGGAGTGATTCAAATACTAACTGGACCGGTGCCGGGCGCCGGGGGGGAGAAGGACCTGCTTACTTCTGCAGGTCCTTCTTCAGGTTGGACGCCTCGTACCAGGCCTGCCAGAGGACCCGGTCGGCCGCCAGCTTCTCGCCCGTGATCTCCTTGAGGGCCCAGTAGGCGTTCTGGGAGGCGCCGGCGTCCTCATCCCCGAGGATCTGGATCAGCTCGGGAACGGCGCCCGCGTACTTGACCTTGCCCACGAAGAGGCAGGCTTCGCGCTTGAGCATCTCGTCGCGGACGTTGAGGTAGCGGGAGACCTCGGCGCCGTCCTCGGCGACCGGCCGGACCGACAGGCCCTGCATGGCGGCGCGCTTGCCCGCGTCGTCGCCGGAGCCAAGCATGTAGAGGAGTTCCTTGCGGGCATTGGGATCGCCCAGGCCGCCCAGCGTCATGGCATACGCGACCTTGTTGTCGGAGCGGGCCATGGCGCGGGTGAGCACGTCGACCAGGTCGTCGAAGCTGCCCTTGCGGTTCTTCTCGATCAGGTAATCCTTGGCTTCCTTCCACACGGTGGAGGAGGGATCTTCCATGGCGCCCAGGATGGCCTGGTCCGTTTCGGGCGTGCCGATCCGGATCAGGGCCAGCAGCGCCTGGCGCCGGTCCTCATTCCCTTCGCCCTGCTTGACCGCGACCGAAAGGCCGCGGATCGCCCGGGCGTCGCCCATCTCCTTGAGAGCCGCCGCGATGGCCGCGCAGGGCACGTCCTTGGGGCGCTCTTCGAGGAGCAGGGAGAGATAGGGCACCACGTCCGAGCCCAGGTTGAGGAAGTCCTTCGCGAGCGTGCGGTCGGAGCTCTTCCCGGTCTTCCACGTCTCGATGATCGCGTCCGCCTGGTCGCGCAGGTTCGCAGGCACGCCGCCCGGAGTGGGCAGCGGGGCCTGGTTGTCCCTCTTGGGGGTCGTGGGGGCGGCGGGCTGATCGTCGGTCTTCTTCTCTTCCTTCTTCTTGTCGACGATGGGCGCCCGCTCGAGGAGGGAGCGCATCTTGATGAACTCGATCTTCTCGATCATGCCGCGCTTGATCGACATCTCGCCCGACGGCAGCCTCAAGGTGGCCATGTCGTCCGTCAGCGAGAGCAGGGTGCCGTCAATCACGTTTCCGTTGCGCAGGTGCACCCGATGAAAACGAATGGTCTGGAACTGGTCCCTGCTTTCCTGGGCGACGAGCGCCGCGCCAGGAGCCACCAGGATCGCCAGGATCGCACCGAGCACCGTTTTCATCGGAGTCTCCCTACCCATCGAATCCAGGGCTGCTACTTGCCTCTTACCCCAACACCCAGCTGTTTCCTCTATCGACCAACTTCCCCTTAGTAGTTCGTCTCGTTGATGGTCTTGATCTTGAAGACCGGGGGCGCCGACGCGCTGGACGCCACGTCCTCGTCGCGATGGAACGTCATGTTGCCGCCGATGTCGATCGTCGAGGCGGTCATCTTGCCGTAGTAGACGGACGTGCCGTTCTGCGTGAACGACGCGTCCGGCGCGTAGACGTTCGCATACACGTCGGCGCCGCCGTTGAACTTGACGGTCCCGGTGGAGGACGACTTGATGATCAGGTTCGACGCCTTCTTCTCGGTCGCCGTAACGCCGGTGTACGTCTGGCCGTTCAGCGTGATGTTCCCCGACTTCTGATAGATCGTCAGGGATGCATACGGCCCATTGAACGTGAGCGCCTCGGTCGCGTTCATGCCGACGTCGCCGTCGACGAAGAGGACCACCGGCCCGTTGATGGTGATGCCCGCGCCGCTACCCTGGGTGACCAGAGAGGTCATGTGGAAGGTCTGGGTCGGCGGGGGGGGCGTCCCCGCGGAGCTTCCGAAGGTGTACAGGCCGTTGTGGGTCGCCTGCTCGGTGATGGTGCCCGTATACGCGGATTGCGTGGCGGTATAGTCGAAGGACGGAATGTCCAGGGCGTTGACGGCAGGCGTCGTCGCGCCCGTGATCGTGGCATTGCTGCCGATCGTGACTCCGCTGGTCGGTCCGGGGGTCGCGCCGCCGAACACGATACCGTTCTTCACGTCGATGTCGCCGTTGGAGCCCAGGTTGCCGTTCGGCCGGGCGTAGGTGTAGGTCGTGCTGCCGACCGTCTTGCTGTTGGTGGCCTGCGACGCGTAGGTCCCCACGGTGGACTTGAACGAGTCGACGAACACGTTGCTGCTCGTGGCGGTCAGGGTCACCTTGCCGACCAGGCCGTAGTCGTCGGTGCTGTTCGCCGTGGTGGGGTTCAGAAGGACGCTCAGGCCCTTCTTCTCCTTGCCGTTGTACCCGTGGGCGGTGATGGTGTATTTCACGTTGGCGCCGGCGCTGGTGGCGACGCCGACAAAGGATGGGGAGATCGTGACGTCGAAGGTCCCGCGGTTCACCGATCCGGAGTAGGTCGTCTGGGTTGTGCCGGCGGACGTCAGCGTGCCCGTGTTGACGACGTAGAAGTCCTTGTCCGAGGTCACGCCCGGGTAGATCACGTAGGAGGTGCCGACCGTGCCGGGGACCGCGTTCAGGACCGCCAGGGTGGACGCATTGTCGCCCTGCCAGGCCTTCGAGCAAAGCGCGTTCAACTTGTTGATCGCGTCGTCGATGCCGGCCTCGGCCATGTTCAGCGCCGTTTCACTGGTCGTCGCGTTGAACGTCGTCTTGCTCTGGGTGTACGACATGCTGACGAAGGCGGCGCTCAGCCCGCCGATCAGGATCACCACGACGAGGGCGATGACCAGCGCACTGCCCCGGGAGTTTTTCGGCTGCACCATAAAACAATTCTCCTTAGGTGCTGCTGTTCCGCAGCGTCACGGAAGAGCGAAGAGTCGTATCGATAATCTTGTTCTTGTGATCGAGCGAGAAGAACGTCATCGTGATCACGACGTTGTCGGAGGTCTTGGTGAAGGTGAAGCCGCCGCTCTTGATGTAGCGGGCAAGCCTCTGGGTGCTGCCATTGTAGGTGCGGGTGATCCGGTAGTCGTCGTACGCCTTGTTGACGTTCTGGTCCGTGAGCCAGATGGTGTTGGGGCCGGTGGAGGCACCCGTGTTGGTATCGTACTCCATCTTGTAGACGATGTTCGTCGTCCACGTGGGATTGCCGCTGACGTCCACGACGACCTTCCCCGTCGTCGCGTCGACGGCCGGGATCTTGAACGTGATCGTGTCGTTTGCGGCGATCGTCGTCGAGATGACCACGGTGGCCGAGTCGGCCATGCGGAGTTCCTTGGCGATGTCGTCCATGAGCCGGCGGGCGCGCTCCTGCGAGTCGCCGAGCATGCTCATGTTGCCGTAGGTGTTGCCGGCGCTAAAGAGCATCATGTAGAGGGCGCCCGAGACGAGGACGAAGATCACCCCGGCGATGATCACCTCGATCAGGGAGAAGCCCGCGTCGCGCTTGCGCTTCATATTATTTGTCCGTCAGAAACGTGTTCACTTCGATCGACGTATCCTTGCCGCCGATGCCTCTCCAGGTCACGGTGATCTTGACGGGCAGGATCTTGTAGCTCTGGCTGACGTCGGCCGTGGTGACCAGCCCGTCGCGGTTCAGATCCTTAGGCATCCCCATGGCGGAGTCCACGTAGTCCTCCCTCAGGACGTTGGCGGTTTCGGGGAAGGTGACGAGGCCGTAGCCGTCGTTGCCGATCGCGTTCCCGAAGGTGTCCAGCTGCAGGACGCCGCCGATCGTGGTGGCGCTCCAGGCCTCGGTGGCGGTGTTGGACCAGGTCGCCGGGACCGTCTTGGGGGCGGCCAGGCGGGGCACGTGGAAGGTATTGCCCGGGTGCACGCCGGTGAAGAAGGTGTCGTCCGAGGTCTTGGAGTTGTAGCGGGAATAGACTTCGCCGACCGCGTAGACGCGCATCTTCTCGATGATCTCGCGGGCGGCGTTATAGGCGATGACCCGCTCGCGGGTGTTCTGCTGGATCTGGCCGCTGGACGTGATGGAGCTCACGAGCGCCAGGATCGCGATCGCCAGGATGGCCATGGCGACGACGAGCTCTACCAGAGTCAGTCCCTGCTCGCGCTGGCGCGATTTCATCTGAAGCATCCTCCGTCCCACGCCAACAATACACCATTTTGTATGCGACCAAGCGGAAAAATTTGAAAAATAAATGCCCCTCGGACTCAACGGGTTGGAAATCATAAACGTTGATTAGTTGGACTCCCCCACGCCACTGCATCAATAATGGGCCAATCGGGCCGGACCCCGCCGCGCCGATTGATTCGAGCCCCGTCGCTGCCTATAATCCTTGTGGCTTGAAAACCACCGAAAAGACCGTGTACCAGGAGCGGGCGCTCCTGGTGGGGACGGTCGAGCCCGGCACCGACCTGCGCTCCCTCGATCCCCTCGACGAGCTCACCCGCCTGGCGGAGACCGCCGGCGCCGTCGTCGTCGACCGCCTCGTCCAGAAGCGCGAACGCCCCGATCCCCGCACATATATAGGTAAGGGGAAGGCGGCCGAGCTCTCCGCCCGCGTCTCGGATCATAAGATCGACGCCGTCATCTTCGACAACGAGCTCTCCCCCGGCCAGATCGCCAACCTGGAGAAAGACATCGGCTGCAAAGTCATCGACCGGACCGAGCTGATTCTGGACATCTTTGCGACGCACGCCCGCACCTACCAGGCGAAGCTCCAGGTCGAGCTCGCGCAGCTCGAGTACACCCTGCCCCGCATCTCCAAGCTGGGCGCCCACATCACCGCGGAGCAGCAGGTCGGCGGCGGCGCCGGCATCGGGCTGCGCGGACCGGGCGAAAAACAGATTGAATCCGACCGGCGACTTGCGCGCAAGCGCATTGTGGCGCTCCGGCGCGAAATGAAGGACATCGCGCATCGCAAGCGCCGCGAGGTCTCGGCCCGCACCGTCGACAACACGACCGTCTCGCTCGTGGGATACACCAACGCCGGCAAGTCCTCGCTCATGAACGCCCTCACCAAGGCGGGCGTCTTCGTCGAGGACAAGCTCTTCTCCACGCTCGACACGCGCACCCGCATCTGGATCCTGCAGGGCGGCATCAAGGTGCTGCTCTCCGACACGGTCGGCTTCATCCGCAACCTGCCCCACGACCTGGTGGCGAGCTTCCACGCCACCCTCGAGGAGGTCGCGCAGGCGGACCTGCTCCTGCACGTCGTCGACGCGAGCCACCCCCAGTCGGCCGAGCACATCGAGTCGGTGGAGTCGGTCCTCAAGGTCCTCGAGGCCGCGGACAAGCCGACCCTGCTGGTCTTCAACAAGGTGGACCGCTTCCGCGATCCCATCGAGCGCGAGATCCTGCTCAAGCGCTTCCCGCAGTCGATCATCATCTCGGCGCGCACGGGCGAGGGGATCGACCAGCTTACCGCTCGAGTGGCGGAGCGGCTCACCAAGCGGCTGATCGACGTCGACGTGGAGATTCCGCAGTCCGAAGGGAAGCTGCTGGCCGAGCTGACCACCTGGTCCGTGCCGGTGAAGCGGGAGTACGTGGACTCCACCGTGCGCATGACGCTGCGCGTCCCCTCCCGAGCCCTGTACAAGCTCGAGAAGTTTCGCGTCTAGACGGACCCCCACAGCGCCTCCTCTTACCCTGTACTACCTCTGATTCCCGGCGGGCCCCGCCGTTTCCTCCTTCCTGTAGCCCGTCGCCCCGCCGCTTTCCATGAAAATCGGACCGGTCCCGATTGAGCCGCGACGGAACGAGATGTGACGGTCCTTGGGAACGAAGGCCTTGACCTGAAAAACCTGTGGTATAATCTTTTCGTGACGGCCCGCGCGGCGGCCGAGACCGCCGCGACGCGCCGACCTGCGGAAAAACCTGAGGGAATGGCGGGACGCCCCGCGCGCCGGAGAAAAGTTTCCGGAAACGAATTTGACACTGGTTTAAAACGCGGGGTATAATCGGGGACTGGAGATATCTGGCCATGGCCGAACAACAGCCGTTTGACGTTCGGAGGGCGATCGAGCAGAGTTCCTCGAAGAGCACGCTTCAGGAACTCGCGAAGAAGGGTATTCATCGAGTCAAGGTCCTCGATGAGTCCATGATCAACAAGCTCATCGGCGATGCCGTTGAGCGGATCATCTCGACCAAGACGAACCTCCTGTCCGGCGAAGACCGGGAGAAGCTGATCAAAGCCTCCCGTCAGGAGCTGGACCGTCTGATGAAGGAGCATCAGAACTCCAAGGACAAGGCCGAGCTGGCGGAGCAGAGCCAGGCCCAGCTGGCCGCCAGTGTCGAAAACCTGACGAACCAGCTCAAGACGGCCCAGCGCCTGGCCGAGGACACGGCCAAGCAGCGCTACGAGGACGGCAAGAACGTCATGCGGGCCGAAGTCGACGACATGAAGAAGAAGATGTCCACCATGGAGGCGGACATCGAGAAGCGCGTCCGCCGCGAGGTCGAACTCGAGTACCAGGCCAAGATGGCCAACGAGCGCATCGTCATCGAGCAGATGAAGACCGAGGCCGCGACCAAGCAGGCCCAGATGATCGAGGAGATGCGCAAGTCGGACGAAGAGCTGTTCAAGCGCATGTCCGAGCTCTTCACCAAGGTCATGGACGGGGTCAACAAGAAGCTGGGCGACCTCCGGAACCGCTCCTTCGCGGGCGGCGGCGGGGGCGGCGGCGGGGGCGGCACGGGCAAGATGGAAGGCGACGTCGACTTCCGTCCCAGCCAGGCGACCCTGGAAAGCCTGGTGGCCGGCGAGCTCGAGAGCAACGTCAAGGCCATGCAGGTCGAGTCGAAGTCCGGCGGCAAGATGGGCAACGCCCTCGAGCGCCTCAAGGCCATGCGCGGCGGCGCCGGCGGCGAGAAGAAGGACGAGAAGAAGTAGTCTTATTTTTATATAGCTGGGGGATGGGGCCCTGAGGGGGCCCCCGGCACAAACAGGAGGGCATCACGGTGGCAGACTCCAAAATTGCGTACGGCAAGGGTCTCGACGTCGGGACGTGCAACCTGGTGGCGGCGGAGCAGAACGAGAAAGGCGAAATCGAGCTGCGTCCGAAGCGGAACGTCTTCATCGACGTCCCGATCGACGCCTACACCAAGAACATGCTGACGCGCCTGAACGTCCCCTACGTGGTCCAGGGCAAGAAGATGTACGTCCTGGGCGACCACGCGTTCGAGCTCGCCAACGTGCTCAACAAGCAGACCCGCCGGCCCATGGCCGACGGCCTGATCTCCCCCAAGGAGCAGGACGCGCTGCCCGTCATGAAGCTGCTCATCGGCTCCATCCTCGGCCAGCCCCGCACGCCGAACGAGGTCTGCTTCTATTCGGTGCCCGGCGACCCGATCGACAGCGACCTGTCCGTCGCCTACCACCGCGACCTGTTCGACGCCGTGCTGCGGAGCCTCGGCTACAAGCCCTCGCACATCATCGAAGGCCACGCGGTCACCTTCGCCGAGCTGGGCGAAGAGGACTTCACGGGCATCGGCATCTCGTGCGGCGGCGGTATGTTCAACATCTGCGTCGCGTACAAGTCCATGCCGGCCCTCTACTTCTCCACGGCCCGCTCGGGCGACTGGGTCGACAAGAACGTGGCCAACGTGCTGGGCATCAAGACGCCCAAGGCCGCGCTCATCAAGGAGAAGGGCGTCGACCTCATGAAGCCCAAGAACCGCGAAGAGGACGCCATCGCCATCTACTATCGCAACCTGATCCAGTACAACGTGACGAACATCGCCGAGCGCTTCAAGACGGCCGAGAACATGCCGAGCTTCAACGATCCGATCTCGATCGTGTTCTCCGGCGGCACGTCCATGGCGGGCAACTTCATCGAGCTCGTGAAGGACGTGTTCAAGAAGATCGAGTTCCCGATCCCCGTGAAGGACATCCGCATGGCCAAGGACCCCTTCAACGCGACGGCGAAGGGCGCCCTGGTGGCCGCGCAGCTCGAAATGTCGAGCCAGACCGCATAGTTCGAAGAAGACGTACGGACGGGTCCTTCGACGGCCGGTGCGGTCGAAGGACCCCGGGCTCGGGGCGAGCCGGAAGGTATAGATAGCTGGATGGCCGACGAAGAGAAGGCGTTCGGGGAGCAGCTGTACTCCAGGCTGCAGAACAAAGGCCTGTCCAAGTATCAGGTGGACAAGGTCGTTGCTCTCCAACGCCTCGACGCGGAAGTCGCCGAACTGGGTGAAAAGGGGCTGCTGGGCGACCCGCAGCTCCTGGAGATCTCCAAGATCAACTCCGCGGCCCGCCAGAAGCAGCTGGCGGAGCTCGCCGTCGAGAAGAACCTCCCCCAGGGCTGGGTGAAGGAGCTGACCAAGCTCGTCCGCTCGGCCGAGAAGGCCCGCAGCGAGCAGGAAGGCAACCGCTACTGGGACTTCTTCTTCGAGATCAAGGAGATGATCGAGCGGGAGGGCCCCACCCGCACCATCCTCGCGCTCATCAAGAACTTCAGCGTCGACCGCGCCGCGGTCACCCGCGACAACGCCAAGCTCATCGAAGGCACCGACCGCACCGTCATCTCCTTCAACAAGATGGAGCTGGAGATCGGCCGCGGCCTGGACGTCGGCACGGTCAACATCTGCGCCGCCGCCAAGAAGAAGAACCAGAACGAAATCGTCTACAACATCCAGCGCAACGCCTTCCTGGACATGCGCGCGGACATGTACACCAAGAAGATGCTCATGAAGCTGGGCATCGACTACATCGTCCAGGGCGACAAGGGCTACGTCATCGGCGACCCGGCCTTCGAGCTGGCCAACGTCTTCGACAAGGTCACCCGCCGCCCCATGAAGGACGGCATGATCTCCCCCGTCGAGCCCGAGGCCCTCCTGGTCGTGAGCCTCATCATCGCCGAGATGCTGGGCCATCCCAAGCAGAAGGACGAGGTCTGCGCGTTCTCCGTCCCCGCCGATCCGATCGACGTGGAGCGGAACGTCATCTACCACCGCGGCGTGCTCGAGACCGTCCTGCGCAAGCTGGGCTACACGCCCCGGCCCATGCTGGAAGGCCACTCGATCGTCTTCTCCGAACTCAAGGAGCAGGACTTCACCGGCATCGGCATCTCCTGCGGCGGCGGCATGTTCAACGTCTGCGTCGCCTACAAGTCCGTGCCGGCCCTGACGTTCGCGACCTCGCGCGGCGGCGACTGGATCGACAACAACGTCGCCCACGCGATCGGCATGTCGCCCGCGATCGTCTGCGGCATCAAGGAGAGCGGCGTCGACCTGAACAACCCGAAGGACCGGGTCCAGGACGCCATCGTCATCTACTACCGGAACCTCATCCAGTACACCCTCGAGACCATCAAGAACAGGCTCGAGACCGCCCAGAACATGCCGACCTTCCTCAAGCCGATCGACGTGGTCTGCGGCGGCGGCACCTCGATGATCACCGGCTTCATCGACGTGTTCCGCGAGGAGTTCGAGAAGATCAACTTCCCCATCGACGTCGCCCAGATCCGCATGGCCAACGACCCGCTGAAGGCGGTGTCGCGCGGCTGCATGGTGGCCGCCATCGAAGAGACCCGCGCGCTCAGCGGCAACGACGTGCAGGTCGCGCCCGCCGCCCTGGAACGGAGCGCCGCGCAGGTGTCGAGGATGGACGACGGCACCAAGAGGCGCCTGGCGATGAGCTCGCTGCCGCCACGGATGCCTGAGCGCGTCGCGCCGATGAAAGTCACGTCCTCCGCCCCCGTCCCTGCGCCGTCCATGGTTCCGGCGGCGAAGGTGGTGAAGGTCGAGGCTCCGGCCATGCCGTCCGCGATCGTGCGCGGGCGTGACGAGGCCAAGGTCGTGAAGGCCGAGGCCCCCGCGGTTCCGTCCGGGATCGTGCGCGGCCGCGACGAAGCCGCGAAAGTCCTCAAGACCGCCCCGCCCGCGATGCCCGAGAAGAAGGACACCTCGGTGCGGGCGAAACCGTTCAGCTCCAATCAGCCCCCGGTCCCGCCTCCCCCGCCCCCCAAGAAGAAGGAAGCGGAGCTGGAGCTCGTCGAGGTCGAGGAGATCCAGGAGATCGAGGAGCTGGAGACGGAGCCGAAGAAGAACGGCAACGACAGCGAAGACATCCCGCTGATCAGCTGATCAGTTCTTCGCAAACCTCAGATTCGTCGCCACGCCCCCGAACTTCCTCGCCACTTCCGTGTCCGGCGCGAACGACGACGGCACGTAGAGCGTGAAGGCGCGGGTCTCGCCCGGCTTCATCGGCGTGGCGTCCGCTCCCGCGCGAACGCCGTTCGGCAGGACCGGCCAGCACTTGCCGAAAGACGCCCGGTTGGGCTTCGTGCTCTCGTTGTCCTTCCAGTGCGGCTGGCCGTCCGGGGTGAGGTAGTAGACCGCGATCTCAAGCTCGTCGAGCGCCCGGTCGCCGGCGTTGCGGACCTCGCCCTTGACCTTGCAGAAGAGGTCCGGCGTGGCCTTCTCGACCTTCACTTCCTGGTCCTCCTCGTGGCCGAGGATCTTGACCTCGACCTTCGCGGCATAGGCGTCGCGCTCCTTGCGGTCCTCCGCGCCCTGCACGCAGACCACGCGGAAGCCCTGCTGGTTGCGCTCGCTCCCCAGCCACCAGACGCTGCGCGGCCGCACGCAGTCGTCCTGGAACCAGTTCTGCGAGATCAGGCGGCGCGACGCGTAGGTCAGCTCCTCGCCGGGCGTGGCGTAGCAGCCGCCCCGCAGCACGGGGCCATAGACGGGCGGCTGGTCCTGCTCGAGGGTGTACTCCCAGAGGTTCCCGAGCATGTCGTAGAGGCCGAACGCGTTGGGCTTCTTCCCGCCGCTCGGGTGGGTGATCTTCTTCGCGTTCGCGGTGTACCAGGCGACCTCGTCGAGCTTCGCCGGCGCGGCCCCGGCATCGCCCGCCCGGGCCGCGTACTCCCACTCCGACTCGGTGGGCAGGCGGAAGTAGCGGCCGGTCTTGCGCGACAGCCATTCGCAGTACATCACCGCCGTGTGCCAGCGGGCGTTCGTGCAGGGCATCTTGGGCTCGCGCGACTCCTGCGGGATGACTTCCCCGAAGTAGGAGAGCGCGTCCGAGGGGCGGGTCACGGCGTCGACGTCCGTGGCCTTGGTCTCGCTGTACGGCCGCAGCTCCGCCCACGAGACCTCGCGGGCGCCGATCGCGAAGGGCCGCAGCTTCCCGTCCCCGGGCAGCGCCACGAGATCGAACGAGACTTTGGTGCCCGGGATCTGGACCGTCTCCTTGGGCGGCGGGTCCTGAAGCAGGCACAGCGAGAGAAGCAGCGGAAGCATGGAATCACTCCTTTGAGAATCGAAGCGTCATCACCTCGGCGCCGAACGAGTCCTTCAGCTCCGGCTCGAAGGACTCGGGAACGAAGACCTCGAAGTCCCGGGTTTCCCCCGCCTTGAGCGAGGCCGGCCGAGCGCCGGACGCGAGGACGGGCCAGCAGAGGGTAAAGGTCGCCCGGGAGGGATTGGAGGTGTTCACGTCCATCAGGTGAGGCGCGCCCTCGGCGCTGCGGTAGAAGACGCGCAGCTGCAGTTCGTCCAGCGAGCGCGCGCTGCCGTTCTTTACCCGGGCCTTCACCCGCACGAAGAAATCGGCCGCCGCCCCCGTCTTGAGCTGGACCTCGGCGCCGCCGAGGATCGTCACGTCGATCTTCGCGGCGGCCCCGCGCTCCTCCGGGTCCGCGTCGCCCGGATCGCAGACCACGCGGAAGCCCTGCTCGGGCCACTCGCAGACCAGCCACCAGGTGCTGCGGGGACGGACGGGATCCATCTCGAACCACTCGTAGGGAACGGTCCGGCGGCTGGACCATCCGAGCTCCTCCGCCGCGCTCCGGTAGGACCCGCCCCGAAGGACGGGCCGGAATTCCGGAGCGGCGTCGAAGTCGAGGCAGTACTCCCAGACATTGCCCAGCATGTCGTAGAGGCCGAAGGCGTTCGGCTTCTTCTCTCCGCCGGGGTGATTCAGCTTCGCGCTGTTCCCCTGGTGCCACGCCTGGTCCTCCAGGGCTCCCGGCCGCTCGCCCTTCTCGCCGGCCCGGGCGGCGTACTCCCATTCCCGTTGGGTCGGCAGGCGGAAATAGCGGCCCGTCTTCTTCGAGAGCCATTCGCAATACCCCACCGCGGAGTGCCAGCGGAGCAGCGCCGCGGGCCGGCGTTCGGCCAAGGCTTCCCGGGGAACGAACTCCCCGAACGAGCTCTGCATCTGCGACGGCCGCGTCACGGCGTCGACGCCCTTCGCCTTCGTCAACGAGAAGGCGCTGAACTCGGCCCACGTTACTTCCTTCGTCCCGATGGAGAACGGGCGCAGCGCGCCGTCGCCGGGAAGGCGGACCAGGTCGAACGAGACCTTCGTGCCGGGGATGGTGACGGTTTCCTTCGGGGGCGGGGCCTGAAGGAGAAGCGCGAGCAGGAGCGCGGACGTCATCGACTACTTATACGCAGCTCAGTGCTGGGTCCTGCCCTGGCGCACGATCTTCGCCGCGCGCTCGCGGGCGAGCTTGACGCTGCCCAGGTAGCTGTCGAACTTGCGGCGGTAGCTCGCGTCGAGCGAGTTCCTCACCGCGCCGCTCAGCGTCGAGTCGTCGACGAGCGGGTCGGGCGGGCAGTGGTTCGCGAGGAGCACCGGGAGGTTCAGGTGCGGGTAGTTCGACAGCAGGGCGCGGCGGACGCGCTCGGCCTCGGAGAAGCGCAGGTCCAGCTCGCCCGAGAGATCGTCCATGAGGAGCGCGATGTCCGTCTTCCACTGCCACTCCATGCCCTGGCGGGAGAACTCCTCGAAGGCCCCGAACTGCTCGTCGTTGAGTAGCGCCTTCACCTTGCCGCGGAACTCGCGGGAGGCCTCGGCCACCTCGACGCGCGTCCAGAGGACGGCGTAGAACTCCTGCACCGCGCGGCGCAGATCGATCTCCTGCTCCGCGGAGAGCGCGGAGCGCTCGCCGACGTAGTGCGCCATGCCCTCGGTATAGAGCCGCTCCTCCTGGGAGAGGAGCTCCAGGTACGCGGCGCTGGCCTTCTGGTCCTCGGCCTCCGGAAGCGTCTCGCGGGCGGCGGCGATCCGGTGCGCGACCTCGCCGAGGTCCGACTGGATCGAGGCCAGCGGCGCGTGGCGGTAGTGGCGGCCCGTCGTGGGGTTGCTGGCCGTCCGGGCCAGGAGGACGCCCACCGCGACCGTGACGAGCAGCAGCGCGGCGACGCCGAGGCGCGACCAGAGCGCGGAGGGCGCGGGCGCGCCGAGGCTTCGGGCCAGCCCGATCGGGAGCGGCGGCTCCGCGAACGCGGCGCGGAGCTTCTCCTGCTCGCGCACGACCGCCCGCGACCGCTCGCGGCACGCGCCGCAGTCCCGCAGATGGCGCTCGATCTCCGGGTCGGCCTCGCGGGGCGCGAGGGCCCACTCCAGGAGCGCGTCGTCGCTCAACGGGCACATGTCTTCTTCACCTCTTGGCGCAGCCGCATCACCGCCCGGTGGAGGAGGACGCGGAGCGCCCCGCGGGACAGCTCCATCGCCTCGGCGATCTCCTCCTGGCTCATCCCCTGCTGGTAGTGCATCACGAGCACCGCCTGGTAGCGCTCGGGCAGCCGCTCGGCCGCTTCCATGACCCGACCCGCGTCCTCCCCGGGCTCGACCGGCGGGCCCGGGTCGTAGGAGGCGTCGATCTCGGCCTCCTCGATCGCCACGTCCTTCCGCCGCTTCCGCCGCACCCAGAGACAGGTGAGGCGGGCGACCTTCATCAGCCAGGGGAGGGGCTGCTGGACGGAGCCCAACTGGTCCCAACGCCGCAGCACCGTCAGGAAAACCTCCTGGCAGGCGTCTTCGGCGTCCCGCTCGTCGCGCAGCATCGTCCGGCAGAAGCCGTACACGCGCTTCAGGTACAGGCGCGTCAGCGCCTCGGGAGAGAGGGACTCCACCGCGTTCGTGATCATACCCCCGCTAGGCACGTGACGCCGGAAGGCGAAACGTTACAGCGGGGGAGCGATCCTCCCTGTTACTTCGCGAAGCGGACGTTCGTCGCCCGGCCCCCGAACTTCTCGGGGTCGACGTCCGGGGCGTTGTCGAAGGTCTGGGGGATGTCGACCGTGAACTTGCGGGACTCGCCCGGCTTGAGCGGGGCCCGGGCCGCCTCCTGCGCCGCGCTGCCCAGCACCGGCCAGCACTTGCTGAAGGTGGCCTGGCCCGGCTTGTTCGAGCCGGCGACGTCGATCAGGTGCGGCTTGCCCTTGTCGTCCAGGTAGTAGACCAGGACCTCGACCTCGTCGAGCGCCTTGTCGCCGCCGTTCTTGATCTCGCCGGTGACCTCGGCGAAGAAGGCCTGCGAGCTCTCGGTCTTGAGGACCTTCTCCTTGAAGCCGCCGATCTTCACCTCGATCTTGGCGGAGGCCGCGGCGCGCTCCTTCTGGTCGGCGGGGTCCGCCACGCAGACGACGCGGTAGCCCTGGGACTGATCCTTGTTGGTGAGCCACCAGACGCTGCGGGGGCGGTTCGGGTCCTCCTCGAACCACGACAGCGGCACGCCCTGCCGCTTCGTGAAGCCCACGTCGCCGGCGGGCGAGCTCCAGCAGCCGCCTTTCAGGACGGGGGCGAACTCGCTGCCCTTCTCGAACTCCAGGCAGTACTCCCAGAGATTCCCGAGCATGTCGTAGAGGCCGAAGGCGTTGGGCTTCTTCTCCCCGCACTCGTGGGTGCGCTTGTCGCTGTTGGCCTGATACCAGGCGACGTCGTCGAGCGACGCCGGGGCGTCCGCCTTCTCGCCGGCCCGCGCCGCGTAGACCCACTCGGGCTCCGTCGGCAGGCGCCAGTAGCCGCCCGTCTTCTTCGACAGCCAGTCGCAGTAGCCGATCGCCGAGTGCCAGCGCACGTTCGTCACGGGCCGCTTGGGATCGAGGAAGTGGGCCGGGACGCCGACCTGCCCGAAGTACGAGATGGCGCGGGTGGGCCGCGAGACCGCGTCCGTCCCCGTCGCCATGTCCTTGCTCTCGAAGTAGGCGTTGAACTCCGTCCAGGTCACCTCTTTCGTCCCGATCTTGAACGGGGCCAGCTTGCCGGGCTCGCCGGGCAGCGCCACCGTCTCAAACGTGACGGAGGCGCCGGGGATCGTCACCTTCTCGGGCGGGGCCGCCTGAGGAGGCGGCGCCGCGGGGCCATCGCAGGCCAGGAGGAAGACGAAGGGGATCAGCGCGACCATTCGGATGCTCCTGTTACTTGGAGACGTGGACATAGGACACCTTCGCCCCCACCTTGTCGGCGTCGAGCGCGCCGGTCTCGAGGAACGGGTGAGGGACGTCGACCTCGAACGCGCGCGTCCCGCCCTTCTTCAGCGGCTCGCGGACCTGGCCTTCGTGGTAGCTGTTGGCCAGGACGGGGTAGACGAGCCCGAAGCAGGGCTTGTCCTTCGGGTCCTTCATCATCGGCTTCCCCTCCTCGTCGAGGAAGAAGACGGTGACCTCGACCTCGTCCAGCGGCGCGTCGCCGTCGTAGGCGATCTCCCCGCTGACGCGGTCGAGGTAGTCGGGCCGCTTCCCCGCCTTGGCGATCTTGAGGTTCTTGATCTCGACCTTGGCGACCAGCGGCTCCCAGTCCTTGACGGACGAGTTCGGGATGCGGACGAGGCGGAAGCCGACGAAGTTCCCGTCGGTGAGCCACCAGAGCCGGAGCGGACGCTTCGGATCGCGCTCGGCCCAGTCGTCGGTGTACGCCTGCCGCTTGGAGGGGCGGACGTCCTTCGCGGGCGTGTTCCATCCGCCGCCGCGGACCACCGGCAGGTGGGCGGGCGGCGCGAAGGGCTCGAGGCAGTTCTCCCACGCGTTGCCGAGCATGTCGTAGAGGCCGAACTGCCCGGGCTTCTTCTTCCCCACCTCGTGGGAGTTCTTGCCGCTGTTGGCCTCGTACCACGCGAAGTCGTCGATCGGCTTGGAGAAGACCTCCTTCGAGCCGCCGACCGCCGCGTACTCCCACTCGGCCTCGGTGGGCAGGCGGTACTTCTCGCCGGTCTTGCGGGTGAGCCACTCGCAGTACCCCACCGCGCCGTACCAGCCGATCGAGATGGCCGGATGCGTCGCGCTCTGGGCTTCCCCGTTCGGGAACGGCTCCTTGGGGTCGATGACGTCGGGCTGCGACGGGCGCGTCACGCCGTCCAGGCGCGCCTTCTTGCGGGCTTCGTAGTACAGGGAGTACTCCTCCCAGGTGACCTCGCGGAGGCCGATCCAGAAGGGCTTGAGGCTGACGTCGCGCCGGGGCTCGTCCTTCTCGCCGCTGCCGAGCTTCGCCGGTCCGCCCGGAAGGGAGACGAGGTCGAACTTGACCGTCGAGTCGGGGATGGTGACGGTCTCCTTCTTCTCCTCCTGCGCGACAGCCGGCAGGGCCAGCAGTCCGCAGACGAGGAACGACAGCGGGCGCAGGGTCATGGGGTTCTCCCGAAGCATCTAAGGGTGCAGATTATAACGACGGCCCGGCAGGAACGCCACAACCCCTGATACGCCGGGGGGCCGGGAAAGATCCTCTAGACCCGGGCCCCGACGCGCGCCTTGCGATGGGCCGCGACGTACTCCAGCAGCGCCTCGTTCTGGCGGAAGAAGCCGTGCTCCTCCGCTTCGTAGGGCGCCTTGAAGAAGCAGGCCAGGTGGCGCATGTTGCCGCTCTCGTTCGAGCGGTGCGCGAAGTCGGCCATGCGGATGAGGTCCAGCACGAGCGGCGACGCGAGCGCCGAGTCGCAGCCCTGCCAGATGAACTGCAGGATCATCTTGGTCCCGAGGAAGCCGGCGAAGTGGATGAAGTCCCACGCGGTCTTCCAGTCGCCGAGGGACGGCACGTAGTCGATCCGCACCCGGGAGTGGGTCTCGTCGTCGCCCAGGATGTCGCGGAGGCAGGCGTCCTTGTCCTTGCACTTGGCCTGGTTCGCGTCCGGCGCGTCGAGCACCTTGCCGTCGCGGTTGCCCAGCATGTTGTAGCCTTCCCAGGACATCACCTTCAGGTTGCGGGCGACGAACATGGGGGCGAGCGTCGTCTTCATCAGCGTCTCGCCGGTCTTCCCGTCGCGTCCCACGTGCGGGACGCCGTGGCGCCGCGCCAGCTCGTCCATCGCGGGGAAGCTGGAGCCGATGCAGGTCGTGAAGTTGACGTAGGGGGCGCCCGACTCGATCGCGGCCAGCGCGTAGAGCACGCTCGCCGGGAAGAGGTCGCGCCGGTCCATCTCGAGAAGAGCCAGGAACGATTCGACGTAGTGGAACTCGCGGGGCGGAACGAAGTGCGGCTCCGCCGACGTCAGGTGCACCACGATGAGCTGGTCGAGCGCGTGGTTCGCCTTGAACTCGGCGAGGTCTTTCTTGATCTGGTCGACCATGCCGCGGAGCGACGTCGCCCGCTCGCCGGCCTCCGGCGCGATCGAGGCCACGCCCTTGCCGCTGTTGAGCGTCACGCCGGGGCGCAGGTTCTTCGAGTGCCGCTGGAGCGCGGGCCGGACGGCTTCCAGGATCGCCGGCGTGATGACGCCGTTGTCGCGGCCGAACTCCTCCGCGGCGGCGACCCAGTCGACCTTGCGGATCTCGTGGCCGCCGAAGACCATCTCGTCGAAACGGAGCAGGCCCAGGTCCTTGAAGTCGGACAGCTCGGTGACGAGCCCCGACGTGGGGATGACGCCGGCCTTGAGGGCTTCCGCGCCCGTGACGGCGCAGGTGGCGACGCTCCCGCAGGCCCCGACGATCCAGATGCCGACTTTACGGTCCATGGTGTCTCGCTCCGACGTTCCCTACCCTAATAGCCGTCCCAGCTCCGTTTTGGACACTTACTTTACGTGCTTGAGGAGCAGATCGCAAGTGACGAGCACGTAGCTGGTCACCAGGACCGGGTCCCCTTCGAACCACCCCGGGTTCTCGTTCTGCCACATCTTGGTTTCCTTGACCGACTTCAGGAGCTGCTCCGCGATCTCCTTCGGCCAGTCGTGCTTCTTCCCGTCGAACGTCTCGAACGGGTTCTCGCCGTACGCCTCGAGGGCGCGCGACATCACCAGGTAATAATGATACAACCCACGCAGGTGGTGGCGTTGCGTGGCGTCGTAAGCAAATCCGGGATGGACCTCCACCGAGTAGTTCTTGCGGACCCAGTCGATGGCGGACTTCACCTCGGGCGAGTCCTTCTTGAGGCCGGCGTAGAGATAGGTCTTGATGCCGTCGTAGGTCATGGCGCCGTAGCCCTGGATGACTTCCTTGTCGGCGACCTTTCGGGTGCCCGCCTTCTGGGCCGCGGCGTCGGCGACCGGCGCGTAGTAGAGGCTGCCGTCGTCGCCGATCGAAAGACCCTTGGCCTTCATCGCGGCGACGAACTCGGGGTTCGTGTTCGTTTCGCTGTTGTTCTGGCACTGGCGGACGAACTGCACGACCAGCTTCCAGAACGCGTCGTCCTGCGGCAGGCCGGACATCTTCATGCCCTCGGCGCCGAAGCCCGTGGTCGAGAGGTTCGCGATGCCCTTCTTGCCGCTCGGCGACTCGTCGCCGTAGCCGATGCCGCCGATGTCCTTCCCTTCCTTGAGCTGGTTGTTCTTCAGGTAGGACTGACCGCCGCGGATGGCGTTGGCGATCTTGTCCGTGCGCTCGACCGACGAGAAGGCCATCAGCGCGATGCCCGTGGCATAGACCTTGAGGAAGGCGCCGGAGGGTCCTTCGCCGACCGACCCGTCGACGTTGAGCTTCGACAGCAGGAAGTTCACGCCCTTGTCGACGGAGCCCTTGTACTTGTCCTTCAGCGACGCGGGGGCGTTCGCCAGCGCGGTCACCATCAGGCCCGTGTACGCGGCGCTCGGCGCCGCCTTGTCGGCCGGGCCCTGCTTCCAGGCGCCCGACGCGTCCTGCTGCGACACCAGCCAGTCGGCGGCGGTCGCATAGGTCTCGGTCAGTTTCTTGGCGACATCATCCTTGGGCGCGGCCGCGTGCGCCGCCGGCAATGCCGGACGATCGCAGACGAGGATCAGCATCGACAGCAGGACGGCGGCGGTTCTCATGGTTCTCTCCCGAAATACCGGCGGATCACTGGGTCGTAACGTGGGTTCCAGGGAACGGAGGACGACGCGGCGGCGCGGCGGGCGCCGGAGGACGCGAGCGCGGGGGACGCGTCCGGGGCCGACTCCGCGACGGCCTTCTGCCGCGCGAGCTTGGCCTGGGCGACGGCCGGCGCAGGCGCGTGGACCGTGCGGCCCAGGCGCGCGAGCTGCGCCGAGATGGCCGTGGCGCTCGCGGTGACCTGATCGAGCATCCGCTGCGTCTCGGCGCCCGACCCTTCTCCCCCGCTTTCCAGCAGCTTCGCCAGCCGCGCCTGCAGGTCCTGGAGGCCGGCGAGCGCCTGCTCGGGATGCTCCGGCAGGGCCGCGGCCACTTCCTTGAACTCGACGTTCAGGGTGGCGAGCGCCTCGAGCTTCTTCGCCTCTTCGAGGCTGACGGCCTTCAGCACGGGGTCCTCGGTCGCGCCGGAGCGGTCGGGCGACGGAATGGCCAGCAGCGCCGCCAGCAGCGCCACGCTCCCGGCCAGCAGCTTGGCTTCGCGCGGGAGAGCGTGGCGCGGCAGCGGGGCGCGGTTCAGCGCGCCGGTCGCGTCGGCCCGCAGGGCCGCTCCCATGCCGTCCGGCGTTTCGAGCGCGGTGGAAAGCCGCTCCTCGAGCCCGAGGAGGCGGTCCAGGTGGATGGCGCAGTCGCGGATCGAGAAGGCCCGCGTCCACTCGCGCAGCGCCATCGCCGCGGGAAGCGCGGCGAGCGCGGCGGCGGCGAGGGCCGTCGGCAGGGCGACGCCCGCGAACTTCGAGACCAGCAGCGCCAGGCAGGCGCCGACGGACGCGTAGAAGACCCAGCGCAGCGCCGCGTCGGCCACGCGCGCCCCCCGGATCCGGCGCCGCTGCGCCGCCAGCTTGTGGAGGAGGTCGTCCACTTACTTCTTCGAGTCCTCTCGGGACTTCCCCTCGTGCAGGTGGATCTTGGGCTCGTTCTCGAGCTTCTTCTCGAGCGCCGTGATCTCCGTCCGCTCCGTCGCGGTCGGCGAGCGGAAGATCACCCGCACCGGCGTGCCGGGCTTGGGAAGGATCATGTAGTTCGCGCCGAAGAGCGTGTCGTCCACCGCCTCCTCGAGCGGGTTGTCCAGGAGCGCGGTGCGGTCGCGGAACGTGGTCACCAGGGAGCGGCTCCCGGTCGCGGCGAGCACCTTGTGCTTGCGCTCGCCCTTGGGGCTCGTGGGGTCGGCCACTTCCATCCAGTGGCCCACGTAGGTCCAGCCCACGCGGGGCATCGTCGTGTTGCGGCGCATGCTCACGACCAGGTCCTCCGAGCGGTACGTCACCAGCTTGCCGTCCTTATCCAGCCACTGCACGAGGATCAGGACCCGCGAGCCCTGGTCGGCCTGGTTGATGTCGGTCTTGGTGGGTAGCTTGCCGCGCCGGAACCCGGCGGACGTCAGCGCGAGGTCGAGGCCCTGGATGTTCGTCTCCAGCCGGAAGATGGTCTCGTGCTCCTTGCCGCCTTCGCCGCAGCCGAAGAGCTCGACCAGCCCCCGGTTGACCATGATGACTCCGGGGACCACGACGCCGCCGAGCCGCTTCCCGTCACCGTCGCGGCGCTCGAAGATGAACCCACCGCCCTGGATGGGCGCGACGAAGTCCGCCCGCTCGCTCGTCTTGCCGTCGAGCGCCACATCGGGCTCGTCGATGGGAGGCACCACCAGGCGGGGATTGGGCTCGTCGCCCTTCTCGTTGTCCGGATGCTTATCCTGGTCCTTATCCTGCGCCACGACCGGCGGGACCAGGCATCCGAACGCAAGCAGCACGCTCAGCAGCAGACGAGCCTTCATACGGCCTCCCCGTGGGGACGTTCCCCCACCCGCTTAACGCAAACCCGGTGCCACGTCGAGTACTATAACAAATTAGACGCCAGCGGGTTAGATCGAATATGCCGGGAGCCCTGAAGGGGTTTGGCTATTTCTTATACAGCCCCTGAGCACCCCCTCGGCATGAGGGTGGGAGGGAAAAGAACGGGATGCGACGGGCCAGCAGGGCCGACCCGTCGCATCCCGGGAAAGGGGGAAGGTAGGTCTGCTTAGTTCCGGGCGCGGAGCCGCGTCTCGAAGGCAGCCAGGCGGTCCGTCAGACTCTGGCCAAGCTCGGCAAAGACGCCGTCGTCCGGCTTCGTGCAGTGCAGGCACGCCACGCCCGCATGAAGGTACTCGGCCGCCTGCATCAGCACGTCATCGAGCCTGACGCCCGCGCCGTCCGCCAGGCGGCGGTACAGATCGCCCGTCGGGCCGCTCCGCCAGGCCTGGTCGTGCTCGCGAAGAACGTCCAGCGTCCGGAGGAGCTCTTTCTCCTGGCGCGCCCAGCCCGCCGTTTCCTTCGAGCGGACCCGCGAGGCGATCTCCTCAGCCAGCGCGTCCACGGTCCGCAGACCCAGGAGGGCTCGCTCGCGGAGCGACGCTGCCTCGATCGCGTCAAGATGGGATCGAACCTCGTCCCAGACGAATGCCTTCCCGCTCAGAGCGGACAGCATCATGCTCGTGTCCTTGCCGCTCCGCTCCAGCTCGGTCGCGCTCTCGAGATCCGACATCAGCTGCGTCAGCGCGCGCGCCGACGCCTCGAGGCATGAATCCGCGATCTCCTGACGGTAAGCGTTCTTCCGCCAGTCGATCCGCTTCTGGAGATGGGCCTGCTTCTTCGCGGGCGGGCACGACTCGCCGCGGATCGCGTCGAGGTCGTCGAGCATCCGGCGCAAGCCGTGCAGCGCGCCGTCGAAGCGCTTCGCGGCGCTCCCGATCGCGTTCGCCTCCTCGGACGGCGACGCCACCCGGAAGACGCGGCGGGTTGGCTCGCCTCCCGCAGGGGCTCCGTCCGGGTGCGAGCGCGAGATCAGGACTTCGACCTCTCCGGGAACCGCGAAGCGCTCGTGATGCAGGAACGCCTGGTTCTCGACGGTCGCGACGCGGCGAATCTCCTCGTCGGCCGGGGCGCTCCCCAAGGCGCCGTCGTCCCAGTTCATCCGGTTGGCCAGACGGCGGAACGTCAGGCTCACGATCTCGTGATCGCGGAGCCCCTTCCCCTTCCCGACGACCGTCAGTTCGTACTCCCCGCCCTGCCGACGTCCGTGGCCGGTCACGGCGACATCGGCATCCTGACTCAGAACGGCCAGCAGCAGCGCGTTGATCATCGCTCCTCCACTTTGAGATTCGAGACATCCAAGTCGAAGACCGCGTCGTCCAGCGACGCGACCGCTCGGTAATCGCCAAGGGTCAGGGTGAGGATCTGCGTCGGCGAATCGACGACGATCCGCCGGATCAGCCCGCTCGCGCGGTCCACGGAGAGCCGGATCGACGTAATCCGCTCCCGCAGCTTCGGGTCGTTCGGGACGAGGACGACCCGCGCGCAGCCCTCCGCCCGGTCGACGCCGTCCGCCATCGCCAGCGACGCGCCGGGCTTCACGGCGGCCGGCGGGACCGGAGTCCCCTCGGCCGAGACCACGCTCGGGGGGAGCTCCCGCGTTTCGGCGGGATGATCGGTGAGGACGCGGAACTGCCGGCGGACCTCCGCCGCGTCCAGGCGCCAGAGGTCGAGCGGCTGGAAGTTCTCCGGCTTCGACAGGTCCCAGCGCCGGGCGACCCGCTCGCCGGCGCGCCTCTCCAGCGCCGCCGCGCCGCGGATCCTCAGGCGTGACGCCGGCGCGTCGAACGCGAGCGCCTCGCCGGGCCGGACCGAAAGCGTGCCCGACTGCAGATGCACCCCGTCCTCGCGCTTCGCAAAGCGCTCGATGGTGAGCTCGGCGCGGAAGGGACTCCGGGGCGGCTCCTGGCCGTCGAGGCCCAGCGCCAGCAGGAGAAGCGTCATCATCGGCTCACCCATCCCAGGACCTGAGGACCGCCGTCGTCAAAGAAGAGCGTGACGTCGTCGAGGAGCGGCGAGGAGAGCAGGAGGGGCGCGCCGCGGCCCGAGCGACCCGTCCTGAACTTCGCGGTGTAGCGGAGACTGCCGCCGGCCCGGATCGACGGCGGACGGCCCGACGTCGTGCGAACGGCGCTGAAGACGGGGTTGCGGCAGGACCCGAACGCCGCGCCGTCCAGGACGATGCCGAGCTCGACCGCCGAATCGCCCGGGTGGAGCTCGGCGGGCGGGCTCGTCGACCAATCGTAGGCTTTCGGCGTCATCGCCGTGCCGCCGCGCTCGTAGTCTTCCGCGAACTCCGTCCACGACAGGCCGAGGACCTGCTTCTCCAGCGGGGATGTCCGCGAGTCGAAGGAGCCCAGGTCGAGGGGCCCCGAGGTGAAGCGCGCGTCGTCCGCATCGCCGTCGTCGGGCCGGTAGTAGCGCCCGCGATTCCAGAGCTGCTGCACGCCCCAGGCCCCGCCGTTGTACCAGCCGCCTCGGTCCGTCCAGAGGTAGAACTCATCGAAGGTCGCGTCGGCCGTGAAGTTGCCCGGAAAGAGGCCCTCGTCGCCCGGCAGGTCGAGGTACTTCGAAGGCTCCCCGCCGATGCGGATCGTGTTCTTCACCCACCCCGCGCGGCTCGCGCCGGGAAAGAGCGCCTGGAGCGACTGGACGGTCCACCACGGCGTGTTCCGGAACGGCTGCCCCGGCTGCGCGAAGAGATGCGGGATCCCCACGCTTCCCTCGGGCACGCGGCCGTTCACGAGGATCTTCACCGTGTCGGCGTCGGGCAGGCGGCCGCGGGGATTGTCCCAGCTGACCGCGACGTGCGTCCACTCGTGGGCCCGCAGCGGGCCCTGGCCCTCGCGGTTGAGCGTCGGCGTGAACGTGAAGGCGTGATCGCCCGCCGGGTCCGCGGCGGCGGCGCCGCCCATCTCCCAGTTGTAGCCGGTCGCCGACGAGAGCCCGAACCCGAAGGCCAGCGAACTCGGCCGGAACCCGGCCAGGCCGCTCGCATAGCTCGGCGTCGCCGGCTCGTCGCCTCCCCGCGGAGGAACGAAGAAGAGCCCGAAGGGCGACGGGTTCATGAACTCGGGCCGCGCGGCGTGGTAGCGGCTCACGGACAGCAGCGTGCGGCGCTTGCCCGTCTGTTCTGGCGCAAAGGCCGGCTTGATCCAGAACGCGGCCGTGCCCTCATTGAAGTTAAAGCTGACGTTCTCGTCGATCCAGTAGCCGAAGGCGGCGTCGCGCTCGACGTACGCGCCGTCGACGCGCAGGTCGCCGGGCGCCGACGCGGACGCCTCCGGCGGGCGACCGCGGAAGGCGCCGGCCAGGCGGAAGCGCTCGCCGTCCCCGGCGCGGGTCGCGTCCGTCGGCGAGTACGGCGAGGGCAGCGTCTCGGTGCGGTCCCCCCAGTTGCGGTGCAAGGTGCCCCGTCGGCCGAACACCGTCTGCCAGGCCCCCTGCGGAAGTCGGAAGCCGTCCCAGAACGGCGGAGACGTCATGCCGTTGCGGCTCGCGTGGTGGTGGGCCGCATGGTCGAGCTGGAAGTGGGCGTGGATCACGGAACCCAGGTGCGCCCCGCCGGGGGCCATCGGGGTCGCGCCCGGATAGAACGAGGCGTCGCTCAGCGTGGTCCAGAGCTCATCCCGGGGCTTCGTCTCCGCCTTGGCGAAGTTCGATCCGACGGTGGAGAGCTGCAGGTAGCCTTCATAGGCCGCTTCCGAAGGGGCGCGCCCGTTGTCCGGTTCGGGCCCGGTCTCCACCCCGCGGTTGTTGTTCGTCTCCGGCCCCGAACGCCGGGCGGAACAGTCGCCGCGGTAGAACTGCGCCTGCGACGTCTCGCGACGCGCATCGAAGAGCCGGACCGTCGCGGCCATCGTCGACGCCGCGACCGTCTCGTGGTCTTCCCCGTCGAGCGGGCGGACGATGCGGCCCTCGGATTCGATCTCGAAGATCCCCATCGAGGAGAAGCAGAACTCGGTGGAGTGGACGAGCAGGTCGGTCTTGTCGACGTGCATGAAGAGGGAGCGGTTCGGGTTGAGCTCGTTCAGGTGCAGATTCGGATTGAAGTTCGCCTTGAGGACGTCGCCGATGGCCTGCGACGCCGCGCGGAGCTGCTGCGGCGAGCCCGGGACGCGGCGCCCCTCCCGATCCAGGTCCCAGAACTGATCGGCGCGCCGGTCGGCAAGCAGGTCCCGCTCGACGAGGGCGTCGACGAAGCGATGGAACTGGGCCCAGCTCCCGAAGGGGCCGCCGAAGGGCACGGCCGCGTAGTCGAGGCCGGCGACGCCGGGGGAGGGACGGCGCTCGCGGCAGGCGAGGATCTCGTCGACGAGCGCGGCCGCCGGCACGCCGGCGCGGCTGCGTCCGCCGGGGCCCGTGAACGGCAGCGTCCGGTAGAGCGCTCCGCAGTCGCCGCCGTCGTCGCCCTCGTAGCGATAGCGGAGGGCCGTCCAGGAGTAGGCGGAGCCCGGGCTCCCGCAGGGGGAAGAGGAAGCGGCGCCGCGACCCGAGGGCAAAAGATCGCGGCGCCGTTCCACGAGGAGGAATCCTTCGAGGTCCGTGACGAGCGCCATCAGCACCTCGCGCGGCGCGGTGTTGACGTTCACCGGCGAGCGCCGCACGATCTCGATCCAGCGGGGGTTGAGCGAGTCTCGGCCCCAGACGAGGTTGTGGGAGGGGTCGGCGTTGCCCGGGTCGAAGAACAGCAGCGGCGCGGCGATCGGCTCGCCTCGGAAGTTCTTCTGGTGGCCGAAGCGGAAGAGCGGCCCGCCTCCCTCCGACGGACGGGGAAAGTCCACGGGGTAGAGGCGGGCCGTCTCCGATGAGAGGGGAACGGGATTGCAGACGTCGGGGTCGGACCAAGCCCGCGCGGTGACGAAGGGGCGCACCCGCTCGAAGGCCTCCCGGTCGCGGCCGAGCGCGTCGACCAGGTCGAAGACCGAGGCGTATCCCGTGGACGGCCGGAACCGGAGGATCTTGTCTCCGAGGTCCGGCACGTTCACGGTTGGCTGCGCGCCCAGGACGTTGAGGATTCGCCGGAGGTTACGGCTCACCGAATGGTCCGGCCCCCCGGGCGCGCCGTCGTTCACGTTGAGGCGGGATTGGGCGTCCGCGATGCGGACGCGGTAGAAGTCGCCGTCGCGGCCGTAGGAGCCGGCCGCCAGGAAGCCGGCGTCGCGGAGCTCCGCGCCGTCGACGCGGATCGCGCGCCCGTCGGCGACGCTCCACGACGTCTCCGTCCAGAGCGTCCCGCGGAGCGTCCGCTGCCGTAGGAGAGCAACGGCCGCCTCGATCCCCGACTCGGCGGCCAGGCGGGCGCGGACCGCGTCGAGGTAGTTGCGGGAGACGCGGCGCTCGGCCCCGGAGAGCGTGGCGAAGGCCGTGGCCAGCAGGGCCAGGACCGCGAGCACCCCGAGCACCAGGATCAGGGCCATGCCCCGCCGCGTCGCCGTCTTGAGCATCATCCGCCCGGGGAGTGGCGGAAGGGCTCAAAAACTCTGCACGGAAAGCGACGCGGAATCGAAAAAAGCCCGCGTGCCCGGCCCGGGGATCAGTCCTTCTTGTAGCTGACCAGCTCCATCCGGTACTTTTCCTTGCCGGCCTCGTAGGTGACGCTCCGGATCGGCAGCGCGAGCGCGGGGTCGACCGTGCAGACCCAGGTGAGCTGGTCCTTGTCGTCCTGCTTGGTGTAGAGCTCGCAGATGAGGCCGGTCCGCCCGCCGACGGTTTCCTTCTTGGTCACCTTGATGACGCCGGCGCCGAAGAGGCTCATCTTCTCGCCCTCCTTCAGCTCGACCTGCTCGAGGAACGCGCCGAAGAGGGGATTCATCAGGAACAGCGCGGGCGTGAGGCCCATACCCATGCCGCCCATCAGGATCTCGGCGCCCTGGGCGGACTTCTTCACCGTGTTGCGATAGGACGTGGTGACGTCCCAGTCCTCCTCGCCCTTCTTGCGGACGTCGAGGGCGAACATGGATTCCTTCTTCTCCTCGCCGTCCGTCACGAGGACCTTGTACTCGTAGCGCTCGTTGCCGGTGAACTGGTAGGGCTTCCACTTCTTCCCGTCCTGGGCGAAGGCGACGGCGGGCAGCAGGGCGAGGGCGCAGGCCAAGAGGCGGACGTGGCGGTTCATGATTTCCTCCCTATCGATCCGAGGATTCTACCTTCGGGGAGGGGGACTGGCCAGAAGGAACGGACGGGCCTTTACAGTCCCTCGAGGCGGCGGCGGATGAACTCGGCCCGCACGGCGTCGCGCTCCTCGGGGTCGAGGATCTTGCGCTCGATCTTCTGCAGGTGTGCGGGCTGGGTGAAGATGAAGAGCTCGTTCAGCGCCTTGTGCGGGATGCCCGTGATGACGTTGAGGGTGACGCCCAGGCGGAGCGCCGACAGCAGGTCGGTCGCCTCCTCCGAGGTGATGCGGCGCGCGTGCTTCAGGACCCCGTAGGCGCGCCAGACGCGGTCCTCGAGCTTGCGCGGCTCGTCCTCGAGGAGCTTGTGGCGCCACGAGCGCTCGAACTTGAGGATCTCGGGGATGACCTTCTTCAGCTCCGAGATGATGTCGCGTTCGGACTTCCCCATCGTGATCTGGTTGGAGACCTGGTAGAAGTCGCCGAGCGGCTGCGTGCCCTCGCCGTAGAACCCGCGCACGGTGTAGTTCAGCCGCTGCAGCGACTGGAGCACCTTCTCCATCTGCTTGGAGAGCGCGGCCGCGGGCAGGTGCATCATGACCGAGATGCGCAGCCCGGTGCCGACGTTGGTCGGGCAGGCCGTGAGGTAGCCGAACTGCGGGCTGAAGGCGAAGTTGAGCGAGCCTTCCAGCGCCGTGTCCATGCGGTCGATTTCTTCGTACGCCTCGTCGAGTTGCAGGCCCGAGCGGATCACCTGCAGCCGCAGGTGGTCCTCTTCGTTGACCATGATGGAGATGGCCTCGTCGGCCCCGACGGCCACGCCGCGCTCCCCCTCGGCCTTCTCGTGCTCCTTGCTGATCAGGTGGCGCTCGACGAGGAGCGCCCGCTCGACCGACGACAGCTCGCTGAGCGACCAGTAGACGAGCTTGCGCGGCAGCTTGCCCTCCTCGAGCCTCGGGCGGACGAAGCGCTCCACCTCGCTGCGGATCTGGGGCGTCGCCACCGTGAGGAAGGGGAAGCGGTGAAGGTTCCGGGCCAGGCGCACGCGGCTCGAAATGACCACGTCGCTTTCGGGACCGGTGCCCTTAAGCCACTCGCCGGATTGACTGAGGAGTTCCTCGACTTTCATCGATTGAGCTCGAGTTCGAGCGTCTTGATGCGGTCGCGGATTTCCGCCGCCTTCTCGAAGTCCTCGCTCTTCACGACCGATTCGAGGTCGCGCTTCAGACGGATGAGCTCGTTCTCCTTCCGCACCTGGGCGTCGACCGTATGGGGGGTCTTGCCCGCGTGCTGGGTGGAGCCGTGGATCTTCTCGAGGAGCCGGAGCAGCTCGCTCCGGAAGACGTCGTAATCGTTCGCGCAGCCGAGACGCGCCTTGGTCTTAAACTCGGAGTACGTGATCCCGCACTCCGGACAACGGATCTGGTTCACCTTCGGGGTCTTCGGCGGCTCCATGAGCCCGCCGAGGAGATCGCTGATCGAAAAGTTGAACTTCAGGTGCACGCCGGTCTGACGGGCGCACTCGTCGCAAAGGTGCGCCTCCTTCTTCATCCCCTGCTCGATGGCCGTGAGATGAATGGTCGCGTGATTCTTATGGCATTTCTCGCAGTTCATAGACTAACGATATTTTAACGCCCCTTTGGATGCTTTTCATCGACCTTTTGATTTGGACTTCCGGGGCGGCGCGGATGGCTCGACCTTGGCGGGCGGCTTCCCGTTCCCCTTCCCCAGGTCGTCCACCAGGTGCTTCTCCCAGCGGTGAAGCTCCGCCACGCTCCCCAGGGTGGCCTTCCGGCGGATCTCCTCCCGGAGCCGGTTCTCGTGCTCCAGGACGTCCTGGGCCCGGTTGGCGACCTCGACGACCTTCGCCTTCGGGATCCTCACGACGCCCGACTCGTCCGCCACGATCCAGTCGCCGGGCGAGATCTGCAGCCCGCCGATCCGGATCGTCACGTTGATCTCGCCGAATCCCTTGGGTTCGCCCGCCGTGGGGCTCACGAGCTTCGACGCCGCCGGGAATCCGATGGCGCGGATGGTGTCGATGTCCCGGATCGCCCCGTCGATCACAATCCCGGCGAGCTTGCGCTGCATGCAGGACTCGCTCGCCAGCTCGCCCCAGATCGCGGGGCCCAGGCCGCAGGCGTCCACGATGATCACGTCGCCGGGCTTCGCGACGTCGATGGCCTCCACCGGCTTGGCCCAGTCGCCGGGGAAGGTCCGCACCGTCACGGCGGGCCCGACGATCTTCTTCCCGGGCGTCTGCAGCTGGATCCCGGGCAGGTCTCCCGAGCGGTGCATCGCGTCGGAGATGTTGGGCGTCGAGACCTTCTCGAGGATGGCGCGGATCTCGGCGTCGGAGCTGCCGCGCTTGTAGAGCTCGCTCGCGACGCCCTTGCCCTCGCGGATCGCCTTGAGGATCGTACGCGTGGCGCCCGCGGCGTCCGCGCTCTTGGTGATGGCCCCGCCGACGATGACGATCTGGGCGCCCGCCCGGATCATCGCGGGAGCGCTCTCGCTGTTGACGCCGCCGGCCACCGCGATCGGGATCGTCACGTGGGGGCGCAGCGCCCGGAGCTCCGCCGTGACGTCCAGGCCCCGCATCTGATCGTCGATCGGCAGGTGCAGCCCCACGTGGTGGGCGCCCCACTCCTCGCACTTCCTGGCGACCTCGATCAGCCGCTCGCCCTTCAGGCCCAGCAGGTCGACGCAGACGTCGATGCCGAAGTTGCGGCCCGCCTCGATGCACTCCAGGATGGTCGCGTCGCTCTCGGCGACGCAGACCGTCGCGCAGTTCGCGCCGGCCTTCGCGGCGGCCTCGAACTCGGTGCGGCCGGCGTCGAGCGTCTTGGTGTCGGCGATCACGTAGGCCTTGGGGAATTCGCGCCGCAGGGCGCGGACGGCCTCGAGCCCCTCGCTCTTGATCAGGGGCGTGCCGGCCTCGATCCAGGTGGCCCCGCCCTTCGCGGCCTCGCGCGCCACGCCGAGGGCGCGGGAGAGCTCGAGGAAGTCGAGGGCGACCTGCAAAGTCGGTTCCATAGGCCGGGTATCCTAGCATGATTGGATTTTTCGCGCCAATCTCCCGACTCGGAATGTTCCATTAGCGAAGGAGAACTCCCATGACGCTCGACCTCAGCCGCCGCGGATTCCTGGCCGCTTCCGGAGCTCTCGCCGGGCTGCCCCTGAGCGGCCCCCTCCCCGCCGCCGCCGCGCAAGAGCCCCCGAAGTTCAAGCTCGGCACCATCACGTACAACATCGGCGCCGCGTGGGACGTCCCCACGCTCCTCCAGGTCTGCAAGGGGACCGGCTTCGGCCACGTCGAGCTCCGCACCACGCACGCCCACAAGGTGGAGCCCGACCTGTCCCCGGAGCAGCGGCGCGAGGTCCGCAAGCAGTTCGAGGACGCCGGGGTGAAGCTCTGGAGCTTCGGCACCGTCTGCGAGTTCCAGGCCGCCGATCCCGCGGTGGTGAAGAAACAGATCGAGGATTGCCGCGCGTTCTGCGCCCTCGCCGCCGACGTCGGCGCCAAGGGCGTCAAGGTCCGCCCGAACGGCATTCCCAAGGGCGCGGAGCTCTCGAAGACGCTCGACCAGATCGGCAAGGCCCTCCAGGACTGCGGCAAGGCGGCGTCCGACCATGGCGTCGAGATCTGGGTCGAGGTCCACGGAGCGGTCACCCAGAACCCGCCGAACATCCGCACGATCCTGGACGCCTGCGGCCATCCGAGCGTCGGCATCTGCTGGAACTCCAACCCGACCGACGTGAAGGACGGCTCGATCAAGGAGAGCTTCGACCTGCTCAAGAAGGACATCCGTTCCTGCCACATCAACGAACTCTGGAGCGGCTATCCGTACCGCGAGCTCTTCGCGGGTCTGAAGTCGATCGGCTTCGACCGCGTCACCCTGATGGAGTGCCCGGGCGTCCCCGAGGCGCCCAACGCCAAGAACCCGGAAGCGGCGATCCGCTTCATGCGTTACTACAAGGCGCTCTGGACGGAACTCTGCCGCTGAGAGATTTTCCGCTGCCCTCCCGGCGGCGCGAGCGGTATCATCAACTTGGGGCGGCCGCCAGCATCAGGGTGGGGATATGGGTGAGTCCAAGGAATCGGGTTCTGTTCCCGCTCCCGCCGGCCGAAACGAGTCGCCCTCCTCCGGGCAGCTGCGACGGGCCGAGCTCCGACGCCACCCCCGCTTCCGCACCGACGAGGCCAACGTCCGGCTCTACCTCAAAGGCTTCCTGAGCACGCTCGGGATCGCCCGCAAGAACGAGATAGGCTCGGCGGTCAATCTCTCCGAAAGCGGCGCCCTCCTGCGGATCCAGACCCGTCTCAAGGCCGGCAGCCCCGTTCAGGTCCGGATCGAGATCGAGAAGTACAACGACGTCATCGAGGCCGAGGGGCTCGTGCGCTGGTGCTTCCAGAGCGCGCGCGACCAGGCCGACTTCTACGCCGGCATCGAGTTCCGGGCGCTCCCGCCGTCGCAGGCGGCCCTGATCGGCAAGATGCGCTCCTGGTACACCTCTCCGGAGTACAAGCAGAAGTCCGCCACCCGAAAGCGCCTGGCCCCGCCCGACCTCCTGCGCTAAGACGGATTGGCCACGGAGCCCACAAAGCCCACAGAGCAGACTCTTCTCTGCAGGGCTCCGAGGGCTCTGTGGCCAATCAGCGCTTCAGGAGTCGGGGGCCTTTTGCCGAAGTCTTTCCAGGCGAGGTTCAAAAGTGATTGATCCGAGGGCGGGGGCGGGAGCCCAGAAAATATTCACTTTTTCCCGTCCGCCCTTCCGCGAACGGGCTATTATTTACAGGATTCCTGGGGTGGAAAGGTTCTAGGGAGATCCATGGGCGACACGACTCAGTTGGGTTCGCTCCCGCCGGACGACAACAAGCACGCCGAGCTCCGCAGCAGCGTCCGCTTCAAGGTTGAGGACGTCCAGGCCCTCGTCTACGAGAAGGGTCTCCTGACCCAGATCGGCATCGGCATCCAGAACAAGGCCAAGGAAGCCGTGAACCTGTCCACCGGCGGCCTCCTGGTGCGCATGGGAGACCGGATCAAGCGCGGGACCAAGGTCGGCGTGCGCCTGGAGATCGAGAAATTCAACGACCACATCGAAGCTGAAGGCGTCGTCCGCTGGTGCTTCCAGGCCGCGCAGGACACGCGGAACTTCTACGCGGGCATCCAGTTCACCAAGATCGCCCCGACGATGAGCGCGAAGATCTCGCGCCTGCAGAGCTACTTCACCTCGCCCGAATACAAATCGAAGACGGCGCGGAAGAAACTCAAGGACCCGCTCCAGATCGACCGCTAGCGCCCTGACGCTTCCCGCATCTCTGGACAGCCCTCCGTCGTTCTTCTATCATTCGATCCCCGTCGTAGGACCCCGTGAGGATTTTCCAATGAAGAACGTCGCCCTGTTTTCCCTGCTCGCCCTGCTGGCGCCGCAGGACCCCGTCAAGGAGCGCCTGGAGAAGTCGCCCCGGCACCACGAGTGGGTCGAGATCAAGGTCGGAGACCGCACGCTCCACGCCTTCGTCGTCTTCCCCGAGGTGAAGGACAAGGCGGCCGCGATCGTGGTGATCCACGAGAACAAGGGCCTCAACGACTGGGCCCGCAGCGCCGCCGACCAGTTCGCCGAGGCCGGCCTGATCGCGATCGCGCCCGACCTCCTCTCGGGGCTCGGCCCCAACGGCGGAAAGACCTCGGACTTCCCCTCCGCCGACGCCGCCACCCAGGCGCTCTACAAGCTCCCGCCCGACCAGGTGACCGCGGACCTGAATGCCTGCGCGGACTACGTCGGCAAGCTCCCCGCCTGCAGCGGCAAGGTCGCGGTGGGCGGCTTCTGCTGGGGCGGCGGCCAGACGTTCCGCTTCGCGACGAACCGCGCGTCCGTCGCGGCCGCGTACGTCTTCTACGGCCCCGCGCCGGAGGACAAGGCCGCGATCGCGAAGATCGCGTGCCCGGTCTACGGCTTCTACGGCGAGAACGACAACCGCATCAACGCCGGCATCGAGAAGGCCGCGGCCGCCATGAAGGAGGCGGGCAAGACCTACGAGCCGGTCGTCTACAAGGGCGCCGGCCACGGCTTCATGCGCGCCGGCGAGATGCCCAACGCCAAGGACGACGACAAGAAGGCCCGCGCCGACGCGTGGGTCCGCATCAAGGACCTGCTCAAGAAGCTATAGGAGACGACGCATGCTCACTCTCATCGCGATCCTGTCGCTGCTCCCCTCGGCCGCGCAGGACAACACCCTCACGGAGGACGAGAAGAAGGCCGGCTGGAAGCTCCTCTTCGACGGCAAGAGCCTGGACGGCTGGAAGGGGTACAAGAAGGACAAGCCGGCCGACTCCTGGAAGGTCGTCGACGGCGTCCTCACGCTCGACGGCAAGGGCGGCGACATCTGCACGGTCGAGGAGTTCGGCGACTTCGAGTTCCAGATCGACTGGAAGATCTCCGCGGGCGGCAACAGTGGGATCATGTACCGCGTCGCCGAGACCCGGGGCGCCCCCTACGAGACGGGGCCCGAGTACCAGGTGCTCGACGACGACAAGCACGGCGACGGCAAGAACCCGCTGACGTCCGCGGGCTCGATCTACG
>Ga0310810_10000227_pt1 | contig 57490 bp, 45 predicted proteins | sample NCmetagenome_FD_207641 | JGI IMG/M metagenome (GOLD analysis project Ga0310810, IMG submission 207641) | Soil microbial communities from experimental microcosm in Duke University, North Carolina, United States - NC | ecosystem: Engineered > Artificial ecosystem > Soil microcosm > Unclassified ...
CGAGGTTAGTTGTCAAATAGCTTTCAAACTATTGGTTTTTCTAGGTTCAGACCGCTTGGCGACCTCTTGTGCCGTTTCAAGCGCATTTACCAATGTACTCACTTCAATCAAGATTGTCAACTACTTGCAGAATTTTTTTTTCTCTACTCTCTGTCTCTCCATACCAGGGACTCACTATCCACTTGAGCTGGATCTCCATATATATATTTATTGTTAGTTGTTAGTCAGATTAGTCAGAGCGCAACAAGTCTAATAACATAAGTCCGCTACCGTCTTGGCTCATACACCCCAAGATGGTATGGCTTTTTAACCGGTGCAGCCGGAAAGTCAGGCAACACCAAGAGACAAAAAAGCTCTCGTTGGCATCGAGAGCTTGTTATTAGACAATAGTCGCCGAGCGTAGCGAAGAGTTTCCGCTCAGGTTTTCCCTCTGCAAATACTACTGAAGGAATCTGAAGAACTGAGGAAGATAGGAGGGGATTGTGTCTCCTCTATCCACACCACAAAAGTCAGCTCAAAGGCGCGATCGCATCTCTCAGCTTCTCGATGAGCCTGGGGATTTTTCCTTAATTACTGCATTACTGCATTACTTACTTAATATCAGCAAATAAATTGGGATTTATTTTACCACACACCGAGAAAAAATCAAGGTCTACCAAGCAACTTATTGAAATCGTCTCTACTTGAGCTATCTACGGTCCCAGCCCAGTAAGGAATTAGGGGTCAATCCTATGTGACTTCTGACTAAGTGTCAATCAAAGCGAATTTCTAGCTAAGGATTCTAGTCAAACTAGGTTTAGTCAGATAAAAAAACCGGGTTAGTAATGATTATGCTTATACCAGAATTTGCTATTTTAGCGGTATATCTTATCTTCATTATTGGCTCATTATTACCTCCAGATCATCACAATAAAACACATGATAAAGAGTTAGGTGATGCCAGTAACAAGCCTCTGTCACAAGCACAGAAAAAATCAAAGTAATAAAACTGAAGAAATATGCCTCATATAAAGTTCCCCTTGGGGAAATTAGGCAGGTGATTTCAGCAAAAGAGAGAAAATGAGAGGGGCAGTTATCTCCTATTTTGCAATAACTGAAAAATTTAATAGATTTGATATGTTAAGAGGTGAAGCGATCGCGTTTGTTAGCTAGTCTTGAAAAATTTGGCTGCCGTTAACTCCTAACTGGTTGAATAATTCCTGGCGTTCGCGGTGTCCGATCTGAATCATATGTTCTTGAGTCAGCGTATAGGTAGCACCCTGAATCTGACAGCGAAGGGCAATTTCTCCCGATTTCAAGTAAACGAGAACACCTTGAGTAGCTTCGTAAACCTTGAAAGATAGAAAAGTTTCAGTGTCGTATTGAAAAAAAATTGTTGTATTTGAAAGTTTCTGTAAAAAGTATTGACAATAGTTATATTTTTGATATCTAAAATTAAAATAATGCTTGTCTAATAGCCCTGCAACTTGTTTCATTGTCACTCCCCTACAGGTTAACTCATAATTCTATTCTGTCTTGACTTAGTTGTGTGTGTCCTGCAACAAACAGCGTATTTTTCTACGCGAATGTACGCAAAGCAGGTAGGCGCACATAAACTTTAGGGGAAGGATAATAGCCAAACCAACACGCAGAACCAGCCGGCCCGATAGGGGAGAGATTGAGGAGAATCCAATGAATTAGAAAAAGATAAAGTCTTGCGACAGAGAAACAGAGAAACCTGGGTGGTGTCTTGAACAATGGCAAGCAAAACATTAGCTTTAGCTACAGGATCGTAGTAATCGATTGCCGTATCCAAGGCACTCCTAGAAAGTAGTAAGCGACTCTCCCACACTTACACTCAACAACACGAAGCTAGTAGTACCCGGATGGGTACTTTTGTTCGACTACGAGGCGATGGAGGGAAACGAACCGATCGCACCTCTTTCCCCCATTCCCCCCAAATTGATGTAAAATCATCACCATTAATCCAATAACGCGCCCCGGACAGGTGTTAGCAGCACCTACCCAGGACGACTTCACCTCCCATGTACCAACCATGAAAGGAGCCTATTTATGGTGTCAAAAAACAGCCAAAATACCCATTACGTAAGCATTCCAGCCGATTGGCGCTTACCGAAAATTCCCCTAACTTGCACGAGTCCAGACAAGAATCATTCTCCTCAACACAACAGGACTCAAACCAGCAAAATTCCCTGACAGGAATTTTTTAATCCATCCGCTCGATAACCCTGCCTCACGGTAGGAGTGTCGGCATTGCAATCCCGAAAATGACCCCTCCCCCAACCCCTCCCCGATGCTCTTGAGGGGAGCTAGACTCCGGCTCCCCCTTCCCTCGCAAGGGTTGCGGGGCTGGGGGGTTAGGTCTTTTCGACAACCCATAGCCCCCCTTTTTCAAGGAGGGGACAAGAATTTCCTACCCCTCATTGCATCTATGACGATTTGGACGAAAAAACACACCACTTTCTGCGTGCAGAACCGTCTCACCCCCACCGCCCGCGAACTTTGGCAATGGCTACTCAACGAAATGAAAGAAGGAAGTCGTGAAATCATCGACCTGAGAGAATTCAACACATGGGTCGAAACAACACGCGGTTTTCCTCACGACCCCAAGACTGTCAAAAGTGCCGCCCAACAACTCAGGGACAAGGAAGTCCTCACCGACGCGAAATGCTACACCGCTTATGTCTGGAAGTGGAGGCTTCAACCCATCAATGAACTGCTGCCCTCCGTCTCTCAATCGGCGAAAAAAAAATCGGTTTTTCAACCACAAATTCCCGGTTTAGACCCCTCAAATGAAGAAACTCCCGAAACGGGTATTAACAGCAGCAGCCGTAATTTAGCCCTACCGAAGGATACCGATGAGATACTGGCCGAATGCGAAGCGGCGGGAATTCCGTTTGTGAAAAGCGAACGGCCTCATGTGCTTGAGTTTCCGTTGCATCAAGTCAAAATGGCGATCGCATATTTCCTGTATCGCTTCCCCGACGAACCCTCAAGGGAAGACATTCGCAGCTTCCAAGGCACGTTAATCTACTTCCTGAGGAAAAAATGCTGGAATCGGAATCAAAACTTTCTGGCCAATCTCTGCGCCTATAAATTAGTTCCGGACTGGGTGCTTAATCTTTGCCAAGACGATCAAACCTTGCAACTCCTGTGTTAAATAAGCATGAGTTAATCGCTTTATAGGACACAAGGAATGCGATCGCATTTCATTTCTAGGACCGATTTGGCTCTTCTGACGAGGGTGGACTCTCGATTTTAAATCGTTGCCCGTCCCTCTCAATGGAAACACCTGGCTCGCTCTTGTGGGGTTGGGCAAGACCAGCAGCACCAGCAATAGCCGTACCCGCTAACCCAAGACCAGCAGTTAATCTGGCGTCTTGATTATCTTCTGCTGTCATTAGGGCAGTAAGACCAATTACAGTTCCCATTAACCCAAGAACGATAGGAGTAAAAGCTCGAACTAATTCAGGAGACAAATTCATAAGAGTATTGATAGAGTTGCTTTCTCTGTATTGACTCGTCAGGGGCGCTGCCAAGTCATATGCAAATAGTTCTAAAAACTTTACGGCTTGGCTTTTAAGCCAAAACAGCCAGATTATCGACTGACAACTCTAGTAAAACTAGTTCGCGATCGCGTTGACAGTCCCCCTCGTGGGTACTCTTCCTCACCCAAGAAAGCCGATTGCGCCAAGCTTGCTGCTTGCAGGCGAGTACGTCTGGTCAAGAGGAAAATCGTGTAAACGCTTAGTTTTACAAGCACTACGGGTGATGAAGACAAAGCGTGTCGTAAGGAAACTTTGCTAAAACAGGATATAGTATCACGCGTCCTATCGCTTGCCAAGCGATCGTCGCTGTTCGTAAACCAAGCCAAGCATCGCAATCAGTTCTAGTTGGCACTCATCAGGGCAAGCACTCAGATAGAGAAGAAAAGTAGGGTGCGGACACTTTCGCAACAACAGCGCTCCTTAAAAGCGGATTGAGAAAGCATTGCCCAAAGACTAACGTGGAGCTCGTAGGGTGTAGCCAGAAAACATTGAATCAAACTGATTGCAGTCCAATAGCAGCGAAACTGCCCACTCTCGTTTGCTCTCTCCGGATCGGATCTTCTATGCTCCGTATCAAGTAAATGGCATCCTTGGCTTTAGTCAAGGCGCGTTTACCGAACTCGAAGTGTTCAGCCAACGACCGGTAAGTGAGATTTTTTTTGACAAAAGAAATCCCCTTGAAGGGGATGGGCATCAGGGACAGCATTCCATAAACAGACTTCACTACTCCTGCCGATGAAACGCTTTTTTCGTAAGGCATTTGCCCATCTACCCACGAATAAACGAGGGTCGCAACAACGCGATGGTCGCTTTGCCACTAACGCTCCACAATCTGCTTCATCGAACCGTCGAGGGCATCGCTTCCAGCGACAGTCATTAGTCTTGCTGTTATTACTCTGTTGCACTATCCCCATCGGATTGACCGCAACCTTGGCGTTTGCCCAGAGTAACACTCCTCCCGCCTCAGCCCAACCCGCCCCGTCAGCGGGGACACTACGGGACAACAATGCAGTAGAACGCAAAGAACGATCTCGTACCGATTTTTCCCTGCCCCCTCCACCCACCAAGGTTCCTGAGGTGGCAGCGCCTCCCGGTGGCGACCCCTACATCCTAGAATTCAACCGCAGCCCAGTAGTTGGTACTCGCTTCAGCTTGCGAGGCATCTATGACGAAGCACGGCTTGGGTTTACCCGCCCCCGCGACTGGAAGATCAAATCCGTCAAAGCCCTCGTCCGCTATCGGCATTCTCCAGCGCTCTATGCCACTCGCTCCAATCTCAACGTTTTGCTCAACGGCGCGAGCATTGGCAGCGTTCCGCTCAACCAAAGAGAAAACGAAATCGGGACAGCGGTCTTCAACATACCGCTCAATTTACTTCAAAACTATAACGATATTACGATCGCCGCGCTTCAGAACAACTCCCCCACCTGTACTCAAGACCCTTACGACCCTTCACTGTGGACGGAGATTCTGCCGGATTCAAAAATCACCTTTGACTTCGACCCCCAACCCGTCTCCCTAGACTTCAATCGCTTTCCCTACCCCATCTTTGACGAACTCAGCTTATACCCCAATCAGGTCGCTTATCTGCTGCCAGCGCAAGTTGACGATACTTGGCTAACGGCAACCGCTCGTTTCCAAGCCACCTTAGGCCGCTTAGCCGATTTCCGTCGCCTAGATACCCGCCTCGTCAAAACCCTTGACGAAGTGGGTAAGAGTTCTGCACGCAATGCCCCGTCCGAACGGTTAGTGGTCATCGGGACGCCCGCTCAGCAGCCAGCCATGAAGTCGCTGACACTACCACTCCCCATAGAAAACAATCAAGTCCTAGATAGTAAGCAGAAGGTATTGCCGCCCGATGTTGGGGTGTTGATGCTGACGACAGCCGTTAACGGGAAGACACCCGTTTTAGTGGCAACCGGCAATGGACCGGCAGGGGTGGCTAAAGCCGTACAGTTTTTAGTGCAATCGTCTGACCGTAAAATCGGCACGGGTCAAACCATCATCGTCAAGAACCTCACGGAGGTGCCAACGCCTTCGCCTCGCGATTGGCCGGGATATTTGCCCCCCACCGATACGTTCAAACTCAGCGACCTGCAAGCGCCGAACAAGAAACCATTTGGGGACTTAACGGTTCGGGGTTCTGATTCCCCACCCATCGAAGTTGACTTCAAGGCGCTGCCGGACGATAGCTTTACTCCGGGTAACTCGATGACCCTAAATTACAGCTATGGTCCGCAAATTAATGCCAAAACGTCACTCGTGGAAGTGAAGCTGGATGGCGTGGCACTCATCGGCAAACGACTCACATCCATTAACGGTGGTACCCGAGAGTCGCTGAAAATTGCCCTACCAGAGAACCTGCTCAAACCCACGTCCAAACTCCTGGTTGATTTCCGTCTCGATGCGCGGGAACGTCGCTCCTGTAGCCGAGTGACCGACCAGCAGCTTTGGGGTACCTTGCATGCCGATACGAGTTTCAATCTGCATCGCTCAAACGTTGTCAATCTGCCCGATTTGAATTTATTACAGTACGGATTCCCCTTTGCCGCACCTCAGGATTTATCGACTACGGCGATTGTTGTTCCCAAAGACCCTAAACCCAGCGATGTGTTGACGTTACTGGAGTTTAGCGGGAGATTGGGACGGCTGAGTAAAGCCCAGTCGGTCAAGTTCGATGCTTATACGAGCGCAACGGTGCCGAAAGAGCAGCTTCAGAAGCGCCATGTGGTAGCGATTGGCATTCAAAAGAACTTCCCGTTCCCAGAGGCGCTGACTTCAGGTGACTTCCAACTGCGGGATAGCTTTGGGCGCATGCTCAACCAAAGCGATGTCCAAACCTCTCCCGATAACGATGGCGTCATCAAAGAAATTATCTCGCCCTGGAATAAAGAGCGCGTCCTACTGGTCCTGAGCGGTCAGACGGAAAACGGCTTAACACAAGTGCAAGACTTGATGCGCCAAGACCCCTTATTCTTCCAACTCAAGGACGATACCGTCCTGATTAGCGCCAATGCGGCTAATCCCGATATTAACGATCCAAATGCTTATAATCTTGAGTTTTTACAACGCGAAGTGAAGCGTTCAGTAGACAAAACGCCCGTACCCAATCGGGTTGTTCGATTCATATCGGCGAGTTGGCTAATGTTGGCTCCCGCAATTATCGCAGCAGCACTTATCCTTTACGGAATTGTCCAGTTGTATCTTAAACGAATTGCCGGTCAGGAGAAATAACGTTGTTGGTTGTTGGTTGTTGGTTGTTTTCTCACTAACTACTAACAACTAATCACTAACAACTAATCACTAACTACTAACAACTAGCCACTAACCACTAACCACTAACCATTAACGAATGACGAGTCCATCCTCAAGAGTTAGGTTAAAGACCAGTCGCCAGCGCTTTCGGATTTCTCCCGAACAGCGCGAAAAACTCACGAACTTGCTTGTCGAGGGCGTGCCTCGTGCGTTTGACCAAATTTTACAGGGACTTTCGCACTCTCAGCTGCTGTTGCTGATTGTTTGCCTGGTCTTGTTATTCCGACCCCTGCTCGTCGTGCGCCCAGATATTTGGCAGCAAGGGGTGGTCGGGGCGCTGCTGATTGCGATCGGACATTTCGTCCTAAAAATGGAGGAAAATAAGCCCCAGAAAAAAACAAGTGAGTATATTCACTTGTTTTTGATCGTACTGAGTATTATTACAACACTGCGCTATCTGTATTACCGCGTCAGCTACACGCTGAATTTCGATGACCTGATTAATGGAACGTTCTGTTTGTTGTTGTTTGTAGCAGAACTTTATGCAATTTGTACGCTCGTTCTCGCCTACTTTCAAACTCTAAAAATTAAAGACCGCAAACCGGTCGATCTTTCCCTCTATCCCCAAGAACAGTGGCCCAAAATTGATATTTATATCCCGACGTATAACGAAGATGTCGAGATTGTCCGCAAAACAACGTTGTGCGCTTTAGCGATCGACTATCCCGCTGACAAAAAACACGTTTACGTCCTCGATGATGGTCGCGCTGAAAAGTACAAAGCCAGACGGGAAGAGTTGCGCCAAATGTGCGAAGAACTGGGCGCAACCATGCTCACAAGGGACAACAACGACCACGCGAAAGCTGGGAATATTAATACGGCATTTAAACGCACCGATGGCGACCTAGTGCTAATTCTCGACTGCGACCACATGCCTGCCCAAGGCTTTCTGATGGATACGGTCGGCTTCTTTTTTAACCCCAATGTTGCCTTCGTGCAGACGCCTCACTGGTTTTATAACCCCGACCCGTTCGAGCGCAACCTGCTCACGCGAGGAAAAATTCCGGTGGGTAACGAACTGTTTTACAAGGTGCTGCAAAAAGGCAATGACTTCTGGAATGCGGCGTTCTTCTGCGGTAGTGCGGCTGTAATTCGCAAAGAGTACGCGCTACAGATTGGGGGAATTGCTACAGAAACGGTGACAGAAGACTGCCACACCGCGTTCCGCCTGCATTCTCTCGGGTACGAGTCAGTCTACTACGACAAGATTATGGTGGCGGGTCTTGCGCCGGAGAAATTCTCTGCCTATGTGGGGCAGCAAGTCCGCTGGGCACGGGGGATGGCTCAAATTCTCCGCATCGAAAACCCGCTGATTAACCCGAAATTGAATTTAACGATTCCTCAGCGGTTGTGCTACTTCAGTGCGACGTCGCACTTTTTCTATGGGTTTCCCCGGTTGATGTATGCGATCGCGCCGCCCCTATTCTTGCTGTTTGGCATCAACTCGGTTAAAGGGTTGGGACTAGAAACCTTGTTCTACGCTCTGCCTCACATTATCCTGTCGATGCAGACGAACCACATTCCCTACAAGCACGTCCGTTTCTCGTTCTGGAACGAGATTTTCGAGTTTGCGATGTCCTTCCAGGCGGGACTGGTTACCCTGTTAGCCCTAGTGAACCCGAAACTCGGAAGCTTTAACGTGACCGATAAAGGGCTTTCTGTGACCAAGCGCAGCTTTGACTTTGATTCGGTACGATATCTCGTCATCGTCGCCGCGATCGCGTCGGCCTCCTTGCTGGCCGTCCCGTTTTGGCTGTTGCTCTCGCCCGAAGATACCCAGGCGGTCTTAATCAATGCCTTCTGGTGTATTTTTAACTTGTCCCTGCTGTTTGCCGCCATTCTCGTTGCCTTCGAGCAACCTCAACTTCGTCGGGCGCACCGCCTGCCTCGCAAGTTAACGGCCGTGATTCATAGTGGGAATCAAAGTTGGACCGGTCAAACAGTCGATGTGAGTGAAAGCGGTTGCCAAGTTCTCTTGGATGAATGGCCGAACATCCCCGATGAAGTCAAAATCGAGCTGGTGGGGGACTACGGCGCGCGGGTGCTGATGAATGGGAAAGTGATTCGCGCGATCGCTACAAGTAAGCTTCAGGCAAGGCTGTTCATTGATTTTGTCGAACCCACCCGCTCCCAAATCGACGATCTGACCTTGGTGCTCTTTTCTGATGTGCAGGAGTGGTATTCCCAGACGCGCACGGAGACGGACAATCCGATTGAATCGCTCAAGTTCATTCTTACCAGTATCCGGCGTGTCTTCCGTGAATTCCAACCCGCTACGGGCGAGAAAGTACGCAAACAAGTGAGTGGCTTTGCACAGCTTTACTGGGAAGCTTGGGAAGGTCATTCCTATACGGCGAAAGTCACGGAAATCGGAACGCAGGATGTTCGACTGGAATTAGATGGCAGCGGGATTTTCAATCTGGAAATAATGCAGCAAGCGCAACCGATCATAGGTTTACTGATTGGCAAGGAGGAAAACGATCCACAACCCACTAGTTTGCTCGCTCAGGTTGAAACGATAGAAGAGTTAGTGACTGCTCCAACCCGAGGGCATTCGTCCTCAACGGCACAAGCCACCCTGACACAAATTGCCATTGAGTTAAGTTTTCCCGAGTCATTAAAACGGCAGCAGCACGCCAAACTTCAGCGACTGTTGAAGATGCTGGATTAACATCTTCTCAGCACTCTCATCTTTGATTTGGTGTGAACTTTTGCACGAGTGTCGCATGTTGAAAATCCCACTCCTTCAAGGGGGGGGATTTTTGAGCTAAGCAGATGTGCATCTAATCGGCATAATCTCCACTCGGATTTTGTGTCTGTTGCTAGTAATCCGTTGTCCGTTATCAGTAACTACTGACCACTGACTACTAACAAAAAACCAGCAAATCACTAGGCAACGGAAAGGCAAGGGTAGCTGAATACTGAGGAATTTTAAGGGAAAACGGTATTACGTCTTACAGACAATCAGGCAAACTAGGGTTTACTGCCAAAAGAGTGAAAGTGATTTTTAAAAGTAATTTCTGTATCCGGAAACTTTATCATAAATTCACACGGAGTGGGAGATTTAAGGAGGTCGAGTCCTTCAAGAGATAAGTAGCATTCTATAAACAACAGCATCCCTTGATTCTTGCCGGAGAAGGCAGCGGGTGCAAATCACATTATCTTTATCTATTTTTTTAGCCCTTTATGGGTGCTTTACCTGTTTTATGAGAAAAGCCTGTTAAACTTATGGATAACAGGAAATTAATCAATCATCTACCCTTAGATTTAAATTTTTCTTCGAGCAAGGGATGCATTACGGCTCTCAGTGAAAACAAGAAAACCTTGGATTGAAGACTAGAGAGCGTTAAGGCGGGCCTCGAAAGCACCTCAAAATTTTGTGACTGCCAGCTTTACAGCTTACTATCTCGCGCTCTATGGGCTCGTATTAGCCCTACTATCTGGGCAGAGAATAAGACAGAAGCTAGGCAGAAAGTAAGACCGTCACGCATACTATCTCAGGGGCTATTTTCTTTTCACGAATAAATTTTGGGATGCAGCTACTCCCTAATTAAGATTTGCTATTTCCTGAAATCCCTGACTCGAAGGGATTGCCACAAACACCTGATTCAAGGTGCGTGAATTCTGGATTCTTGTGGCAGATGGTAATTTTTTAGAGTCGGCGGACGAATGAAGCAATTGTGGAAAAATCTCTAGCTCATAATTCCAACTGGTCAGCCAAACTACGAATGCCCCTACAGAACATTACCCTGACGGCACGGCAGATCGGTGGATAAGTTTAATATGACTTTTACCAAGAGATTGACCCCTTCTGGTTTCGACGCTTGGATGAGAACAAGGTAGATACACATGAACACCATTTCTATGGCTAGCTACAGATCTTCCCAAAGGCTAAACCCACTCTCGTTATTAGCACAATTATCTAGTCGTCAAGCTAATGGTTGTTTACAACTCACTAGTGGATCTGTTTCGTGGTCAATCTATCTAGAACAAGGAAAACTGATCTACGCCTCAGATTCAGTCGATCCATTCGAGCGCCTCGATCGCCACTTGCGTCGCCTTAGCCGTCAAATTCCTACTCTGGTTAGTGCCGTTCGGGTTCAAGTCCGCCTAATCTTTGAATCCGACTTGGAAAGTCAATCGAGTCAAACCCCCGATTACCAAGCCATTTGCTGGTTGGTCAATCAACAGTATCTCACCCCCGTTCAAGCCGCTAGTCTGATCGAAGAGTTAGCGGAAGAGGTGATGGTATCGCTGCTGGGGGTGAAAGAAGGAACTTACCAATTAATCGATCGCGACAAAATCGAGGAACTGCCGAAGTTTTGTCGCCTCGATCTGCGAACGCTAGTCGAACGCTGTCACGAACAGTTGCGGCGGCAGCAGCCTTCACAGCCAGCGAGTACAACGGCGGAACAACGTCCTAACCCGTTAGGTCAAAATGGCACGACGGCCAAAATCGAGTTGATGCAAAAACCGCTTCAACAAACTAGCACCAACTCATCAGTGAGTAGCGAGGCCGTTCCAATCGCCAGAAATGGGAAAGCTCTCTCGAAAAGTACCTACACCATTGCTTGCATTGATGATAGTCCAACCGTGTTGAACGCCATCAACTCCTTCTTGGATGATAAAAGCTTCTCCGTCGTAATGATTAATGACCCAGTCAGGGCGTTAATGCAAATTGTTCGGATTAAGCCTGACCTAATTTTGCTGGATGTAGCAATGCCCAACTTAGATGGCTACGAGCTGTGTTCTCTTTTGCGGAAGCATTCGCTCTTCAAAAATACGCCAATCATTATGGTGACGGGAAATACGGGATTTCTCGACAGAGCGAAGGCAAAACTGGTCAAGGCATCGGGCTACTTAACAAAACCCTTTAACCAATCCGAGTTATTAAAGATGGTGTTCAAACACTTATCTTGAGTACGCATTATCCAGAACGAAATTGACAATTTATGTTAATTAATCGTGAGGTCCAGAGAGTCGTGAGTACAACATTGATGGGCACAATTTTAATCGTCGAAGATACCCTCTCAGAAATGGAATTAATGAGTCACTATCTGAGAGAAGGTGGATATAACGTTATCAGTGCCGTCGGTGCGAAAGAAGCTCTAAATAAAGTTTTGGAGTACAAGCCGGATGTGGTCATCACCGATGTCGTCATGCCAGGAATGAGCGGTTTTGAGTTGTGTCGCCGTCTCAAGTCTCATCCGGATACCGAAAAGGTACCGATTGTCATTTGTTCTTCTAAAGACCAAGAAATCGATCGCCTTTGGGGAATGAAACAAGGGGCAGATGCCTACCTCACCAAACCCTTTACCCGCGAGCAAATCCTTCGTGCGATCAAAGCCGTCGCCGTCTGAACCCATGAATACTTCCGCACTCGCTCTCTACGCCACTCCGACCCCGAACGCCAAAAATCTAGGAGATACCTATCTCAAATTTCAATTTGGTCAACAAACACCCGCCGCTTTATCCATGAATCGAGCGCAGGAAGTTGTCGTCCTGCCCGTTGAACGCCTAACCCCCATGCCCAATATGCCCGCTCATGTGATGGGATTATTGAATCGGCGTTCTCGCGTGCTCTGGGTGGTTGACCTCGCACGAATGCTAGGTTTACCGGGCATTGAAACCAATACTCAGCATTACAACATAGTCATTATTAGTAATGGCTCGGCGACGTTCGGACTCATCGTACAGGCAATAGAAGGTGTGGTGCGCTTAACTCTAGAGTGCATTCAATCCCCACTCGGGCAGGTATCATCGGGCCTGGTTCCCTACTTACGCGGATGCGTTTTGCAAGAGCAAGAAATCTTATTAGTGCTAGATGCCGAGGCGATTATGCGCTCACCCCTTTTACACGGCGCTTAGGTGGTACGGGCGCACTTTCGTCGCGTCTGTATTTTCAAGAGACTTTATTGCCAACTTATTATCACGTAATGGGGAAACGTTTCATGGTTAAACAATTTAATACAGCAGAACCCGGTGATAACCCAATTCCAGAGAGGATCGATCGAAATGGCACGAGGAACAATTCCTTTGGTCACGCGACCTTAAACGGAATCGGTCGTGTTAGCGCCTTCGGAGCAACTCCGGAGGAACTAGCAGGGCGAACTCCCGCCAATTTACGCGACTTCGGTAGCACAGGAGGCGATTTCGTAGCGCCCCGCTACGAAGTCCCTCGCTCCGAGATGGATATGGCGATAGGACAGCAACAGGCGAGTGCATACGAGGAAGTCCCTCCAGCTTACGTACCGGCTCAAAAATCCAGCCCCGCTCAACCGTCTTGGTGGGGGCGACTAAGCTTAGGAACCAAAGCGACAGCCATAGCCATTGCCATTGGTGTCATCCCAGTTGTCGGAATTGGCGCAGCCAACTTGGTCATGACCAAGCAAGCCCTCAAACAGGAAATCCAAACCGCGACGGCCTCCCGCGTCACTATTCAAGACCAGCAGCTCCAAGCCCTTGCCGATGCGCTCATCCTCAAACTCCTAGTGGGAGTGGGAATCGGAGGAGCGATCGGAGCGATCGGAGCCGCTATCCTGGCTAGACGTGCCATCAAGCCGATTATCGAGGCAACCCGAGCCGTAGAGAAACTGGGTCAAGGAGAACTCCATACCCGCGTCCCGGTAGCAGGCTCTGACGAACTCGCTCTTCTGGGGTCGAGCGTTAATCGCATCGGCAGCCAGTTGCAAAGTCTCATCCAGGAGCAACACATCAACCTGGAGCGAATCCGAACCTACACCGACACGTTGAACGCCGCTAGCCGAGGCGACAGCCAATTTCTCTTCGAGCAAGCGGTTCAAGAGGCCAAACGGCAGCTCAAAGCCGATCGCGTCGTCATCTATGGCTTCGAGCCGGACTTATCGGGCAGTATCGTCGCCGAAGCCGTCGATCCCGGTTGGCCTCGGGCTTTAGCCGATCGCATCAGCGACCCTTGCATTCCAGGAAAACTCATAGAAGAGTATAAGCAAGGGCGAATCGTTCCCACCAGTGACGTTCGCGCCACCAAATATTCTCAAGCACACCTCCAGTTGTTGAACCGACTGCAAGTCAAGGCCAACTTAGTTGTCCCAATCGTCGCGGCGGACAACCTATTAGGGCTTTTAGTCGCGCATCAGTGTTCTGGCACGCGGGAGTGGCAGGACTCCGAAATTAATTTCCTCCAGCAATTAGCCACCCAAGTGGGACTGTCTTTAACCGGAGTGAGTCTCGCCGCCCAACGACAAGCCCAGGCCGATCGCGCCCAACAACTCAACGAAATTATCTCCAAAGTCCGGGAGTCGCTCAAAGTCGAAGAAATCTATCATGCCGCGATTACAGGCATCCGAGAAGCTCTTCATACCGACCGAGCGATTGTCTATCTGTTTGACGAGAACTGGCAAGGCGCTATAGTTGCGGAATCAGTGGGGAGCAACTGGCCCAAAGCGCTGGGAGCCAACATTGCTGACCCCTGCTTTGCCGAGCAATATGTGGAAAAGTACAAGCGGGGTCGAGTCAAAGCCACAGAAAACATTTACGACGCGGGGTTAACCAAGTGTTACCTGGGTCAATTGGAACCCTTTAAAGTCAAAGCCAGTTTGGTGGCTCCCATTCTGGCAGAAGGCAAGTTACTCGGACTGCTCGTGACCCACCAGTGCTCGAGCACGCGCCCCTGGCAGGAGTCGGATATCACGTTCTTCAAGCAGGTAGCGATTCAAGTTGGCTATGCTCTCGACCAAGCCGCTCTCCTCGAACAGCGAGAACAAGCCCGTATCGTCGCCGAAGTGGTCGCCCAAGAGCAACGTCGAGAAAAAGAAGCCCTCCAGCTCCAGCTATTAGAACTGCTCAGCGATGTGGAAGGGGCAGCCCGAGGCGACCTGACGGTGCGTGCCGACGTGACGGCTGGGGAAATTGGCACCGTTGCTGACTTTTTCAATGCAGTCATTGAAAGTCTGCGCGGAATTGTTACCCAAGTGAAAACAGCGGCGACTCAGGTCAATGCCAGTCTGGGTGAAAACGAAGGCGCAATTAGTCAGCTTTCATTAGAAGCGCTCAGACAAGCCGAGGAAGCAACTCGTACCCTGGACTCGGTGGAGACCATGACCCGTTCGATTCAAGAGGTGGCAGAGAACGCTCGCCAAGCAGCAGCAGTGGCTCGGACTGCCTCGACCACCGCTGAGGTGGGCGGGTTGGCCATGGATCGCTCGGTGCAAAACATCCTCAATCTGCGAGAAACTGTAGCCGAAACCGCGAAAAAAGTCAAGCGATTGGGCGAATCGTCTCAGCAGATTTCCAAGGTGGTGTCCTTAATTAACCAAATCGCGCTGCAAACGAACTTGTTGGCGATCAACGCTGGGATTGAGGCGGCCAGGGCCGGTGAAGAAGGTCAGGGTTTTGCGGTGGTTGCGGAAGAAGTCGGACAACTAGCGGCGCGCAGTGCGGCAGCAACGAAAGAAATCGAACAGATTGTTGACAACATCCAACAAGGAACAGCCGAAGTGGTGGAGGCGATGGAACTGGGTACGGCTCAGGTGGTGGAAGGCACCCATCTGGTTGAAGAAGCCAAGCTGAGCTTGAGTCAGATTTTAGAGGTGTCTCGCCAGATCGACGCATTGGTGCAATCGATTTCGAGTGCGACGGTATCTCAAGCCGAAACCTCGCAAGCCGTGACGGAATTGGTGAAGGAGATGGCGAAAGTCTCCGAACGCACGGCTTCTTCCACGCGGCATGTGTCTAGCTCTCTCCAAGAAACGGTAGGGATTGCTCAGGAATTGCAGGCATCCGTGGGTACGTTCAAAGTTGGTGATTAGTTATTTGTTATTTGTTGTTGGTTCGCATGTTATTTGTTCAAGACACAAACAACAGACAACAGACAACAGACAACAGACAACAAACAACAAACAACGAACAACGAACAACGAACAACGAACAACTACCATGTCACAAGACAAGGAACGCGAAATTCAGCTCCAGTTTCTCGAAGAAGCCCAAGAGTATCTAGATACGATTGAATCGGTACTTCTAGGCTTGGCTGGCAGCCACATTGACGGTCAGCAAATGGATGCTGTCTTGCGAGCCGCTCACTCGGTCAAGGGCGGTGCTGGAATGATGGGGTATCAGACCTTGAGTCAGCTGGCTCACCGTTTGGAAGACTCTTTCAAGGTGATGAAAGCTCAGCGGAACTCCCTCGAAGTGGACTCCTCGCTCGAAAGTTTGCTGCTCTCTGCCGTAGACCGCCTGCGCCATGTCCTGACCCTCAACCGCCAGGGAGTTGACGTTGACGAACAGTGGGTCGAGAGCATTGGCAACCCGATTTTCGATCAGCTGCACGATCGCCTCGGCGACCCCGTAGCCGACGACGCCGCCACGATGCTGGGGGCAGAAGATGGGACTAATGTGGCAGCCCTGTTGTTTGAAACAGAAGTGGAGGGGTGCCTCAATCGGTTGGAGGGAGTTTTAGCCGACCCGCAAGCGCCTTGCTTAGGGGAAGAACTAGAAATCATGGCCCAAGAGCTGGGGGGCTTGGGCGAAATGCTACAACTAGAGGCGTTTACGCAACTGTGCGAATCGGTGATTCACCACTTAAGCCAAGCCCCCGAGAAGGTGAAAGAAATCGCTTCTCACGCGCTTGCCGCCTGGAAGCGATCGCAAGCGTTGGTGCTGGTCGGTCAAGTGGGTAGTCTGCCAACGCAGCTCGATGGTTTGCTCGAATCAACAGCACCTCGTACCCAACCCGTAACCCGACTCACGCCAATAGAAGCCGTAGAGGAGTTCGACATCAGCGAGGTCTTTGCAGCAGAATTTGACTCAGAGTCGAGTTTCTCGTTCGACGACTTCGACCCCGTAACAGACGAAGAGCCAGCTCTGGTCTCACGACACACAAGTGACGTGGAACAAGAGAGTTCAACAGATGATGTCTTTGACCCAAGAGTTGTTGTACCCGATCTCAACACGTCTGTCAGTGAAGAAATTCTGGTCAGAGAGTCCACACAAAGAGAGACTGTAGAGGAGCACGATCTAGGCGAAGTATTTGCCGCAGAATTTGACTCTCCGAAGAGTTTCCCTCTCCACTCCTTCGACCGCGACACCGAGGCGACGCCAACTCTCGCCTCAGTCGAAGGAGATGATGTCTTTGACCCAAGAGTTGCGGCATCGACTCCTCACGCACCTCTGTCTAGAAAGGTCCAAACCAATCTCGGTGAAGTTCCAGCGGCGGACGTCACATGGCGAGAAGTGAAGCCCGAAGCGGCTGGAGCAACTCAACCGAAGGAAGCCCTTGAAAATACAGTCCGAATTCCAGTCCGGCAGTTGGATCGACTCAACGATCTATTCGGGGAACTCACCATCCAGCGGAACGGCCTTGGCTTGCACCTGGGGCGTTTGCGGAACCTGATTGAAAGCCTTACCCGCCGAGTTAGCACTCTAGAGCAATCCAATCTTCGCCTCCGCACCGCCTACGATACAGTGGCAACCCAAGCCGTTCGAGAGGAAACTGGGGGCTGGTCTGCCTCCAGTCGGGGGGGCTGGGGCCCAAGAGAAGCTGGGGGAGAGGCACACCTAAGGCCAGAGCTTTTATCCTCTACCTCCCCAGATCCTGCCTCACCCGGCACACCCTCTAATCCCCTCCTGGACAGCGCTTTGAGCATCAACAGCCGGTTTGATGCCTTAGAAATGGATCGCTACAGCGACATCCACCTGCTGTCGATGGAAGTGATGGAAACCATCGTCCAGATTCAAGAAGTCACGAGCGATATTGGACTGAACATTGAAGATACCGACTCGACAGCTCGCGAGTTAAACCAGACAGCCAAGCAGCTGCAAACCAACCTCACCCGACTGCGGATGCGCCCCTTGTCAGATTTGGTAGGGCGATTTTCCAGAGCGCTACGAGATCTTAGTTTGCAGTATGGCAAACAAGTCGAGCTTAAAGTGTATGGCAAGGGAACCCTGATCGATCGCAGCATCCTGGAGGCGCTCAATGACCCCTTGATGCACCTAGTACGCAATGCCTTCGACCACGGGATTGAATCTCCCGCCACTCGCGCTTCCCAAGGAAAACCTCCACAAGGCTCGATCGAAATTAAAGCGGCTCACCGGGGGAACCAGACGATCATTACCATCAGCGATGATGGCAACGGCATTAACCTGAACAAAATCCGGGCAAGAGCTGAGGAAATGGGTCTGGATGCAGAACTGCTAGCCGCGGCTAGCGAAGACGAGCTGCTCTCGCTGATTTTTGAACCCGGTTTTAGCACCGCGGACCGAGTCACGGACCTCTCGGGTCGAGGCGTGGGGATGGATGTTGTACGCAATAACCTGAAATCTATCCGGGGCGACATCCGAGTCGATACAACCCCAGGTCAAGGAACAACGTTTACCCTCACGGTTCCCTTTACGCTCTCTGTTGCGCGAGTTCTCCTGGTGGAAAGCAATGGCATGCTGTTGGCATTTCCCACCGATGTGGTTGAAGAGATACTCTTACTGAATGCCCTTGAAGTCTTGACCACCCCCGGTAGCGAAGTCCTCAAATGGGAAGGGGAGATGGTGCCACTGACGAGGCTGACCGAGTGGCTGACGTTTTACTGCCCCCGAAGAATCACGACGCCGGAAGGCGTACCCAGCATTGATTCGCCAACTGTGCTGATGATTACTCAAGGCGATCAGTTGCATGGAATCCAGGTAGATCGCTGCTGGGGTGAACGGGAGGTAGCCATCCGCCAAGTTGAAGGAACCCTGACCATGCCTCCTGGTATGAGCAGCTGTACGATTCTCGGTGATGGTAAAGTCGTTCCACTGGCTGATATTGCCTCGCTACTGCGCTGGATTGCGAGTTGTGATAGCGCGAGCAAGAGTGATAGTGGGGAACGAGCGTCGGGAACATGGGCAGCTCCTACGCTTATGAGCTCAGCTCTCACTTCATACGTAAATCACTTGAGCGAGCCGGGGTTACCCAATACTGGCGAGCCACAAGGCCTGCCGACTCAACTGGGTACTGCCTATAATGCCCAGACACCAGCCTGGTCGGTACCTCAAAGCCGAAAAGACACTATTCTTGTTGTGGATGACTCGATTAATGTCCGCCGATTTTTAGCCTTAGCCTTAGAAAAAGCTGGGTATATGGTGGAACAGGCTAAAGATGGTCAAGACGCCGTGGAAAAACTGGTGGGTGGCTTGCACGTAGAGGCCGTCATTTGTGACATTGAAATGCCTCGTCTCGATGGTTATGGCTTTTTGGCTCGGATTAAATCAGATCCAGCCTACGAGCGATTACCCATTGCCATGCTGACTTCCCGTAGTGGGGAAAAGCATCGTCAACTGGCGATGACTTTAGGAGCAGCCGCCTATTTTTCTAAGCCCTACAATGAGCGGGAGTTATTAAGAACCCTGAGGCAAATCATTACACAAAGTCAAGAAAGAAAGCCCATTCCTACCGGTGTGAGATGAATTGAACCGCTTATTTGTAATCGGTCATGGGTAATGGGCTTTTCTGCGATCGCTTCGCGCTGCCCCTTCGGGGCAATCGCAAGCTTACCGATTACCGATTACCCATTACCCGCTTTTATCTGTATTAAGCTTTTCGGGAATTGGTATTAGTTATTTCTGAAATTGGTGTAAAGTCATGGCGGTTTTCTCTCCTCTTACCTCCCGACGCTCCAGCCGACGCCTCGCCCAAGCCACCCAACAAATCATTGTTTTTCGCCTGAGAAATGAAGGATTTGCCCTACCGATTATGGCAGTCCAAAAAGTTATTCCTCTCTCGCAAATTTATGGTGCGCCTGGGGGAGGTGGGGTGGGCCTGACCCTTTACCAAGATCGAGAATTAATCGTCATAGACTCTGGACAGAAGATTTTTAGGGGAGAACAGAGTCGGGATTCATCGAAGAGCGAGCTTCCAAGTCAAGCGGAAGCAGCGCTTGATGAAACGACTCAAGACCGCTACTTGCTGATTGTGCAGAACTCCTCTGGTCAAGTGGTGGGGTTACCGATTGAAAAGCCGCCTTCTTTGCAGCGCGTGCCGACCTCAGCCTTTGCCCCCCTCTCGGCATCCTATATTGCGGAAGGGAATCTTCGATGTGTCAGTGCGCTGATCAAACTTAGCAATGAGGAACCGCCTCTATTTTTGCTCAACCCAGAAAAGCTTGTTCAGCCTCAGCAGGCTTTACCCCCAGCCATCAGTTGAATCGAAAAAACAGTACAGGAAAGCCTCACCTTTAGAGTTCCGGTGGATTGTTCTGTTGTATCAAGTCGGCTGGGGTAGGGTGAGACTCCAGACCGGGATAATAATATTTGCCGGACTCACTGACAGGTGAAAGCAGGCTCAGCCCTGTTACGGCTCCTAAGACCTGCTCGTCACGTACCTCGATGTAAGCCTGGAGTTGCTCTAAATTCCGATGTCCTGACACCTCCTGAATCACCCGCAGTGGTGTCCCGTTATCGCTCATTTGAGTCAGAGCCGTTCTCCTGAAACTATGAGTGCTGACACCGATTAACCCCACTCGCTTGCAGGCTTTTTTCAAAATTTTGTCGGCTGAGTCGGGGTCAATGTGAGAACCAAATCGACCCGGAAACAAATAAACTTCTTTCCAACCCGGATGGTAATTGGTCAAAAGTCGTCGTAAGTCATCAATAATCGGGATCGTGCGTGTGGCGAGTTTGCCTTTGGTGTTTCCCTTACGGATGATCAGTTTCGGCAAAACTCTGCCCTGTGCGTCGAAAACGTCAGCCGTTCTTAGGGTGCAAGCCTCTCGAATTCTGCAAGCTGAAAATAGGCAGATGCCAAACAAAGCGCGATCGCGGTCGGTCTGTAGTCCGGAGTAAAACAACCGCTGTATCTCAGAAGGGGAAAGAATCTTGGCTTTGCCGTGTCGGTCGATCTTCATCTCCCACGATCTACCGCAATTGGGTACAGTCTGTCCAGTGGCCGCGCCTATCCCAGAGCGGTGAATGCTTTGACCGGGGAATTGTTTGACACACAGAATTTATGTAGGGGCGAAGCATTCGTGCCGGGATTTATGAATCAATCCCGGATTTATCTTCACGAATGCTTCGCCCTGTGAGGAGTCGTGGAAGGGCGAAGCATTCGGATATAAAAATCTTGTTGGGTAATAAAATTAATCGTCCGAATGCTTCGCCCCTACATCATTATTCAGACTAGGTGGGCATTGCCCACCCTACAGTTGCTCACTCATCAGACCAGAAATAGCCCTTTTCTCCAGCTCCACCGCCTACCCATTCTTTTTGCTCGTCCGTTGCTTTAACGTAAAAAATGATTCGGTCAGGGCGTTCTTCAGAGCGCTCCCAATTTTCTATTATTCCCTGCTTGTAGGACGGCTGATTTTTGCTTTCATGGAGGGCAAGATATTGAGCAGTTCTGGCGCTACTTTCAGAAATTTTCCAATGTCCGCTTTTGAAATACCTGTTCCCCAAATCTTCAACATTAAGACCTTGGCGGCAAACAAGATGAATTCCTACAACCTTCTTAGCCATACCAGCTCATATCACTAAAGTTGAGGTAAAAAGTTTGAAATGTATTTAATAGGATAATCTGCCCTGAAAAAGGCGCTATCAGCATTCAACGGAGAAACCTCTCCCCCCCCAAACAATCGATCGCACCCATTTCCCCCCATTTGATTTGACATACTCCGCCAGTGCCTACTGCTCAGGCGGATTCTCAGCATAGCCGCTGATTCTCAGTTCTTCCAGATGACTTAGAAAACTGACATCTCTATCAGCTAACCAGCGGTCAAACTGTCCCTGAGCGTTCGGGATATTCTCCCCAGTTTCCAGATGCCCTCTGGTACTGTTCAAGTATTGAGCTAATAGCTTCAATCCCTTTGCCAAAATATTTCGTGCGGCATTATGGTCACGACATAAAACTGTTTTACACCCACCACATTGATGCGTTCTAGTGCTTAAAGTCTTATGCACTTTTGCACCACACCACGAACAGTCAACAGTAGTATTATGGGGTGGTACAGCAATGACTATAGTCCCGTATATTTTGGCAAAGTATTGAAGCCATTGCGTGAATTGATACCAAGATGCGTCACTGATACTTTTCGCCAAGCGGTGATTTTTCACCATGTTTTGAATCTTCAAGTCTTCGTAGACGATTAGGTCTTTCGATCTAACTAGCGCTAAAGCGTCTTTGATAGCTTTATCCTTACGCTGTCTAGAGACTTTCAGATGCTGCTTAGCTAAAGCCTGACGTGCCTTATGGTATCTGTTAGACTGTTTCTTTCCTTTGACGTGTCTTCTAGAAGTCCGTCGCTGTAGTTTTTTCAACCTGGCTTCAGACTTTCTGAGATATCTAGGATTTTCTACAGTCTCACCATTAGAATCTGTGTAGAACTCCTTCAGCCCTAAATCGATTCCTACGATTTCTCCTTGGAACTCGTGCTGTTCGCGTCTATCCCAGTCAATCAAGAACTGAGCGTAGTAACCATCGGCACGCCTAACAACCCTCACTCTAGAGATTTGTTTTTCGGAATACCAGACTAAATCTCTCGATGTCCACAACTCTAACGTCCCAGCTTTGAATCCATCGGTGAACGTTACCTGCCTTCTATCAGCAGATAACTTCCAACCTGTGTTTTTGTATTCAACAGAACGACTGAATTTCTTGTAGCGAGGATAACCTTTTTTACCAGACTTTCCCAACCTACAATTCTCATAGAATCTAGAGATTGCTGCCCATGCTCTATCAGCGTGAGCTTGTCTTGCTTGAGAATTGAGTTTGTTTGCCCAAGGAGTTTCTTTATTTTTAGCTAGTTTCGAGCAAAGCTTTTGCAGGTCATTTCTTGTGACCCCCTTGTTGTCAGTCCAATAGCGCAAACAGCTATTTTGGATGAACTGTCCTGTGCGGATTGCTTCATCCAATTTACTGTACTGGCTCTTGGTTCCTTTTAGCTTGGCTTCAACTACTAGCATGATATAATTTTACCATAGTTTACCTGTTTGATGTAATGGGTAAAATGTAAAATTGAGTGGCATTGAGCCACCCAAAGGAGTACTCACCGACGCCAAAAGCTACACCGCCTACGTCTGGAAATGGAGGCTTCAACCCATTCGCGTGCTGATACCCCCCCCTTTTCGCCATCCGCAGAAAATTTCGGCGTTTCAACCACAAATTCCCAATTTAGACCCCTCAAACTCGCAGTCAGTCAAAGACGAGGACTTAACAACAACAACAGTATTTAAAGATAGCCAAGATGAGGAGCTTGAACAGAAATTAGACGCTTGTCGAACGGCAGGAATTTATTACCACCCCAAAGACGCCAAATTCCTGCGTAACTTTTCATTAAATGAAGTCCTCAAAGCGATCGTCTACTTCCTGTTTAACCGTGAAGGAGTTCGCAAACCAGAAGGATGGTTTAGAGTCTGCCTCGAAGACAATTGGGCCCAAAAAGAAGACGAACGACATCAACTGCGCGTTCAGTGGTCTACAGAGAACTTATTCGAGGCTATACGCTATTGCAACAAAATGATGGAGTCGGGGGCAGGCTGATTCAACTTACGTTTACGCTCGACAGCTCAGCCAACGGCACCGGCTTGGAGAACAAGTCGAGCTTGGCGTAATCGCCATCTAAGCTCGTGATTTCAAACGGGGCGAACTTTTCGCAATGAGCAGGACAGTTAGACCAATTGACGCGATCGCCTACGGAGAAGCTTCGCTTGGAGTCCGCTTGGATTCGGTCTACTTCAACGCCCGTTTGGAGTACCTGGGATTCAACTGTCGCCGTTGGTTCAGCAGCTTCCGGCAGGTTGGTTGAAGGCAAAGACCACTCAACCTGGAATGAACGATGTCCCTGGATACCAACCGCTGCCACAAGAGCTAGTAGGGGCAATGCAATTTGGGACAAAGACCCAGGAAAACCAACAGATGCTGACGCTCGACAAGCGTACCTGCGCTGAGTGCTAGAGAGAGCGATCGCCTCTGGCACTGCGCTTCGTGCGATCGCTTCGCGCTGCCCTGAAGAGGCGATCGCATCTGACACCGCCTCTTGATCGTGAGCGATCGCTTCTGGCGCTGCGCTTCGTGCGATCGCTTCGCGCTGCCCCGAAGGGGTAATCGCAAGCGTTACCGGAGCCGCTGCGCTATTTTTATGCTCGGAGGGCTGTACACTTTCAGCCGAAAAGTCTTTAAGTCCTGAAGAGGGTATGAATTCCTCCACAGTTACAAGGGCGTGTCTTGATTCTGATGAGTCGCCTAGATTCGGTTGGCGTGCAGTGGGATTTAGGACAACCGTACACCTGACTTCTACTTCAGCATCTCTTGGAAGAGAGCCGAAAGGCGCTTTGGGCTGATTCTCAACAGACACGTTAAAGACGATACCCTCCTGAGAAGTCTCTAATGATTCCACTGAATCCTCTTGCGTGTTAGCGTTTGCTCCGAATGCGCGTAGCGCGTAGCGGAGCGTAGCCCAGGATAAAGGAGAACAAGGTTTCTTGTCACTCTCTGATATCGCCAATTCATCCTTCATATCGAATACTTCAGCCTTTTCATCTGACTGCTCACTATCGGCAATAGTGGAGACACTCTCCACTGGTGGAGAAAAAGTGGAGAGTGTCTCCACCGCCTCTGCTGGCTCTACACCGTCATCACAGCCCGATTGTGGAGAAGCAGAGTGGGTTATCTCTAAAGAATTTTGGGTTTGGGGGATGAAGCACTCCTCAATTGGAGGAGGTGCAGACGTGCCAACAGCGCTCTTGCCATCCTGCGGCAGGCACGTCTGTACGGATTTTTCACTATCTATCGACTCATTAGATAGAAGATGTGGGCTTGAGGAAGAGGATATGGGGCGATCGCGTAAAGCGCACTGCTGCAAGCGATCGCTTCCTGAAGTCGCGGGGACTGAAGAATTCTCCAGAAGAGAGCGTTTCGCTGTCTGAACCTCTTTCTTCTCAATCACCAGTTGAGTGGTGTCCTTCAATCCCAAATCTGAAGTCAGTAATCCCAACTCGTTAAGGTAGGTTTGGGTATCCACTTTCTCCACTTTTTCTCTTAAGCCTTGATTGGCCGTCGTTTCAGTTGGTGGAGAGGTTATCCACTTTTCTCCACTTTTCTCCACTTTCTCCACTTTTTTCTGAGGAGGGGGGTCTGAGTCATCAATCGGGAAATCGGGTAACTTCCAGGAATATTCCAGCCGGATTCCTGCTCCACGCGTTGCGCCAAGCGATAAAGCTTCCAACTCCCTGAACCAGGAGCGGATGGCATCGGGGCGCGGACGATGGCGGCTATCGTAGCCGCTCTGGACTACCTTCGCTTTAATCCAGCTATTGCCAGTTGTGGCTTCCATTCGTTTGGATAACTCCACGACCTTGGCTAAGTGAGGAGCCATCTCTCCTAGGTCTGCGGCGCAGCTAGCGTGGATGAGCTTGACTTGACCGATGTAGAACTTAGCCAGCGCGATCGCACTTTCCATGTGTTCCAGTGGAATTTCTGCGTCGGGAAGAGTCTTGCCTGCTGCCAATTCATGCAGGACGTGGAGATTGAGCGCCAGTCGTCCGATGTAGCCTTCCATCTTGGAATAGACGGCTCTCATACCCGGATTGGGATGGGAGACGCGAAGCCGCTCTAGCTTGTTATAGACGGGCTGATAACGCTTGAATGCCTTCCTGGAGAGCCTGTATTCTCGCGCTGGGAGTTGGTCGATCGCGCGGTAGTAATCCAACAGACGCCCGGTCAGGTCTATACTGCTGCCATCATCATCGGAGAGTTTTGCTGCCACTAGAGGCTGATTGATAAATAAGAACCGCGCCCACTGTCCATCGGGGTCTGAGCAATCTCTCATCAGTCGCTTGAGGACTTCTGGCTGGATGGTGCCGCAGATTGAGAGAAGAAGCCCATCGATATCGGCTTTGGTCCCAGAGGCTCTCAAAACAGTGGCTCCCGTGCCGTCAAACGCGGAGAGGATGTCTTGGCGATCGCTTCCACGACCCCCACTATATTTGTTTTGAGAGGCAAACAGTCCTGCTAGTTCATCGACTAGAGCCAAAAGTGCCTTATCGGGATGTGCTTGGAACTGATAGAGCAGTCCCTCGCCGGTGGCATTGGTGAAGTAATAAAGCCGCTGCTGAGGTTGTTTAGGTTTGCCTTCAGGAAATTGAGATGAACGTTCTTCGGATTTGCACTTGTCCCAGCCCGTAATGTCTTTTTCGTACTGAGTCAGTGCTTCTTGAAAGGCTTCTCGCTTTTCCCGTTGGAGGACGGAGAGCGGTTTTTTGACGAGAGCCTTGAGGAGTGGGGATTTTTTCTGGCCTGACTCGGACACCAACCCGGCAAAGATGGTAGGCGGAACGCTGAAGTTTTGACCTCTGTGAAGGACGAGCTCAGTCTGGGTTTTGTGGAGGCTACTAGCGGCGACCAAGAGCAAGGTGAGACAAACTTCAGGACGGATACTGAGAGAACCTGCAAGCTGGGTGAGGGGTTCTGCTAAGTCAGTTGGGAGAAATTCGCTCAAGCTTAGGGATTGGTCGCCCAGTTTGAGGAGGTTGTCTACTTCAGAACGGCGATCGCTTCTTGACTCCGATAGCTCCAGTTCTTGCTCAAGGGTTTCAAATAGCTCGCGAATCTCCCGTTCCGATACCCCAGGGAAAGCTTTTCTCAGTCGGATTTTGGCGGCTTGTAGTTGTGAGGGGGGTAAGTCCTGAATCAGGATATCCTCGATCTGGCTCCTGAGGGCGGCTGTATCCAGTAGCTCGCTGGAGGCATTGAAGCCCCACTCTCGCTGCCCATCTCGGTTGTTACCGTCTGAGTCGTCGCCGCCCGATGAATTCCTTTTGCTACCACGGCGTCCGCCTCCGGAGCCACTACCATTGCCGAATTCATAGTGTTCTGTAGAGGGATTGTGCTCTGTGAGAGTAGATGGTGCGGCAGATGCAAACATTTCAGTAATAGCGGATTTGATAGAGGCGGGACATTGAGCTTCAAAGGTTGCCCGATCTAGGCGGTAGATTTTCTTCCAGCAACTTTCTTCACCACCCCGGTGGAGTGCTGCTGGTTGACAAGAGGCAGGGTCAATGGTTTTGAGAATGCGATTAATTCGATCGCAGTCGAGTCCTAGCCCCATGCCAGCAAAATGGGCCAGTGTGGTGGCGTCGCCACTGATTGGGATGCCGTTTTCCTGTCCCCAGTTTTGCCAGCCGTACCACTCCTTGGTGGCTGTTGTCAGCGCTTCAGAGCGATCGGCTGTTGGAGAATTTCCGTGTAAGATGTCGCGACTGGTGTCGTTGCCTAACATTTCCAGGGGGATACTGCCGGGGGACTGGGAAGAAGACGCGGCGACGGGGAGACGTGGCGACGCGGAGAGTGTTGTCGAGACATCTTTGTGTCCTCCTTTCTCATTCCCGCATCCCTTTTTGGTGGAATAGATTCCGATGGATTCTAAGGACTCGACTTCTACTGGGAAGGTGCGTTGGATGGATTGGTAGGGATTACCGCTAGGCCCAATCGTGGGAGCCAGTACGGTGAAGCGTCCCTCGAAGAGGGCTTCGCCAACGTGAGGACCACTAGGCGCTAGGGAAAAGTTGGTGAAGTTGGGTTTTTGTTTGACTCGGACGCCAATTCGCCAGCCGCCTGAATGACTTCGCTCGATGAATGTCTCTTGGAGTTTGGGATGTTCCAAAATCTTGAGGACGGCGGCGTCGCATTCGTCTTGGGATGGGAACTGTTTAACGTCAAAGTCGAGCCAGATGCAAGAGTTCCAGCCTCCAAGCGTTCCGACTCCGTTGCTGGGATTGGCAAACCAGGCGACTAGCTCGTGTTTGTTGGGGAGTCGCTTTTGATACTGGCGATGATTGAGTAAATGAGGAAGCCCAGTGTTATCTAAATAGGAGGGATTTTTGCCGGTGTAGAGCGGTATCGGCTGGAGGTCGGCGGTGAGGGGACAGTTGGTCCATACGCCTTGTTCGGGCTGACCTTGAGAGACTTTGTGATATTTCCAGGGGGATTGAGCGGGTGCTACTGGGAGGACTGGGTAGTTATGAGTTAGAAGCCAGTCAATAACTTCTTGGCGTTCTGAGGAAGCGCTTCGATCGATTGGAGTCTGTACCATCTCACTGACCTCCCCGATGCTGAAGCGTGTGGGCTTGACTCTCTAGCGATCGCGCTAGGCGCACTGGCGCATCCGATTGCGCTAGGCGCACCGGCGCATCCGATTGCGCTAGGCGCACCGGCAAAGCCGATCGCAGCTGGCATTCTCTACCCGCGCCAAAGCTGGAAAACTGAATTGCGGCTTCCCTTAGTTGTAGATATTTCTGAAGGGAGAAGTTTTTTTGTGCCTGATTTGTGCTGGTGAGGCTAGATACTCTGGGTTTTCTTGAGGTAGAATTAGGTACAGAAAGTTTCATATCTTGGAGGTGTCCACGTCCAGTTCTTAGCTGCGTGGGTACTTTCATTTACACGGCTGGTTCGCTGTTCCGTTTGGGGAAAAGAAACTGGGTGCAGCGCCAGCCTTTAATTTTGCGACTAATTTCTAGGTTTGGCTTTTCATTCGTTCTGGCTCCTGTGGTCGAGAGTGGTGGTGGAGAGAGCTTTGGCTTGCAGGGAGTGAGAGGGTTTGAAGTTGACGCGCCATTTGAATGAGAATACGCTTACCTGCTGAGAGAGAAAATTAGGAACTCTTTTTCTTTAACCCGTTATCAAGGCAGACAAGATGCACACTGACAGCCGAGAAACTGGGTGAGGAGTGAAAAAACGCCCTGGGGAGTACACTGTCTACCTTGGGTGTTGGGGGGAGTTTGGGAGTTCCTTCCGAGATGGAAGTCACGCAGAGCGTGACGCTATGCGTGAGCGTCAGCTCATTCCTCTACTGCTTCGGTGAGGTTTTCTCTGCGTTTTTCCTGCAACAGTTTTTCCTGTAACAGTTCTTCTAGGTTCTCGTTTCTGAGAACTTCTTCAATCATTTCGCGGACGGTGTCCGACATTGTTATCCCTTTCAGGTAGCAGTACAGTTTAAACCTCTCCTTGAGGGCCTCAGGCAAGCGAAATCTGAGGTAGTCGTCCCTTTCCAGTATTGGTTGCTTCTGGATATTTCCCATGCTATAAGTCCCAGATGCGTTAGATCTAGCTGAGTGTTGTGATAACAGCATAGCAGATAATAATGTTGTTTTCAGTGGAATTAAGTAACAGAGAATCTAGGGTTGTAGCTCCTCAGTAGTCCTGTGGTTAATGCCATATTTACTTACTGCATTGAGTAATGCAGTAAGAACTGCATTAAGGACTGTTGGCGAAGTCTCGCAGGTTGTAGGCTCACATCTTGTAGATCCCCCCCAGCCCCCCTTAAAAAGGGGGGAGAATTTTCTCAAAGTCTCCGAGGTTTGTTGACTCATCAACTGAATAAGACTGGGTGCAGGTCTGATTCGCTAACTTCGTCAACGAAGGGAAGTTGAGGTATGGCACCATCGCTCCAAAGAAATTTGATGAAGTAAACCCAGCCGGGAACGCTCCAACCTGGAAGGTTTAGGGTTAGTCCGACGACGACGCCGATGCTGCGGTAGGTGTTTCCGGTTTCGTCGTCTGTGTAGGTGCGTTCGACGAGTTGGCTAAACCAGTATTTGGGTTGGAGAAATTCTGGGGGGAGCTGCCGTTGGTGATGCTGATGTTGGGCGGGTTGCTGGGGGTTTAGTTTGGTGCAGGTTTTTGTCATGTTGATTGGGGGTAGTGCAGTGCTGGTGGGACGCTTGGTTTAGAAGCGTTTGTGGACGTATGCTTACAATGAGACGTGCCAGACGCAGATTGCCTGCGGCTGGGCTGTTGTTGCTTTAGGGTCAGAGTTAGGGCGTTACTGCTTTTGTGCTGGTATGCCTTGCTCGGACGGGTTTTGTGGTGGAAAAAGGTTCTGTCCTGGGTTCGGCTGAATTGCTATCCCAGGTACTGTTCTGTGCCTCATCAACTTGTGGGTTAGCTGTATTGGGGCTGTACCTAAATAACACCTAAACTGTACTGTATATAAACTAATATGGCAAGCGACGAGATAAAGAGAGTTACATTTAAGCTTCCTCAGTCAGAGTACGAGCGGCTAGAAGCCTACTGTAAAAAGACTCACAGAGGTAAAACAGAAATTCTGCGAGAGTTCATCAGGTCGCTGCCAGACCCTGAGCCTGAGCCTGAGCCTGAGCCTGAGAAGAAGTCTAAGAAGAAGTAGGCAAAGGTGAGGGGTGGGCGCGATCGCGTTCTTTGATTTAGCTGATTCAGCTAGAAATTCAAGTAACTTATAAGCTGTTGACGGCGTATTGACTGTATGTTTACTAACTATTTAATGGAGCTAAGTAGTACTTTTTTCAAGTAGTAGTTAGTACCAGTTAAGACGACATTCAATGCTCTCTTAAAATTAGAAAAGTGGAAAATTGGCAACCAGAAATACCGAAATTGGTATTTCTAGTTGAAAACTAAAGTTGTCAAGTGACAACGAAAAGGTTTCAAGTGAAAACGAAAAGTTGTCAAGGTGAAAAACTTAAATTAAAGTTCTAGATTCATTCTTTTCTTTGCTAAGCTAATTGATAGAAATGCAAAAACCAGCGCCTAGTCCTACCCAAGCACTGGTAATGGCGATGTCGAAAGCTAGTCCTACCTAGCTTCAAAGACAGCGCAAGTATTTCTTTTTGTTCACCATATACGTGGTCTGCCGATCACGCTTTTTTTCATGGTTTCTAGAAATCATTCTAGCACTTCAATAGTGCGTAAAACCCGCTTGCGAACTCGCTTGGCTGTGCTTCTGGCTATGGCGTCTCCCTTCTTGGGAGGTTTTGAGGCAGAGTACATCAAAACCAATACAGTTACCCCCCAATGTGGAGGTCAGTGCAATCATGTGGAAGTCCGGGTCAAGACAAAAGCCAGCCCTGTACAGGCGCTGATAAAAGAGCTGATGAATATGCAGTAATGCAGTCAGTAATGCAGTAAGGCAGTAGATAAGCTTGGCGGTTGAAACCGCAGCTATACAAACGAAACCTGCCTACGCAGGTTTCAAAACCCTTGATTTTGGTTAGTCCGCGCAGGCGGACTTTGTTTTTGTAGCCGCGAATTCCATTCGCCAGAGCTTAGGTAATTTCGATGTTGTAGGGGCGAAGCATTCGGGCGATCAATTTGGCGGCAAAACCCAAGATTTTTATATCCGAATGCTTCGCCCTTCCCCTTCACGCGATCGCACAGCCGAGGCGATCGGATGAGCGCCTGACGTTGAGGGCTCTCGCATTTGGAAGCACACATGCTGGTTTTTGCCGAGCAGTTATCGCCCAAATGCGAGAACCCCTACAGAATTTCAGAAACTTATCCCACAAGAGGTGCCCCTACATGCGATCTGCTGAAAGAAGCGCGATCGTACCGCACACCTGTAGGAAATAATCTATTCCAAGCGATCGCCTATCTGGCTTAAGCCACGCTTATTAGAGGCAAAACTAGAACGGATAGCTTACCCCTTGCTTCTGTGTAAAATTTTTGTTACATTAATTTACATAAGTTAATAATTATCAACAGAGAAACGATATGTACACCACAGTTAATGAAGAAGGTATCCTGAACAACTACGCTCCTGAACTCCCCACTTACTACGCTGAGTACCCCTCTCCACAACAACAGCGTCGTTATGCTCTTCAAGCTGCGAGCGCGACTCTCTTCGTTGGGTTATTGATTCTGACAACGCTTGCCGCCAGTTCTATTGGGTAACGCTCAGACAAAGCAAACAGTTTGGCGTCGCATTCAAAAATTGGATTCTCCTCAATCTCTTCCCCGGCGTGGCTGCTGGGGTTTGTTTTTGGTGAGCTGTTATACTTCCGCTCTTACTCTCTGCTGGTGCTACGGTTCAAGATATTGCCGAAGCTATTCAAAATACATTAATGCAGTCATTAATGCAGTAATGCAGTAATACATTACGAAAAAAATAAAAAGTAGGGTGGGTTATACCAATTGGGTTTAACAGTGACACATTTGGAACCCCCCCCAACCCCCCTTGTTAAGGGGGGAGCAAGAGAGAATATCTGCCAAATTCAAACCCATTTGGTATTAGGCGCAGCCGTAACCCACCAGATGCCTGTTACCTCATCGACATCGATGTGTTACGTGAGAGCTAACGCATTCTACAATTTGTAGCCGTGAATTCCATTCGCCGTAATTTCGATGTTGTAGGGGAGAAGCATTCGGGCGATTAATTGGGTAGCAAAACCCAAGATTTTTATTTCCGAATGCGAGAGTCCTTGCCAACTGGAAAAATTATCTACTTCGCTAAACAGTCCTACCAAATCCGTCTGAACGTTACCTATTAGCAAAAAAACGATTGGTATTCAAGAAGTGTAGCGAGATTATTTGAAATTAAAATTCTTATGTTATAGGGTTTGTACTTGTACTTTATATTAATTCAGTTGTCAGTTAAAGTTTTCAAAAAGATATAGCTAGAGAATAAAAGATTTGATGAAATCATTAAGCTTCTGGTTCTCTTGATGAAGAATGATGTCAGGAGAAGTGCTTTTCTAATAAAAATGTTATTAGAAGCAATTTATCTGTTGAAATGTCGGCATATTAGCCGTTGGTAGAGTATACCTGAAGTTAGTTATTGAGGTGTTGAGAGCTAGAAAGGAGCTACAGAGCTTTCTTGTTCTTAAAGATGTCTAAGGAACTATTACAGAGGTAAATTTTTTATGCTAATTGACGCCCGCACGCTGCCCGCTGACGAAACAGTTGAGACTGAAGTTTGCATCATTGGGGCTGGACCTGCAGGAGTCTCTCTGGCGCGTGAATTGATTGGACAAAACTTTCGCGTCTGTCTGCTGGAATCTGGTGGACTCGAACCGAATGAGGACGTTCAGTCACTAGCCGCGGAGGATGGCGAACGGTTTGCTGGTGAGTACCCAGGAGCTTATTATCTCCGCCATCGCGAGTTTGGGGGTACCGCCCACCGTTGGGGAATTGACCTTGGTAACGATCGGCGGGGTGTCAGGTATGTCCCTCTAGACGCGATCGATTTTGAAAAGCGGGACGGGGTACCCTACAGCGGTTGGCCTTTCAGTAAAACTCACCTCGATCCCTATTACGATCGCGCCCAAACAGTCTGTCAAGCTGGCCCTTATACCTACGACCCGGCAGATTGGGAGGATGAAAACAGTCCTCGGTTAGCTTTTACGGGGGACCGGGTTACTACCAAGATGTTTCAGTTTGGACCCCGTGACATCTTCATTCACGACTACCGCCGCGAGCTCGAACAAGCCAGCAACATGACCATCTACATCTATGCCACGGCGATTGATCTGGAGACGGATGAAGTGGCGAAAACGGTGACCCGCGTGCGAGTTGGCTCTGTGCGGGGCCCTCAGTTCTGGGTTAAAGCGAAGCAATTTATAGTAGCGCTTGGCGGTATTGAGAATGCGCGCTTATTGTTGCTCTCGGATAAGACTCAGAAGACGGGATTGGGCAACCAAAACGATTTGGTTGGTCGATTTTTCATGGATCATCCCATGGTTCGCTCTGGTCTCCTTTTCCCCTCGAACCCAAAGATTTTCGACACGATGGCGCTGTACGATCTGCGTCGCGTCCGGGGCACGCACATTATTGCGAAGCTTGGTCTGAGTGACGAAGTCCTGCGCCGCGAACAGTTATTGAACATCAACGCTGCTCTGTTTCCACGGAATAGCATATACAAGCTAAATCTCCTGCGAATGCTGTTTCCCAAGGGAAAAAATTACCAATCGAAAGCGGTGAGGTCCGTGCAACTTCTGCTTCAGGCAGCTCGCCGTCGGGAAATTCCGAAGGATCTTCTCCAGCATTTGGGTCATATCGTAACGGGGCTTGACGATATGCTGTACTTTCAAACGAGAAGGCAACCCGTTTGGGCTCATACGTCTGCTGTGATTGGCTTCGATCAAGGGGGTTGGTCCGAGCTTCCGAATAAAGAGAAGCAGTTTGGAGTGGTTGAAGTTGTCCATATCACCGAACAAGCTCCCGATCCAGATAATCGGGTAACCATTGGCACTGAACTGGATGCGTTAGGGTGTCGAAAGGTACAGTTACATTGGCGCTGGAACGAAATTGACAGGCGCAGCATTCTGCGAGCACAAGACATATTTGCCGAAGAATTCGCTCGCGCTGGTCTGGGTCGGTTAAAGCTCGACCGGGATAAAGGCGACCCGCATCCTGTACTCTTTAGCGTCCACCATCATACGGGAACGACGCGCATGCACGTTGACCCCAAGCAAGGCGTTGTCGATGAAAATTGTCGGGTTCACGGCGTCTCTAATTTATTCATAGCCGGTAGCTCAGTTTTCCCCACGGGAGGGTTTGCCAATCCGACGTTGACTATCGTCGCGCTTTCGATTCGGTTGGCCGATCGCATTAAAGCTGTTATGGCAGCGAGTCCAGCGCTCGATTTGCAAGTTGAGAAAGTGGATTCGTCCGTTTGATACGTGTAGCGATCTGCTTTCTCTGGAAAGCAGATCGTTACATCTAGTTGTGGATTGTTCCATCGGGCATGATTGCCCCACTGAGACTTGCTTGTGTTAGGTCAACCTCATTGAGATCTACACCGGTCAAGTTGGCTCCAGCTAGCTCAGTGCCATGCAAATTAATACCCCTCAGATTAGCTCCGGTTAAGTTGGCATTCATTAAAGAGGCTCCCCATAAGTTGGCTCCTGCCAGATTGGCTCCTTCCAGGTTGGTTTCGCTCAGGTTCGTCCCCCATAGATCAGCCTGACTCAGGTTAGTCTGACTTAGGTTGGCTTTACTGAGGTCTGCTCCACTCAGGTTGGCTCCACTTAGATCTACCCCGACCAGTGACGCGCCTGGGGCAATTAAGTACGCTCCACGCTCGGTAGGGTCGAACCCTTCAGGAAATTGGGTTTCTTCGTTATAGATCGCTCCTTGAATGTTGGCGAGTTCAAGGGTGGCTGTTCGCAGATCTGTGCCAAAAAGGTTTACCTTACTCAGGTTTGCTCCACTCAAATCGGTTTCACTGAGATTTAACCCTTGGAGCGACACGCCAGGAGCGATCGAGTACGCCCCCAGTGTGGTGGGGTCGAAGCTGTCAGGAAATTGAGTGGCTTCGTTGTAAATCGCTCCCTGGAAGTTAGCCGCCTCAAGGATGGCGTTGTGAAAAGCGGTTCCAAACAGGTTAGTGTTGCTCAAATCTGCCCCACGGAGATCTGCTCCTCTCAGGTCAGTTCCGCTCAGATTTAACCCAACCAGCGACACGCCAGGGGCAATTAAATAGGCACCGAGTTCGGCGGGATTAAACCCTTCAGGAAATTGAGTCGCTTCGTTATAGAATGCTCCCCGAATGTTGACTCCTTGAAGGTTGGTGGAACGCAGATCTACCTCAAATAAGTTTGCCGAGCTGAGGTTCGCTTCACTAAAATCTGTTCCGTCAAGTTGAGCCTGCCAGAGATTTGCTCCAGTGAGATTTGCCCCCTTTAGGTCTGCTCCACTGAGTTGGGCTTCCCAGAGAATGGTTCCACATAATTGGGCTTTGCTTAACTTCGCTTTCTCTAATGCGATTCCAAACAAGTTCCCCTGACTCAAGATGGCTTCTTCTAAGTCAGCACAGGAGAGGTCTGCTCCACTGAGATTGGCTTCACTGAGGTTTGCTCCTCGCAGTGACGCACCTGGTTCAATGAAATAGGCTCCTGCCTTAACCGGGTCAAACTCTTGGGGAAACTGAGTTGTTTCGTCATAGATTGCTTCGGATAGGTCTGCCCCTAGAAGGTTAGCTCCAGCGAGATCTGCTCCCAGTAGGTTAGACTGCTTTAAATTAGCTCCGCTTAAGTTGGCTTCACCCAAATCGGCTCCAATCAAGCTAGCTCCCCTAAGATTTGCCTCCTTCAAATCGGCTTTTCTCAAGTTTGTTTTCCACAGGTCTGCCTGACTCAAATTAGCGCCACTCAAAGAAGCGCTACTCAGGTCTACCCCACTCAGATTGGCACGCATGAGCGATGCACTCGGCGCAATTAAATAGGCTCCTGCCGAGTCAGGGTCGAAATTTTGAGGGAACTGAGTCGCTTCGTTGTAGAGGGTGGATTGAAGCTTGGCTTCCTGTAAGACAGCACTACTTAAGTTGGCTTCGCTCAGGTTCGCTCCGCACAGAACAGCACCGCTTAAGTTGGCATTGAGGAGATTGGCTCCCAATAGATCTGCTCTGATGAGATTGGTTCGAGTCAGGTTTGCCCCTATTAGGTTGGCTCGCCAAAAACAGGCTCGTGGAAGAGCTATTTCGCTCAGATTGGATCTACTTAGGTCTGCTCCACTAAAATCTCTTTCCCCTGCTGCGTATCGCGATCTAATTTCGTCAGCATCCATAGTATTAACTCTTAGAAAAAAACAATAATTTCTTAGGCGTTAGAGGTTTGAGTGAAAGAGTAGACGTGGTAGGCGGCTCGCTTCTTCACGCTCATATAGGATTTGGATGAAACTTTTGCGATCGCATTTTTGCAACTAGAGAGTTTTCTTTAATAAACTAACTTCTAGGAGGTGAATCTAGGGGAATCATTTTAATGAAGCTTCCGGTTCTAAAGCCCAGATAGCATAGCCTCTCTCTGTCTTAGTAATAACTTTTCTTTGCGAGATAGGTTCGAGTTTAGCGATGAATTCTAATACTTTTTCTTCAGTTTGCTCTGCTCTAAGAAAACTGTAGTACTGACCGTTAACTTCAATGGCAAACAAGCTTCGCTTTAAATGGGGTACCTTAATTCGGCAAGTTTTATATTGCTGGCGCGATTCTATGATTTGATTGCGTGCTAAGTCCATTTCCGAAAGGGAGGACACAGCGCTAATTCCAGAGGAGACAAGCTCAACTGAGTGATTGCCATTTTGTAGTGCGACTTGGGATAAATCTGTTTCTGAAGAGACGGTATCTAGTATTGGTATCTGTTCTAGTATCGTTGGTTGAAGTTCAATCCGTTCGGAATCATCAAAAATGGGTTTAGACTCTTCAATAGCAATATTCTCTGCTTCAGTGATGATGTCAGTATCCGCGAGCGATGAACTCCTCAAAAGTTCAGCCTTTGAGGAAAAGTCTATTGCCGAAACTTCTGGTCGGTACTCTAGCTGTTCTTGGGCTTCTGGTTGTATTTCCTTTTCCGGAGAAATGGGTGGGAGATTTGACAAAGGCTTTTGAGCTTGAGCGGATTCGCGGTAGGCTTGCCACCTCCGATTGACCTCGACGCTGGCAATTCCAGCTCCCACGCTAACTACTATCGCAAATCCAACGTAGGGAATTGCGACATCTTTATGCTGACCATTGAAGATAGGTTGAATTTCGCCACTAAAAAAGGGCGGTATTTCGACGAATACCGGTTCGGATTTGATGAGAGCAAACGGTACGGTCAGGGTAGAAAAGACAGCACTAGAAATAACTACAGCCGGTAGTAAAACGTTACTTAAGGGGACACTGCTCATATTCAACCGCTCCAAGCACGGAAGCGTGGTAACTGGCGCGTGAACTTTCTAAAATCGGTATGCACACCCACAGAAACTGAAAAATCGTACCTCTAGACTCAATTCCGCACTTTTCAAGGTACATCGGGATAATTTTTTTCGTGACTAGGATTGAACCCTTGTCCGGTAAGAATTTGCTGTCGGTCAGACGAGAAAAATCGCGGCGGATAGCAGGGTCGATCGACTATCGCGATTAATTCCTAGTTGCCTGAGAGAGGTGATGCGCTCCTGATTCCTGCTTCAAAACTATCCAGCGTGCCAGTCCAACGGGCGGAATGTCAGTTTTAGAGCTACAGAAGGTCTATTTATTACAGACTAGCAAGTTAAATGAAGGGTTTTCCGCGTTAGAGCGTGTCAAGCGCGATTAATTTTCAATGTTACCAAGAATTTCCTTAACCAAAACTTTAATGCCTCAGACTAAAACTTCACGCTCCTAGTCCTGTCTTCGGATCGATCGTCCGAGTAATGTAGATGGATAGATAGCACAATTTAAACTCTGCTGGCTTTGGCGTATGAACTTAAAAGTCGTCTTGATTATCGTAACGCTATTAGCTACTGCCACTTTACCGCTGGCAATCCGTTTTGCACCGGCTGACAAGCTTGGTCCATCATTTGAAAAGTCCCGCGCCTTGGCTCAAAAGGTTATTCCATCGCTAAAAGCTAAGCAAGCAGACGTTGAACATATTCTGAAAACGAAAAAGTGTGTCGGATGCAATCTCACTGCTATAAATCTGAGTGGAGCAGACTTAAGTGGAGCAGACTTTAGAAATAGCGATCTTTCTCGCGCCAACCTTACAAACGCAAAACTGAAAGATGCAAAAATGAGTGGTGCTCGTCTCAACGGAACCAACTTGACCCATGCTGATTTAGATGGAGCTGACTTTAAAAGTAGCGACTTGAAAGGTGCCGATCTCAGTGAGGCTCAACTCTTAAATACCAACTTGACTAAGGCTAATTTAAGCACGGCGACTTTAAAACGTACTGAGTTGCGAGATGCCGATTTGACGGGGGCTAAGCTAGAGCGTGCCAACATGAGTCATGCCAGTTTGGTTGGCGCACATCTGACCGAGGCTAATTTAACGGGTACGAATTTGAGTAATGCTGTTTTACGCTACGCCGACTTGTCCAAGGCCGTCCTGAACAAGACCAATCTGAGCGGGGCAGACTTAAGTCTAGCGATTATGCCAAATGGAACAAGCGCGTATGGAACAACGCAGTACTGAGCCGCGATCGAGATTAGTTGATATCGTAGGGTGTGCGCCCGGCGATATCAACCTCTGATCAAAGGTTTCAGCGTTCCAAAGACTTACCGCCGAAGCGAACTTCGCTCAAGGGCGTGGAATCACTAGCTCTCTCGCGGGACTTGGCGTCAGTTCTTCCAAGCACTGAGCTAAACGCTCCGCACTGATGCGATGGTGGAATTTGGTTGCGATTTTTTTCCGCGATGCCTGACTGAGTCTCAAGGCAAGCTCTTTGTCTTGTAGAACCGTTTCTATGGCATCGGCCATTTCTTCTGGTTTTTCTGGCTGTACCAGTATGGCATCGACACCGTTATCTATCAGCTCTGAGTTACTGCCTACATCTGTGACAACTACAGGTATTTCCATCGCCATTGCTTCCATGACGGAGACAGGAATTCCTTCATTCAAGCTAGCTAAAGCGAAAACGTGAGCTTCTTCAAGACACAGACGAACTTGCGCTTCGGAAACTGCCCCAAGTAGCTCTACATACTCGGACATCGATTTATCTTGAATAATGTTCTCTAGCTCCTGACGATAGCCGCTACCGCCTTGTTCGTCTTCGCCAGCAATCTGTAACCGTACATCAAATCCCCGTTGTCGCAGCAGTTTCACAGCCTCTATTAAGTCCTTGTGTCCTTTTACGGGGTTGAGACGCCCGCAAGCAAATATCTTGCATGGACTGTTTGACTTCCACGGAATGAACGGACGGTGGCGCTTAATCTGAGCGAGATTGACGCCCATTGGAGCAATCTCTATTTGTTTGGGTAGGAAGTTGGCAAGTCTGTCCTTGACGACCTTGAAGAGTTGTTCAGATATGATGAGGGCAAAAGAAGCATGTTTCCATTTTTGTTCTTGATTGGGACCGTAGTCCTCTAGAGTCGGTCCATGAAGGGTCAGGCTGTAGGTAATGCCTGACAGGATCGAGGCGAACATGGCAATATTGGCAGCATCGGCACAGGAATGAACATGGATATGTGACCAGCCTTTTTTCCTTGCTAGCCAGGCCAGCTTGGCAGCAATAAAAATCATTGCCAATAGACGAATTTTTTGAGGTAAGGAGAGGTCTTTCGCCCTTGTAATGACGGCGAGACAGTGTGACAAGGCCGCCGGTCCTGCTCGGAGAAGCTCTGTAGATGAGTTAACAAAATCTTTGAGCGTTAGGGGAACCAGATAATCGGTATTCTTTTGGGCTTCCTCTGCCCACGAATGAGACGCGATTGCCTTGGGAGGAAGTCGAGTCGATACCAAACCTGTTTCAATGCCAATCTCGGTAAGAATTTGTCGCTCTCGCCAATAAAAAATGTGTGTTTGTCCAGGAAATTCAGGGATAAGGTATCCAATTCGTGCTTTCATCATAAACTCTGAAAGTTCTTCCTAGTCGTCTCAATTCCGACAGCTAACTAAGCCCAATAGAAGGGTTCGTATCACCAGGTGAAAATAGTCCTAGAAGGGAGAATTTTTCCTTTTGCTCAGGATACTATCCTTGACATTTTCGATCGGTTACTAATTCATCTATTTCGCCATCCTTTCTTGTCCTCAACTGATTAAGAATTTCTACCTGTTAGGAAGAGTGAAACGAGAACTGTTGGTTTGCCACTTAGCCAGAGCCTCACGAGTGCATTGGTGAGAGTGACTAAACAGAACGAGTTCCTCAAGTGATTTGATGCACTAATCTCTCCTCAATTTTTTGGGCAATTAAGCCAGTTTTTCCAAGCACCGAGCCAACTCTTGCGCGCTAATTCGATGGTTGAATTTTTCCGCAATCTTTTTCCGTGATGCACGACTTAGGTTTAAGGCAAACTCTTTATCCTGTAATACTTTGGCTATGACATCAGCCATTTCTTCGGGTTTTTCGGGTTGTACCAGTATGCCATCTACACCGTTATCGATTAGCTCTGAATTACCGCCTACATCGGTCACAACTACAGGTGTTTCCATGGCCATGGCTTCCATAATGGCGACTGAGATGCCTTCGTTCAAGCTGGCTAACGCGAAAATGTGAGCTTCTTCAATTCCCTGACGGTTTCTTGCTTCGGAAACAGCGCCTAGCAGCTCTACGTATTCGGTTAGGGATTTATCTTGAATGATTTTCTCTAGCTCCCGACGATAGCCGCTACCACCTTTTTCGTCTTCGCCTGCAATCTGCAACCGCACGTCAAATCCCCGTTGTCGCAGCAATGCCGCAATCTCAATCAGGTCGTTGTGCCCTTTGACTGGGTTGAGACGCCCACAAGTATAGATTCGACAGGGGCGGTTTGGTTCCCACGGGATATATGGACTTTTGCGCTTCATTTCATCAAGATTGACGCCCACGGGAGCGACAACAACTTGGTTGGGCAGGAAATCAGCCAGTCTTTCCTTGACAACTTTGTAGAGCAGTTCGGACATGATCAGGGCAAACGCGGCATGTTCCCATTTCTGTTCCTGATTGGGGCCATAGCCTTCTAGGGTTGGTCCGAGGAGGGACAGGCTATAAGTGATGCCGGAAAGAATTGAGGCGAACATGGCAATATTGGCGGCATCGGCACAGGACGAAACGTGGATATGAGACCAGCCTTTTTCCCTTGCCAGCCATGCGAGCTTGCCACCCAAAAAAATCATTGCTAAGAGCCGAAGCTTTTGAGGTAAGGATAAATCTTTAGCTTTGGTAACGACTGAAAGGCAGTGTAACCAAGCTACGGGGCCAGCTCTAAGAATTTCTATAGATGTGCCAACGAAGTCTTTAAGTTCTAGAGGCACTAAATAATCAGTATTCTTTTGGGCTTCCTGAGCCCACAATTGGGACATAATTCCCTTGGGCGGACAGCGAGTCGATGCTAAATCGGCTTGAATGCCCAGTTCTTCAAGGGCTTGTCGCTCTCTCCATAAAAAAACATGAGTTTGTCCGGGAAATTCGGGGACAAAATATCCAATCCGTGCTTTCATGAATGAACCTCTGAAATTTGGATGTATCGATTCCGGTCGCAGTTTGAGGAAAACCTTAGTCGAAAACGTCCCTGATTGACTCACTGTCTGAGAGAGGAGGTTAGGTGGCGGCTATGGGGGAAGCCGAATGGTATGCTTTTTCACGCCTTGCGTCGAAGCGTGGAACCTCTTTATAAACTGTGGCTGATGCTACCCCATTCCCCCGATCGCGTTTAATGTATTAGCTCGACGCAAGTTAGTTAAGTTGATGCACAACAGCACTACCCGATGCATTACGATTTTGGAGCATCGGCAGCATCCCGCTCTGTTCTAATCCACTTGGTCTGAGGTCGCACCAGGAAAGCGAGATAGAGGGGAATTTTCCAAAGAATGTAGAAGGGTACAGATAGCAGCGCTTTTGCCGGTAGTTCGGCACGTCCGAACTTAGCCCAAGCTCCAACAATCGAAACGAGAACGAGAAACCCTTCGAGCGCGAGAATCATCACAGGGGTCCATGAAGCTCCCAAACTTCCTGCTAGCAAAGCTCCTGCCGTAACCGCCGCCCAGACCATGACGAGCAGCGAGAGGGGGGGGATGCACATGTCCAGCGCGAGGGCAAACAGGTCGAAACGTTTTTGCTGGACAAAGGCTTTGAGCAATCGAGGTACTTGTGTCAGTTGCGTCTGTAACTGACCGTGCTCCCATCGCGTCCTCTGCTGCTTCGCGGCGTTTTCTTGCCGTGGGAGACATCCGGTCACTCTGGCTTCTTGGCAAAATACAGGGGGATATCCCGCGATCGCTAAATCTAGCGCGAGCTGCATGTCTTCGACAATATTGCCGCTAGCCAGCTCGGCATTGGCAATCGCTGACCAAGGAAAGGCCATCCCCGTACCTGTCAACAAGCAAGGCAACCCCAATTGATTTAATCCGACAGGACGAACTAAGTTCTTGACCAGAAACGCTAGAGCCGAGACAGAATCTTTGGGACCTGGATTGGCAGGTCGTTCCAAGAGATACGTTGCCTGAACGGGCCGCGCTCGACGCGCTGCTATCCGGGCAATCTGGTCAATCGAACCGTTGTGGACGATACAGTCGGCATCGACGACTACCACGACTTCCGGCGGATTTTCCTTCAGGAATTGCAGGCCATAGTCTAATGCATACCCTTTTCCTCTTCGTTCCGTATCCTGCCTTTCGATTACCGTCGCACCAATCTGTCGCGCGAGCGCGGCGGTATCATCGCTACAGTTATCGGCAATGACTACAACTCTTTCCTTATCTGTTACCTGTGCCAGTAATGTCTCCAGCGTTGCACCGATGCCTAACGCCTCATTGTGTGCTGGGACTAGAACCGACACCTTCGGCAGAGAACCTTCGGTATTCCCGATCTCCTCTTGACTCGTAAAGAACGCTGCACTGCACTCTATAAACAGAACCGTGATGGGAACAGCAAGCAAGATCGCGATTGCCAGGAGGACAATATCAACAAATAAAAGCACTGGTTGATTTGTATTAATGAGGGTGATTGGTAGCCAGTTAACTGGCAAGATTGCCTAACACCAATTTATCCTACTCATTGTGGCAATTTGCCAGCTCAAGGAGCAAGAGGAGCGTCGAGGAGCGGTTTTTACGATTTAATTAAGCCAATTGATGTCCTTTTCAAATCAATAACTGAAACTTTCGTATAGCGTTGATAGTCGTTTTGTTGGGGGATGGAATCACCCTTAAGGGTGATATTGATAACCAAAATTATCCAAGTTTGAAGATGAACGATAGTCTTCAAATCATTGAATAATTTAGATGGAGTATCAGTATAATAGCGGCTTTGAAATCAAGCAAAAATCGTAGAGATAAGAGAGGTAACCTATAGATTGCTCGATTAAGTTATTCCTCCGTTTAACTCTATCTTTTTGGTTGACATAACCGTCAGTCAAGACGGTTAATGTTTTTTCGCTAACGAAACTTTTTTATCTTGCCTCATTGTTTCGTATAGTTCTACTATCTTTTGCGCTTTATAGCCCCATTCAAACTCTTTAGCTCGTTCGATCGCTTTCTCTGACATCGTTTGACGCCGGTTCTCATCTTTGACCAAAATCTCAATGTTTTTGGCTACTTCCTGTATCAAATAATCTCTCGAAATCGGCTCGATCCTAAATCCGGTTTCTTCCGTGACATATTCAGCAATTCCTCCATTGTTCGCCACAATACAAGGAAGTCCGCACGCTAGCGCTTCTAATACTACGGCTCCGCCAAATTCTCTGACGGAGGGAAAACAGAAGACATCAGATTTCCGATAATAGTCGAGTGTTCCTTGTTGGTTAACCCAGCCGGTGAAGGTGACTAACTTATCTAGATTAAGTTCTCGGACTCTTTGTTCTAAGTTGTTTTTCTCTGAGCCGTCTCCCACAATAGTCAGCGCGATTTTATTCTGGAGAGCTGAGTCTAACTGACTAATGGCTTCAATGACGACATCTGCACACTTGTAAGGAACTAATCTGCCCACAAAAAGTAAGTTTATCTTATCCTCATTTTTTAGCGGTTTGGGCGGATTTAAGAACTCTTGGGCGATGCCATTTTCGTAAAATAAGCCAATCCGTTCATCAGGAATGGCGAATAGACTCTTTAACAGATTTAAGGTATACGTCGAACCTGATAAAATTTGATCGGCTTTTTTGTAAGTTTCTACATATCCTGGAATGAATACGCGCCCAAGGCTTCTCAAAAAATTCAGACTAGCATATTCTTTTTTTGCGGTTTCTTGAAACCCGGAAGGAAAAGGCAGTCCCCCATTGACAGGGCCGAGAACAAAAGGAGTGGTTTGACAGGCTTTTGCTGCTTTGACTGGATATCGCGGCATCATTGGAGTGATGGCATGCACGATGTCATAGTCACCACGCAGGATTGGCGTTTTGAATTTTTGATAAACCTTCTGGTTAAATTCGGCATAAATGGGATAACTTAAGGCATGGTATAACGGCCAGTTAATCCGTCCTTTAGCGGTTAGGCTTTCGACAATTCCATGGTAATTTTTGCTTAAATCCCCTTCGGAGATATAAACAATATTCTGATACTCTGGATGCTTTTCTAGAGCTTGCCTATTTCTCTCGTGAGTAACCAGAGTCGCGTCAACTCGCTTGCTAATTTCTTTGAAAAAGTTGTATGCGACTAAAGGCACAGACGGCCAGTCAGGGTTGCATTGTTCTATGATGAGAAGAACTCTTAATGGGTTATTCGGCATTGGTTTATTAGGCGTTTCAGGTAGGTGGATATCAGCCGATGCTGGTCTCAACAAAAAGAGCGAATCAACCGAATTTTGTCCAAGTCTTAACTCGCTGTGTTGACTGGGGTTGCCTTCTTGTATTCGACCAAGACATTACGCCGTCCTAGCAATCGATTGAGATGAAATTGAAGCTGTCCCTGAAGCTGGGGAAATTTGGCTAGCATGCAAAATAGACCATAAATCCCTGCCTCTTTGGCGGGGAGTCCTTGCTGCTGCATGTAGTGACTGATGCGATACGCCATCAGCGGGTAGCCGCCCAACAGCAATAGGCTCAAGCCTCTGGTGGGCCAAGCCATTCCCAACGCCAGCAAGGGTACGAGCAATCCCCAAACCCAGATACTCCGGCTTTCCTTAACCCAATGACGTTCGGGCGTCTGTCCGTGCAACCAAGCCCCTTCGGCGAAGGCATGGCCTCCGCGCAGCATACGCTTCCACCATTGACCGAAACGTCTCATCTGGGCGTCGTGTCGAGTCATTTCGGCATCCAGGCGCAGAATTTTCCAGCCGTTTTGGCGTATCCGCACGCACAGTTCCGGTTCCTCTCCGGCAATTAACGTCGAATTAAACCCTCCGACTTGTTGAAAGGCGGTGACGCGCATCATGGAATCTCCACCGCACGCCTTGGCTTCCCCGATGGGTGTATCCCATTCGATGTCGCAGAGTTGGTTGTAGAGCGACTGTTCGGGGAATCGTTCGCGCCGACGACCGCAGACAACCGCGACGTTGGGGTTAGCATCGAGTTGCGCTAGGGCATAATCGAACCATCCTGGGGCGACCTCGCAGTCACTATCAACAAATTGGATAAATTCTGTTTGTGGACTCGCTTGCAGCAAATGAGCGACCCCGGCATTCCGGGCGCGAGCGGCTGTAAAGGGTATAGACAAATCGAGTTCGACAACATCCACGCCGAGCTCTTGCGCTAACTCAACGCTACCATCGGTCGATCCCGAATCGACGTAGACGATGCGTTCTACCTTCCCGACGACTGAATCGAGGCACTGACGCAAGCGTTCGCCTTCATTTCGTCCAATCGCTACCAATCCAACTCGCTGTAAATCCATAATTGCTACAAGGTACGAGGTATTTTTGTCGGCTAAATTGTCGATTGCCTCTCTTGTTATCTCTATTCAGCCTTGGTCTATCTCAACCCTGACCAAAACCGCAAACAATTGATGAACACTAGATGTGAATCTGTTGATGTTACGTCAGATGGGATTCGTAAACTACTCCCACACTTACCCCAAGAGAAATGTGAGCTTCTTGCGAATCAAGCTAACTCGGCTTTTTGCTGCAATTGTCCAATTTCTAGCTCCAGCTTTTCTGGAATCGGTAAGCCTGCTGTCTCAAACATCACCTTGAGGCGATAGCGCCAGTCATGCCTCAAGAGACACTCGCGGTAATTTCGTTGGGTATTTGCCAAAAGCATCTCCTTGTTCGCTAACAAGTCTTCAAAAAAGGGAATCCACTCAGAACTCCCGTCGGGAAGTTCAATCGTGCTGTTGGGCCAGTCCATGAGTTCTGCCACTCCCTGCCCAAACGGTTTTTTTCCCACAATCGTACATCCAGCAGCCCATCCCTCAAACCAACGAGTCAAAATTGGCGAATAGCCTTTAAACCGTTCAACTGTACTGGGTTCAAAGCACAAGCTAATTTGGGATTTGGCAAGTAACTTGGATAACAACGTTCTATGCTCTTTCAAGCTAGTGACTTCAGCGTTCGTGAAGGTTGAATGGAAATAAAACCCAGGATTTTCCGCTTTGTTAAAATGCTCTTTCAAGCACCGATCTAAATCTGGATTACCTCTGCCGTAGCCGATAACATCAATGCAGCGATGGGGATGGTTAGCACCGTACTTTAAGGCATTAAAGGCATGAGGGAGAAAAGCCGTCTTGACCGAAAACATTTTGCTGACCTCATTGGCAATTTCGGCGACGGGGAGAAATAAATAGTCTAAAAATGGAATTGGATATTTAGGAATATCTCGCGGCTCGTAGATATCAAATAAATAGGCTAAACACACGTCAAATTTGTCGAGGATAGGCTCAAGTGCCGGAAGCATCACTAATGACCCAGAAGCCATCCCGACGAGTAAAAGCACATTGGGCCCCTCTCCCAAGGTCGGAAATTCTTTGACCTTATACCAAGATTTAAACAGTCGATGTCGTATCTTTTTAAAGAAGCGAATTTTATTATTGGCTTCTGGATAGATAAATGTTGCGTCGCAGGTATTTAATAAGATTTCTTCTAGATCGTAGTTAGCTATCCATCCGACGTGATTTTTGACGCACTGAAGTTCTGATAATACAAACAGATTCATATCTGACAAAATAGGTTTTATTGAATACGGCAATGCTCTCGTGGGACTTTAACACGAGAGCGTTGAGGTCGTGAGTCTGTAGCACTAACTAAGGGTTAGGTCATAGCCTCTGGTAACACCACTTAGGCGTAGACTTGGCGATAGTAGGCTTGATACTCTTCCGAAAGCAAGGGCTGCCACCAGTCGCGGTGAGTCAGGTACCACTCTATAGTGTGGCGGAGTCCTCCTTCTAACGTCTCGGCGGGAGTCCAACCCAGTTCCCGTTTGATTTTGGTCGCATCGATCGCATAACGGCGATCGTGTCCGGGACGGTCTTTGACAAAGGTAATCAGTTTTTGCGCCGGACGCACGGGCAGGTGAGGGGCTAACTCATTCATCAGTTCGCACAACTGGTGAACGAGATCGATATTTTTCACCTCATTATTCCCGCCGATATTGTAGGTTTCGCCGGGAGTCCCTCGGTGAATCACGACATCGAGGGCGCGGCAATGATCGCCAACGTACAGCCAATCGCGAATGTTTTGTCCATCCCCGTAGACGGGCAGCGATTTGCCCAGCAGGATGTTGATACACATCAGGGGAATGAGTTTTTCGGGGAAGTGATAAGGCCCGTAGTTATTCGAGCAATTGGTGATGAGGGTTGGGACGTTATAAGTATGGAAGTAGGCACGGGCGAGGTGATCGCTGCCTGCTTTAGACGCCGAGTAGGGGCTGTTGGGCGCGTAAGGCGTGGTTTCTGAAAACGCGGGATCGTCAGGGCCGAGACTGCCGTAGACTTCATCCGTCGAGACGTGGAGGAAGCGATCGCTTTGGGGGCGTTCCCGACTTTCCCAGTGATGCCGAAACGCCTCTAACAGCGTAAATGTGCCGACGACATTGGTGCGAACGAACGCATCCGGGCCTAAGATCGAGCGGTCTACGTGGGATTCTGCCGCAAAGTGAGCGACTGTGTCGATCCGTTCCTCCTGGAAGAGGGTATCGACCAACTCGCGATCGCAAATGTCTCCTTTGACAAACCGGAAGTTTTCCCGTCCTTCTAACTCTGCCAAATTGTTGCGATTTCCCGCATAGGTCAAAGCATCGAGCACGACTACGCGATCGCTTGGATAATGCTCGCACCAGTGATGGACGAAGTTCGATCCAATAAACCCAGCACCGCCCGTAATTAGTACTCGGCGAGGTTTTCTCGATAAAGGCTGTTCCCGTTCAAAAAACGTCATCTGAAGTATGAAGTGTAAAGTATGAAGTGTGAAATCCGGAACACGGGTTGGGTTAGAAACCTTCACCCCTCTCAAACTGGGTGGCAATTCATTAAACTCTCCAGAACCTAGATTTCGGCTTAAGCCGCCAAAGGGTTCCAGGCTTTTTTTGGAGATGTCTAGAGGTAGGAGTTAAAAACTCTTGCTCATTCCTGGATGAAGGAAGACGGAATTCATCCTTGATACTTCATCCAGAAAGCCAATGTTTAGGCGAGTTCGATTTGACAATCGTCTCCAATCAGAAAACGCAAAGCCTTGGGGCGTCTTGGCGCAACCTTGAGATGAGCTCGTTGGCCAATTACGCTGTCCACAATTCGTTGATGAATGCCTGACACGTTAGCACCTTGCAGAATCACGCTGTGTTCGAGGTCAGCCTCAATCAAGGTAACTCGATCGGCAACGCTGCTGTACGGTCCAATAAAGCAGTTTTCCAGGTGACAGTCACTGCCAATCGTGACTGGCCCTCGAATCGTGCAGTTGACGACTCGCGTCCCCGGCCCAATTTGCACCCGTCCAATCACCTGACTTTGGTCGTCAACATCACCCTGAATGGCCGAGTTGAGACAGGTATCCAGAATAACCCGGTTGGCTTCTAAGAGGTCGTCTTTCTTTCCAGTATCGAGCCACCAGCCGGTTAGTTGACACGCTTCGACTTTCTTCTGCTCGTCAATCAGAAATTGAATCGCATCGGTAATTTCTAACTCACCTCGGGCGGAGGGTTGAATGCAGGAGATGGCGTGGTGGATCGTAGTGGAGAAGAGGTAAATTCCTACCAACGCTAGGTTAGAAGGAGGATTTTTGGGTTTTTCCACCAGCTGCAAGACTCGTCCCTCGTCATCCACCTTGGCTACCCCAAAGGCACTGGGATTGGGAACCTTACACAGTAGGGTGAGGGCGTCTAGGTCTTTGCTCTTAAATTGCTCTAAGAAGAGGGCGAGATCGCTTTGTACGAGGTTATCCCCCAGATACATCACGAAGGGGGAATCTCCCAAGAAGGGCTGAGCAATTTTGACCGCGTGAGCGAGTCCGGCTGGCTTATCTTGAAGAATATAGGTAATGTTGGCTCCAAAGCGATCGCCATTTCCGGTCTTGGTTTTGACCTCTTCGCCGGTTTCCGGACTGATGATAATGCCGATATCTGTAATTCCAGCGGCGACGATCGCTTCAATTCCATACCACAAAATGGGTTTATTGGCAACAGGAACGAGTTGCTTAGCTCCCGTATAGGTCAGCGGTCGCAGACGTGTGCCTTTACCACCTGAGAGAATGATTGCTTTCATGAGTGTTTCGTCGAGTAAGAGTGCAATTCTCCAAGCATTTGCCTGAGGCTGTGCCGCCAATGGGGCGGGGGTGCGCCCAACGCAGCGGATATTTTTTGACCGGCGAGGACGGAATACGCCGGACGCCGAGCGGGTGTAGGATAGTCGGCGGTCGTAATGGGTACGAGGCGCTGAAGTTTGAGTGGAAAGCCCAGCGTTTTGGCTTCCTCATAGATGGCCATGGCGAAGTCGTACCAACTAGCGACGCCGCTGTTGGTGAAGTGATAAATCCCGGTTGGGGTCGAGTCGCCTGCGCTTGGGCCTTCTCCATCGGGCAATTGAGACAGCAGCGTCGCAATCGCCGAGGCAATATCGCCCGCCCAAGTCGGGGTTCCCACCTGATCTGCAACCACACGCACCTCCTCGCGTTCGGCGAAGAGTCTCAGCATGGTTTTGACGAAGTTACTTTTCCCGTAAGTGCCGTACACCCAAGCGGTGCGGAGAATGATGTAGCGATCGCTACTGCTTTGAAGTCCTCGTTCGCCGTCTAGCTTGGTCTGTCCGTATACGCTTAAGGGATTTGTGGCATCGTCCTCGGTATAGGGAGTATTTTTTGTCCCGTCGAAGACGTAATCCGTAGAAATATGAAATAGAGTTGCACCCAGCCGTTGGGCTTCTTCGGCCATGACGAGCGGCGCTCGCGCATTAATCGCGCCAGCGAGTTCCGTCTCGGTCTCGGCTTTGTCAACCGCCGTGTAGGCGGCCGCATTAACAATGATATTAGGATGGACTTCCCCTATTGCCTGACGAATACTCGTCGCTTCGGCTAAATCTAGCGTTTGGCGATCGACACCAATAACCTCTCCCCAGGGGGCTAGGGTGCGTTGTAGTTCTTGTCCGACTTGTCCCGTCGCTCCGATGAGTAAGATTCGTTTCAAGAGAACACCTCAGCTTGCTTGAAGGGCAGACCTTTTTGGTCTTTGGCCGATAAGATCGGGGTGCTGGTTCCGGGCCAAGCGATCTCTATGTCGGGGTCGTTCCACAGGATGCACCGTTCGTGCTGTGGGGCATAATAATCGGTCGTTTTGTACAAAACTTCCGCCACCTCCGAGACGACCAAAAACCCGTGAGCAAATCCCACGGGTATCCAAAGTTGTCGCTTATTTTCTGCACTCAGGAGGGTACCCACCCACTGCCCGAAGGTGGGAGAACTCTTTCTCAGATCGACGGCCACGTCGAATATGGCTCCGGCAACAACCCGCACTAATTTTCCCTGAGGCTGTTGAATTTGATAGTGCAAACCCCGGAGAACGTTTTGGGCAGAGCGGGAATGGTTATCCTGAACGAAATGAGCGGCGACTTCAGTTTTGTCAATAAAGGCTTTTTCGTTGAAGCTTTCGTAAAAAAAACCGCGCTCGTCTTCAAAGACTCGGGGTTCAATAATTAAAACCTCATGAATTTCTGTGGGCACGATGTTCATTCTTTTCTCCTTGTGACATGCAGTCCCAGGCCGGCGGGAAGTCTTCAAAGGCGTCCGATTCTCCTTCGTAGCTCGGAGATCGGTGAAACAGCTTATTTCCTGGATGCCTGAAGATCGAGTGAGACCAGAGCCGAAGTTTTCTCACGGATATTGGTTAAACTGACAGCAGCGAGTTTTAGATTGGAATAAGCCGATACATAGTACCCACAACTCTTGACTATTCAGGTAGCCCGACTCGTTCATTAGGTTCGATACGTTGCAATCGTCTCTCTTACGGTCGTCCCCTTCATAACAAATAAACTCTAACGATCGCCAGGTATTTACATAAACTTTATCCTCCACGGCTAATTAATTTTAAATAGGTGAAGCGCGGTTTTTCCAAGTAGGAAAACGGACCCGTTCAGCCGAGTAAATACTATTTCTATTAAAGCCAAAATAACTCGAACGGGAAAACCTTGAATTGGTTTGGCGGGTAAGGCTTGTGTTTCACTGCCAAGGCACTCATTTCCCCTGAGGTTCGCTCTTGTTAGCTTGTCTCGGCTACCTTTGGCTCAGCTTTTTTCTCTAACTTAGGAGGGATGATTTTCGCCGGGATACCAACTGCTGTTGCTCCTGCTGGCACGTCACACAGAACGACCGCATTAGCACCAATATTGGCGTCATCGCCAATGGTGACATTGCCGAAGATTTTCGCCCCAGCCCCGACGTTGACGCGCTGACCCAATTTCGGTGCATCGAACGGGCGATTGACGTATCGATTACCTAGCGTCACGCCTTGGCGGATAATGCAATCGTCGCCAATGACGCAATCTCCATGAATAACAATGGCACTTTGGTGTTCGATAATGACGCGACGACCGAGCTGAGCGCTATAAGGCAATTCAATGCCATAGGTGTTTCGGATCTTGCGAAACAACGCCCGATAGAGAAGGCTGAAAGGCGCTCGTAGGAATAAGGGTTTGAGTGTCATTCTCCAGACCCCAAAGCGATAAACGGCTACTGCCCGAAATCCGGGCTTCGTCCAATCCTGCCCGTGAGCAATCCAATCTTCTTTGATTTGTTGCCAAAGTCCTAGCTCTGGAGTTTCGGAGTCCTTGGTACTGGATATTAGGTCTGGCTGCGTGACCATAATTTGTAGGCGGTCGAATAGCGTGTTTTCTACAAAAAAATTTAGTCTTTAATGCGATCGAGAGAGCGATTGGGGCGGATTGGAGGGGTTTAATACACCGCCTCGGAAAACTACACTGTTACGGAGGAAATCGCTCAACGCTTTTGGTGGATCGGGGTCGGGTCTGCCTTGGAGCACTCGGCGCACCCTCCATAAGCTGAATCCAGACGCCCAGGCATGATCGGCTAAAGCGGCATACAGCCAACCGTAATTCTTGATAAAGTAGCGCCGCCTTGAATCAAATAAGTACTGAGGTTGGCGCTTGGGCGGACGTTTGGTATCGGTCACACCCGAGCTTTGCCCGACGAGGTGGACAACTCGGCTTTGCGGGACATACCAGCAACTCCAGCCAGCCTTGTTCGCCTGGAGGCAGAAGTCCATCTCTTCGTAATACATAAAATAGTCTTCGTCCATTAAGCCTGCCCTCTCAAAGACTTCGCGGCGGACGATCATGCTGGCCCCGGCAACCCAGTCGGTTTGATGGATTTCGTCAGATATGGGAGGCGCAACAATCCACTTTGATAAGATTTTGGAGACTACGCCAAGCCGAATGCCTGACTCTAGTTCGCTCAGCACGGTATGAAAGCGAAACGCCGAACGCTGCGGCGTCCCATCCGGGTCTTCCAAGCGGCTGCCAGCAATTCCGACATCGGGATGTTCGTCCATAAAGTCCACGAGGGCTTTTAAAGCACCGGGACGAACAATCGTGTCTGGGTTGAGCAACAGAACGTAGATCGGTGGATGGGTTGACTGGAGTGCTGGACGAATTGCTGCGTTGTTCCCATAGGCGAATCCGCCGTTGCGTTCGAGTGGCATCAGTGATGCCCAGTCACCCCAGCCCTCAGTTTTTATCGCACTGCCAATTCGTTCAACTGAGTCATCGCCAGAATTGTTGTCGGTCACTACAACACGAGTACCCGGTACGGCTCGGACTTCACTAACCAAGGAGTGCAAGCAGTCGATGGTTAGATTCGCTGTTCGATAGTTAACGATTACAACAAGTAGCGAGGTTGGGTGATTTGGCTCAATCGCATTAGACATATGGCTCTACTTTCTTTACTCTTCACTCTACTGGCTTGCTACTAAGGAGAAACTCGCTCTGGGGAACCCAGTTTCCTTACGCAACTCTTGAGTCATCAAGCCCTTTAATTCGGCTGGTTTTGTCTCTGTTGAGTCAGGGCACGTTGAGGAACTGAGGCGCGAACAGGTTTGACCGGACGGGGTGTCGTTTCTTCTCTGAGCACCAGCCCTGCAATCCCGCCCGAAATGAGTGCAAAGACGGGGTTAACCATGGCGTTCAAGATACAGTCCAGCACGTACAACGCTAAGGCAACGGCCAACACGGCAGCGGGTGCGACTTTGCGATGAGACCACGTACTAGCTGGATAACGTAGCAAGCAAAAGCTGACAACCGGCAGTAACAGCGATGCCATTAAACTGGTTAAACCGACAAGACCATTAATGCCAAAGGTGATAATCCACAGACTGTCGGTGACGAGTTCTTGTTTGCCATCGATAGAGATGCGGTTTATACCCGAATCTCCCCAGCCAAACAGTACCTTCTGCCGCGCTCTCTGCCCCAGAAGCTCTTCATTTTCCATTCTGAACACTAACGATTCAATCCGGTCTTTCTCAAATACTTGGGACAGAGAAGTCGTGATCTGCTGGCTAGATACAGTTCCGGTCACTCCCTGGTACAGGTAGAACGACATACCGGCGATGAGCAGTAACAGGGGGAGAGAGGTGCGAAGCCACTTGGCTGTGAATAAGATGACAAGCCCAAACAACAGCAAGACATAAGCTCCAGTGGATAGGCACAACACAAATGAAATTGTTAGGGCGATTGCCAGCCACTTGGCTGGAATCCCCCAGACTTTTGTGAGTCCCCCAGTCTGCCACAGCCAAATTCCGATTAGCGCCCCGGTCATCATCCAGACACTCACCATCAGACCGTGCGACATGAACACTACGGGTCTCCATCCCCCGTAACGTCGGGCTTGGCTCCAGTCCATGAAGACCTGGAAGCCGTAAACCATAGAGTGTAATATTGGTCCTTTGAGATTTTCAAGGAGGCAAAACGGAATGTAGACTAGTCCGCCGGTGAAAATGCCCATTGCCAACTGGCGCAACCCTTCCAGGTTGTTGAGATATATCCGACCGAGAAAATAGGGGACTCCCCAAGTCACGATTTGGTTAAACGTGGGTGAGATCGGACTCCCGCCATTCGTGATTTGAGACGCAATCGGACATAAGCACCAGATCAGCATGGGTAGGTCGAGCCAGCCCAGTTTAAACGAACTAAAACGCCCCGCATCGAAGATAAACGTCGCCAACAAAATGCCGTAGCAAGTTGCCGCCATCTTGGTATAGGGTGGGAATGGCGGAAGGGGAAAGGTGACTAGCGGCAGAAATAGCCATGCCAAAATAAAGCTCATAATCACTGCCCGCTGAGCCGGAAACCGTGAGAAAAAGTAAAGGACTACTGGAATCCAGGCAAACACGACAAAGAGCGCTTGGGGAGTAAATTGAGGAGGCATGGGTTTAGCTTGGCATGAGCATGAACTGAGCTTTCCATTGATGACCGCAGTTTTACTAAAATTTCGATCGAACCCGGTCAAACGCTGAGCTATTGCAGGCTAGCATTCTTTAAGAGCATCTTGGCTGGAAACGTCACCCCTTGAAGAACGCTCAATTGCTGTATACAGGGCTTTTTCAAAGAGTTCAGTCGCGTCGTCCCAAGTGTAACCTGTTGCTTTAGCATGGGCGGCATCGGACATGGATCGCCATTCGCGATCGCCAAGCTGACACATCTGTTCTATTGCCCTTGCCATATCTTCCGGATTTTCTGGATTCACCAGTATCCCCCTGCCGTCCGCCAAGAGTTCTGGAGCCGCACCGGCAGGAGTGCCAATGACAGGGGTTCGGCAAGCCATTGCTTCTAAAATTGGGAGACCAAATCCTTCTGAACGACTGCCGAAAAGCCAAGCATCACATTGGGCGTAAATGTCTTTTAGGGTACTCTGGTCGGGTTTATAAGCATGCTGAGTGCCAGGGGGTAAGGGTAAATCTGGCGAAGGTTGCTCTCCGAATGTCACTAGACGCAAATTGGGAATTTTTTGTGCTGCTATGGAGAACGCCTTAAGACTAATGTCGCATCCTTTCCAGGACGGCTTAGCATACAACACACCCACGGTGGGATTGGGTTGTTTCCCCCGTGGAGCGGCGTAAAACAGCTTTGTGTCTACGCTATTTGGCACTATGGAGACGTTGCTATCGCCGAATCGAGTCTGGGCGAGATCGACCAACCACTGCGCGATCGTGATTTTGTGCAGGGGAAGCGACCAGGTCGCTTCCACTCTTTCTTTCGGCATGCCTTCAAAAAGCTCATAATGCTGAATGAAGTAAGCTTTAGCTCCTTTCGCTTCAGACATCTTCGCCACCCACTCGGCCGTTTCCCACCAAGTTGCCACCACCACGTCCGCATCAGGGACATCCGCATCGGTAATCGGTCGCCAGCGATCGAGTACGCGGTGTGGAACATCTAAGCCATCAAAGTGTGACGGTTCCTTGTGGGAGATCAACCCCTGACCTTTGAGCAGAGATTTTACTTGTCGGAGTGGACCGATCGGATCGGCAGGGAGAGAGACGACGAGCACGTCATGACCTCGCTTTTTAAGGCGCTCGGCATAAGTGGCCAATACCCGAATCCCACCCGCAAGTCCTGCAAAAGGAAGGACAAATGTAATTTTCATATTTAATACATTTACTCAGCCGTTATTGGGAACAACAGGAAACTTCAGCGTTGAGAAGCCCAATTTATTGGGACTGAATTAGTTGCACAATTGTTCTACTAACATAATCGGCAATTGTGTAAACCTGTTGCCAACTCCTTAACGCACTGGTGAGGTTTTGAGGCGCTCCCACATCGACGTAAACCGACGTAATCCTGTATTTACCGTTTGTTTGAACCACCGCCAAGACTGACCGACGGGTGATTGCCCGAAGGCAATCCGCAACTGCTTGAGCCTTCCGATTGACGGTTGTCCATAATAAAGTGCATTGGCTGGGATTGGCTGGGCGTCAGAAAATCCGACATTCATAAAGCGTTTAATGTCTTTGCGCTCCAGGTATCTTTCCCGAGCCTTCTTCAATCGCTCTTCGTGCGTGTTCGTGTGAAATACCGTCCAGTTTGGGTCTTCAACCTTGCATAGGGTGTATACGTTGTGGCGCTTGATGTATTCTTCAAGTGCAATCTCCAGGATATATCTGGCTCGATCTGTACCTGGTTCCTCTGCTGGATTCTCACCCAGGAATCCAGATGCAATATAGTCACCCGCATATTCGTGCATCGCCGCCATGAAGGTACTCCGCTTCATTAGAGCAAAGTTAAGGCTGCACTTGTGGCTAAAATACCATCCAGGCCAAGCGTCATGATGTTTTGAGGGGAGGTTAAACGAGCCACCGATCGCAAAAACGTCATCCCGTTCGAGATAATCGATCGATTCGCCTAGCCAATTTTCGTGACCTTCTCGGTAGGGTAAGGTGTCGATGTTAAACCATAACAAGTAAGGCTTACTAGCGATCGACCCTGCCGTGTAGATCTGAATATAACCTTTGCTGTGATTATTATCTTGGTGGTTTGGCTTAATGATCTGTAATTTGTCAATCAGACCTTCTTGAAATAACTTCCAGTAAACCGCTTGGGTTTCGGCGTTACTCCCACCGTCAACGATCACGACTTCACCCGGTTTGCCTCCTAAGAAGCGAAACCAATCGTGAAGTACATCTTCAACAACCAGCCCATCCCCGTAGTTACGCGCCACTAGTGATATTTCGCTCAGCTTGCTCTGTTGCTCACTCATAATCGAACAGTTCACCATTGATATGACATCCTCAAGAGTGCCAACCCATACGGAATGGCGTGGGTTTCCAAACCTCTCGGCAGAGGAATGTTGAGCGAGAACCTCAATCTCAGGTTGGTCTCCCACATCAATTTAGCCAATAGTCCTTATTGGTGAACACCCACCCCACGAAGAAAAGTGTATTTTTCTCGCTTCCCTATCCCATCGCTATCCTTACAAGATGGTCTGGGAATTTCTGCGATTTAAGCTGAATGCTTCAGGTGTTAGCCTTTAAGGGATAGTTTGAGACCCTGGTAGATTGAATAATGCGACTAAAACGACCCATCACCTAGGTCAATAAATTTGCTCTACAGAGAGAAATATATGTCCTAAGCTATGGCAATCGCTTTTTCTAAGCTAACCCAAGTTTTTATCGTTTATTTGTTCTTTATCTTTTGCCCTTAAACAGCAACACGACTATACCAAT
>Ga0310810_10000228_pt1 | contig 57366 bp, 52 predicted proteins | sample NCmetagenome_FD_207641 | JGI IMG/M metagenome (GOLD analysis project Ga0310810, IMG submission 207641) | Soil microbial communities from experimental microcosm in Duke University, North Carolina, United States - NC | ecosystem: Engineered > Artificial ecosystem > Soil microcosm > Unclassified ...
CACATCCCCGCGACGCCGCGACGTATCCGGCGATCCACGCTGGTCCTGACCTCCCAGCCGTCGGCTGGGGATGCAATGTGTATTCCTATGACGTGGGCGTGACCTCGCGCACGAAGTCGCCCCGGTTCTCGCGCACATAGTCGCCCGCACGCGCGTCGACCGGCACGTGCGGCGCGAGATCGGGATCCCAGTCGCGTTCTCGAAACGGGCCGGCGGCCGCGACGACCGCCCCGATTGGGTCGGTCTCGACGACCCAGCGATCACTGGCTGGCGAGCATCTGGACCACCCTGCTCGTTCCAATCTTCGCGTTCATCCTGCTCGCGAACGGCGAGATCGCGAGCACTGCGGGCAAGTTCTTCGCTGACCACGGCACGCCGTACGGGTTTCGCTGGCAGGAGGTTCGCAATGCTGACCTGCTCATGCGATTCATTCTCGGCGCCTGCCTCCTGGCCGTCGCGCTCGCCGCTTGCAACCACGGACATGTCACCGGGTCGCAGCCGAGCGCGACCGCACCGCGTGACTGGGCGGCGCGACACGATTACATTTCGGGCGCGCCAGCGCTCCAGCGGCGCGACACACCTGGCGGACCGACGGCCGCACTCGCGCCGACCACGCCGGAGACGAGCTCGCCACGTCCGGCAGGCGATCGCGGTTCGCAGACTCAGACGACTCGTTGAGCGTCTAACGTAGCGCTCTCGACTCGAAGCGCTCGCCGTCTGCGGGTCGGCTAGCTGCGCTTGAAGAACTGGACGGCGCGTTCGTGCCGCTCGGCAGCGGCGCGCGTCGGAAAGGTTCCGAGGTTGCGCCGCCGACCCGTGCGCGGGTCCTTCTTGCGCGAGTACAGGCGGTATTTGCCCGACGGCAGCTTGCGGATCATCGCTATCCCCCCAGATAGTGCTGGCGGACCTCGGGGTTGTCGAGCAGCGCGCGCCCGCTGCCCTCGAAGCGGTTGCGGCCGAGCTCGAGCACGAATCCGCGGTGCGATATCGCCAGCGCCTGCTTCGCGTTCTGCTCCACCATCAAGATCGTCGTCCCGTCGCGATTGATCGCGAGCAGCGTGTCGAACACCACCTCGACCATGCGCGGATCGAGCCCGAGCGACGGCTCATCGACCATCAGCAATCGGGGGTGCAGCAGGAGCGAAATCGCCATCTCCAGGATTTGCTGCTGCCCGCCCGACAGCGTCCCGGCCGGCTCACGGCGCTTGGCGGCCAGAACCGGAAACCGCTCGAAGCATCGCGCGATGTCGCGCGCCACGTCGCGATCGCGCCGCAGATACGTCCCCATCTGGAGGTTTTCCTCGACGGTCATCGCCGGAAAGTTGCAGCGGCCCTGCGGGACGTAGCCGACGCCGCGCTTGAGCACGTCGGTCGACGGTCGATTGGCGATCTCTTCGCCGGCGAAACGGATCCCGCCCGCGCGCGCCGCGACCATCCCGAACACCGTTCGCAGCAGCGTCGACTTGCCCGCGCCGTTCGCGCCGATGATGCAGACGATCTCGCCCGCGCGGACCGTCAGGGACACGCCGCGGAGCACCTCGACCTCGTCATACCCGGCAACGACGTCACGCAGCTCCAGCAGCGCCCCCGCGTCATCGTCCAAAGTACGCCTCGACGACGCGCGGGTCGCGCCGGATCACGTCCGGCGGCCCCTCGGCGATCTTCCGACCACCGTCGAGCACGATGATCCGCCGTGAGATGTCCATCACGACGTCCATGTTGTGCTCGACGAGCAATACGGTCTTACCCTGCCGATGCGCGGCCAGGATGTGCGCCTTCATCTGGTTGATCATCGTCGGATTCACGGCCGCGGCGGGCTCGTCGAGCAGCAGCAGCTCCGGATCCGGCATCAGCGCGGCCGCGAATGCCAGCAGCTTGCGCTGCCCATACGACAGCGCGCCGGCCGCCGTCGCCGCGCGGTCGGCGAGACCGACCAGCTCGAGAAGGCCGCGAGCGCGGGCGACCGCTTCGGCCTCGAAGTGCTGCTGACGGCGCGTGCGGACCAGGCGGGCGAGCAGATCCTCCTCCTGATGCTGCTGCACGAACACGAGCAGGTTGTCGAGCACGCTCAAGCGCGGAAACACGCTCACCTGCTGGAACGTGCGTCCGATCCCGAGCCGCGCCATGCGGTGGGGCGGCGCGTTCGTCACGTCGCGGCCGTCGAAGAGCACGCGCCCGCCGTCGGCGTCGAGGTAGCCCGTCACACAGTTGAAGAGCGTCGTCTTCCCGGAGCCGTTCGGGCCGATGAGGCTGACGAGCTCGCCGCGCTCGATGGCGAGGTCGACCCGGTCGACGGCGGTGACGCCGAGAAAACGCTTCGTGAGCTCGCGAATCTCGAGCAGCGCCATCAGACCGCGGCGCGGCGAGCGCCGGCGCGCCGCAGCAGGCTCTCGAGGCCTTCGGGCGAGCGCACGACGACGAGCAGCAACAGCAGACCATAGATGACGAGCCGCCACGTCGGCGCCAGCCGCAACGCCTCGGGCAGCGCGGTGAACAGGACGGCGCCGAGCAGCACGCCGCGCAGGCTCCCGACGCCGCCGAGGAACACGATGACGAGCAGGTTCACGGTGAGCCCGATGGTCATCTCCTCGGGACACATCACGGACAGGTAATGGACGTACAGTGCGCCGACGCCACCGGCCAGCGCGCCGGCGATCGTGAACGCGAGCAAGCGGTACTTGAGCGGATTGATACCGGCTGCGCCGGCCAGCGGCTCGTTGTCGCGCACGGCGTGAAACGCGCGTCCCAGCCGAAACGTCGTCAATCGGCGATAGAGCAGAACGACGGCCGCGAGCGCGCTCAGCGCGAGCCAGTAGTAGCCGGGCAGCGTCGTCACCGTGAGGGCCGGGCCGCTGCCCACCCCCAGAACCGGCTTCGGAATCCCCGTGACGCACAGCGGCCCACGCGTGACCTCGACCCAGTTGTTCGCGACGATCCACGCCACGAGGGCCAGCCCGAGCGTGCCGACAGCGAACGCGTGCTCGGTCAGCCGGAACAGCGGTACGCCCACGACCGCGGCGACGACGGCCGCTACGAGCACCGCGCCGAGCACGTCGGCGAGGAACGGCCAGCCCGCCCGCGTCGCGAGGATCGCGGCGGCATAGGCGCCGATGCCGAAGAACGCGGGATGCGCCAGCGAGAGGCTTCCGACGTGGCCGACCACGAGGTCGTAGGACAGCGCGAGCGCCGCGAACAGCGCCGTGAAGATCAGCACGTGCAGCACGTACCGTTGCTGGCGCGGCACCGCCACGGCCACGAGCCACGGCGCGCTCACGACGACCACCGCGAGCGCCCATCCCGCCGCGCGCCGCACGTCAGATGCCGATCCGGCGGCCGAACAATCCCTGCGGCCGCCACAGCAGCACCACGATCATGATGACGAACGCGATCGCGTCCTTGTAGGCGTAGGAGACGTAGGTGCCGGCCAGCGCCTCCGTGATGCCGATGAGGAAGCTCGCGGCGATCGCGCCATTGACGTAGCCGAAGCCGCCGGCGACCACCGCGGCGAAGGCCTTGAGCGTGAGCGCCGTGCCCATGTCGGGGAAGATGTTGAAGAGCGGGGAAACGAGTGCGGCGGCCACGGCGGCGAGCGCGGCGGAGAGGCCGAACGTGACGAGCGTGACGCGCTGGACGTCCACCCCGACCACGGCGCACGCCTCCCGGTTCTGCGACATCGCGCGCATCGCGCGACCGATGCGCGTCCGTCCGACGAAGCGCTGCAGGCCCCAGAACATCACGAGCGCCGCGACCAGCACGACGATGCGCTGCCACGCCACGCGAAAGCCGCCGACGTCGAGGATGCGCGACGACAGCGCGGTCGGCACCTCCTTGGGCTGCGTGCCGAGCACGATGATGGCAAGGTTCGTGAGCACGATCGATGTCGCGAGCGTCGCGATCAGCTGCACGTGCCAGGACCGCGGCAGGATCGCGCGGATCACCGTGCGCTGATAGACGACGCCGAAGAGCACCATGACCGCCGGCGCCACCAGGGCGGCGAGCGCGTACGGCAATCCGAGCTCGCTGTACGCATACCAGAACGCGTACGCGCCGAGCATGAAGAACTCGCCGTGCGCGAAGTTGATCAGCCGCGCGACGCCGAGCATGAGCGCCAGCCCGGCGGCCACCATGGCGTACATGGCGCCGAGCGTGAGCCCGTGCAGCACCTGCTCGAGGAGGTCGAAAATCAGTTCAGCGCCTGTCGCGTACCCGAGGAGCGCGACGGCTTCGCCGGGGCGCTCCGAGCGTTTGGGAGTTTGGGGGCAGCCATTTCGGGGCCCTTGTGTCGCGCACCCAGTGACCGAGGACCGCGACGGCCGTGCCGGCGCGGTTCCGAGCGTTTGGGGGTTTGGGGGCCATTTCGAGGCCCCCATGTTAGATCAGTTCAGGAGCGCCGGGCTCGTCGGCAGCTTCTCGAGGACCCGCAGCTGGCCGTCGTGGATCTCGATCAGGATCATGTTGATCCACGCCTGGTGATTGGCGTCGAACTTGATCGGGCCGAGCGGCGAGTCCTTGACGTCGACTTCCTCGAGCGCGGCGCGAATGGTCTGCCGATCGGCCTTGCCGCTCTTCTTGAGCGCAATTTCGAGCGCCGGCACGACCGCCCACTTGAGCGTGATGGCGGCGAGGCTGCCGTGGATGCGCGGCGGCACTTTGTAGCGCTCGGTCCACTTCTTGTCCCAGTCCGGATCGAGGCCGGTGAGCCAGTAGCCCGCCTCGATGACCCCGTCACCGATCTTTGGATTGTCGCGGACCTGATAGAGGAATTCCGCGGACGCGAGGCTGCCGCGCGAGAAGATCTTCTGCGTGAGGCCGAGCTCGCGATACTGCCGCATGAACGGCGCCCCGTCGCTGGCCAGGATGATCGCCGTGATCGACTCGGGACTCGCGCGCTTGAGCCGCGTGAGGACGGGCCGGTAGTCGGGCTGGCCCGGGTCGAAGAACTCCGTGGAGAGCAGCTTGACGCCGACCTTCTTGAACGCCGCGTCGTAGGCGGTCGCGGCGCCGCGACCGAAGTCGTTGTTCATGGCCAGGATCGACGTCGTCTTCACGCCCTGGCGCGCGATGTAGCGGGCAAACGTATACGCCATGATCTCGTCGTCGAGCGCGACGCGGAACGTCCACTCGTTACCGCCCTTGCCGCTCATCGCACGGATCTGGGGATGCGAGCACGCCTCGATCACCATCGGCACGCCGACTTCCTTGACCACGGGCATGGCGCCCAGGCAGGCGCCGCTGTGCGTCTGGCCGATGATGACGTCGACCTGGTCGACGTCCACGAGCTTGCGCACCGCGCTCACGGCCTCGCCGGGCTGGGCTTTGTTGTCGGCAAAGAACGCTTCGAGCTTTCTGCCCATCACGCCGCCCTTGGCGTTGATCTCCTCGACGGCGAGCGCAGCGCCCCAGCGGACGCCTTCGCCCGTGATCGCGGCCGGCCCGCTCATCGCCGAGGCGAAGCCGATGCGGATCGACGGCGCCTGCGCGCCGGCAGAGACGGCGGTGAGACCGAGCGTGACGAGAACGAGCGCGAATCGCACCATGGCGGCTCCTTGTTATCCGAGAATCGCGAGATCCTGACTCGAGCGTGTGAGCATACGGCAACCGCCTGCAGTGACCTCGACCGCGTCCTCGACCTGGAGGCCGCCCCAGCCGTGCTCGTAGTACGGCGTCTCGACGCAGAACACCATGCCGGGCTCGAGCGCGATGCTCGTCGCCGCGTTGATGGTCGGTGGATCGTAGGGCTCGAGGCCGATACCGTGGCCGACGTGATGTCGCTGATAGTGCGGCAAGCCGCTCTCTCGCGTGACGCGCACGGCGATGTCGAAAAGCTGGCTCACCGGCACGCCGGGCTTCATGGCCGCGATGGCGGCGCGCTCGCCGGCCAGGATCGCCGCGTAATAGCGCGCTTGCTTGTCGGTCGGCGTGCCGAGCACGGCGGTGCGCGAAATGTCCGAGCGATACGGGCCGACGAGGCAGCCGAGATCGAAGCGCACCAGGTCGCCCGGGCGCAGCGCGCGGTCGGTGGGATACACGTCGGCGAGCGCGGCCCGCTCCCCGATCGTCACCACGGTGAAGAACGGCTCCGCACCCTGACGGACGACTTCGGTTTCATAGACGCGCGCCGCCTCGCGCTCGGTGACGCCCGGCTTCAGCATGCGGAGCACGGCCGCGATGCCGTCCTCCGCGATGAGCGCGGCCTTCTCGAGGGCGGCGACCTCGTCCGGGCCCTTCACCATGCGCGCCTGCCGGAACATCTGGTACCCCGGGACGAGCGTGGTGCCCGCGAGCCGCTCCTCGAGGCGCTTCCACGTTGGCGCGAACAGGTTGCCTTCATCCAGTCCGACGCGACGCCCCTGCACACCCAGGTCATGGAGAACGCCCGCGAGCGCGTCGGCGGGGCTGGCGGCTGGCGCACGCGTCCAGTCACGAATCTTGCGGCCGATCTCGCCCGGATCGTCGGCGTACTCGAAGAAAAATTTGCCGTAGCACGCGAGATGGTCGACGGCGATGCGGTCCGACGCCACGCCCGTCGTGTCGATGAACGGGATGACCAGCGCCGTCCCACGGCGCGAGAAGACCGCGTAGAGCTCGAGCCCGCGGAAAAGGGCGTGCGAGATCGAGCGAAGCCCGCTGACGTAGTACACGTTCTCGGTGGTGGTCGCGACGAGCGCATCGAGACGCTCGGCCTCGAGCACGGCGGTCAGGCGCTGCTGTCGGTGTGCGTCCATGCTTTCACCTGAAGTTGGGAATGACCTCGCGCCCGAACAGCTCGATCGCCTCCTGCATCTCGGGCACGGTATTGGCGACGAAGAGCAGGCCGGACAGCGTGGTGACGCCGGCGTGCTGGTAGACGCGGATACGCTCGCAGATCTCGGCGGGGCTGCCGATGAGGTTGCGCTGCTCGAAGCCGCCGGTCTGCTCGCGCAGCGTGGAGCGCTTCAGCGACTCCAGGTGCTTGTACAGCTGCGAGCCGTGGAAGCGCTTCACGGCATCGTCGTGGGTGCGGCCGATCGAGCACGCGAACTGCGGCGCGATGTCGATCGCCGATGCATCGCGCCCGGCCTTGTCCGCGACGCGACGAATGTCGTCGACGCCGCGCTTGATCTCTTCCGGCGACAGCACCGCCGGCATCCAGCCCTCGCCGTACTCGCCGGCGCGGCGGCGCACCTCGGGATGGTTGCCACCCGCGTACATCGGCAGCGGCGACTGCCGCGGCTTGGGAAAGCATTCGACGTCCTGGAAGCGGACGTGCTTGCCGCGGAAGGTCGCCTTGCGCTCGGTGAACAGCAGGCGCAGCGCGCGCATCCCCTCGTCGACGATCTCGCCGCGGCGCGCGTCGCGCGCGTCCGGGTACAGCGCCTCGTACTCCTCACGGTACGCGCCGGTGCCCACGCCGAGGATCACGCGGCCGCCCGAGAGCTGGTCGAGCGTGGCCACCTGCTTGGCGAGGACCGGCATGGTTCGCATGGGCAGCACGATGATTCCGGTGGCGAGCCGAATGCGCTCGGTGCGCGCCGCGACGTACGTGAACGTGATGAGCGGCTCGTAGAAATTCGGCGGCTCCGGCCACTCGCGCTGCACATACCGCTGCGTCGTCATGTGGTCGTTGCCCCACACCGAGTCGAACCCGACGCGCTCGGCCAGCAACGCCGTGGGCAGGATGTCCTCCGGCCGGGCAAACGGCACCGGGTACATCATTCCTTCGATGCACGTCGGGATGTGCACGCCGAACTTCAGCGGCATCGCAGCTGCTTCCACGCCGGCGAGAGCTCGCGGCCGATGCGCTCGAGCTGCCCGGTGAGGTCGGCCGCCTCGGGCACCACCGCGACCACGGCGTCGACGCCAGCCTCCGCCCAGCGCGCGAGCGCCGCGCGGCATTCCGCCGGCGTCCCGGCGATCGTCACGGCGTCGAGCATGTCCTGGGTCACGAGGTCCGCGGCGGCGGTGCGGCCCGCAACGAACGCGTCGCGGAACGGCTGCGTACGCGCCGGGTGGAGTGAAGCGTCCTCGAGGATCGACTGGCCGTGCAGCAGCCCGAGATAACGCGCGACGAGTGGCCGCATCCACGCGCGCGCCTGCGCGCCGTCATCCGAGACGGCCACGGGAACGTACGCGATCACCGTGAAATCGGCGCCCGCGCCGGCGGTGCTGGCGCGCACGCGGCGGACGTGTGCGGGCGAGCTGAGGATCGAGCAGTGCACGCCGTCGGCGATGTCGGCGGCGAGCGTCAGCGCGCGCGGGCCTTTCACGCCGAGCAGGATCGGCACGCGGTCGGATGGCGGTGCCTCGAGCCGCACGTCGCTCACCGTGAACACGTCGCCGGCGTACGTCACACACTCGCCGTTCAGCAGCCGGCGCACGATGTCGACGCTCTCGCGCACACCGCGCAGCGGCGTCTTGAAACCGATGCCCATCTGTTGCTCGATCCAGCGCCGGTTACTGCTGCCAAGCCCGAGCACGACGCGGCGCGGTGCCATCGCGGCGAGCGTCGCCGTTTCCATGGCGAGCAGCGCGGGATGTCGCGTGTATGGCGTGACGACGCCGATGCCGATCACGCTGCGCTCGGTGACGGCTGCGGTCGCCGCCGCGAGCGCATAGGCACCGGGGCCGAAGTAATCCTCCATGATCCAGACGCTGCCGACGCCGTTTCGCTCCGCCGCGCGCGCCCATTCGATCGCGCGCCCGGGCACGCCGTGCCCCATCAGGGCGAGCCCGAGGCTATCGGTCCAGCGCCAGTCCATACGCGTCGTCCAGCACGTGGAGGAGATGATCGAAGTCGCCGTCGGCTACCGGCACGGCAGGCAGCCACGCGCGCGACGCGCCGGGGTCTTTCAGGCCGCCCGACGTCAGGACGACGACGACCGTCTGCTGCTCGTCGAGCGCGCCGCGCTCGACCAGCTGCATGACGGAGGTCAGCGACGCGGCCGACGAGGGCTCGACGTACAGCCCTTCTTCGAGCGCCAGGGCGCGCTGCGCCTCGAGCACCCCCTCGTCGGTCAGTCGCACGCCGGCGCCGCCGGACTCGCGCAGCGCTGCCAATCCCTGCCACGTCCCGTACGGCGTCGCGATCGAAAACGCGATGGACGGGCCCGGCACCTGCACGGGCTCGGGCGCGTCGAGGCCGCGCTCGAGCGCGGCGGCGAGCGGCCCGAACGGCTCGGCGGCGATCATGCGCGGGGCGTGCTTCACGAGCCCGAGCGTTTGCAGCTCCGTCCATCCCTTCCAGATCCCGTAGAGGCCGTCGCTGTAGGCGCTCGGCACGACGACGACGTCAGGCGCCGTCCAGCCGAGATCTTCGGCGATCTCGTACGCGATCGTCTTGTAGCCTTCGATACCCCACGGATTGGAGCCGACCGGCGGCGTCACGAAGCCGCTCGTCGGATACCAGCCGAACCGCTCGATGCCTTCACGCATCAATGCCCACCGCGAGTCGGGCGTCGGGCACGCGACGACGGCGGCGCCATAGGCCTGCATGAGCGTCTTCATCGTCTCGGGCACCGACACGAGCGTGAAGATGACGCACGGCAAACCGGCGCGCGCGGCGTACGCCGCGGTCGACGCGCCGTGGTTGCCCGTCGAGGAGATCGTGATCACGCGCGCGCCCGACTGCACCGCGTGCGTCAGCGCCGCCGTGCACAGCCGGTCCTTATACGACCAGGTCGGATTCTGGCTCTCGTTCTTCGCGAACAGGCGTGGCAGGCCGAGCCGACGGCCGAGCCGCTCGAGATGCACGAGCGGCGTCGACCCCTCGCCGAGCGATACCGGACGAGCGCCGCGGGCGGGCAGCAGCGCGCTGAAGCGCCAGAGGCCGCGCCCCGACGCGCCGAACGCGTCCGGCGTGATGCCGGCAAGCGGCGACAGATCGTACTCGACGCTCAGGTTGACGGCGACGCCGTCCGCGCGACACCGCGGGCAGCCGGTGAACAGACGCGGCTCGTCAAAGCGCGCGCGACACCGTGGGCACGACAGTCCGACCACGCGCGCCTGCGGGCCCATGGCGGCGTAGTGTAGGAACCGCGTCCGCGCCTGTCAAACCAGCAGGCGCGATCGCACGCGCGCCGGCGTCGCCGGTGAGCGTGCGCGCGCGGCCGTGGACTACCGCGCCGGGGCGATCGTGATGTCGATCGACGCGCGGTCGCCCTTGTTCGTCGTGGCCACCGCGAGCGGCGGCAACATCACCTGCACCTTCGCGCCGTCCGACGCCTTGATGTTGACCTTTCCGCTGTTGCGATCGACGTCGGTGACTTCGCCCGTCACCTGGTGGTGGACGCCGCCGGTCGCGACCGGTCGACGTCGGCAACGTCGTCGTCGTCGTTCCCGCGGTTCGGTGTTGCGCGCAGCCGGCGGTGAGCAGAAGGAGCCCGGTGCCGAGCACGGCCAGGGTATCGAACCTCATAGTTGCCTCCTCGTGTGCATCGATCCGCGACGCGCCGGCGCGGCGGCCCGGACGAAACTCACGAGGGATGCGGATACTCGGCGACACGCGCGGCCGCCGGCCGACTCGTCGCGATGTGCACGAGTGCAAGGCGAAGGCCACCAAGACGTGCAGCGACGCACGAGGGCGGTCAGTGACCGTTGGGAGGCGTCGTGCCGATGAACGTGGGCAGTGGCGGTGGCAGGGACACGAACGTTGGCGGCGTCACGACCGCCGTGATGCAGGCACAGACAAATTGGTAAAGCCACCACCCGGCGGCGGTGTGGAGGGCGCGGCGGCGATGTTGACCTGACCCGGCGCGCCACGTTGAGCGTCGCGCAACGCCTGCCCCAGCCGCAGCGTGTCCAACCCGACGACGCTGTGGGCCTGGCCACCGCCCGGCTGTATCGTCACGCCGAGCGTCGTCTGCAGAGCTGCGATGTCGTCCGAGAGCGTCGGCGCCGGGTCATGCGGATATACGATCCGGCGTGGCACGCCGCCTTGCGCGAGGGCGGCCGTGGCGAAGGAAACGACGCCGAGGACAACGGCCGCGATCACTGCCCAAGCCGTCCGCAGCATGGGTGTGCCTCCGTGGGCCGCCGAAGTTACGCGCGGGCACACCTAAAGTCAATCGCCCGACTTCCCGCATCGAGATCATCTTCCGGAAATTACCGGCCGCTCCGTCGCCGAGGCGTCGGGCAGACGCTCCGCTCGTTACAGCACGGCGCTCGAGCGCACCAGCACGACCGTCGCCCCATTGACAACGAGCACCTGGCATTGGACCATCGCGCTTCGTATCGATCGCTTCCGTCGGGGCGCGCCCCCTGACGCATCTCGGCATTGTGTGCCGACTCGCCCGCGTCACGAGGGGCATGCATGAGCAGCGAGGAGACGACTCGCCCTGATCCGCTTCCCGCGGATCTCATGCCGTATCTTCGTGTGCAGGTGCGTGAAGCGTCCCGGCCCGGGCGGTGGATGTGGGAGATCGTCGACATCCGCGACGGCGCGCTCGTCGAGCGCGAGCTCGAGTTCGAGTCGGCGGGCGATGCCCGGCGCGCGGGACTCGCCCGACTGGCCGATCTCGCGCCCGCCCTGCCCGGCGCGAAAATGGCGCCGAAGAGCGGCGGGACACCGGCGCGCCGACGCATCGTCGTCGTTGCTCGGCACGATGCCGATCTGTACGACGAGTTCCGGCGGCTCTTCGCCGACGTCCGGGAAATCGAGCTGATCCGGGATCGCCGCCACGGCGATCGTCGCCGTCGCGGTGATCGGCGGGTCCGCGGCGCGGCATCACGGGCGGCGCCAGTGGTCGAGCGCCGAAGTCACCAGCGGCGGCGCGCCGAGCGGCGCACCACACCGCCTGATCCGAATCTGCAAAGACGTGGGTGGCGCGTCGTCATCTCCTTCGAAGCGCACGAGGCAACGGCGTAAGCAAGCGCGCCGTACCGGCTGCAGGACTCCGCCGCGTGAGACGCGCGTGCGATACTCCGCGGCATGAGCACACGCAGCCTGAAGCCCGAGACGACGGCCGAAGCGTATCTGCAGATTTTGAAGGACCGTGGCATCGACGTCTTCCTCGGCAACGCGGGGACGGACTTTGCGTCGCTGGTCGACGCGTTCGCACGCTCGGCTTCCGAGCCGGCGCGGGCGCCGCGGCCGCTGGTGATCCCGCACGAGTTCGTCGCCGTCTCCATGGCGCATGGCTACTACGTGGCGAGCGGCCGCCCGGCAGCGGTGATGGTTCACGTCAACGTCGGCACCGGCAACGCGGCGACGGCCATCATCACGGCCTCGCGTGCGAACGTGCCGATCTTGATGTCCGCGGGCCGGACGCCGATCACCGAAGAAGGTCTGGCGGGCGCGCGCGACCTGCACATCCACTGGGCGCAGGAGAGCTTCGATCAGGCGGCCATGCTGCGCGAATACGTCAAGTGGGATTACGAGCTCCGAACGCCGGTGCAGCTCGAAGCGGTCGTCGATCGCGCGCTCGAGCTCATGCACGCCGAGCCTCGCGGGCCCGTGTACCTGACCTTACCGCGCGAGGTGCTCGCGGCGAGTCCCGGGCCGATGACGATCACCTCACCGACGCGACGCCAGTCGCGCAGCGAGCGCTTTCCTGATCCGGCGCGCATCGACGAGGCGGCGCGGCTCCTCGCGCGTGCCGAGTCGCCGCTGATTCTCGTGTCGGCGGCGGGCATCGATCCGCGGGCTGTCGCAGGCCTGGCCGACCTCGCGGAGGCAGGAGGAATCGGCATCGTCGAGGCCGATCCGATCTACCTGAATGCGTCGCATCGTCACGAGCTGCATCTCGGCTACAACCAGTCCGGCACCACCAATCCGTCCCTGACCGATGCCGACGTCCTTCTCGTCGTCGAATCCGACGTGCCGTGGTACCCGCACCTGAAGAAGCCGGCGCCGAGCGCGCGCATCATCCATCTCGGCGTCGACCCGTTCTTCTCACGCTATCCGATGCGCAGCTACCCGTGCGACGTGCCGATTGCCGCCACGCCCGGCGCGGCACTGCCGCTGCTCGCGGACGCGGTGCGCCGCCATGCCGACCGCGACGCCGTCGCGCGCCGCCGCGAGCGCGTGGCCGCGGAGCACCGCCGGCGTCACGCCGAGTGGGACCAGACGGTGGCGCGGCAGGCGAGCGCCTCCACCATCGGATTTGCGTGGGCGTCGCGATGCATCGGCGAGATCGCCGACGACAGCACCGTCGTCGTGAACGAGTACCCGTTGGACCGGCGCTTCGCGGCGCTCACGCGGCCCGGCAGCTACGTCGCGTCGCCGCACTCCAGCGGGCTCGGCTTCGGTCTCGGCGCCGCGCTCGGGGTGAAGCTGGGGCGTCCCGATGCGACCGTGATCGCCACCGTCGGCGACGGCGCGTACTTCTTCGGCGAGCCGCTCTCGTGCTTGTTCGTGCAGCGCGCGCATGCCGTACCGATCCTCACCGTGATTTTCAACAACCAGCAATGGGAAGCGGTGAAGTCGGGGACGCTCGCCGTCCATCCCGCGGGCGCGGCGAAGGCGCTCAACAACTTTCCGCTGAGCGAGCTGCGCCCGTCGCCTCGCTTCGAGGAGATGGCCCGGACCGTCGATGGTTACGGCGAGCGCGTCGACAATCCCGGCGAGCTGCCCGCGGCGCTCAAGCGCGGGCTCGCGGCCGTACGCGACGGACGACCAGCGATCCTCAACGTGCTGTGCCAGCGCGCGGTGTAGCCGCCGCTCGACCGTTGGCGGCGACGAGGCGGAGCAGCGTCAGCTCGGGCCGCGTTCCGAGGCGCACCGGCGGGCCCCACGTGCCGGTGCCCGCGCTGACGTAGACCCATAGACGGCCGCGCCGCGAGAGACCGACGGCGTGCGGCCTGTGCACCCAGCGAATGACGTGCGTCCACGGAAAGAACTGGCCGCCATGCGTGTGTCCCGACAGCTGGAGATCGAAGCCGGCCTGCTCGGCCAGCGGCGCGATCTTCGGATTGTGTGCGAGGAGCAGACGGAAGGCCGGCCGCGCATCACCGTCGGTGGCAAGGTCCGGACGCGGCCGCGCCTGGGGATCGAACATTCGGGCGGCGAAGTCGATCACGCCGCCGACGACCAGCCGCGCCGCGCCACGGTCCACGCTCACGTGCGTGTTGCGAAGCACGCGGAATCCCATCGCCTCGAAGTGCTCCGTCCACGGCGCCGCGCCGGAATAGTAATCGTGATTGCCCAGCACGAAGAACGCGCGGTCTCCGGCCGCCAGCGCCTCGAGCGGTGCCACCTGCGGCGCGAGCCGCGCCACCGCCCCGTCCACGATGTCGCCGGTCAACGCGATCAGGTCGGGCGCGAGCGCGTGCGTCATGTCCACGACCCGCCGGACGTACGCCAGCCGCATCGTCGGACCGACGTGAAGGTCGCTGATCTGCACGATGCGCAGCCCGTCGAGATCGGGCGCCAGCCCGTCCACGGGAATGTCGACATGGCGGACGTAGGGGCCGCGCAGCGCGGCCAGTGCGCCAACGACGACGGCGGCCACCGCGCCCACCGGCACCCACGCGGCGCCGGCGTCGGCGAGGAGCCCGTGCAGATGCGCCAGCGGTGGCAGCGCGGCCGTTGCGAGCAAAAGCAGGTCGCGCGCCACGGTCAGCACGAACAGAAAGCTGAGCCATCCCATGCAGAGAAAGCTGAGCGCCTGAACCCATTCGTGCCGTCGGCCACGACGGTCGCGATTGCCGAACCAGTAAACGGCCGGCAGGATCCACACCATGACGAACGGCAGCGCCAGCGCGATCCGCACGGGGGCCGTCGACGTCAATCGAAGCGCGATGTACGCGTAACCGCCGCACAGCATCGCGGTCACCACGAGGACGAACGGATGAAGGAGACGCCGCACGTATTGATGCTACCGCTGTTCCTCCTCCTGCTCGCCACATCGGCCTCGGCGGCCGGCACCGCTCCGCGCGTGGCGACGCCGGCGCCGCCGGGAACGGCCGAACAGCTCGGCGCCGTCCTCGAGCAAGCGCGACTACGTTTCGTCGCCAAGGACGCCGGCGGCGTGCTGGCGCACATCGCGGACAACTATCGCAGCGGCGGGTTCACCAAGCCTGATGTCCGGCAGCAGCTGCTGACGCTGTACTCGCTGTACGAGGCGCTTCGCGCCCGCGTCCAGCTCGAGCGTGTCGAAATCGTCGACGGCGACGTGTGGTTCTATACGACCGGCGAGATCACGGGCCGCCTCCCGCTCGTGGGATGGGTCACGGTGCTGTCGTGGCAGCGCGAGCCGGAAGTCGCCCGGCGTGTGGACGGCATCTGGCGTCTCGTCGGCTTTCAAGACTGAAGAGAGGTGGACCGGTGAGCATCACGTGCGTTCGCAATGCCGATTGGGTGATCGCGTGGGACGCCGCCATAAAGCGGCACGCCTATCTCCAGCACGGCGACGTCGTGTTCGCGGACGACCGACTGACCTTCGTCGGTCGCGGCTATTCGGGTCTCGCCGACCACGTCGTCGACGGGCGCGGGCTCATGGTGATGCCCGGTCTCGTCGACGTGCATTCGCATCCCATGTGGGAGGCCTCCTATCGCGGGATCCGAGAAGAGCACGGCCTGCCGGAGATGTACATGTCCGGGCTGTTCGAGCGCGCCCAGGCGTACTGGCCCGATGACGAGGGCAAGCTGGCGTGCGGAGAGGCGGCGTACTGCGAGCTGTTGCTCTCAGGTGTCACGACGCTCGCCGACCTGAGCCGCGTCATGCCAGGATGGGTCGAGCTTGCGGCCAAGAGCGGGCTACGCATGGTGCTCGCGCCCGGGTTTGCGTCGGCGCGGTGGGTCGTGAGGCGCTCGCACCTGCTGGAATACGAGTGGAACGAAGACGCGGGCCGGCGCGGCATGGACGACGCGCTGAAGCTCGTCGACAGCCTGGCCACGCATCCGAGCGGCCGCCTGTCCGGGATGATCTCGCCGGCGCAGATCGACACCTGCACCGAGGATCTTCTGCGCGAGAGCGTCGCGGCCGCGCGGGGGCGCGGGCTGCCGCTCACGATTCACTGCGCGCAGGGTGTCAGCGAGTTCAATGAGATGGTCCGTCGCCACGGCGTCACGCCGGTTCAGTGGGCGGATGCCATCGGTCTGACGGGCCCCGGAACGATTCTGGGACACGCGCTCTTCGTCGATGAGCACTCGTGGCTGCACTGGTCGTCGCGCAAGGACATCACGATCCTCGCCGACACGACGACGAGCATCGCGCACTGCCCGACGCCGTTCGCGCGCTACGGCCAGACGCTGGAGAGCTTCGGCAAGTATCGCCGCGCGGGTGTCAACATGGGCATCGGCACGGACACCGTGCCGCAGAACATGCTCGAGGAAATTCGGTGGGCGACCGTGCTCGGACGCGTCGCCGCCGAGGACATTCGGAGCCTCGAGCTGGCCGACGTGTTCCATGCCGCAACGGTCGGCGGCGCCGCCGCATTGCTGCGCGACGACATCGGACGACTCACGCCGGGCGCGAAGGCCGACCTGGTCCTGGTCGATCTGGAGAATCCGTGGATGATGCCGGCGCGCGATCCGCTGCGATCCCTCGTGTTCCATGCGGCCGATCGTGCCGTGCGCGACGTGTACGTCGACGGCCAACGGGTCGTGGCCGACGGCCGCGTTCTCACGCTGGACCGCGCGGGAGCGCTCGCGCGCCTATCGGAGGCCCAGCGCCGCATGGAGGCAGCCGTCCCGCAGCGTGACGGCCGGCGCCGTAGCTCGACAGAGATCACCCCGCTCTCGCTGCCGACGTACGGCTGAGCCGCCGATGGATCCGTACAATGCGCGTGATGAACGACCGGGCGGCGGTCGAATGAACGACTGGGCCGCGTTCGATCGGCGGCTGGCGTCGCGCCGGCGCGAGATCGTCGAAGGGTTCGTCGAGTTCGTACGGATGAACTCGGTCAGCCAGAACCCGGCCGGCGTGCGCGACACCGCGCGCTGGCTGGCTGCGACCCTCCAGACGCGACGTCTCGACGGCCGCGTGCTCGAGACCGGAGGGAATCCCGTCGTCTTCGGCGAGCGCCGCGTGCCGGGCGCGCGCGGCACGCTGCTGCTGTACTGTCACTACGACACGAAGCCCGTCCCGCGTGAGGGATGGCTGCAACCCGACCCGCTCGAGCCCGTCTTCCGCCGCGGGCTTGCCGACCCGAACGCGCCCGCGCGAGCGCTCGCGGATATTTCCGATGACGAGCTGAACGACGTCTCGCTGTACGCACGCGGCTCGGCCGACGACAAGGGGCCGATCTGGTCGCACCTCCACGCTTTCGAGCTGATGGACGCGCTCGGGATGTCCCCCGCCGTCAACGTGAAACTGGTGTTCGACGGCGAAGAGGAGATCGGCAGCCCGTCATTCGTCGCGTTCGCCGAGCAGCACCGCGAGCTGCTCGCCGCGGATGTCGTCATCATCACCGACGGGCCACAGCACGCGCGCAACCGGCCGACCGTGGCCGGCGGCGCGCGCGGCATGGTCAAGGTCGAGCTCGAGATCGAGGCAGCGCGACGCGACGTCCACTCGGGGAATTTCGCGGTGCCCAATCCGGCGTGGCGTCTCACGGGGCTGCTCGCATCGATGGCGACGCCTGACGGCGTGCCGCTCATCGAAGGATTCGAGGAAGACGTCGTCGGGCCCACGACGGCCGAGCGCCGGATGCTCGCCGAGCTGCCGCTCGATCTTCGCGCGCTCGAGAAGGATCTCGGCGTGCGCGTGCCCGACGACTATCTCGAGCGCATCATGTTCCACCCCACGCTGACCATCCGCGGCCTGCACAGCGGATTCGTCGGCGCCGAGGCCAACACGATCATTCCTCGCAAGGCGACCGTCGCCCTCGACATCCGCATGGTGAAGAACCAGCGCTGGACGAAGGTATACGCGCGGCTGACGGAGCATTTGCGGGCGCAAGGCTTCACGGTGCTCGAAGCCGGCGAGCCGTTGCCCGACGAGCTACGCGGCCGCGCCGTGCGAATCGTCGAAAAGAGCGGCTACGACGCCGCCAAGACCCCGCTCGACCTTCCCATCAGCCGCGACGTCATCGCCGCGGTCGAGGCTGCGAACGATGGACAGCCCGCGGTCCTGCTGCCCACGCTCGGCGGCACGGTGCCGATGTCGGTCTTCACCGACGTGCTCGGGCTGCCCGCGCTGCTCGTCCCGTACGCCAACCCGAACAACCGTCAACACGGGCCCAACGAGCATCTGCATCTTGGCCACCTGTTTCAGGGCGTCCGGACGAGCGCGCGGCTCGTGACCGAGCTCGGCGCCGACGCCGACGCAGGCCGCTGAAGCGAGGACACCAGCTCCGACCGCAGACGCGACAACGCCGGCGGTCGGAGCGCGATGGTGGCTCCGCCGCCGGCGTCGACGCTCAGCACTTGGCGGTTACTGTCGTGATGCCGTGCGGTCGCCGGACTTCGGCTCCGCCTTGCTCGCGATCAGCTGCGTCCCATGCTTGGCGTACGCGACGCGAACATGCTCGCCGCGGCTCATTGCGCGGAGCATGCCGGGGTCCTTCGCCGTGAACACGTAGCTCTTCTGCGTCTTGTCCTCGGTGACCGTGAACGTATTCGTGCTGTTGTCGATGCGCGTGACGCTCCCCGTCACGTGATGCTTCATCAGCGGCACGTCGAACGCGAACGCCGGGGCTGCGAAGAGAGCCACGACGAGCGCGAGGCTCGCGACCATGGTGAGCTTCTTCATCGTGATGCCTCTCCTTTCGTCCGCCGCTCGCGCGGCGATGCCCCCTCGTTGTGCGAAGCGTGCGCCAAGACGCTGGGTGGCACATCGCTTGCCCGCGTAGGTTTTACACGAGCTCCGTGCGCGCGGACTTATCATGAGCGGCCTCACCCGTGTAAAATCGCTCGCCGCTTAGCGATCGAGATCGAAAGAGGCGGTCGTCATCAGATGGCCGACGAAGCCGATTGGGCAGTGAGACGCTGGATCGCCAGACCGATGGCTGCGATCACGGTCTTGGCGTCGCTGCTGCTGTGCTGCGTAGCGGAAGCGACGACAACCCACGTGCGGACCATCGTCGCGCTGTACCCGGAGAATGCCGACGGAGCTCCCGGCAACGCGCTGGTCCTTGCCGGCATGCGCGCGACCTTCGCTGCCGGCTCGTCCGATCAGATCCGCATCCGTAACGAATACCTCGACCTCGCGCGATTTGAGAAGCCCGATCAGCGGCGAATCCTCGTCGACTTCCTGCGCCACAAGTACGCGGGTCAGAAAATCGACGTTGTCATGACCGGCCTCAGCTCCGCGCTCGATTTCGTCCTGCAGCATCGCAACCAGATCTTTCCCGGTGTGCCGGTGGTCTTCATTGCCGTGGACCGCGACGAGCTCGCAAAGCGCGCACTCCCCGCTGACGTCATCGGCGTCCCAATCACGATGGACCTTGTCGGTACGCTCGACATCGCTCTTCGCCTGCAGCCGACAACCCGCCGAGTCTTCGTGATCGCGGGGGCCTCGCCGTTCGACACGTATTGGGAGGGCGTGGCCCGGCGCGCGTTTCGCTCGTATGAAAACAGAGTGCAGTTCGAGTACCTGTCCGGGCTCTCCCTGGACGAGCTGCTCAAACGCGTGAGCCACCTGCCCGATCACAGCGTCATCCAGTATCTTCACGTCTACGAGGACGGAGCCGGGACAACATTCATTCCTGCCCAGGTCCTCGAGCGGGTGGCCGCGGCGGCAAATGCGCCGGTCTACGGCCACGTCAGCTCGTACATCGATCACGGAATCGTCGGCGGACGCGTACTGAGCTTCGAGCTCGAGGGCAGGCACGCGGCGCAACTCGCCCTCGGTATTCTCGCCGGACAGCGCCCACAGCAGATTACCCACCCCGCGGTGAGCGAGAACGTCAGCATGTTCGATTGGCGGCAGCTGCGGCGCTGGGGTATCGGCGAGGCCAACCTGCCACCCGACAGCGACGTCCGCTTTCGTGAGCCAAGCCTCTGGAGCCTGTACCAGTGGTACATCGTCGGCGCCATCTCGATCTTCGTGGTTCAGACGGCCCTCATCGCCACGCTGCTCGTTCAGCGGCGGCGCCGTCGAGAGGCCCAGGCGGCCCTACGGAACGCCGAAGCGGTGGCCGGGCGTCAGATCAATCAGATCGCCCACCTCGACCGGGTGGCCGCAATGGGCCACCTGGCGTCTTCGATCGCGCACGAGCTGAACCAACCACTGGCCGGCATTCTTGCCAACGCGCAGGCCGCGCGATTGCTGCTGTCGCACCCGCAGCTCGACGTCGAGAACCTGCGCGAGTGTCTCGGGGACATCATCAGCGACGACAAACGCGCGAGCGAGGTCATCAGGCGGATGCGGCTGCTGCTCAAGAAGACCGACTTCGTCAGTGGGCCGATCGACCTGAATGATCTCACCGCGAACACGATCCGCCTCGTCACGAACGACGCGTTGCTCCACGGGGTCATGATCGAGTTCATCCCTGCGCCGAAGCGACCCGTCGGTATCGGCGATACGATCCAGATCCAGCAGGTCATTTTGAACCTGCTCACCAACGCGATCACCGCTGCGGCCAACGGCGACGCCGTGCCCGCGACCGTCACGGTGTGGACCTCGGCTGCGGTCACGCCGTACGTCGAGCTCGGAGTTCACGACTCCGGCAACGGCATCGTCGAGAGCGACCTCGATCAGATCTTCGAGCCGTTCTTCACCACCAAACCGCAAGGCCTCGGCATGGGATTGACGATCAGCCGGACGATCGTCGAAGCCCACGGCGGTCGCCTCCTCGTCGACAACGGCGCGACCGGCGGCGCCACGTTTCGTGTGCATCTGCGCGCCCAGCCCCGTGCGACACGCTGAGCGATCGTGCTGGGAGCAGCCACATTGACCGGCCCAGGGCGGCAACATTGACCGGCAGAGAATGATGGGTTAGTTAGGGAGCGCCGACACCACCGCACATCCGCGCAGGGAGGACGTCATGTCACCACGCTGGGTCCGCTGCGCTGTCGTTTCAGCAGCCCTCGCACTCTCGGTGTCCGCTGCCGCTCCCGCGGACGTGGGCGCCGCGCCGCAGTCGCCGGTCGTCGCCACGGACACCGGCCCGGTGCGCGGGGTCTCCATGGGGGCGATGCACGTGTTCCGCGGCATCCCCTACGCGACGCCGCCCGTCGGCGACCTTCGCTGGCGCCCGCCGCAGCCGCCCGCGCCGTGGTCGGGCGTTCACGACGCCACCGCCTTCGGCGCCCACTGTCCGCAGCTCGCGACGCCCTACGGCATCCCGAGCACGAGCGAGGACTGCTTGTTCCTCAACGTGTTCGCGCCGGCCAAGACCAATGACGGCCAACCTCACCTGCTCCCCGTCATGTTCTGGATCCACGGCGGCGGGCTCGTCGTCGGCGAGAGCGACGGTTACGATCCCAGCAACCTCGTCGCTCACGACGTCGTCGTCGTCACGATCAACTATCGTCTCGGCGAGCTCGGCTTTCTCGCGCATCCGGCGCTGGCGGCCGAGTCGCCGAGCGGGGCCGCCGGCAACTACGGGCTCATGGACCAGCAGGCGGCGCTCGGCTGGGTGCAGCGGAACATCCGCGCCTTCGGCGGCGACCCTGGAAACGTGACGATCTTCGGCGAGTCGGCCGGCGGGCTCAGCGTGCACTCGCAGCTCGCCTCGCCGCTGGCGGCCGGGCTCTTCCACAAGGCGATCGTCGAGAGCGGCGCGTATTCGCTCGCCCAGTCCCCGCTCGCGGCGGCCGAGGCGACCGGTACGGCGTTCGCGGCGAGCGTCGGCTGTGCCGACCCGGCCACCGCCGCCACCTGCCTGCGTGCGCTGTCGGTCGAGACGATCCTCTCCCACCAGACCGCAGGCACGATGACGCCGAACCTCGACGGCGCCCTGCTGCCGCGCACGGTGCGGTCCGCATTCAGCAGCGGACAGTTCAACCGCGTGCCCGTGATCGAGGGATCCAACCACGACGAGTGGCGGCTGTTCGTCGCGCAAACCGAAGCGACCACCGGCACGCCCTTGACCGCCGCCGGCTATTTCGCGGCGATCGCCGCCACCCTCCAGGTGCCGCTGCCGACCGCGACGTTCATCGGAACCGCGATCTATCCGCTGGCCGCCTATCCGAGCCCGAGCGTCGCACTCGCCGCCGTCGCCACCGACGTGGTGTTCTCGTGCAACGCCCGGCTGTCCGCGCGATTCCTGTCACAGTACGTCCCCACGTATCAGTATGAGTTCAACGATCCGGACGCGCCGATGCTGTTCATCCCACCCGTCAGCTTCCCGACGGGCGCGTACCACGGGTCCGAGCTGCAGTACATCTTCACCTTGAGCCAGACGCCGGTGCCAAATCCCGGGCTCACGGCGCCGCAAGCGCAGCTCTCGGCGGTGATGGTCGGCTACTGGACGCAGTTCGCGCGCAGCGGCGACCCCAATTCGGCCGGCGCGCCGGCCTGGCCGCTGTACGGCACCAGCGACCAGTTCCAGTCGCTGCGTCCGCCGACGCCGACGACGGGCACCGGCTTCGCGGCCGATCACAAGTGCGCCTTCTGGGGCGTGAACTGACGCCGACGTCACGCGAGCGATGGCATCGCGGACCGCAAGCATTAGGACCAAGGGCGTAATTGCGGAGACTGAAGCCCACAGCATAGGGTGTTTGGTCTATTGAACACTGCTAACGGCGCGGCAATCTGCCCCGTCCTGGCCGCAGTCGCGCGGGACGCTGTTGCGCTGACTCGAGCGTCCGTCGTCGCCGTCTGGATCGCTGATGAGGCCGCCCGCGTCCTGAAAATCGGCGCGGTGGGTGGAGACTCGGACCGCCTCGCGTACACCGTCCTCGGGTTCGGTCAGGGCGCTATCGGCTGGATCGCGGCGACGCGGGCGCCGCTCGAGGCCGACGACGTGTTTGCCGACTCGCGCTTTCTTGCCCGGCACTGGTGGCGAAGCCATGGGCTTTCGAGCTTCGTCGGTTTTCCGCTCGTGCGCGACGACCGGCTGCTCGGTGTGCTTGCGCTGCACAGCGCTGGTCCGCTAAAACTCACCCCCGAGGAGCACGATCGACTCGCCGCGCTGACCCATTACGCGGCGACGGCTCTTCTGACCATTCGCGTCGAGGCCTCCTTCGAGACAGCGCGGCGAAACGAGCACGGAGCGCGTCGCGCTGCGCCCACCGTGCCCGCAGGGTTCGACGAGCTTCTCGTCGGTCTGTCCCGGACATTCGTTCATCTGCCCAGCCACAACGTCGAGACCGCGTTTGAAACGTCGCTGCAAGAGCTCGGACACTTCCTCGAGGTCGACCGAGTCGTGCTCTATCGCCTGTCCCAGGACGCCCAGGAGTTTGTCGCCGCCTACTCGTGGAGCGCTCCGGACGTGTGGCCGCTGCCGCCGGTCAGCGTGCGAGACGAATTCCCATGGATCTCCTCTCGAATCCTGCGCGAAGAGCCTGTGGCCTTCGCGCGTCCCGACGAATTACCTCTCGAGGGATTGCGCGACGCTGAGACGTTCCGCCGACGACGAGTCCGCTCGAACCTGGCCATCCCGCTGGTCGCGGGGGCTCGTGTCCTCGGTTGCCTCGCCTTCGTCACCGTCACGCTCGAGCGAGCCTGGCCGGACGCGCTGGTGCAGCGCCTGCGTCTCGTGGGTGAGGTCTTCGCGAACGCGCTCGCGCAGAAGGAGGCGGACGACGCCGCGCGCGAGAGCGAGCTGATGAAGTCGGCCATCCTGGCCTCGCTCAGCAGCAACGTCGCGCTGCTGGACGGTGGGGGCCGCCTCGTTACCGTCAACGACGGGTGGATCCGCTTCGCCCGCGAGCATGGCGGTCCACCGGACGCCGGCGTGGGCGCGAGCTATGTGGACGTCTGCCGGCACGTCATCGGTGACGATGTGCCTGTCGTCGCTGAAGCGCTGGCCGGGATCGAAGCGGTCCTGAACGGCTCGCGGGCGAGCTTCGGGCTGGACTATGTGTGTCGCGCCCTGGGCCGCGACCGGTGGTTTACGATCACTGTCGTTCCGCTGCGCGTCGCGAAAGGCGGCGCGGTCGTCTCGCACACGGAGATCACCGAGCGCAAGCGCGCGGAGCTCGAAGCGCAGCAAGCGCGGCAGGAGCTCGCGCACTTCTCGCGCGTCTCGACGATCGGTGCCCTGGCGACCTCGATGGCGCACGAGCTGAACCAGCCGCTGACGGGCATCCTTGCCAATGCTCAGGCCGGCCTTCGGTTCCTGAAGGCGGGCTCGCCGGATCTCGTCGAGATTGGCAACATCCTGTCGGATATCGTCGACGACGACAAGCGGGCGCGCGAGGTGATCCGGCGCCTGCGCGGTCTGCTCCGAAAGGAGGACGTTCAGTTCGGCCTCCTGGAGCTCAACGGTCTGATCCGGGACGTGACGAAGCTCCTGAGCAGCGACGCGATCATTCGCAACATCGCGGTCAGGCTCGAGCTCGACGCAACCCCGTTGTTCGTGAGCGGGGATGCCGTTCAGCTGCAGCAGGTCGTTCTCAATCTGCTCCTCAACGCCATGGAGGCGATGGCGGGATGCTCCGCGGACGGGCGCACGATCACTGTGCGGACCGACAGCACCGACCGCGAGACGGTCCACGTCGCGGTGCAGGACGCCGGCCCGGGGCTCGGCGAGGACACCCAGCAGCTCGTGTTCGAGCCGTTCTACACCACGAAGCCTTCGGGGATCGGCATGGGCCTGGCAATCTCGAAGTCGATCATCGAGGCCCACGGGGGACGGATCTGGGTCACGCACAACGCGACCGAAGGCGCGACGTTCCATTTCTCGCTTCCGCTCGCCGAGGCGACGTCGATCTGACCGAGCCGGCTCCTGGCGCAAATGTGACGCCTTGCTGCCGAGAGCGTCTCAGCCGCCGGCGGCGTGCGTCCCGGCGAGCCGACCGAAGACGGCGCCCGACATCAGCCCGGTGCCGCCCGGATAGTTCGTGTGGAAGATGCCGCCGACCATCTCGCCGCACGCATACAGGCCGGGGATCGCCTCCCAGCGCGTGCTCACAACGGCGGCGCGCGCGTCGACCTTGACGCCGCCGAAGGTGAACGTGATGCCGCCGGTGACGGGGTACGCGACAAACGGCGGCGTGTCGAGCCGCTGCGCCCAGTTCGACTTCGGGAGCTCGAGGCCCTTGGTGGCGAGCCCGTCGCGGATCGTCGGATCGAACGTGCCGGCTTGCACCGCGGCGTCGTAGTCGTCGAGCGTCTTCGCGCACGCGCCGCGGTCGACGGGCAGCTTGTCGACGAGCGCGCGCAGCGTGTCGGCCGCGACCGGCTTGCCGGTTTTGTAGCGGCCCTCCAGCAGCTTCGTGACCTTGGCGTCGAAGATCTGGAAGCCGACGCCGGACGGCTGGTTGAGGATGATGCCGCCGAGCTTCGCGTACGTGTAGAACTGGAAGTCCTCGCCTTCGTCGAAGAAGCGGACGCCGCGGCGGTTCACGAGCACGCCGTACGGGTACGAAAGGCGATTGGTCTTGTCGGTCAGCTTGCGATCGCCATAGGGCGGTGCCTCGGCATCGATCGGAGTCGAATGGCAGCCCGTCCACTGCCCGTACGCGAGCGCGCCGGCATCGAGCGCCATACGCAGGCCGTCGCCGGTGTTGTAACGCGTGCCGCGCACTTTCGCGTGGTCCCACGGGCGACCGAGGTAGCGCGCGCGCCACGCCGGGTTGGCCTCGAATCCACCGCACGCGAGCACGACGGCGCGCGCAGGCAGATCGGCGAATCCGGCCGCGTCCTGCGCGGTCACGCCGGTCACGCGGCCCGTCTGGTCCTGGATGAGGCGCACGGCCCCGGTGCCGTAACGGATCTCGACGCCGCGACGGGCCGCGATCTCGAACCACATCCGCGATAGGCCGACGCCCTCGTGCTGCGCACGGATGACGGCGCCGGGCGACCACTTGATCGTGTCACCGACCTTGATGCCCGAAAGCGACACCGCGGCTTCCATGACGATGCCCTGCCGCGCCATCCAGAGCACGGTGTCGTATGAGCGGCCGATCAGAATCTCGGCGAGCTCGGGATCGGTGCGGTCTTCGGTCACGCGGCGTAGATCGTCCCAAAAGAGCGCCCGAGGATAGGGCTGCACGCCCTTCATGAAGCCGGGGACCTGCGTCTCGACGTTCGGGACGATGGGGAGCAGGTCTTCGGCGCGGTCGAACGCGAAGCGTAGCAGGCCGCCGCTGTAGTGTGTGTTGCCGCCCCGCAGCGCCTCGGGCGCCTTTTCGAGCACGAGCACGCGCGCAGCGCCCGCCTCGCGCGCCGCCACGGCGGCCGCGAGCGCGGCATTCCCGGCGCCGACCACGACCACGTCATGCACGGCGGAGAGCCTATCACTTCCGGCGGAGGCCGCGGCGCTCGGGCTTCACACGACGCCGTCAGTCCGGAATCTCCGGCTCGATGAGCTCCGCCAGATGCGTCAGCGATTCTTGCCATCCGAGGTAGCAAGCCTCGAGTGGGATGACCGCCGGCAAGCCCTCCTGCGTGATGTTCAGCTCGGTGCCGCACGAGACGGCCTTCATCGTCACGGTCGTCTGCATCTCACCCGGCAGGTTCGGATCGTCGAACTTGTCCGTGTAGCGAATGCGCTCGGACGGCACCAACTCGAGATATTGACCGCCGAACGAGTGGCTGCGACCCGTTGTGAAATTCCTGAACGACATCTTGAAGGTGCCGCCGACTTTCGACTCCAGGTGGTGAACGCGGGCGGTGAATCCGTTGGGCGGTAGCCATTTCGCCATCGCGTCGGTATCGAGGAACGCCCGATAGACCTTCTCGGGCGACGCACGCAGGACCCGGTGCAACCGAACGGTGTTCGACATGTCATGTTCTCCCATTACGACCATGGTGCATGCTCTCATGGTGACGCGTGGATGGTTCGTCGCCGTGTTGCTATCCACCGCGCTCGCGGGGCCAGCGCGCGCCGCCGCCGGCGGGCCGTGTGCCCCGCCCGCCAGTATGGACGACGGCTGGCAGACGGCGGAGCCGGAGGCGGCCGGCTTTGACGCCGGTGCGCTCTGCGCGGTGCTGCAGAGCGTGGCGGAGGGCGGCGCCAACATCCACGGAGTTCTCGTGGAGCGTCGTGGCCGCCTCGTCGCCGAGTTGTATCGCCGCGGCAAGGATCGGTCGATCTGGAGTCTGTTCGCGCGCGAAACACGATTCGGGCCTGCGGTCGTGCACGATCTTCGCTCCGTCAGCAAGAGCATCGTTGGCCTGCTCTTTGGCATCGCCGCACAGCAGCGCACGATCGATCTCACCGCATCGGCGCTCTCGTTCTACCCGGAGTACGCACACCTGCGTTCGCCGGAGCGGGCCGCGATCACGCTCGAACACGTGCTGACCATGAGCACCGGTCTGGAATGGAACGAGAGCGTTACGTCCTACGGCAGCCTGGCGAACGACGAGACCCGTTTGTACTGGGACTGGGCGCCCTATCGGTACGTGCTCAGCCGGCCCATCGTCGCGAAGCCGGGGATGCAGTTCAACTACAACGGCGGAGGCACCGCGCTCCTGGCCGATATCATCGTCCGAACGACGCGAACCCAGCTCAGACAGTTCGCGCGGAGCGCGCTGTTCGAGCCGTTGGGCATCCGTGAGTGGGAATGGGTCGCCGATCCGTATGGGCGCCCGCTGGCCTTTGCCGGCCTGCGCATGCGCCCTCGCGACCTTGCGAAGATCGGTCGCCTCGTGCTCGCGCATGGGCAGTGGGAGGGACGGCAGATCGTTCCGGCCGAATGGGTGACGCAGTCGCTCCGCCCGCGGATCGCAACGAGCGACGGGCTGCACTACGGCTATCAATGGTGGATCGGCACCGTCGATTGGAAAGGACGGCGAGTGACCTGGGGTGCGGGCATCGGCAATGGCGGTCAGCGGCTGTGGGTCGTGCCGGAGCTCGACCTTTCGGTCGTCACCACGGCCGGCGCATACAACGATCCCCAGATCCGGCGCCCGCTCGGCGACGTCTTCCGCGGCATCGTCGCCGCGCTGCGTGAGTGACGAGGTGAACCCGTCGTCACGAGCGTCACGAGCCACGGCACAGCACGTCGTCCGCCGTGCCTGTCGCGACGGCCCGGTATTTTGCCCAGAACGCGCGGTCGATCGCCGCCGTCCTCGAGGTCGAGGTCGCGGCCCGGTAGCGCCGGTAGCCGCCGGGCCCGCCCTGATACGCGGAGTAGGTCGCCCGTGCCGCGTTCTCGAGCGCGGTGCCGGCCTCGCGCACGCCATAACGAACCAAGAGTTGTTGGAGAATCTCGGCGCCGGCGCCCGCGTTGTAGGCGGCGTTCCACTGAAGTCGGCGGAGGCTGAAAAATCCGCGCCACACCCGAACGTTGACCTGCATCAGCCCGACGTCGCCGGTGGGCGATTCGAGATACGTGACGCCTCCGTCGTTGCGAACGAATTGGCGCCAGCAGCTCTCCTGCCACGCGGTCGCCTTGACGAGATTTTCGTAGAGGCCGGCGAACCGTCCCTCGAGCCGATCGGGATCGATCGCCCGCTGCGCAGCCAGTGTGAGCAGTCGATCCATCGCGGCGCGATAGACCGGTAGTTCGTCGTCAGAGGCGACCCAGCGGTCGAGGCGGGTCGACAATGCCCGCCACTCGTCGCTCTCGGCATAGGCGGGCCGTGGCGCCAGCAAGTCCCAGAGGCGCGAGCGCGGTTGAGGCGGCGGCCGACGAGGTGGAGCATCGGGATCGCGAAACCGAAACAGCTCTTGCAGGCGCGGATCGGCTTGATCCGACTGCTCCACAGGGTCGCCGACGAACGCGGGGTCCAGCGTCCTTGCGAGCCGCCGTAAGCCATCCGCCGAGAAGTCGAGACCGAGCGTCGGCGCGACGGCGTCGATCGCGGTGAGGGCATCCCCCGCCGCAAGGAACGTGACATAGCGGACTGCCTTCGCGAGATCGTCGTTCGGCTGCGCAGCCGTCCGCTGCACAATCGTTCGCAGCCGGTCCCACTTGGTGACGAAGATACGGCGGACAGCATCCGTGCCCGGCTCGGGTCCGCGCGCGAGGATGCCGATCAGCTCGCGGCGCGCGTCGAGCAACAGGCCGAGCAAGTCATCCCGGACGCCGGGGTCCTCGTTCTCACCGGCGAGGTCCTTCACGATGAAGGACAGGAAGCCATCCCAGTCATCGAGTGTCGCTTCCCACCGCTTGATCTCGGCCGGCGTGAGCACTGATTCGGGCCGTCGGGGCTGCGCCGAAACCACGGGCACCTCCATCGTCACGAACAAGCGGACGGCGTCGGGCGCGACGACCACCCCATCGGGTCGCAAGCTCGCCAACGCCGATGCGAGCGACGTGGTGCCCGGCGAGCCGGCAAACTCCGTGAGCAGTGCAGAGACGTCGTGCAGCGGAGGCCCGAGGTCGAACGTGAAGCGCGACAGCTCGGTCTCGCTCCAACGCTTCACGAGCGTGAACAGCCGAGGGGCCATGCCGGTCGTCCGCCGGTTCTTGTCGTACACCCGCACGTCAAGGTCGCGGAGGCGCAACTGCCAGTCGGCGCCGACGTCCGGCCGCGCAGAGATCTCGACGTAACCGGTCCACGCCACGTTCGCCCAGCAGAGTCCGAGGAAGCGCAGGCCCGCCTCGCCGGAAGCGGGCCCGGCGATGTTCACGACGCGATCGGTGCCCGTCACGACGACGTCCTTGAGCCGAAACGATCCGCAACCGTCCGGGTCTCGCCAGAGCTCCAGGCCGGAGCCCGCGCTGGGTTGGAGGTGGCGGCGCATCGCCGTCAAGAGCGCGTCGTAGCTCACCGTCAGCGGGAACCTCGCCTGGTTGGCCGACGCCGGCGGCACTCCGGCCATGAGGCCAAAAGAAACGAGTAACAACGCAGCGAAGAGCCGCTTCATCGAGCTCGATCGTACCCCCGGTGGGCGCCGTCCGGTGCATGACGGCCTGAACGGCACCAGGCCGCACGGACATCACGCGAGCGCGATGAACAGCACCGCGAAAGCGATCGAGTGGCCGAGCATGAGGAAGCCGACAGGCTTGAGTCGCGGCTGGCGATCGAGACGGATCGTCCCGGCGATCGATTGGATCAGCGCGGGCACGAACGCGACGATGGCGCGCGGCGAGAAGTCGCTGGCAGCGAGCGCCACCAGCGCCATCGCAGCGAGCGCGGCCGTTACGCCGAGCGTCGAGGCCCCGAATCGCACGCGATCGCCGAGCGCGGCGAGCGGCTGGCGGTGCGCGCGCGCGATGATCTTGAGCCGCACGTAGAACACCGCCCAGAGGAAGAACGCGACGTCGACGACCCACAGCGTCGCCGCGGCGCGTGCGCGTCCGCCCCCGCTCGCGAAGTACGCGAGGGGCGCGGTGAGCGGAAGGCCGATCGCACCGAGCACCTGGCCGGGCAGCGCATGATCGAGGCGCATGTCGATCAGCACGACGCTCACGACGATCAGCGCGATGGCGGCCACGACGAACGCGCCGACGAGTCCGGCGGGCAGCGTCGTGAGCGCGGGCGCGGCCGCGACGAGTCCGACGGCCGCGAACGCGACGACGACGACGATGCCGGGCGCCGAGGCGCGTCGCGCCGGCGGCAGACGCCGCGCGCGATACCACTCCGTGAGCGCGTGCTGTGCCAGGAACAGCGCGATCGCGCCGCAGAGCAGGAGCACGGCACGCGCCGTCATCGCGCGCGCGATGCCGCACCCGACGATCCACGGCACGATCACCATCGCCCAGGTGCCGTGCTCGCGCGGCAGCGCGCCAATGAGAGTCATGGATCGACAGAGATCAGTCGGCGGGCGTCCTCGCCGCCGCTTCGGCAAGCAGCGTGTACTTGGCTAGCGTGCGCTGCGCGAGTGCGCTCGGCCAGCGTTTGGCGTCCACGATCGTCAGGAACTCGTCGAGGACCCGGGCGAAGTGTGTCTCGTGGCCGCCGTCGAGCCTGGGCGAGACGGTCACCTCGACCGTGTGCGGGCCGGCAGGCACCACCGCAAGACCGGGGAGCTCCAGCTGCCACGCCGCCACGGTCTCGTGGAGCCCGTGCGCCACGTCGGCGACATCGGTGCGGGCTTCGACGAAGACTCGGCGAGCGAAGTGTGTGCTGGCGCTCTGCTCGAGACGCACCTCCGCGCGTGTTCCGCGAGCAACGGTGCGAGAGGTGTCTCCTCCGCCCGGCGACGACGAAACGTTCCAGCGCGTTGCGGCACTCACGGTGATGCGACCGATCTGGTACACGAGCTCGGCGTTGCATCGATAACTCAGCGTCTCGCCGTCGACGAATGGCTCGAGCTCTCGCGGGAACGGCGGCTCTCCGGTGATCCGCCGGAACGCCTCGGCCGGCACGCGCGTCGGCCAGGCGCGGGCGGAAACGAGCGCGGGCGCCGCGCTGTCGCCGTCCACGAGCCACTGCGCCTGGTCCACGAGATGCGTCGGAATGTCGACCGGACCGGTCCCCTGCACGCGCACGTCGAAGTACCACCACGGACGTCTGAGAGGCGCGCCGTCGACGAGCTTCTCCAGGTGGTGCACGCTGTCCTGCTCGATGGCGGGCCCGTCCTCGCGGAACGTGCCAAAGACCGAGGAAACGCCGACGAGCTTCTTGACGAGCCCCGCCGCGGCGTCGTGACGCCGGGTCATGATTTCCGCGGCCAGCGGCCAGCCCCCGAGGCTCGCCTGCACGTGCCCGAGATCGGCGGGCTCCACGAGCCACGGCTTGTCGGCGAGCACATGGAAACCTGATTCGTGCAGCCGTCGTATGGTGCGCGCTTTGCCGCCGTTCCTGCCGGCGAGGATCACCACGTCTCCGCGTCGCTCGTCGACGAGACGCGCGAGCGGGTCATCGCTCGTCGTCACGACCGGATGCCACCGCGTCGGGTTCGAGGCACGGCAGTTGAAGCGCTCGATGAGGGCGAGGAAGTCGCGCAGCTCGGCGCCGTCGTGCGCGTAGACGAAGATCTCGTCAGCCGCGCGGGCTTGTGGCACGCGCAGGGTCAGGGCGGCGTGGAAGTGCCCCGGGTCGAGAAAGAGCAGCGAGTGCATCGCGGCCTGTTAGACGCCGTCGAGCACGGGCTTCATTTTCAGGATCGCGTCGATGTGCCCGCGTGCCGTGAGACCGGCGCCCATGGTGTTCACCGAAAGGTGCGTGGCGCCGAGATCGCGCCACTCGCGGGCCCGCTTCGCCCACTCGGTCGGGCCACCGATTCCATAGGTGAAGCGTCCTTCGATCCCCACGGCCGAGAGCGGGCGGCCCGCCTTCTTCATGTACGCGCGCATGCGATCGAGCGTGTGGCTCGCCTCGTCACCCGGCTGGAACTGCGGAAACCAGCCGTCGGAGATCTCTGCGACGCGCTTGAGCACAGGCTCGGCCATGCCGCCCATCCACACCGGGATGGGACGCTGGACAGGCAACGGATTGATGCCGGCACGATCGAGGTGATGATACGAGCCCTTGAAGCTCACGAGCGGCTTGGTCCACAGCTTGCGCATGACGGCGATCTGCTCGCTGACGCGGCGGCCTCGCGTGTGAAAGTCTTCGTTCAGCGCCTCGTATTCGACATGGTTCCAGCCGATCCCCACGCCCAGGCGCAGGCGCCCGCCGGTGAGGACGTCCACCGCCGCGGCCTGTTTGGCCACCAGCGCGGTCTGCCGCTGGGGCAGGATGACGATACCGGTGACGAGCTCGAGGCGCCGCGTGCAGGCCGCCAGATAGCCGAAGAGAACGAAGACCTCGTGGAAGGGACTCTGGTCCGTGTAGGGCGGGGTGCGACCGAGCTTGTCGAAGCGCTCCAGCTTGCCGCCCAGCACGTGGTCGAAGACGAGCACGTGCGCGTAGCCAGCCTCCTCGGCAGCCTGGGCGTAGTCGCGGATGACTGCGGGGTCCGAGCCGATCTCCGTCTGGGGAAACACCACGCCGACTTTCATGTCGTGTTCATCCTCCTTCAACTCGATGCGTTGCCCTCAGACGGCAGCCGAGTCCACGGCCGCCGCGTCGAGATCCCCGAGATGCGCGATGCAGTTGAGCAGCCTCACGCGCCACGGCGCCGGGCATTCCACGATGGTCAGCGATGCGTTCTCCCAGCGCTCGGGCACGGCAGAGCCGTCGGCAAGTGCGAGGTGGCGGGCGGCCAGCGAGCGGCACACGAGACCGTGCGTGACGACGGCGAGGTTGCCGTCGACCGCGGCGGCCAGCGCCTGGATTCGCGGCCACGCCCGATCCACGCGCGCGTGGAAAACGGGCCACGTCTCGCCGTTGGGCGGCGCGTAGTCGGGCTCGAACATGTCGAAGCCGAGATCGGCGTAGGCGCGGCCGCGCAAGTCCCCGAAGTTACGCTCGTGCAGCAGCGGCTCGAAGGTCAGCGGCGCGCGCGTCGCGTCGTGCAGAGCGCGCGCCGTCATCACCGCGCGCGTGAAGTCGCTGGAGACGATGTGGGCGATGCCCTCGCGCGCCAGCCGCTGCGCCAGGCGTTGCGCCTGCGCCACGCCGCGCGCGGACAGCGGCACGTCGGGCAGCTGCACCACGCGCGCCGCGTTGTCGGCCGTCTCGCCGTGACGGATCAGGAAGATCATTGCCGGTGATTGTATGATGTCGCGCATTCGACTCCCAGGAGGAGCCTATGAGGCTCGACCCCGCGCTTCGCATCCTCGGGCTCATCGTGCTCGCGATCGCGATCCTGGCGCCGAGCGTCAGCGCTCAGATCGCCGTCTCGGCCAACGACAACAAGGTGCTGCTCGTGAACGGCGTCGTGACGGTGGTGCAGAATCCGCCGCCGGACACGGTTTCGATCATCGACCTCAAGGCCTCGCCGCCGAAGGTGATCGGTGAGGTGCAGGCACCGGCGAGCGTCGTCGGGCCGCCGCTCAGTGTCGCCGTGACGCCGGACGAGAGCCTGGCGCTGGTGACGGCGTCGAACAAGATCGACCCGGCGGATCCGACGAAACAGATGCCCGACACGCGCGTCAGCGTCATCGACCTGAAGGCGAATCCGCCCACGGTGCTCGCCACGCTCGAAGCCGGCAAGGCGCCGGGCAGCGTGTCGATCAACCGCCAGGGCACCCTCGCGCTCGTCTCGAACATGGTGGACGGCACGGTGTCCGTGTTCACGATCCAGGGCAAGACCGTCACGGCGGCGGGCACGGTCGAGGTTGGCGGCGAGAAGGCGGGCGGCGGTATGGTCGCCATCAGCCCCGATGGAAAGACCGCGCTTGTCTCACGCCCGCTCGACAACCGCGTCTCGGTGCTGTCGATCGACGGCAGCAAGGTGGAATACACGAAGCGCGACATTGCGCCGGGCCAGCGGCCGATCGTGATGGACATCGCGTCCAACGGCGCCTACGCCGTGGTCGGCAGTCTGATCGGCTCCACGACCGGCGACACCGACAGCGTGAGCCTCATCGATCTGACGGCCAAGCCGCCGCGCGTGGTCGATACGATCGGCGTGCTGGGGTCCACGGCCGAAGGCCTGAAAATCGCACCCGACAGCTCCGTCGTCGCCGTCGTCGTGCACAACGGCAGCAACCGTCCCAAGGACTCGCCGTTCTACAACGACGCCGGCAAGCTCGTGCTCGTGCGTCTCAGCGGCGGGACGCTCACGCGCGTGGCCGAGGCGCCGATCGGTCACTGGTCGCAGGGAGCGACGTGGTCGCCGGACAGCAAGACGATTCGCGTCGGCAACATGGTCGAGAAGGACTACTGGGTCTTTTCCTGGGACGGCCGCACGCTGAAGGACACCGGCCACCGTGTGAAGGTCAACGGGGGGCCGGCCGGGATCCGCACGGCGGAGAAGTGAGATCACATGGCTGACCGGCTCATCTCCTGCGACGATCACATGGACCTCAGCCAGCTGCCCGCCGATTTATGGACGTCGCGGCTGCCGGCTTCACTGGTCGACCGCGCGCCGCACATCGAGGAGCGGGACGGACAGGCGGTGTGGGTCTGCGACGGCAAGGTGTGGGGCCGCTGGGACGGCAGGCCGCCCGCGACCGGTTCGGCGCGTCCCGTCAAGGCGCTCTACAACGCCTTCGACCGTGCCGCCATCTACGACCAGAGCGCGCGCCGCCCGGCTGTCCCGGAGCTGCGTCTCGCCGACATGGACCGCGACGGCGTCGAGACCCAGGTGATCTTCGGGCCGATCTTCCAGATCTCGACCGACGATCCCGTCCTGCGTGTCGCCTGTTACCGCGTCTACAACGACTGGCTGCTCGATTTCTGCAAGGCCGCACCGGATCGGCTCATCGGCCTGCCGATGCTGCCGGAGACGCCGGAGGCCGCGCTCGCCGAGCTCGAGCGCGTCATCGCGAAAGGCGGCGTGCGGCAGGTCAATCTGATGATCGCCAACGTCAACCCGAAGCTGGACGACCCGGCGTGGGAGCCGCTCTGGCAGACGCTCGAGCAAAGCGGTGTCATTCTCTCCTGGCACATCACGGTGTTCGTCGGCAAGCCGGGCGATCGCACCGCCGGCAAGGCCGCGAGCGTCTTCGAGAACACGAAGTTCTTCCTCGCGAACTTCCTCGAGCCCTTCGTCGATCTCTTCGCCTGGGGGATTCTCGAGCGGCACCCGAAGCTGCGCATGGTGATGGCCGAGGCCGGCACCGGATGGCTGCCGTGGCTCGTCCAGGAGCTCGACTGGCGCCACTGGCGGCTCTGGGAAGCCAAGGAGTTCTGGGCCGACAAAGGCGGCGAGGCACTCGTCACGAAGCCGAGCGAGCTCTTCAAGCGGCAGATCTACGCGACGTTCCAGGACGACCGCGTCGCGATGTCGCTCATCCCGTTCTTCGGTGAGGGGCACCTCCTGTGGGCCTCGGACTATCCGCATCCCGACAGCGTCTGGCCCAACTCGCGCGCGGCGATCGAACGGCAGATGCGGCACCTGTCGCCTGAGATGCGCCGCAAGCTGACTCACGACAATGCGGCCGCGCTCTACGCGCTCGGAGGATCGTGACGATGGCGATCATCGATTCCCAGGTTCACGTCTACGAGGCGAACACCCCCAAGCGGCCGTGGCACACCGTCCCGAACTGGCCCGATCACGTCACCGGTGACGAGATGGTGGCGGCAATGGACCGAGTCGGCGTCGACGGCGCGATCTTCATCTCTGCCTTTTCCATGTACCGCTACGACGCGAGCTACGCGGTGGAGGTGCAACGCGCCCATCCCGGTCGATTTGCGCTCGTGAAGCCGGTCGATCCGGACGATCCGAAGGTCGCCGATGTCATCGCCGACTGGAAGAAGACGCCGGGCACGGTCGGCATCCGGATCATGATGACGAAAGAAGCGGGGCGCGATCCGAAGCACCCGGGCCTCGATCGGATCCTGCGCGCCGCCGTCCGGCACGACTTTCCAGTGAACATGCTGTGCTGGGGCAACGTGGACGCGGGCGCGGCGCTCATCGACCGCCACCCCGACACGCGATTCATCATCGACCATCTGGCCATCATGCAGCCGCGAACGCGGGCCGACCTCGCGCCGCAGCCCTGGGCCGATCTGCCGAAGGTGCTGGATCTCGCCAAGCGCCGAAACGCGGTGATCAAGGTCAGCGGGGCCTGCACGCTATCCCGGGAACCGTATCCCTTCGCCGATATCTGGGATCCGCTCGCGCGCGTGTTCGACGCCTGGGGATTCGAACGCTGCTTGTGGGGCACGGACTGGACTCGCGCGTTCGCCGTCGTCAACTACGAACAGGCGGTCGAGCCGTTCCGCCGGACCGATCGACTGAGCGACAGTGAACGCGCAATGTTGATGGGCGGCGCCTGCGCCAAGGCGTACGGCTGGACGCCGAAGAAGGGCTAGGAGGGCGGACGATGGGCACGGCGCTCGAGGGAATCCGGGTCCTCGATCTTTCGTTCTACGAGGCAGGGCCGAGCTGCGCGGAGGCGCTGGCATGGCTCGGGGCGGAGGTCATCAAGATCGAGGCGCCGACGGGCGAGCCGGCACGCTACACGTTCAGCGAGAAGCCCGGTGTGGACTCGGTCTTCTTCTGTCTCATGAACCTGAACAAGAAGAGCGTGACGCTCAACCTCAAGTCGCCGCGTGGGCGCGAGCTGTTCCAGGCGCTGGCGAAGACGGCCGACGTGGTGATCGAGAACCTCGGCCCCGGCGCGATGGAACGCCTCGGGCTTGGCCACGACGCGCTCGCGAAGATCAACCCGCGCATCATCACCGCGTCCGTCAAGGGCTTCGGCAGCGACGGGCCGTACGCCAATTACAAGAGCTTCGAGATGATCGCCCAGGCGATGGGCGGCGTGATGAGCCTCACCGGCTCGCCCGACGGGCCGCCGATGCGGATCGAGTCGGGCATCGGTGATACGGCGACCGGGCTTCACGCAGCGATCGGCATCCTGGGGGCGATCATCCAGCGCGGAGTGACGGGCGTCGGGCAGCGCGTGGAAGTCGCGCAGCAGGACGTCGTGGTGAACCTGACGCGTATCCACTTCCGCGACCACTATCTCGGGGTGTCGCCGATCCCGCGCAAAGGGAATCGCTCACCGAACGCCGCGCCATCGAATCTCTATCGCTGTAATCCGTTCGGTCCGAACGACTACGTCTTCATCCACGTGGCCAATCCGGAGATGTGGAAGGGGCTGATCAGCGTCATCGACGATCCGGCTCTCAAGGATCCGCGCCTCACAGACCGCGCGGAGCGGATGAACAGGCGCGACGAGCTGGAGGCGATCGTCGAGGGCTGGACGTCGAAGCGCGACAAACACGAGGTGATGGCGCTGCTCGGCGCCGCCGGCGTCCCCTGCGGCGCCGTCCTCGACTCCGACGAGGTGATGGCGAACGAGCACCTGCGCGGCCGCGGCATGATCGTCGACGTCGAGCATCCGGCGCGCGGGCGCATGGCGACGCCGGCCAGTCCGATCCGGCTCTCGGCGTCGTCGACGGAGGTGACGCGCGCTCCGCTGCTGGGCGAGCACAACGCCGAAGTTCTCGGGAAGGTGTGCGGGCTGGGCGCCGAGGACCTGGCGAAGCTGAAGGCGGAAGGCGTGATCTAGCGTCTCGAGCCGTGCCGACGTCAAGCAACGTCGGGCACGTGCTCCTCCAACAGCGGTGACCGCGAGCGATGCACCTTGCCCGCGCGCACCGCGAGCACGGGCCTGAGCCGCTTGTCGGTCTTGATGCGCACGCCCAGGCTGTCCTGCAGCGTCCAGTCGTCCTCGTCGATCGCGAGAACAGACACGTCCGCCACGCGGCCCGGCGCCAGCGAGCCCAGCTCGTGGGTCAACCCGAGCACCGTCGCCGCGTTGACCGTCACCATGCGGATGACGTCGGTGAGCCCGACGCCCAGCGCGATGAGCTCGTTCATCACCTGGACGAGTGAGAACACACCGGTGCCCCCGATCGTCGTCAGCTCACCCTGCTCGCCTCCGAACGCGCCCGAGCCCCAGACGCGGCTCTCGTCCCGACGCCGGATCGTGTAGCCGTGGATGTCACCGCCGATGGTGAACGGCATGACGCCGGCGTCGAGTGCGATCCGCGCCGCGTTGAAGCTCATGTGGCCGCCGCGCCCGATGTCGATGCGCACGCCACGCGCCATGGCCTCGAAGATCAGCGGATGCACCTTGCCGTCGCGCGACACGAACGCGCCGGGATGCTTTGTGAATGGATGCGCGAGAATGTCGCCCGGGTCGAGGAGCGGTAGCGCGTCATCGAGAACGCCGTCGGGATCGATCGCCGTCCCATCCTCCTCTGCCCAGAGACGGCCGAGGTGCACGTAGACCGGCACCTTCGCGGCGCGCGACGCTTCCTTGCCCAGCCGCAACGTCTCGATGCCCCAGCGCGAGTATCCGCCGACCTCGGCGTGACACTTGATGCCCTTGACGAAGTCGCGATTCTTCTCGATGGCGTTGATCGTCTCCCTCACGTTGATGCCGTGCGGTCCATAGAGGCCGACGTGACGATGTCCGAGGAGACCGCCCACGAGGTAGTTCGAGACGAAGGCGTAGACGCGCGTTTCGGCCCGGTCCTTGATGAACTTTCGGAAGCCCTGGATAGTGAGCGGGGCGGCGCCGCCTTGATCGACGACGGCGGTCACGCCCGAGCGAACGCCGACCTCATCCGGGTTCATGCCGAAGTCCCCGGTGACGTGCTGGTAGATGTGGCTGTGCGTATCGATCATGCCGGGCATGACGAGCCGGTTCCGCGCGTCTATCGTGCGAGCGGCCGTGCCCGCGATCCGCGGCGCCACCCGCGCAATCGTGCCGTCTTTCACGGCGACATCGTGGACAGCATCGATCGCTTGGGCGGGATCGATCAACCGGCCGCCGCGGACGATCAGGTCGAACTTCGCCATTGCGTCTCTCCTGGTCCGGGACGCGTCGCTCCTTCGTGTCTTCACGGTCGCGATCTTCCGTCACGGCTCGGGCGTCTGCAACTCGCGTACGACGTCATGGCCTGATAGGCTCATGGCCCGGTCACCGAAGAAGCGGTAGTCGCGTCGGTGAGGAGGAGCCCATGCTGAGAGCCACGATCCTGTTCGCGGTCGGCTTGTGCGCCAATATCCTCATCGGCCTGCCGGCGATGGCGCAAGCGCCGACCGAGCTCACGCTGACCCGCATCGATTGCGGCACCGGCGCCGCGCCGGTGGACGTCGGGCGCTTCAGCGACACGTTCGCGTACAAGGACCTCAAGCTGACGTTCACGTACAGCTGCTACCTGATCAAGCATGGCAACGAGTACATGGTGTGGGACACCGGCTTCGCGCCCGGAACGAATCCCAATGCGCCGAACGTCGGCATCGTCGATCGGATGAAAGAGGTAAACGTCACGCCCGACCAGGTCAAGTACGTCGGCATCAGCCATTTTCACCCCGACCATACCGGCCAGCTCGCGCCGTTCACGAGCGCGACGCTGTTCATCGGCAAGGGCGACTGGGACCAGATCACGTCGCCGACGCCCATGCAGGGCGCCAATGTCGCGGGCTTCAAGAGCTGGATCGATGAAAAGAGGAAAGTCGAGCCGCTGACCGGGGACAAGGACGTGTTCGGTGACGGCAGCGTGATCGTTCTCAGGACGCCGGGTCACACGCCGGGCCATAGCGCCCTGCTGGTCCGGCTGAAGGACATGGGGCCGGTGTTGCTGACGGGCGACGCCGTCCACTTCCACGAGAATTACGAGAGTGGCGGTGTACCAGCCTTCAACTTCGATCGCGCCGCGACCGTCGCCTCGATTGAGCGGATGAAGCAGATCGTCGGGAACGTGAAAGCGACGGTCGTCATCCAGCACGACATGCGCGATATCGCCAAGCTGCCGGCGTTTCCGGCGGCCGCCAAGTAGCTCGGATTGACTCCGGAGGGATTAGCGATGACGCGGACGTACAACGTGATCGACGCTGACGGGCACATCCTCGAGCCGCTCGATCTGTGGGACAGCTACATCGATCCCGCATTCCGCGAGCGCCGGCCGCGGTTCGTCATCGACGAAAACGGCAAGGAACGCCTGAGCGTCGAGGGCAAGCTGCTCGGCAATCCGCGAGGGATCGGCAGCCTGGGTTCCGTCGGCGCCCGGCAGGGTATCGTCAAGCCCAACACCCTGAAATATGCCGAAGGACGCAAGGGCGGCTTTGATCCACACGCGCGCATCGTCGACATGGACGCCGACGGCATCGATGCCGCGTTCCTCTATCCGAGTCTCGGGCTGTTCACCGGCGCCGTGGAAGATCCGGGCCTGGCCGCTGCGATGTGCCGTGGCTACAACCGCTGGCTCGCGGACTACTGCAAGCCGTATCCCGAGCGACTCTTCGGAGTCGCCATGCTGCCGATGCAGTCGGTCGAGCTGGCCGTCGACGAGATGCGCTACGCGCGCGAAAAGCTCGGGATGCGCGGCGGGTTCTTGCGGCCCAATCCGTATCACGGCAAGAAGATGATCAACGATCCGATGTACGAGCCGTTCTGGTCGATGGCCGAGGCGCTCGACTTCTCCGTCGGCTTTCACGAGGGATCGACCAACGCGATGCCGACCGTCGGCGTCGACCGCTTCGAGGAGGACCGGGCCGCGCGCCACATCATCTCGCACACGATGGAAATGATGCTGGTCGCGCTGAGCGTGATCTGGGGCGGGGTCGTCGACCGGCATCCGCGATTGCGCGTGGCATTTCTCGAGTCAGGCGGCGGCTGGATCGCGCCGTGGCTCGACCGCATGGACCGCCACTTCGACGATCAGGGCTTCAACGAATCCGCGCCGAAGACGAAGCCGAGCGAGCTCTTTCAACGTAATTGCTGGATCTCCTTCGAGCCGGTCGAGAACAGCATCGCGGTGCTGGCCGACTACATCGGGCCGCACAAGATCATGTGGGCCACCGACTATCCGCACTCGGACGGCTTCTTCCCCGGCGCGCCGCAGATGCTGCGCGAGCGGCTCGGGTCGTTGTCTCCCGAGGCGAAGCACCAGGTGCTGGCCGGCGGCGCCCTCGGCTTCTACGGTCTGAGCTGATCCAGGAGCGCAACTGCGGCAAGGAGCCGCGGCGGATAACCGCCGAACGACTAAACAAGGACGGTCATAATCGACATGCATACCCACTGGAGACCAGCCGCGGCTGGGACGCTTCGATGAGTGTTCACACGTCGGCACGGTCGGACACGGCGGCAGGGCTTCCCTACGACCGGCGCCGCCTGGAAGACGTCGGCTACATGACCTGCATGACCCTCACCCTGCTCGGCAACTATGCCCAGACCGGGCATTTCGGCGGCCCGCTGGCCTACACGCCGTTCAACGTCGCGGCGCACCTGGCCGGGCCCGAGCTGGGCGGGCTCCGCTACGATTACCGGCGCCCCAAGCATCCGTACGGCGACAAGTTCATGCTGGCGGCAGGACACTGCGCACCCACCTGCTACGCGCTGTGGATGATCCTGGGTCAGGCGCTATACCGGAAGCATCAGGCGACGGGCGATCCTCGCTATCACGTGGCGCCGGACGTCGCGATGCTGCCGGTCGACGCGCTGGGATTCCGCCGCGGCGCCGGTGCGCTGAGAACGCTGCTCGCGGACCAGGGGCTGTCGGACCATCCGCTGTTCGCCCAGGCCAAGGGGCGAGGCATCCGGGCGCTGTCCGGGCACATCGAGTCCACCGATCTCACCAATGACGTCAACGGCGGCCCCTCGGGCGTCGGGGTCGCGACGGCCGCGGGAAAGGCGGCGTTCTGGGACATCATGGGCGCCCCCATGGGGACACCGAAGGTCATCGCGCTCGAGGGCGAGTTCGCTATGACCGAGGGACACGCCCAGGAGGTCAAGACCCAGGCCATCGCGCTGCAGGTCGGCAAGCGGCTCCGGATCTTCCTGTCCAACAACAACGCCGGCATCGACGATTCCTTGATCGGTGGCGTGGTGTCCAGCCGATTCACGGGCTATCGCTTGTTCGACCAGTGGACCTCGTACGGGTGGAACGTGCTGTCGCTGCCGGATGGTCACGACTACGACCAGATCGTGGGCGCGCTCCGGACGATGGAGGACTGGGATCCGGCGGATCGTCGTCCGATGATCGTGATTGGCACGACCACGAAGGGGTACTGGCCCGGCGCGGTGAACGGCAAGATTCCCGGGGCGGGCGACCAGGTGGTGGGCTACCCGAGCCATCCGTACGCGATGAAGATGAACTCGGAATACTTCGTCGCCCTGGCGCGCACCTTCGAGGCGCGCTACGGTGTCGAGTTCCAGGGGATCAGCCAGGGACCGGTCACCGACCCGCGGGAGCGGCTCATCCAGTTCAAGACCAACATCGACGTCGTCATGTCAGTGCTCGAGCGCGATGGCCTCGGGGACTGGCTGGCCAATCGTCTGGTCGAGATCGGCGACTCCGTGCCGGCCGAGATCCCGCTCCGCGTCGACGTGAAGCACGACCCGTTCCTGGACGATCGGCTCAAGGTCGCCAATCTCCCCGCGGAGCCGCAAACGCTCACCGTGAGGAATTCGATCTCGGGCAAGGACAAGCAGCTCAAGATCGCGCTGTTCCGCAAGGCGGGCGAAACGGCGGGCGCCCGCCGGGCCGTGTCCGAGATCGTCAAGTGGCTGAACTACGTCACCGACAACCGCGTGCTGACGCTGGCCGCCGACCTGTCGGAATCGATCAACCTCGAGCACGGCAGCATCTGGGGCCACTACGATCCCGAAACCAACGCGCTGGGGACGCGGCTCAAGGCCGCGATCGAGGAAGCGGGCAACGTGTCGAGCGCCATCGGCCTGGTCGGCCAGAGCGCATCGCTGGACCCCGACAAATTTGCCGGGGTGTGGGCGTTCAGCGGCACCTACGGCGCCTTCACGCCGCTGATGTATCTGCCCGCGCGCGTCTGGAGCCAGCAGAACCAGGACAGTAAGTTCCGCACCGGCGTCCTGCACATCCTCGCGGGGCACTCCGGCCCGGAGACCGCCGCCGACGCGCGCACACACTTCGGAATTTTCGCTCCCCAGGTGTGGAAGCTGTTCCCACGTGACCAGGTCATCAACCTGAGCTTCTGGGACTACAACGACGTGGCTCCCGGCTACTTCGCCGCCGCCGAGATCGCTGCGCGGGAAAAGAAGGTTGGCGTCATCATCATCGAGGTGGCGCGCCCGGACTTCCGCGTGGCCGATCGCAGCACGTTCGCCGACTCCGATCTGCGGGCCGCCGCCAGAGGTCTCTACGTCATCCGCGACTTCGCGCCCGGCCAGCCCCGACACGGATACGTCGTGGCCCAGGGATCGAGCTCGACGTTCAATCTCGTGAGCGTGCTGCCGCGGCTGACGGCAGCCGGCATCAACGTGAAGGTCATCGCGGCGATCAGCGAGGAGCTGTTCGACCACCAGCCCGAAGCGTATCGGAACGCCGTGCTGCCGCCCGAGGCCCGCCAGGACCTCATGTTCGTGATGACCGGAACGCGCCGCATGTGGCCGCTGCGCAACGTCGGCTCGCTGACCGATGAGTATTCCCTCACCGCCGATCAGGACAACGTGTGGCTCACCGGCGGCACCGAGGCCGACGTGATCGCCGAGGCGCACCTTGACCCGGACTCGATCTTCGCCGGGGTGCTGCGGTTCGCTCAGGAGCGTCCGACGCGCCTGAGCCGGCAGCGCGCCCTGCTGAACGCGCTGGGACAGCGCCGACCGAGACTACCCAACGCGGCGCCAAGGTCCTGAGGAAGCAGGATGACTGAGGCGATCCGTATCGCCGTCCTGAACTTCGTCCACGAGACGGTGACGTTTCTGCCCAACGACACCACGCTCGCCGACTTCGTGTACGACGGTTCGCCGGCCAGAGGCGAGGCGCTGCTCGCCTGGGAGCCGCGGTCCTACATGGGCGGCTTCGTGAAGGTGGCGCGCGAACATGCCGGCGTCGAGCTGGTGGGCATCGAATCGCCGCTCTGGCCCAGGACCGGCACCGGCTCGGGCTGGATCACGACGGAGGCGTACGAGCACTTTCTCGGCCGCATGATCGCCGAGCTCGAGGACGGCGGGCGATGGCACGGCGTCTATCTCGCCCTCCATGGCGCGATGGGCGTGCGCGGCGTGGCGCGGCCGGAGGCCGACATCGCCCGTCGCGTGCGCGAGGTCGTAGGCCGTGACGCCTTCATCGCCGGCACCTTCGATCCGCATGGCAACGAGGACGCCGAGTTCCTGCGTCAGGCCGACTTCGCGTTCTGCGCGAAATACTTCCCGCACTACGACGGCCGCCTACAGGGTGAGCGCGCGGCTCGCATGCTGATCCGCGCGATCCGTGGCGACTACACACCGTCCAGCGCCACGGTGAAGGTGCCGATCCTGACCGCGACGGTGCTGCAATGGACGGGCGCTTCACCGTGGATGGACCTGGTCCAGCGCGCTCTGGTCTGGGAAGCGCGCGAGCCCGACCTTTATGTGAACGTCTTCTTCGGCTTCCCCTTCGCCGACGTGCCGGATGTCGGCATGACGATTCAGGCAATGACCAACGCCAAGCCAGAGCTTGCGCGCAAGGCGGCTCTAGACGTCGCGGCCTTTGCATGGCGCCGGCGCGAAGCGTTGCTGAAGACCGCGACGGTGCATCCGATCCCCCACGGCGTGAAGCTCGCCGAGGAGGCGGTGGCGCGCGGCGCCTGGCCCGTGGTGCTGGCCGACCATTCCGATCGCTCTGGCGCGGCGACGTGGGTCCTGCAGCAGGTAATCGCGCAAGACCTGGGCGACGTGCTGATTGCCACCATCGCCGATCGCGCGGCCGTCGAGGCGGTCGTGGCCAGAGGTCTGAAGGCGGGCGATCCGTTCGACATGGACGTTGGCGGGCGCGCCGACGAGTCCGCCGGCCAGCCGGTGCGGATCGAGGGCACGATCGCGGGTGTGGCGAAGATCGCCGGCAAGCACTGGGTGAGTGTCGCCTTCGGGCGAGGCAACGTCGTGCTGATCAGCGAATACCTCACCCAGGTGATGGACCCACTCGACCTGGCGGCTGGGCCGGGATTCACGATCGATCAGTTCAAAGTATTCGCGATCAAGTCGCGTGTGCACTTCCGCCGCGGCTTCGACGATTCCGGCTTCGCGAAGACGATCCTCTTGGTCGAGCCGGAGCAGCCGTTCCTCGGCACGGTACGGCTCGACGCGCTGCCCTACCGGAACGTCGACATCGCCAAATTCTATCCGTACGGCGACGTGAGTTTTCCAGAATGAGGAGCCGAGCATGCTGATCGTCGACTGGCTGGGATGGAAACGATAGGAGAGACGCCATGAGACCCAACAAGCTGCGCGAGCTGTTGAAGGCCAACAAGCCCACGCTCTCCACCCACATTCACACCACGTGGCCGTCCGTCGTAGAAGCCATCGGGCACACGGGTCTCTACGACTACGTGGAGTTCGTCGGAGAGTACGGCCCCTTCGACCTCCACGACCTCGACAACCTCGCGCGAGCCGCGGACATCTACAGCATGTCGATGCAGCTCAAGGTCGACCAGGAGCCGCGGGGCTTCCTCGCGCAACGGGCCATTGGCTCGGGTTTTCACAGCATCCTGTTCGCCGACTGTCGCTCCGCCGCCGACGTGCAGGAGTGCGTGCGCATCGTGCGCCCGGAGACGCCGGAGGACAAAGGCACCTACGGCGTGGCCACCCGTCGGTTCACCTACATGGGCTATGGCGGCGGCAAGGCCTACGTGCAGGCCCTGCGCGACATCGTCGTGGCCATCATGATCGAGAAGCCGGGGACGGTCGACACGCTCGAGGACGTCCTCGCCGTCAAAGGTGTCGACATGGTGCAGTGGGGCGGCTCCGACTACTCGATGGGCATCGGACGGGCCGGCGAGCGCTACTCGCCGGAGCTCCGCGTGGTGGAGCGCCGCGTCTTCGAGACGGCGATCAAGATGGGCGTGCCGCCCCGCGCCGAAATCGCGACCGCCGATCAGGCGAAGTACTTCCTCGACATGGGCGTCCGACACTTCTCCGTCGGCACCGACATCACCGTCCTGCACCAGTGGTGGAAATCCCAGGGTGAGGACATGCGCAAGGCGCTCGGCGGCAGCTGATTCGCGGCGGCGATCAGAGCGCGCCGTCGGCCTTCAACGCGGCCACGGCCTGCGCGTTCAGACCGAGCCAGTCGCTCAGCACTTGCTCCGTGTGCTCTCCCAGCATGGGAGACGCCGCGACGCGTGTCGGTCGACCATCGACGCGCACGGGCCAGCCCGGCATCTTGAAGGGCCGATGCACGGGATGAACCATGGTCTGCATGATGCCGCGCTGCTCGAACGTGACATCCTTGTAGAGCTCGTCGGTGTCCAGCACCGCGCCCGCGGGAATGCCGGCCTCGCCCAGCAGCTTCATCGCATCGAGCTTGTTGTTCTTCCGGGTCCACGCCGAGATGACGTCATCCACCTCGTCCTCCCGCGCGAGACGGTCGGCGGGAGTGAGATAACGCGCGTCACCGATCAAGTCGTCCCGACCGATCAGCTTCAGCAGGCGATCCCAGTGCTCGGGGTTCGCCCGGCTCGTCATGATGTAGACGTAGTCGTTCGGCCCGCCGGGCGCGCACGGATAGAGTCCCATCGGCGCGTTGTTGACGCCCGGTACCTTGCTCCCGCCGCGTTCCGCCGCCTTGCCCGTGAAGCCCTGGGTCGCGAAGTTGAGCCGCATGTAGTGCAGGATCGCGTCCTGCATGGCGACTTGAAGCCGATGTCCCTCGCCCGTCTCGCGCCGTTTGTACAGCGCGCTGACGATCGTGATGGCCATCAGCATGCCGGTGCCGGTGTCTCCGAGTGAGATTCCGGGTCTGATTGGCGGGCCGTTCTTGTCTCCGGTGACGCTGAACGTGCCGCCGCACGCCTGGGCGATCATGTCGAAGGCGAGGTTTTGCTCGAACGGGCTCCCCTCACCGAATCCCTTGACCTGGGCATAGATGATGCCCGGGTTGATGGCCTTCACGACTTCGTAGGACAAACCGAGCCGCTCGATCACGCCGGGAGCGAAATTTTCGATCACGACGTCGGCGTGGCGAATCATGTCCTTGACCAGCGCCAACCCAGCAGATGACTTCAGATTGACGGTGATCGACTTCTTGTTGGCGTTGAACGCTTGGAAGTAATACGGATCGTTGTCCGGCTGTCCGGGGCGCAAACGCCGGCCGGGGTCGCCCAGCTTCGGATTTTCGATCTTGACGACGTCGGCGCCCATCCAGGCCAGGGCCTCCGTGCACGACGGACCGGCCTCGAACTGGGTGAGATCGACGACCTTCACGCCGCGCAGGAAACCGAAATCCGAGAGGTTCGGGGACATGACGCGCTCCCTCACGGCTGGTGCGATCGCAGAAAGACGCACACCTGGTCGATCGTCTTGTCGAGCAAGTCCTTCGGCTCTCGCCAGGGGAAGACCGTCGACTGGGCCTTCGGCGCGAGCGCGGCAATGTCCACGGACGTCTGATAGGGGTGCGCCGGCGTATCGTCTGGCATCACGAGCATCGGCGTCTGGCAGGACCGGACGAACTCGCGCGACACGCTGTAGACGAAGTCCGGCCGCGCGCGATAGAGGTTGTGGAGATATCCCTCGATGCTCTCCATGGTGATCTCGGGCCGCCGCGCTCGCAGCTCGGGGGCCCAGACATCGCGCCCGGAGTTGTACATGACGTCGGGATTCTCCGGCCGATGTCCGACCGGCTGGCACAGCACGGCGGCCACAACGCGATCGGGAGCCCGCTCGATCAGCTTGAGGCCGAAACACCCCCCGATGCAGTAGCCCATGTAGAAAAACTTCTGAATGCCGAGGTGGTCCATCAGCCCCAGCTGGTCGTCCGCGAACGCGCCCCACGGGTCGCTGGTGGGAATCGGCCCCGCGGACTCGCCGCCGTTCGCGTTGCGCTGATCCATCGTGATGCAGCGGAAGTCGTTCTTGAATACTTCCATCGCGTTGAACACCGCGGTCGGCCACTTGCTCACACAAGAGTTCAAGCCCCCGCCCGGAGTGACGAGCAGCGGGAAGCCCGAGCCAACCGTCTCGTAGCGGATGCGGACGCTACCCTTTTCATAGAATGGCATCGGAGTCTCCTTCGGCACTCCTCGGTGCCCGTCCTGTGCTTGAACGCATCTGCGTAACCCTCAGTGGTTAACTATCGAGTGCGGCCACCGCCTCGATCTCGATCAGCGCGTCCGGAATCGCCAGATTCGAGATCTGCACCAGTGTGCTCGCTGGTGGGTTGGGCCCGAAGAACTCCGAACGCACCTCACCGTACGCCTCGCGATAGCGCACGTCGGTGACGAAGACAGTGACCTTGACGACATCGTCGATCTTGCCGCCGGCGGCCTCGACGATCATCTTGATCTGCTCGAAGATGCGACGTGTTTGCGCCTTGATGTCGCCCTTGCCCACGAGATTGCCGTCCTTGTCGAAGGGCAACTGGCCCGCCACGTAGATGGTGTTGCCCACGCGCCAGCCGAGAGTGTAGCGCGGCCGCTGGTCCTTCATGCCGGGCGGAGCGATCGGGATGCGCGTCATGGCGATTCCTCCATTTCTCGATCGAGCGGCGTCGCGCCCCTGGCACGGGCCGCGATAGTATGATCGATCCTCCCGCGCCATGGACCGCCCGAGATGCGGCACGCGAACCCGCCGGGGTCGATTCACGAGCGTGTAATCGACGTCAGGCACACTCGGATTCCCGGCCCGCGTTGTTCAGGCCGCTGTCGCACGGATCAGCGTGTTCGTCCGGCCGCATGACAAACAGGGCGCCAACGAGACGACGAACTCCGAGAGCCGGCCGAGCGCGGTGACCGCGGCGGCGGCCTGTTGCATCGTGAGCCCGGTGTGAATCGCGAGGCAACTCTCGCAGTACGCTCGACCGGCGTTGTGGCGAAGGAACCGTTCGGACGACATCTCGGCCAACCTACTGTCCATCATGATGCGTCCGGCGGTGACCAAGTTCCCGCGCTATACGCCTGCAACGCTCGCACGACGACGGCGCGAAGTGTCGTGCCCTCACTCGTGGCGCGAAGACGCGCAGCACGATGCAGATCGCGCGAGATGCCTCGTACATGATATGTCCCCGTGCTCATCTTGCGACCATTCTTGTCGTCCATGAAGTCTTCCTCCTCTTGGCGTCACCCCGGTATCACACGGGACACCATCAACGTCTGACCGCACACCGAACAGCGCCCATGTCCGCGATCCAGCGCCGCGACGGTATCGCCGACCGCCCACTGCACGTGGAGCCGCTCGACGCCCAGCTCGATAGCCAGGCAGCCGTCACAGAACGAGCGGCCCGGCGCCTGCGACAGAAAGTCGCGGAGAGCACGGTCGAGGTCTGCGGAAAATCCGTCCCCCGCCGCGGCCACTGTGGCTACGAATCCTTTGCGATCTGGTAGAGCCGCCAGCCCTCAGCATCTTGGCGACCCAGCGCGAGTGCGGCGGTCGGTGTCGGAGCCTCGACCACATAGCGCGCGACGATTCGCGCTTGCTCGCTGTGGAACTCCAGTCGCCACTTCATGACTCCTCACCTCCAGACCGCCCCTCGCGAAAGCCAGTTCAGGGGCACCGTCGATCGGAACGTGATGAGATGCGCGGAGCACGCGAGGACACGGTTCCACCGCGGATGATTGGGACGTCGTTACCGTACCATGCGCTACTCTCGGGTGTCTACATAATTTATACATTAGATATATGTTATATATGACTTTAGGAGGCCCTGAATGTTCGAAAGCGAGGCGCGCGTTTTGATGATCCTGCCTCGTCACCTCGTCGATCGCGCCCGAGTGCTCGCGGGGCGCGCCACGACATCGATGAGGCTACCCGTGAGCCTGCAAATCATCCTTCGGGCGCTCATCGACGAAGGCCTGAAGCGACCGGCGGACCCGGACCTCTTGGCCAACGTGACGCGTCAGGCTGAGACGGTCCGTCGCATTCGCCGTGAGGCCCGGCAACGGCCGACCGCTGCCAAGACGTCAGTACCGGCGAGAACACGCTCACGGAGGGGATCGCGCTCGTGACCATGCTTCTCGGAGCGGCATGACGGCGGCGTGGTCCGTGATGTTGAGCAGCATCGCGCTGACCGAAGGCGCGGTCATCGCGACGTCGATCTATTCCGCACAGTCCGCGTTCGACCGGCTCCCGGCCGGGGCATGGCATCGCCGATATTGATCAACGAACCTTTGCGACGCCGCCGACTCTCAGAGTACGAGCCGCCTGAGCAACCTTCACTTCGGTGCCCGCACCGCAGCAGGGCCGCTAGCCGGCGAATCCATCGGTCGCTTCGATCAGATGATGCACGATGCCCGGCTCGCTCACCGCGTGCCCGGCATCCGGCACGACGATGAAACGCGCCGTTGGCCAGGCCTCGTGCAGATCCCACGCTGTTCTCGCCGGGCAGGCGACGTCGTAGCGCCCCTGCACGATGACGCCGGGAATGTCGCGCAGGCGGTGCGCGTCGTTGATCAGCTGGCCGTCGGTGAAGAAGCCTTCGTGCGTGAAGTAATGGTTCTCGATACGTGCGAACGCGAGCGCGAACTCGTCGCCGCCGTACTTCGAAACGAGCTCGGGATCCGGTAGCAGCGTGATCGTCTCGGCCTCCCAGGTGCTCCACGCGCGGGCGGCGCGCACCTGCTGATCGCGGTCGGCATGCGTGAGACGCGCGCGGTAGGCGGCGATGAGGTCGTGACGCTCGGCCTTCGGAATCGGCGTCAGGAACCGCTCCCACGCCTCGGGAAACAGCTCGGACGCGCCCCACTGGTAGTACCAGGCCAGCTCGGCGCGCCGGAGCGTGAAGATCCCGCGCAGGACGAGGGCGCTCACGCGGTCGGGATGCGTCTCTGCATACGCCAGCGCCAGCGCGCTGCCCCACGAGCCGCCGAATACGAGCCAGCGCTCGATACCAAGCCGCTCTCGCAGACGCTCAGCGTCGGCAACCAGATGCCACGTCGTGTTGGCCTCGAGCGAAGCGTGCGGTGTGCTCCGACCGCACCCGCGCTGATCGAAGAGGACGATGCGATAACGCGTGGGGGCGAACAGTCGTCGGTGGTCGGCGCTACAACCGCCGCCGGGACCGCCGTGGAGGAACAACGCCGGGCGCCCCTGCGCGTTCCCGCACACTTCCCAGTACACGTCGTGACCATCACCGACCGCGAGGCGACCGTGTTCGTACGGCTCGATCGACGGGTAAAGCGTACGGCGTGTCGGCGGCGGCGCATCAGTGTTGTCCACGGAGTCGCGTCCCCCGTTTTTGGAGGAAGTAGTCGTCGAGCGATGATTCTCTCAGAATGGTGAGAAAAACAACCAGGTCGAGCCGAGACTGGTGGTGGCCCCAACAGGAACCGACGAAGGGACTGTTGCCGGCCTACCACTCGAAGTCCTGGCGCTCGCCGGTCGGTTACCGCACGCGCGAGCGGCCAGTCCCGCCACGCGCACGCGCACCATGTCAACGCGGTACACTCGGCGCCGCGCGAGGGGAGGAGCCATATGGCGCTCAGAGTGCGTCGCGTCATCACGGGACACGACGCGAACGGCAAGGCGATCGTCGCGATCGACGAGGTGGCCACGCATCTGTTCGAAGGACGTCCGGGCGCGACCGGCTGCAACGTGTGGACGACCGAAGGCTTCCCGGCGAACAACGATGGCAACGACGACGCCGGACTGCGTAAGGTCGGCACGACGCTGCCGAACGGCACGATCTTCCGCATCCTCGAGTTCGCGCCGGGCCTCGCTCCACGGAATCACCGGACGGATTCGATCGATTACATCGTCGTGCTGTCGGGCGAGATCGACATGGAGCTCGATGACACGACCGTCCACCTGAAGGCGGGCGACGTGATGGTGCAGCGGGGCACGATCCACAACTGGATTAACCGCGGCACCGCGGCGTGCGTGCTCGCGGTCATCCTTGTCGCTGCGAAATCCGTGGAGGCCGGCGGCAACGTCTTGCCGGCTGTCGGGTGACGCGCGTGAAGTTCGGGCTCTACGCCTCGATCGCCAGTCCGCCGCGCGGCGAGCATCTCGACCGGGCCATCGACGAGGTCATCGCTGAGGCACAGCTCGCCGAGTCTGTCGGTTTCGATTCCTGCTTCTTCGGTGAGCACCATCAGGACAAGGACGGCTTCCTGCCGTCGCCCCTCATCGTCGCGACGGCCGTCGCCGCGCGCACGCGGACGCTACGCGTGGGCACGTCGGTGATCCTGCTGCCGCTCCACCATCCGATCCGCCTCGCCGAGGACGTGATCACGCTCGACCTCGTCGCCAAGGGCCGCGTGGTGCTCGGCGTGGGCATCGGCTATCAGTCCGCCGACTTCAATGCCTATGCGGTACCGATGCACGATCGGCGCGCGCGCTTCGAGGAGAGCTTCGAGATTGTGCGTCATGCGTTCTCGGGAGAGACGTTCTCGTTCCATGGCAAGCATTACGCACTGGACGAGGTCCGTGTGCTGCCGCGGCCGTATCAGAAATCGGGCCCACCGATCTGGATCGGCGGCAGCATCCCCACCGCGGCGCGCCGCGCCGGCCGCATCGCCGATGGATTCGTCGGCACGCCGAGCACCGGCATGGAGAACGCGGCGAGCCTCGCCTGGGTCTACACGGACGCGGCGCGCGCGGCCGGCCGCCGCCCGCAGGTCGTCCAGATGCGCGACGCGTGGGTCGCGAAATCCCACGCCGAGGCGGATCAGGTGTACGGGCCGCACGTGATGACCGCGTACAAGTACTACTGGGACAACCAGCTCGCCGAGTTCCGCAGTATTCCTGCGGGCACGCCGTTCACGCTCGAGAATCTCGCGCCTGACCGATTGATCCTTGGCGATCCCGAGACCTGCGTCGGCGAGTTCAAGCGCTGGCAGAAGGTGACGGGCGCGGATTACTTTCTGCTTCGTCTCCGCCACGCGCACTCGGGCGGACCGCCGCACGACAAGATCATGGACGCGATCACGCTCTTCGGGAGGTACTCCCCTACTGCTGACGTTCTCGGAGCTGTGTCGGAGCTTCATCACGTCGGACGCGTGCGGTCCGGCACCGTTATCGCCTCCACGTGCGAGGTGCGACAAAGAGCGTTGAAGGCCGGCACGTCCTGGGCGAGGCAGCGGTCGAGTTGTGCGAGCTCGGCGTCGATGCGCGTGGCGAGCGACTCGTAGGTCGCGACCAGCGCCGCCGTGGGCGGGGCATCCGAGTACTCGGCGAGCGGCAGGAGCGTCGCCAGCCGCGAGTTGAGCTTCGATGGAAACATGCGAGGGTCTTCGGACTTGACCTGCACCAGCGCACTCTCGATCGCCGTCAAGCGCTCGGTGAGGCTCCGCGCGGCGTCCTTGACCGCCTGCACGTCTACCCGTCGCGCCCAGCCCTCCACCTGCCCGCGCACGTCGCGCAGCGTGAGCACGGCCTGGTGGGTCTCGCAGAGCTTCGCGTGCACGGTCGAGACCCACTCGAACTGCCGTCCGAGGTCCCCGTCGCTCGTGCGCACCCGCGGATCCATCGCGATCTCGAACCGCTGCGTCCACGAGCGTCCGTCCACGGTGAGCCGGACTTGGTACGCGCCGGGCGGGACCCTGGGCCCGGCGAGCATCTCCGCAGTCCCTCCCCGTCCCTTGTTCTCCGGGAGCTTCGGCGCGTCGGGCAGCCTCAGGTTCCACACGAAGCGGTTGCTGCCGGGGTCCGTCGTGAGCCGCGGCTCCTCGTCCGTGGTCTCGGCCGACGTCTTGGCGACGGGCAGAGAACTATCGGTGTCGGCGGGCTTATCGGGTCGGCGGCTGCTGAACGTCCGGAGCTCACGCTCGCTCACGTCGAGGAAGGTGAGGCTGATGTCGCCCGCGGGCTTGTCCCGTAACCAGTAGTGCACGATCACGCCGTCGGGCGGATTCTCGCCGGCGTCGAGCAGCACCTCCCTCTTCTCGCCGGTGGGCGTCTCGACCTGGCGATACGAGTAGCCGACGGCGCCGGCCAGCCGGTAGCCGAGACCCCCGGGCGCCGGCTTCATCCCGTGGCCGCGATAGGCGCGCCAGCGGATCGTGCGGCGCGGTGCGAACAGATGCGCCGGCGCCTCGGCATCGGGCGCGGCCTGATGAAGCGGCGTCACATCATCGAGAATCCAGAACGAGCGGCCATGCGTGGCGACCACGAGGTCGGTGCCCTTGACGATCACGTCGTGAATCGGCGTGACGGGCAGGTTCGTGGCGAAGCGCTGCCAGCGGGCGCCGGCGTCGGACGAGATCCAGAGGCCCGTCTCCGTTCCCACGTAGAGCAGCCCACGCCGGTTCGGATCCTCGCGGATCACCCGGGTGAACTCACCGTCGTCGATGCCGTCGGTGATGCCGGTCCACGTCGCGCCGTAGTCCGTCGTGCGGAAGAGGTACGGCCGCGTGTCGTCGAGCTTGTAGCCGGTCGCCGCGACGTAGCAGGTGCCGGCGTCGTGGGGCGAGGGCTCGATCACGCTGATGAGCGCCCATTCCGGCAGTCCGGGCGGCGTGACCGTCCGCCAGTTCTTGCCGCGGTCGTGGGAGATGTGGACGAGGCCGTCGTCCGTGCCCGCCCACAGCACGTCGCGCTCGTGAGGAGACTCGACGAGCGCGAAGATCGTGCAGTAGATCTCGGCGCCGGTGTTGTCGCTGGTGACCGGCCCGCCCGACGGTTGCAGCTTGTCCGGGTCGTTGCGGGTGAGGTCACCGCTCACGACCTCCCAAGAGTGCCCGTCGTCGGTGGAGCGGAAGATGTGGTTGCCCGCGACCCACAGCTCGTTCGGCTCCCAGCGCGAGTAGAAGACGGGAAACGTCCACTGGAAGCGGTAGCGGTGCTCGGCGGCGGCCACGCCCATGCCGTACTGCTCGGGCCACACCGCGATCATCCGCTCCTGCCCCGAACGGTGGTCGTAGTGGATCAGTCGTCCCGTGCCGGGCCCGGTACCGATGGCACCGCCAACCACGATGGCGCGGTCGGTCGGCTTGATCGTGATGTAGCCGCTCTCACCGCCACCGGGCTGGACCCAGTCGGCCTGGGTGATGACGCCACGAGTCGACTGGCTCGGCAGGCTGATCGCCCAGTTGTCCTGTTGCGACCCGTAGATCCGGTACGGCTCCTGCTGGTCGGCGCAGACGTGGTAGAACTGCGCGGTCGGCTGGTTGTAGATCGTCGACCACGACATCCCGCCGTTGAACGACACGCACGCACCGCCGTCGTTGCCTTCGATCATCCGCCGCGGGTTGGCCGGATCGATCCAGAGGTCGTGGTTGTCGCCGTGCGGCGTGGCGACCTCCAAGAACGTCTTGCCGCCGTCGACGGACTTCCACGCCGCGTAGTCGAGGACCCAGAGCGTGTCGACGTCGGTAGGATCGGCGAAGACATGCATGTAGTACCAGGGCCGGCCGCGCAGGCCCGCCTCCTCGCTGTACCGCTTCCAGGTGGCGCCGCCATCGTCGGAGCGGAAGAGCGCCCCATCCTCGGCCTCGACGATCGCGTAGACACGCTGGCTATCGACCGGCGACACCGTGACGCCGATGCGACCGAGCACGCCGCGCGGCAGCCCGGGGTTGCGTGTGATGTCGCTCCACGTGTCGCCACCATCCGTCGAGCGCCACAGCGACGACTCCGGGCCGCCGCTGACCATCCGCGACGGCGAGCGCTGGGCCTGCCAGATGGTGGCGAAGAGCACGCGCGGGTTGCGCGTATCCATGGCGAGATCGGCGGCACCGGCGCGCTCGCTGCGGGCAAGCACGTGCTCCCACGTCCGGCCACCGTTCTTCGAGCGGAACACGCCGCGCTCGCGGTTGGGGCCGAAGGCGTGCCCGAGGGCGGCAACATAGACGAGCTCCGGGTCCTTGAGATCGACGCGCACGCGCGTGATGTGCCGCGTGTCGCTAAGGCCCAGGTTCGTCCATGTTCGGCCGCCGTCAGTCGAGCGATAGACACCGTCGCCGTGGGAGACGTTGCCGCGGATGCAGCCCTCGCCGGTGCCGACGTAGATCACGTTGCGATCGGACGGGGCGACGGCGATGGCGCCGACAGCCGAGGTTCGGAAGAAGCCGTCGGAAACGTTCTCCCACGTCGTCCCCCCGTCGGTCGTTTTCCACACCCCGCCCGCGCAGGCGCCGAAGTAGAACGTCATGGGATCGACGGGATCGCCCGCCACCGCCACCACGCGGCCGCCGCGGTGAGGACCGACCAGGCGCCATCGCAGCGAGCTGAAGATTTTCGGATCGACGGTCATCGATAGGCCTCCCCGCGATCGACGCGCGAAGGGCACTCTACGACAGCCGGAGCCATCTGGCCACCCGAGGACGCGACGTCGTATAGTCGGCGAACCGTGCGATTCGCTGCCGTTCTTCTGGCCGCCTACTCGACCGTGCTCCTCGCCGAGCTGGTAGGCGACAAGCTCCTCTATACGGCGGCCAGCCTTGCCGCCCGCTTTCGCGCTGGCCTGGTGCTGGCCGCCATGGCGCTGGCATTCAGCGGAAAGATGGGCGTCGCTGTGATGGCGGGCTCGGCGCTCGCGAAGATCCCGTCGCTCTGGACCGCGCTGTTGAGCGCCGCGGTGTTCTTCGCGACCGCCGCCGTCATCTGGTTTCGGCGTGGCGGCGGGAGCGAGCGCGAGGCGGCGCGGACCTGGCCGCAGGCGGCCGCCGTCTCGTTCGGCACGCTGTTCCTCACCGAGTGGGGCGATCCAGGCCAGATCGCGGCCGCGGCCATTGCGGCGCAGACCCAACTGCCGCTAGCCGTGTGGGTCGGTGGCGTCCTCGCCCTGGTGACGAAAGGCGCCGCGGCGATGCTCGTCGGCACCAAAGTGCGGACGTGGGTGCCAGAGCGCGCCCTCCGCATGATTGCCGTGGCCACGTGCTCCATCATGGGCCTCATCGCTCTCGGTGAGGCGATCGTGGGGCCGCTCTGATCTCGCAGGCGACCCGAGTACGCCATGGAATTCCTCGATCACATCGCGCAGATCGTCGAGGATGCAGTCACGTCGAACGGTGAATTTCCCGAGTGAGGAGCCGATGGGACGGCGCAGAGGCGGACAAGCCCGCGGAGTATGTGCGACAGGTGAAGAAGTTCAACGTCACGCGGCGGGCATGCCGTTCGCCTGGCGGATCTTGGCGATCTGCCCCGCGTGGTCGTTCCAGTGGTAGTCGAACATCGCGCCCACGAAGACCGGCAGCGCGATCTCGTCGGTCCCCATG
>Ga0310810_10000229_pt1 | contig 57262 bp, 56 predicted proteins | sample NCmetagenome_FD_207641 | JGI IMG/M metagenome (GOLD analysis project Ga0310810, IMG submission 207641) | Soil microbial communities from experimental microcosm in Duke University, North Carolina, United States - NC | ecosystem: Engineered > Artificial ecosystem > Soil microcosm > Unclassified ...
GCATTGATCGCTGGCGTCGTCGTGATCGGCAACTTGGCCGCGCCAACCGCTTCGGCGAAGCTGGCGCCGCCGTCGATCTGGTCTTCGATCTTGGTTACGGCATCGGTCAGCGCTTCCTTGCGCTTGGCGGCCGTGAGCTGCGCTGCAATCTCTCCGCGCACGTCGGCGAGGCTCTTGCCGGTAGCGGCGCGAACCTCGTCAATCTTGATGACGTGCCAGCCAAGGTCCGACCGGATCGGGCCGACGACGGCGCCCTTGGCCGCTGCAAAGGCGGCGTTGGCGACCGCGGCTCCGGCCAGCGACGTGAATTCCTGGCGGGTTTGCGGGCCGACGCTGACATCCTCCGCCGAAAGACCGGCGGGAGCGGATGCGGCGACAAAGCTGGCGCCTGAACGGGCGCGCGCCGCGATGGCGTCGGCCTGCTTCTTGTCCTGCACCACCGCCTGGCTGAGGACCCGGGTCTCGCTGCCGCCATAGAGGGCCTGGTTGGCCTTGTAATAGGCCGCGATCTCCGCATCGGTCGGGGCGGCCTTGGCGACCGTCTCCGGGCTAATCTTGGCAAGGCGCAGGATGCGTTGCTCGGCGACCATGTAGCGCGCCCGGTTCTGGGTGTAGAAGGATTGGAGATCGCCGTCGGATGGATTGAGGCCGGCCTTGAATGGCTCGGTCGGGACCAGCGCCAATTGCCCCGACCGCTGCTCGAGCAACATCGCGGCATAGGGACGGGCGACGCCGACCGGCACCCTGGCTTCGACCGCTGCCGGGGCAAGGACGAGCCGCTGGGTAATGCCTACCTGCAGCAGCCTGCGAAGGTCGGCATCGGTCATTTGCTGCTGCTGCAGGAACATGGCGTAGGCCGTCTCGCTGAACTTGCCGTCGAGCCCCTTGGTCTGCGGCAGGCTGGCGATTTCACCGTCCACCAGCCGCTTCGACAGTACGAAGCCATGAGCGTCGGCAAAGGCGATCAGCGCATGCTCGTCGACGAGCGAGCCGAGAATGGCATCGAACTGCCGGGCGAGCGTGGCGTAGGTCGCTTCCGGATTCTGTTGCCGGGCCTCATTGAGGACGCGCTTCATGGCGTCGTCCAGGTCACGTTCGCTGACCGGTTCGTTGCCGATCTTGACGAGCGTTCCCTTGCTCATCCCGAAATTGCCGGAAAAGACGCTGCGAATGTCCTGCATCGCGAATCCGGCGAGGATCATCAGCAGGATGAGGACCATCAGGCCGGTCCCGACCGCGGACTTTGACAGGCGGCGGAAAAATGAAAGCATGCCGATCTCTTTGATAATTGTTCGGGGCCGCTTTAGGGGCCGCACTTTGTAACGGCAAGCAGGCTGAAGGGGCGATTTATGGCGCGGCGCAAGCTGGTGGCAGGCAATTGGAAAATGCACGGGCTGGCAGCCGACCTGGGCGAGGTGACGGCGGTGTCGATGGCCGCGGAAACGGCTGGCGCCGACGTAGCCCTCTGCCTGCCTGCAACCCTGATCGAACGGGCTGTCCGCGCTGCGCCCGGCTTTGCGATCGGCGGCCAGGACGTCCACCAGGCCGACAAGGGCGCTCACACCGGCTGCGTGTCGGCGGCGATGCTGCTCGACGCCGGCGCGCGGCTCACCATCGTCGGCCACAGCGAGCGGCGCGAGGCGCAGGGTGAGACGGACGCGGACGTCAAGGCCAAGGCCGAAGCGGCGCTTGCCGCCGGACTCGATGTGATCCTGTGCATCGGCGAAAGCGATTCGGTCCGTGAGGCGGGCAATGCCGTTCCAACCGTCTCGGCCCAACTCGATGCCTCGCTTCCTTCTGCAATTGGCGAGCCGGCCCGATTCTCTGTCGCCTATGAGCCGATCTGGGCGATCGGCACCGGCAAGGTCCCCTCGGTCGCCGACATTGGCGAGATGCACGCTGCGCTGCGCGGGCGCCTGAAAGCCGCCTATGGCGATGCAGGCGGCCAGGTGCGAATTCTCTATGGCGGATCGGTCAAGGCGTCGAATGCAGCCGAAATATTTGCGGTGCCCGACGTCGATGGGGCGCTGGTCGGCGGAGCGAGCCTCAAGGCCGGCGATTTTCAGCCGATCGTTGCGGCCGCTTCCCCGCGTTGAACTATCGCCATTCCGCCGCTATCTGGCGCTTCGAATTCACTTTTTTACGAATAGGCCCTTTTTGATGTTCACCTTCCTGCTGGTCCTCCAGACGCTGATCGCCGCTTCGCTGGTGGCTGTGATCCTCATGCAGCGTTCGGAAGGGGGCGGACTTGGCGTCAGCAGCTCCTCGGCAGGGCTGATGACGGCGCGGGGCGCAGCGGATTTCCTGACCCGCGCCACGGCGATCCTCGGCGGCCTGTTCATCACCATCTCGATCCTGCTCGCCGCGCTTGCCGGCGTCAGCCGCGAATCGACCACGGTCGACGCCAGCCTGGCCAAGCCGCTGCCGGCCCAGCAGGCCCCGGCCGCACCGGCCACGGCGCCGGCCGGCAATGAGTCCGCGCCGGCCGTCCCGGTCGCCCAATAATCTTGCACCGGCAGCCGCGGGGTTGCCGGGCAAGACCATCTTTTTTCCGCTTTATTCATTCAATCGCTTGCCTTTGCCGGCAAAGCACCCGTAAGGCCCGACTCCCATGACGCGGTATGTCTTTATCACCGGCGGCGTGGTTTCCTCGCTTGGCAAAGGTCTTCTCGCAGCGTCCCTCGGGGCGTTGCTGCAAGCGCGCGGCTATTCAGTCCGCATCAGGAAATTCGACCCCTATCTGAACGTCGATCCGGGGACGATGTCGCCCTATCAGCATGGCGAAGTCTATGTGACCGACGATGGGGCGGAAACCGACCTCGACCTCGGCCATTATGAGCGGTTCACCGGCGTGTCCGCGCATCAGTCGGACAACATCACTTCCGGTCGCATCTATCGCGACATCATCGCCCGCGAACGGCGCGGCGATTATCTGGGCGCAACCGTCCAGGTCGTTCCCCACGTCACCAATGCGATCAAGGAATTCGCCCAGGCCGACATCGACGGACTCGACTTCGTCATCTGCGAGATCGGCGGAACGGTGGGTGACATTGAAAGCCTGCCGTTCGTCGAGGCCATCCGCCAGCTCAAGAACAACCTCGGCCGCGGCCAGAGCTGCTTCATCCACACGACGCTGGTACCTTACATCGCAGCCGCCGGGGAGCTGAAGACCAAGCCGACCCAGCATTCGGTGCGCGAACTGACCAGCTACGGCATCCAGCCCGATGTGCTGCTGTGCCGCGCCGACCGGCCGATCCCGGACAGCGAGCGGGCCAAGATCGCCCTGTTCTGCAACGTGCCGACGGAAGCGGTGATCCAGGCGCTCGACGCCCGGTCGATCTACGATGTCCCGCTGCAATATCATGGCGAGGGGCTCGATGCCGAAGTGCTGAAGGTATTCGGGATCACCGACGCACCGGAGCCGGACATGTCGCGCTGGGACGACATCATGGACCGCGTCGATCATCCCGAGGGCGAGGTGACCATCGGCGTGGTCGGCAAATATGTCGGCCTTCCGGACGCCTATAAGTCACTGCGCGAAGCCCTGGTCCACGGCGGCATCGCCAATCGGGTCAAGGTCAACATCCATTGGCTCGACGCGGAAATGTTCGAGGGTGACGACGCCGACCTGGCGGCCAAGCTCGAGCCGCTGCACGGCATCCTCGTCCCCGGCGGATTCGGCGAGCGCGGCAGCGAGGGCAAGATCGCCAGCGTCAAGTTCGCGCGCGAACGCGAAGTGCCCTTCTTCGGCATTTGCCTCGGCATGCAGATGGCCTGCATCGAGGGGGCGCGGAACACTGCCGGGATCGAGCAGGCATCGACCACCGAGTTCGGCGAGACCAATGAGCCGGTCGTCGGCCTGATCACCGAATGGATGAGCCCCGAAGGCCTCCAGAAGCGGAACGCGGACACCGACCTGGGCGGCACCATGCGGCTCGGCGCCTATACGGCCAAGCTGGGCCACAACAGCAAGGTTGCCGAGCAATATGGCACGACCGAGATCAGCGAGCGCCACCGCCACCGCTATGAGGTCAACGTCCACTACCGCGACGCACTGGAGAAGGGCGGCCTGATCTTTTCCGGCATGTCCCCTGACGGGGAATTGCCGGAAATCGTCGAGCGGCCCGACCACCCATGGTTCATCGGCGTTCAGTTCCATCCCGAGTTGAAGAGCCGGCCGTTCGACCCGCATCCGCTGTTCGCCGGATTCGTCGGCGCTGCGATCAAACAATCGCGATTGGTCTAACCTGCTGCCATAAGCCCAAATTATCGGTAGCTTATTGCGATTCATTTGCGGTTAAGGCTGCGAGGCGCTACCTCCCGCTTATGCAGGGGAAGCTCATCATCGGCGCATTCCTGATTGTGGCCCTCGGGTCGCCGTCGGTCGCAGCCGTTGAGCAGCCCGCCCGGCAAACCTGCACGAGGGGCGAGCAGCCGCAGCAGCAGGCGCGGCAGCCCCAGCAGCGCCAGCAATGGGCCCAGCAAGAGCAGCAGCAGCGCAACAAGCCGCATGGCTGCCCGGTCAACCGCACGATCCCCTCGGTCGTCGACCCCACCCCGACCTTCCTGCTCTAGTCATTTCCTGAGTCGTTTCTGGCCCATTGCGGCGCCGCGGCTCGCACCCTAATTGACGGCGATGAGCAACGTCATTTCCAGCCGCCTGATCGTCCTCGGCTCCGGTCCTGCCGGCTATACCGCCGCCATTTATGCCGCGCGCGCCGGCCTCAATCCGATCGTCGTCCAGGGCATCCAGCCCGGCGGCCAGCTGACCACCACCACCGACGTCGAAAACTATCCCGGCTTCCGCAATGTCATCCAGGGTCCGTGGCTGATGGACGAAATGCAGGCCCAGGCCGAGCATGTCGGCACCAAGGTGGTCTGGGACCATATTTCGGAGGTCGACCTCTCGCGCCGGCCGTTCGTGCTGAAAGGCGACGGCGGCGGGGAATACCACGCCGACGCGCTGGTCATCGCCACCGGCGCACAGGCCAAATGGCTCGGCCTTCCGTCCGAAGAGCATATGAAGGGCAAGGGCGCATCGGCCTGCGCCACCTGCGACGGCTTCTTCTACCGCGGCAAGAAAGTGGCGGTGATCGGCGGCGGCAACACCGCGGTCGAGGAGGCGCTCTACCTCACCAACCACAGTCATGACGTGACCCTGATCCACCGCCGCGATTCGCTGCGCGCCGAGAAGATCCTCCAGGACCGGCTGTTCGCCCATCCCAACATCAAGGTCATCTGGGACAGCGAGGTCGCCGAATTCGTCGCCGGCGGCATGCCGGAGGCGCTGGTGGGACTGGACGTCCGCAACGTGAAGAGCGGCTCGATCACCCGGATCAACGTCGACGGCGCATTCGTCGCGATCGGCCACAAGCCGGCGACCGAATTGTTCGACGGCAAGCTCAAGCTCGACAGCGACGGCTATATCGAGGTCGAGACCGGCACGACCCGCACCTCCGTCCCGGGCGTATTCGCCTGCGGCGACGTGATGGACAAGATCTACCGCCAGGCGGTGACCGCCGCTGGCACCGGCTGCATGGCCGCCCTTGATGCGGAGAAATTCCTGGCAGCCGAGGAGTTTGGCGCTCTGCAGGCCGCCGAATAACTAAGTCAGCGACAGCCGCTCGGCGAGCGACACGAGCCGCCCGAAGCTCATCAGATCCTCGGCCTCGACATCCTCATCCTCAATCAGGATTCCGAGCCGCTCTTCCATCTCGGTGAGCAGGGTCGCGACCGCCATGGAATCGAATTCGGGCAAGGCTCCGAACAGTTCGGTCTCGTCGCCGAACTTGGCGACCCGCGACTTGGGCAGGCTGAGCACGTCGACCAGCAGGGAGCGAACCGTCTGCTCGACTTCTCTCTCGTCGTTCAGCGCCACGATCTGCTTCCCCTTGGTCGCCATTGGCGCGCCCGTAGGGAAAGCCGCGCGAAGTGGCAAGCTTTGCAGTGCAGCATGAGCCGGGCTAGGCGAGGCGGGTGATTGCGCTCAATCCGACGCCCTTTCCGCTTGACCATCTGGCGCTGCGCGGTGCCGCGGAAGCCGAAGCGCTGGCCGTCGGTGAAGAGCGGCTGACATACCGGCAGCTCGACGCTGCGGTCGGCGGGATGGCGGCCGCCTTGCTGGACCACGGCCTCAAGGCCGGCGACCGGGTCGCGACCTGGATGGGCAAGACAAGACTTGCCTGCATCATGCCGCTGGCGGCAGCGCGGGCAGGGCTGGTGCATGTGCCGGTCAATCCTGTCCTGAAGCATGCCCAGGCGGCGCACATCCTCGCCGACAGCGGCGCGCAACTGCTAATCGCCAACCGCGCGCGGCTGGACAGCCTGCAGGGCGGCGACCTGGCGGACGCCAAGCCGCTGCCCCTCGAAGAGTGGCGCGACGGCGACGAGCCCTTGCCGCCGTCCTCGCGAGAGCCGAACGAACTGGCGGCGCTGCTTTACACCAGCGGTTCGACCGGCCGGCCCAAAGGCGTGATGCTGAGCCACGCCAACCTGTGGCTCGGCGCGGTCAGCGTCGCGCACTATCTTGGCCTGCAAGCCGATGACCACACGCTTTGCGTCCTGCCGCTGGCCTTCGACTATGGCCAGAACCAGCTGCTTTCCGCCTGGGCTGCCGGCGGCTGTGCGATCGGCTTCGATTATCTGCTGCCACGCGACGTGGTCCGCGCGGTCGGACGTCATGACGTCACCGTACTGGCGGGCGTGCCGCCGCTGTGGCTGCAGCTCGCCGAGCAGGACTGGGGCGACGCAGGCAAGACCCTGCGCACGCTCACCAACAGCGGCGGTCATTTGCCCGAACCGTTGGTGCGCCGCTTGCGGAGCCTCTTTCCTCGGGCAAAGCTGCACCTGATGTACGGCCTCACCGAAGCCTTTCGTTCTTCGAGCCTCGATCCGGCGCTGGTCGATGACCATCCGGACAGCGTTGGCGCAGCCATCCCCTTCGCCGAGCTGATGGTAGTCCGCCCCGACGGAACCGAGGCAGCGCCGGGCGAGGAGGGCGAGCTGGTCCACGCCGGCCCGTTGGTTGCCCAAGGCTATTGGCAGGATCCGGAGCGTACAGCCGAGCGCTTCAAGCCGGCGCCGGCCTTCAGCAGGCTGGGAGGCACCGCAGTTTGGTCGGGCGATACCGTGGTCAGGGGCGACGACGGCCTGCTCCGCTTCCGGGGCCGCGACGATGCAATGATCAAGGTGTCGGGCAACCGCATCAGCCCGACCGAGATCGAGGAAGCCGCGCTGGCGAGTGGCGCCGTCAGCGATGCCGCCGCCTTTGGAGTAGTCGATGAGCGGCTGGGACAGGCGATCGTGCTGGTGGCGGTGGCGAACGGCGAGGGAGCGGAGCAGAAGCTCCAGGGCTGGTTCCGGCGCGAGCTTCCCGCCCACATGCTGCCGCAGCGGATCATGTGGAAGCTCAGCCTGCCAGTCGGCCCCAACGGCAAGCTCGACCGCACCGCCCTCAAGGCGGAAATCTCATGAAGGCCCTGGGCCCAATCCCGCCCGGATTCGAGCATGATGCGGAGGATAGGCTTCTCATTGGCGGTCACGACGTCGACACGCTGGTCGAGCAGGCGGGCGGCACGCCGCTGTTCGTCTACGATAGCGAGCGGATCGCTCTTCAGGTCAGGCGTTTCCGGGCTGCATTCCCTCCTGAGCTCGCACTCCAATATGCCATAAAAGCAAATCCTTACGCACCATTGCTAGAAACCATGGCAGATCTGGTTGACGGGTTCGATGTCGCATCGGCGGGCGAACTGGGCAAGGCCGCGCACCTGGGCCTGCCGATCAGCTTCGCCGGGCCGGGCAAGCGTGATCAGGAGCTGGAGACCGCAATCCGCGCCGGGATCACCATCAACCTCGAAAGCGAGGGTGAGGCGCAACGGGCGCTGGCGATTTGCGCGCGAGAGGGGTTGCGGGCCAAGCTGGCGATACGCGTCAATCCGCCGTTCGGGCTCAAGGGCTCCGGCCAGAAGATGGGCGGCCTGCCCGGCCAATTTGGTATCGACCATGACCGCGTGCCGGCGGTCGTCCGCCGCATCCTCGAAGCTGGCGCCGATTGGCAGGGTCTCCACATTTTCGCCGGCAGCCAGGCGCTGCATGCCGACGCGCTGATCGAGTTGCAGTGCGACACCATCGCGCTGGCCGGGTCGATCTGCGAAGAAGCGGGCCATTCCCCGCCGCACGTCAATCTCGGCGGCGGCTTTGGCATTCCCTATTTCGCCAAGGACCAGCAACTGGACATCGAAGCGGTAGGAAAAACGCTCGCCAAGACATTGGCAAACCGTCCGAAAATGCTCGCGCCGACCAGATTTGCGATCGAGCTTGGCCGCTGGCTGGTCGGCGAGGCCGGGGTCTATCTGACCCGGATCGTCGACCGCAAGGAGAGCCGCGGCAAGACCTTCCTGGTCACCGACGGCGGCCTCCATCACCAGCTCGCCGCATCGGGCAACTTCGGCCAGCTTTTGCGCCGCAATTATCCCGTGGCGATCGCCAGCCGCTTCGGCGCCGAGCCGGAGGAGGAAGTAACGGTCACCGGCTGCCTCTGCACCCCGCTCGACCTGCTGGCGGACGAGGCGATGCTGCCAAGAGCCGAGGTCGGCGACCTGGTCGCCATTTTCTGCGCCGGCGCATATGGGCTCAGCGCCAGCCCGACTGCCTTCCTCAGCCAGCCGATGGCTCGGGAAATGCTAGTCTAGTTCCCCGGCGGAGGCCGGGGCCCAGGCAGCGCGCAAGCGCTGCTATCGCAGCGCCCTGGATCCCGGCCTTCGCCGGGAAACAGTTACGGATAAACCGCCTCAACAAAATACAGCCCCTCCGGCGGCGCGTTCAGCCCCAGCGCCTGCCGGTCTTTCGCTTCCAGCGCCGCCCTCACATCGTCAGGCGTCCAGCGGCCGCGCCCGACGAGCGCAAGGCAACCGACCATCGATCGCACCTGATGATGAAGGAAGCTGCGCGCGGCGGCGCGGATGTGGATTTCCTCACCGACCCGTTCGACCGTCAGGCTGTCGAGCGTCTTGACCGGGCTTTGCGATTGGCAATGGACCGACCGGAAGGTGGTGAAGTCATGGTTGCCGACCAGATACTGCGCTCCTTCGGCCATCGCCTTCGCATCGAGCTTGACCGGCACATGCCACACCTTGCCGTGCAACAGCGCCGGCGGCGCGCGCCGGTTGAGGATTCTATAGAGGTAGCGCCGGCCGATGCAGCTGAAGCGCGCGTGCCAGTCGTCGGCGACCGGCTCGACCTCGGTAACACTCACCGGGGCCGGACGGACCAGCGCGTTCAACCCCTCACGCAACCGATGTTCGGTCAGTCTCTTCATCACATCGACATGGGCGCTCATCGCCAGCGCATGGACGCCGGCATCGGTCCGCCCGGCCGCATGGAGCGTCGCCAGCTCGCCGGTCATCCGGAACAGCGCCTGCTCCAGCGCCTCCTGAACCGACGGCCCATGATCCTGCCGCTGCCAGCCCATGAACGGCCCGCCGTCAAACTCAACAGTCAGCCGCCAGCGAGTCATCGCAGGACCGTGCCCTTGGGAATGGCGAAGCCACGCAGGAGTTCTCCAGCGCCCATCGCGCCCTTGCCGGCGCGCTGGACGAGTGTGGGGCGAAGGGCGCCATTGCCGCAGCCAATTGTAAGCTGATCGTCAATTACCTCGCCCGGTGCGCCGTGACCGGCCTCCACATCTGCCGCCAACAGCTTGATCCGCTCGCCATTGGCCTCGAACCAGGCGCCCGGAAACGGGGCCAGCCCCTGGACTTGGCGCGCCAGCTGGGCTGCGGGCCGCGACCAGTCGATCCGCGCCTCTTCCTTGCTGATCTTGGCCGCATAGGTGACGCCTTCCCCGGGCTGTTCGATCGGCTCGTAGCTCGGCAGGTCTGCAAGCACCTCGACCATCATCGCTGCGCCAAGTTTCGCCAATTCTTCCGTCAGTTGCGCGGCGTTCTTGTCTTCAATCTCAACAGCGCGCTTCAACAGCATCGGACCAGTGTCGAGCCCGGCTTCCATCTGCATGATGGTGACGCCGGTGCAATCGTCCCCGGCCATGATCGCCCGTTGCACCGGCGCTGCACCGCGCCAGCGAGGCAGCAGCGAACCATGAACATTGAGGCACCCCAGCATCGGCGCGTCGAGGATCGGCTGCGGCAGGATCAGGCCATAGGCTGCAACGACCGCGACATCGGCCTCCAGCTCGGCGAACGCGTGCTGCTCCGCTTCGCCCTTCAGCGATTTGGGACTGCGCACCTCGGTTCCCAGCTCACCGGCGCGCTCTTGGACCGCCGTCGGACGCTCGGCCTTGCCGCGGCCGGCGGGGCGGGGCGGCTGGGTGTAGGCCGCCACCACGTCATGGCCCGCGTCCACCAGCGCATCGAGCGTCGGCACCGCGAAGTCAGGACTGCCCATGAAGATGATGCGCATGGCAAACGCCTATGGCGCGGCTTGCGCCCGCCGCCAAGCGCCCCCACGACCTTGATCGTTTCAGGCAAGGGGCCTGAAACGTGAATCAAGGTCGCGACCATATGAATAGGGCCCGATTCACGATTGTGACGGATGGCTTCCGTCACAATCGACCAGGCCCTATGTCGCATCCATGGCCAGCCACCAGATCGAAGCCCTGACCCAAGCGCTGGCGCGCCTGCCCGGCTTCGGCCCGCGTTCGGCGCGGCGGGCGGTGCTGCACCTGATGAAGAAGCGGGAAGCGTCGCTTGAGCCGCTGCTCGCAGCGCTCAAGGCGGTGGCCGATACGCTTTCGACCTGCTCGACCTGCGGCAATGTCGACACTTCGGATCCTTGCAGCATCTGCCGGGATGTGAAGCGCGACGACCGTTTGCTGTGCGTCGTCGAGGAAGTCGCCGACTTGTGGGCGCTCGACCGTTCTCGCCTGTTCCCCGGCCGATACCATGTGCTCGGCGGGCGGCTGTCGGCGCTGGAAGGCGTGCGGCCCGAGGATTTGTCGATCGACAAGCTGGTCGGCCGCGTCTCGGCCGGCGGGATCGACGAAGTCGTGCTGGCGATGAACGCGACGCTCGAAGGCCAGACCACCGCCCACTACCTGGCCGAGCGGCTGGAGAAATTTCCTATTCGTTTGACACAGTTGGCGCACGGACTTCCGGTAGGCGGTGAACTCGACTATCTGGACGAAGGGACGCTTGCCCAGGCCTTGCGCGCAAGGCGGCCCGTCGCTTGAACCCCCTCACTTGAAAGACTAAATCGCCGCCATGGCCCTATTGCCGATCTACGAGACGCCCGATCCGATGCTTCGCCAGATTTCGACCCCGGTCGACAAGGTGGACGATGAGTTGCGCGCGCTGATCAAGGACATGTTCGAGACGATGTACGCCGCGCCCGGCATCGGCCTTGCCGCCGTTCAGGTGGGCGTGCCCAAGCGCCTGCTGGTGATGGACCTGCAGGAGCCTGAGGACCCGGAGGATCCGGAGAGCAAGCCGGTCAAGGAACCGCGGGTGTTCATCAACCCGGAGATACTGTCCCACAGCGACCATGAGGTGCCCTACACCGAGGGCTGCCTGTCGGTGCCCGATCAATATGCCGAGGTGATGCGGCCGGACCAGATCCGCGCGCGCTGGCTCGACGAGCAGGGCAAGAGCCATGAGGAAGACCTCGACGGCCTGCTCGCGGTCTGTCTCCAGCATGAAATGGACCATCTCGAAGGCATATTGTTCATCGACCACCTGTCGAAGCTGAAACGCGACATGGTGCTGAAGAAGCTGGCCAAGGCGCGCAAGGAACGGGCGCTCCGCGCGGCATGATGAGCGATGCCACCGCGCCCTACCACGCCCATATCTATTTTTCCGATTTGGACCGCGCGGCCGCCAGCGCTTTGCGAGACCAGTTCGCGGCTCGTCCGGACATCCTCTTCACCGGCCAGATGACCGATCGCGGGGTCGGCCCGCATCCCGTCCCGCAATATGAAGTGCATTTTCGCGAGAGTTCGCTCGATGGCGTGATCGCGGCGATCGTGGCGTCGGGCCTGCGCGCGCTGGTCCACCCCCTGACCGACGACGACCTCGCCGATCACACCACGCTGGGTCGCTGGATCGGCGAGCCGCTGGAGCTTGACCTGACCGTGCTCGATCCGCCCGGCATCAACCAGGGCGTCCCGCGCTTCGGCAAGTCGGATTTCTAATTCTTAGGCCAGGCTGGCCGCCGCATTGGCGCAATCCCGGGCGCATTCGCGGCAGATTTGCGCGCACAGCTTGCAATGCTCATGGTCGTGCCGTTCGCACTCCGCCGCGCACTGCTCGCACATCCGCCCGCACAGCTCGAGCAGCTCGCGCAGCATCGGCTGGTCGTCGCCGGTGCGCCTGAGCCCGAGCCGCGCAGTCGCTTCGCAAATGTCCGAGCAGTCGAGGCACAATCGGATGCACTGGGCCATGTCCATTGCCTCGGCCATGCAGGCATCGGCGCAGCTCAAACACATTTTCGAGGCGTACATCAGGTGGTGGACGGCATCGCCCAGCGCCTGGTTGACGTGATCCTTGGATGCCGGGTGAAGCGCGATCTGCTTGCGGATGGACATATGATCTCCTTGTTAGGCGGCAGCGAAGCACCCGCGCCAAGGTTCCGCAAGTCCGGCGTGAAAGGCAGAAGCCCGTGCATCCCCGGCGTCGCTGTGCTTAACGGGCCGCCGCGATGACCGACTCGTTCGAATTTGCAGGCGGCGAGGGCCGGACGCTCGCCGGCCGCCTCGAAGCGCCATCGGGACGGGTGCGGGGCTGGGCCCTGTTCGCTCACTGCTTCACCTGCGGGAAGGACAATCTCGCCGCGGTTCGCATCGCCCGGACGCTCGCCGGGCAGGGCATCGGAGTCCTGCGCTTCGATTTCGCCGGCATTGGCGAAAGCGACGGCGAGTTTCACGAAACCAGCTTCGCTTCCAATATCGAGGACATTGCAGCCGCATGCTCGGCAATGGCGGAACGAGGGCGGCCGGTAAGCCTGCTGGTCGGCCACAGCCTGGGTGGCGCAGCGGTGCTGGCGGCCGCAGGCGACTGCAAGACGGTTCGCGCCGTCGCGACGATCAATTCGCCGTTCGACGTCGCCCATGCCCTGTCCCAATTCGCGCCCGACGACCTGGCGGCGATCGAGCGCGACGGCATTGCCGACGTCCACCTCGCCCAGCGGTCGTTCCGAGTCAGCAAGGAGTTGATCGACGGCCTCCGGATGCAGGACCAGGGGCGGCGCATTGCCTCGCTCCACCGGCCGCTGCTGATCCTTCACGCTCCGACCGACAGCAGCGTGTCGATCGACCATGCGACGCAAATCTATGCCGCCGCCCGCCATCCCAAGAGCTTCTTGTCGCTGGACAAGGCCGACCATCTGCTCAGCCGCAAGGAGGACGCCGCGCGGGCCGCGACGCTGATCGCCGCATGGGCAGACGCCTATGTCGAACCGGACCCGGAGGCGGAACAGCCGAAGGATGTCGAGGCGATCGAGACCGGCCGCGGCAAGTTCCAGCTCCTGATCCGGACCGGCAAGCACCAGCTGTTCGCCGACGAGCCGGCCGATTTCGGCGGCTTCGACAGCGGCCCGTCGCCGTTCCAGCTGCTCGGCAGCGCGCTCGCCGCCTGCATGACCATGACCGTCCGCCTTTATGCGGACGGCAAGGAATGGCCGCTCAAACGCATCCGCACCAAGGTCGGCCACAGCAGGGAACTCGACCAGACCCCCCGCGACCGGTTCGACGCTCGGCTGTCGTTCGAAGGAGATCTCGACGGGGAACAGCGGGCGCGGATGATCGAGATCGCCGGCAAATGCCCGGTCCACAAGGCGCTGACCGAGGGAGCGCGCTTCACCATCATGGAGAGCCCCGAAGCGGCGCCGGCCGAGCCGCCCGAAGCCCATGCCGAGGCGATGGAGCGCGTGAAGGAGCGCAACCCCTAGGCTTTCTGAGAGTTGTCTTCCGTTCGACCTGATTGAAATATCAGGCAATTTCCCGATTACTAAGGGTCGCAGCCAGGTCGAGACTCAAGCCAGCCGCTCAGAAAGTCTCGTTGATCATGAACTTTGGTTTCAGTTCGCCGGATGTCGCCATTGATCTCGGGACGGCCAACACGCTCGTCTTTGTGCCCGGCCAGGGCATCGTCATCGACGAGCCATCGGTGGTTGCGGTCGAAGTTGCCAATGGCACCCGGCGTATCTGCGCGGTTGGGGCCGAGGCCAAGATCCTGATCGGCAAGACGCCGGGCAATATCGTCACCTACCGGCCGCTGACGGACGGCGTCATCGGCGACCTCGACGTCGCCGAGGAGATGATCAAACATTTCATCCACAAGGCAATCGGCAGCCCGTCCATCTTCTCGCGCGGGCCCGAAATCGTGGTCTGCGTGCCGTCGAGCGCCACGCCGGTCGAGCGCCGGGCGATCCGGGCGGCGGCGTTCAACGCCGGCGGGCGGGAGGTTTGGCTGGTCGAGGAGCCGATGGCCGCCGCAATCGGCGCCGGCCTCCCGGTCGACAAGCCGATCGGCTCGATGGTGGTCGATATCGGCGGCGGCACGACCGAGGTCGGCATCGTCTCGTTGAAGGGGCTGACGTTCAGCACCTCGATCCGGGTTGGCGGCGACAAGATGGACGAGGCGATCGCCGCCTATGTGCGCCGCAAATATAATCTGCAGATCGGCGATGCGGCGGCGGAAACCGTCAAGAAGGAAATTGGCTCGGCCCTCGTGACGCATGAAAGCCACCTGGTCGTCGGCCACGTCCGCGGTCAGGATGTCGCGCGTGGAGTTCCCTGCGAAATCACTCTTTCCCAGGCGGAAATCGCCGAAGCGCTGCAGGAGCCGATGTCTCAAATCGCCAAGGTCGTCTCGACCGCGCTGGAGCAGACCAAGCCGGAAATCGCCGCCGATATCATCGACCGCGGCATCACCATGACCGGGGGCGGGTCGCTCTTGCGCAACATCGATCTCCTGCTCGCCGACGAGACCGGCCTGCCTGTCCGGGTGGCCGAGACCCCGCTGATTTGCGTGGCGCTGGGCGCGGGGCGCACCCTCGAAGACCCTGAATTTCGCGGGACGCTTTGCCCGGCCTAGCGCTTGCGGCTAAAGCTTGCGGATCGTGCCTTCTGACCGCCCGACGATCATCCCATATTTGCGAATGCTGAGCTTGCTTTGCGCCATGGTCCCGCCGGGCATCGGGATCAGCCATTGCTCGATCGACAGATTGCCCTTCATCTTGAAGCGGAACCGGTAGCGCTCGCCGACCTGCTCGACCAGGATCGGTCCGGTCGCCTCGCTCATGCTTCCGGAAAAGCGGCCGGGCGCGACCTGCCGGATCTTCCACAACCGCTGATAAGGCGCCTTGCCGTCCTCCTGCACGCGCTGCACCAGCTTCAGGACGCCGCTGTCGATCTCCCCGGTGCCAATGGTCCGGGAGCGATAGGGCTTGCGCATGATCAGCTTGATCGTGCTCAGGCTCTCCGTCTTGCCGTCGAAAAAGCGCATGGGATCGGATGCCGGGTCGGGGCTGCTCGTCACGGCCGACGCCGACGCGCCGACCAACGCAATGGGCAGCGCCGCAAGCAACAGGCAATTGGGGAATTTCATTCGATAATGTCCTGGCATCCCGACATAAACGCAGTTGGGCTTGATGGTTTCCAGTCGGGATTCCGGAATGTCCTGTTCCGGACCGTCCTCATGGCTGCAGTTTGAGGCAGGCGGCAAAGCCGTTCGCCGGGTCGAACAGGACACTAGTGTGACGGTCATCGCAAGCCCGGTGGCCGCACGCAATGAGAAAGCCCTCGGTGCGGGGAATAGGCACCGAGGGCTCAACTCAACCACGCACCAAGACTGCGCGGTTCCCAATATGCCCGGTTTCTACTGGCCGATGCGATGGCCTCGAACGAGCCTGTGCCAGCCTGGCACATCGCCAGGGACGGCATTGCATTGGCCGTTTTCCACCCATTGCGGTGATTAGAGCAGGGCAGGCCACTTCGCTATTCTGCGAGACCGGCGCCACAGCTCAATTGGGGCATTGCCGCGCAGCCGATCCGCTTCAATCGTTGCCGCGCTGTCATTTTCGGCTTCAAACTCGTGTTGGTTTTGGACGTCACCGGTGAACAGGTCGACGAAATGAAGCCGGTAGTTTCGCATTTCATGCCTCTCCGGAAAATTCGATGGAGAATGGCAGAAATACTAATCCATGTTAGTCGGTTTAAACCCGTAGCTCCACAATTGGGACGGTCCGCGCCGATCAAAACCGTACGGAAAGGCAGGCTGCTCGTTTTCCGCTCGCTGCGGACCGACGATCCTGCGAACGCCTTCCACATGGAATCCATGGAGGCAGCCCGAGCCAAGGCCATCCAGGGACTTAAGCTGGTTCAGGACGACCGCAGCCGGCTCCCAAATACGGTAAAATCCGACACTTGAGACTGCCCCCAAAGGCGGATATGTTCATATTTCGTTCCGCGTTTTGGAGAGGCCGATGGATGCCATCCTGATCATCGTTGCGATCGTCGCGCTTGGGTTTGGCGCGCTAGTCGGCTGGCTGCTCGGTTCGCGCGGCGGGGAGCAGGGCAGGGCAACCGCCGAATCGCTTCGCATGCAGCTCGACGAGGTGGTCAAGGAACGCGATTCCAACCGGGCGGCCGCGCAGGAGCTGGCTGCATTCCGCGCCGCTCAGGCCGAGCGCGAAAAGGCATTCGAGGACAAGGTCACCGAGCTAACCAAAGCACGTGAGGAGCTTTCGGCTCAATTCGCCGAAGTAGGGGGCAAGTTGCTCGAAAGCGCGCAGAAGCAGTTCCTGGAACGGGCCGACCAGCGTTTCCGCCAATCGGAAGAGACGGCCGGGACCAGCCTCAAGGCGTTGCTCCAACCGGTCCATGAAAGGCTTCAGCGTTACGAGGAAGCGGTCACCAAGGTGGAGGAGGAGCGGCGCAAGGATTTCGGCCTCCTCTCCGGCCATATCGAGGCGATGAAGAGCGGAACCGAGCGGGTTTCGGCAGAGGCCGCCAAGCTGGTCAATGCGCTCCGCAATGCTCCCAAGGCCCGCGGACGCTGGGGCGAGCAGCAATTGCGCAACGTCCTCGAAAGCTGCGGCCTCAGCGAGCATTGCGATTTCGAGACGGAGGTCAGCCGGTCCGACGACGAGGGCGGCCGGCTTCGTCCCGACGTCATCGTCCGAGTTCCCGGCGGGCAAAGCCTGGTGATCGACGCCAAGGTCAGCCTGAATAGCTACCAGGACGCCTTCGGAGCGGTCGACGAGGCAGAGCGCGCCCTGCATCTCGATGCGCATGCCGCAGCCATCAAGAACCACGTGAACACGCTCGGCAACAAGGCCTACTGGGCGCAGTTTGACGATGCACCAGACTATGTCGTGATGTTCATTCCCGGGGAGCATTTTCTGTCCGCGGCGCTCGAGCAGGACGGTAAGCTGTGGGACTATGCATTCGATCGGCGCGTGCTGCTGGCGACGCCGACCAACCTGATTGCCATTGCCCGGACGGTTGCTGCGGTTTGGCGGCAGGAGAAGCTGGCGAAGGAAGCGCGGCAGATCGGCGAGCTTGGCAAGGAGCTATATGACCGTCTTGCCAAAGCGGCTTCTGACTTGCGCAAGGTTGGTGGCGGACTGACCACTGCGGTCAATAACTACAACAGCTTCGTTTCCAGCTTCGAGAGCCGCTCTCTGGTCACCGCGCGCAAGTTTCGTGACCTCAACATCGAACCAAGCGCGCGAGAGATTGAAGTAGTGTCCCCGGTAGAAGCGCTGCCGCGCTACGGCGACGACAAGGTATTGCCGCCGCCATCCGCCAACGAGGACGACGCCGCGGCCTGATCATTTTCGCTTCCAATGTAGGAATTCAATTGCCAGCGAATCCGGCGGCTCATTGAACTCGTAGGATTCGCGATTTGACGGCGCTTACGCGTGCGCACGCACGCACGCGTCCGTAGGGTTGCGACTTTTTGTGACTTTTGGATCATTCGGCGCGAGTGCCGTTAGGGCCGCAAGCCACTGGCGACCATGAACATTGTGAACATTCGCGCGCAGCTCGTCCGGGGGACAAGCGAGCACGAATGTCGGCATTGGCGCGGCCGCCTAATGCGCCCGCACCAGGTCGATCGTGCCGTTGCCGTTGGTCAGCGTCAGGTGATTGCCGAAGCCTGACACGGTGATTTCCTTGCCCAGCACCCGGGCCCCCTGGCTTTCGAAATTCATGTCCGGGCAGGCCATCCGGGTCATCATCGCCGGGCCGGTGGTCAGCGTTGCGCCCTGCTGGCTGTAGCTCGCGCTGATCGAGTTGCAGCCGAACTTCGCGCCGATCCGATTATCCGGCATGAAGTTCATGTAGAAATTCTGCGGTGGGACGGGCCGGCCATTGATCGCCGCGACGCGCCAGTTGGTGCCGGCCAGCATCATTGCGCCAGGACTGCCCGGAGCAGGATAGTTGCCCGCGCCAGAATAGCCCGGCTGGCCAGGATAATTGCCTTGGGGCGGATAATTCCCCTGAGGCGGATAATTACCCTGCGGCGGATAGTTACCCTGCGACGGATAGTTGCCCTGCGGCGGGTAATTGGATTGGGGCGGGTAACCCTGCTGTGCCGAGTGATTGGGCTGCCCGGTTTCGCTGGTCTCGTTGAAATAAGCGATCGGCGCGCCGCAGCCGCGATAGCGTTGCCGCCCGTCGACCCGGACATCGACCGTATCGGGATAGCTGCGGTCGCTCATCCCGTCGTTGCACTGCCGATGGACGATGTTCACCTCCAGGCGCTGCGTGCGGTAGGTTTCACCCGCGACGCCATTGATTGCGGTGGGGGTCGGCTCGTTGACGCTGACGCTGTTACCGCGGTCGGTGAAGATCAGCTCGCGCCCGATCTCAAGGTCCCAGAAGGGCTCGGTGCCGACCGCGCGATAGGTCGTCTCGCCGCTCGGATAGCCCGGCGCCGGGACCGGCTGTCCCTCGCCCGGATATACTGGTCCGCCCGGCGGCATCGGCGGCCCACCCTGCGGATAGCCCGGCTGCGGATAGCCGGTCGGCGGATAGGGCTGCGGATATCCCGGGTTGGGATAGCCCGGCTGCGGGTATCCGGGCTCCGGATAGCCCTGCGGTCCCTGCGGCGGAGGATAGCCAGGTTGCTGGCCATAACCGTAGGGCTCACAGCCAGTCAGGGCGAGCAGGAAAAGCGGTACAGTGGCGATCGTTTTCATGGCGGAACAAACCTCCCAGGCTTGTTATGAGTTCCGCCAGCTTGCTCTAAGCTGAAAGGCCATCACCGCTGCCGCCACCGCTGCATTGAGGCTGTCGGCCCGCCCCAGCATCGGCATTTTGACCAGCATGTCGCATTCTGCCTCGTACGACGGTGGCAGGCCTTGGCTTTCATTGCCGATCAGCAGGAAGCAGGGCTGCTCATATTTGGCGTCGAGATAGTCGTTGCTTGTGTTCAAACTGGTGCCGACCAGCTGGCCTGGTCCGGATCTCAGCCAGGGCAGGAATTCGTCCCAGCGGGCGGTTGCGACCGCTTGCGTGAAAATGGCCCCCATCGACGCCCGCACCGCCTCGACCGAATAGGGATCGGCGCTGTCGTCGATCAGGATCAGTCCACCGGCCGCGGTTGCGTCGCCGGTCCTGAGGATGGTGCCGATATTGCCGGGATCACGCAGCGCCTGGGCGACGATCCAGAGTGGCGAGGCGTCGCGGTCGATTGCCGACAGGGACGTGTCGGGTTGGCGGTAGGCGCCGAGGATCGCCTGCGGATTATCCTTCCCGCTCATCTTGGAAAGAATGTCGGGCGTCGTTTCGATCACGTCTGCACCCTGTGCCTCGGCAGCGGCGATGATCTCGGATGCCAGCGGGTGCACTCCCCCGGCCGGGGAGTAGGCGATAATCTCCGGCAGCCGGCCGCTGTCCCGGGCCTCGGTGAGTATCCGAAGTCCCTCGGCAAGGAACAATCCTTCCGACTTGCGCGCCTTCTTGTCGCGCAGCGCCCTCAGGCGTTTCACCGTCTCGTTCGAAAAGGAGGTTATCTGGCGAGGCATTATTCCTCGCCAAAGCGCCCTTCGACCAATTCCGCAAGCTCGGCCATTGCCGCTTCGCAGCCTTCGCCTTCGCAATGGATGGTGATCGAATCGCCCATCGCCGCTCCCAGCATCATCAATCCCATGATCGAGGTTCCGACGACGCGGTTGCCGTCCTTTTCCACCTCGACCTTGGCGGTGAGCCCGGCGGCGACATTGACGAACTTGGCGCTGGCCCGGGCATGGAGCCCGCGCTTGTTGGTGATCTCGATGGTCTTCGAGATGCAACTCAAGCGGCGGCCTCGCCGAGGATCTCGGAGGCGACCGAGATATATTTGCGGCCTGCTTCCCTGGCTGCAGCGACGGCGGCCCGCACGCTCATTGCCTTGCGAGCACCTTCGAGGCGGATCAGCATCGGCAGGTTTACGCCGGCGATCACCTCGATGTTTTCGCTCTTCATCAGGCTGATGGCCAGGTTGGAAGGCGTCCCGCCGAACAGGTCGGTCAGGATGATCACTCCCTCGCCCTGGTCGCAACGCTGGATTGCGTCGGAAATTTCCTTCCGCCGCATTTCCATGTCGTCTTCGGCGTCAATGCAGATGCCCTCGACCGCCTGCTGGGGGCCGACCACATGTTCCATGGCTGTGATGAACTCGGCCGCCAGTCGGCCGTGAGTCACCAGCACTAATCCGATCATTCACTCACCCGCTTCGTCACTCGCCCGCGCCCCTGGATCCGCGGGTGAACCTTCAATCGTATCGCTCGGCGGCGACAGGAGGTCACGGTGGCGGACATTCGGGGAAAAACCCGCGCCGCGCAACCGTTCCGCCATTTCGACTGCCGCAGCCACCGACCGGTGCCGCCCTCCAGTGCAGCCGAACGCCACCGTCAGATAGCTTTTGCCGGCGGCCCAATAGCGGGGAATTAAATCGATTAATAGCGTCTCGATCCGGCCGATCGTTTCGGACCAGGCCGAATCCTCGGCGACATAGTCGCGAACCGCCTGGTCCTCGCCGGTAAGCGGCCGGAGCTCATCGACCCAATGCGGGTTGGCGACGAACCGCATGTCGAATACCAGGTCGGCGGACCGCGAGATGCCCCGGGCAAAGCCGAATGAGGCAATCGTCAGCACTGGTTGGTCGATGCCGCCGCCATATCGCCGCAGCAACTCCTCGCGCAGCCCGGCCGGGGTGAGATCGGTTGTATCGATCACGACATCGGCGATTCGGCGAAGCGGGCCGGTGAGGTCGCGCTCGCGGGCAATGCCGTCCTCGGCCGGCCGGTCGGGGGCCAGCGGATGGCGCCGGCGGGTCTCGTCATAGCGGCGGACGAGCTCTGCGCCGGAGCAATCGAGGTAGAGGATTTCGGGCGTCACGCCCTTGATCGAGCGGATCAGGCCGGGGAGGTCCCACGGGTCGAAGCCCCGGCTGCGGACGTCCATGCCAACGGCGACCGGCACCGTCTGCCGGGCTTCGCGCTCGCCGTGGACGAAGTGCTCGAGCAAGGCGGTGGGAAGGTTGTCGACGCAATCCCAGCCCATGTCCTCCAGCGCGTCGAGCACGGTCGACTTGCCGGCACCGGACATGCCTGTGACGAGCAGCAGTCTGGGCAAGGCTGGCTGGCGGTCAGGCACCGGTCAGAAGCTAAGGCCGAGCCGCTCGAGCGCCAACGCCACTTTCGATGGCGCGGATGCCGTCATGGCGTCGACGTTGATCAGGGGAATGCCGGTGCCGAGGATCAGCCGTTCCCGGCTATCGTCGGGCATTCGTTGGATGTCGGAGGTCAGCTCAACCACCAGCGCCACTGGCACATTTGTCACCGACTCCACTTCGACAATGCCGACGCCGCGAACTTCTAGCTTGCCCTTGATCGTATCGGGAGCCGAGGCAATCACCTTGCCGCCCTGCTTGCAAAGGATGGTCCGGTCATCGCTGACCAGGGTGAAGCCGCGATCGAGCAAGCGAAGGGCGAGGTCGGACTTGCCCGACCCGGAGGGACCGGAGATCAAAACCGCACGGCCGTCCAGCGCAACGGTGGACGAGTGGAGATTCTCCGAACTGATGCGCGGCGCGTTCATGCGCGGTCCGCCGCCTTCAGGATGATGGTGAAACGGGCGCCGGAAGGTGCGTCGTCACGGTGAGCCACGTCGATCTCCCCATCATGCCCCTCGACGATGGCGCGAGCGATCGCCAGGCCGAGTCCGGAATGGCGGCCAAAGCTTTCGGCCTCCGGCCTAACTGAATGGAAGCGGTTAAAAATCGCCTCACGCAGCTCCTCGGGGACGCCCGGTCCTTCGTCGTCGATTCGGATTCGGATTTCCTCCCCGACATGGGTTGCGGCAATTTCGACCAGTCCCCCCGGCGGAGAAAAGCTGATCGCATTGTCGATGATGTTGTCGATGGCGCGAGCAAGCCGCCCAGGCTCGCCCATAACGATTGCGCTGGCGCGGCGCGGGCGGGCGAATGCCAAGCGGACATTGCCGGTTTCGCGCCTCGTTTCCCAGGCCGCGACCAACTGCTCGATGAGCTGGCCCAGATCGACCGGTTCGAACCGGGCCCGCGCCAGCTCCGCATCGGTTCGTGCGGCCTCGCCAACGTCGCTGATCAGCCGGTCGAGCCTGACCACGTCCTGGCGGATGACGTCGATCAGCTGTTTGCGTAACGCCTGGTCCTCAATCCTTTCCAGGCCGTCCACCGCCGAACGAAGGGAGGCGAGCGGGTTCTTGAGCTCATGGGTAACGTCGGCGGCGAACGCCTCGATATTGTCGATCCGGTGCCGCAGCGACTGGCTCATGTCGCTGATCGAGCGGGCCAGCAGCCCAATTTCGTCAGTGCGTGAAGGCAGTCGCGGCACTTTCACCTCGCGTGCCCTGCCGAGACGCACCCGGTGGGCGGCCATGGCAATCCGGCGGAGCGGACGGACGATTGTCCGCGCCAGGAACAGCGAAAGCAGGATCGACAGCCCCGCCACGCAACCGAGCGCGATGAGCAGCGACCCGCGCTGCTTGCGGACCCGGTGGGTGAAATCGCGATCATTGTCCGTGACCAGCAGGGTTGATCCGCCAGCTACCGGCGTCGCCGCCGAAAAAACCGGGGTCAGTTCGGGAGCCAGGCGGACTTCGGTTTCTTCACGTCCAGACCGGCGCGAATCCATGACCTCGCGCCATGCTTCGGCATGGTCGACGGCGGGCTCGATGAAATCGTCGGGATTTTCTTCGCCAACCAGCGCGTTAAAGCCCCGGTCGAGCGCTCGCGCCACGTCCTTGGTCCACTTCTGGGTGGTCGGGTCACGCAGGCGATAGGTTGGGCCGGTAGTGCGCCAGCTGTCCAGCATCAACTCGCCGTCGGGGCCGTACAGGCGGATGCGTGTACCATTCTGTCGTGAGAAATTGGCAAGCAGGGTCTGCCTGCCGCTGTCGGGTACCGATCGAAGCGCGGTGGCGGCCATTGCCGCCTCGGCTTCAACCTTATGGACTCGCTCCTTTTCCAGCCGGTTGCGGTAGCTGTCGAGATAGACAATCGCGAGGACCACCAGCAGCAACGTCAGCACATTCACCGCCAGGATGCGGTGAGCGAGGGTCCATCGTCCCGACCATGTCAGGACGAGGTCGCCCTCTTCATTCTTCTCCGAAGCGATATCCGACGCCATATAGTGTCTCGATAGCATCGAATTCGGGATCGACACCGCGGAACTTGCGGCGGATCCTCTTAATGTGGCTGTCGATCGTCCGGTCATCGACGTAGACGTCGTCCTGATAGGCGATATCGAGCAGCTGGTTCCGTGATTTGACCACCCCGGGCCGCTGTGCAAGCGCTTCCAGGATCATGAACTCGGTAACTGTAAGGGTTACGTCCTTGCCGTCCCAACGAACCTTATGACGAGCTGAATCCATAACCAGGCGGCCGCGCTCGATCAGGGGCGGCTCTTCTTCCCCGGGTTCGGCCGCACTAGTCGTTCCGCGGGCAAGGTCCTGGCGGCGGAGTAGCGCGCGAATGCGGGCAATCAGCAAACGCTGCGAAAATGGCTTTGAGATGTAATCGTCGGCGCCCATCGCGAGGCCTAGAGCCTCGTCCAGCTCGTCATCCTTGGAAGTAAGGAAGATGACGGGCATGCCGCCTGTCTCGCCGCCCATCTCACGCACTCGGCGGAGCAGTTCCATCCCGTCCATCTGCGGCATTTTGATATCGAACACCCCGAGATCGGGAGGGTTGTCGGCAAATGCCCTGAGCGCTGCCTGCCCGTCGGTATAGACGCGAGTCATGAAGCCCTCGGCCTGAAGCGCGATCGACACCGATGTCAGGATGTTGCGATCGTCGTCGACGAGCGCGATCACAGGGCTCATTCCCGCTCCTTAGGCTTCGGCGCTGAGCGATAGCCATCGCTTGCAGGCGAGACAAGCGGCTCGGGGTCCCTTCGGTCGCTTTGACCGGGACCACTGTGATATGTATAGGCCCGTCGCATCGCGAGGCGGCGGCGTCCCGGCCAGGGCGTCGCCCTTGATATTTAAGGGAGAATCGGAGTGAGCGAGCGCACCCCCGCGCACCGGCTGGAAGCCCAGGGCATCGAGACCTCGGCAACCATCCACTGGAACCTGACGACCGCGCCTTTGGTCGAACAGGCCGTGTCGCGCGGCGAAGGCAAGCTCGCCAAGGACGGACCGATCGTCGTCAAGACCGGCAAGCACACTGGCCGCTCCGCCCAGGACAAGTTCACCGTCCGCGATGCCGAGACCGAAAATACCGTCTGGTGGGGCAAATCCAACAAGCCGATGAGCCCGGAGGCATTCGCGGCGCTGAAGGCCGATTTCCTGGCTCATCTGAAATCGCGCGAAACGCTGTTCGTCGCTGACCTGTTCGGCGGCTCGCAGCCCGAGCATCGCGTCAACGTCCGCGTCATCAACGAATATGCCTGGCACAACCTCTTCATCCGCACGATGCTGGTGCGGCCGGAGACGGCGGAGCTGTCGAGCTTCGTACCGGAATTCACCATCATCGACCTGCCGAGTTTCCGCGCCGATCCGGCCAAGCATGGATGCCGCAGCGAGACGGTGATCGCGGTCAATTTGAGCGAGAAGCTGATCCTGATCGGCGGCACCGAATATGGCGGCGAAATGAAGAAGTCGGTGTTCGGGCTCTTGAACTATCTGCTGCCAGTTGAAGGCACGATGCCGATGCATTGCTCGGCCAATATCGGCAAGGGCGGCGATACGGCGATTTTCTTCGGCCTGTCAGGCACCGGCAAGACCACATTGTCTGCGGATCCCAAACGCACTTTGATCGGCGACGACGAGCATGGCTGGTCGGACACGGCCGTGTTCAATTTTGAGGGGGGTTGCTACGCCAAGATGATCCGCCTCTCGGCCGAAAGCGAACCGGAGATCTACGCCACGACCAAGCGTTTCGGCACGGTGCTCGAGAACGTCGTCATGGACGAGGTTACGCGTGTGCTCGACCTCGACGACGCGACGCTCGCCGAAAACAGCCGCGGCGCCTATCCGATCGAGTTCATTCCCAATTCTTCCGAGAAGAATATGGGTCCGGTGCCGAAGAACATTGTCATGCTCACCGCCGACGCGTTCGGCGTTCTTCCGCCGATTACCAAACTGACTCCCGATCAGGCGATGTACCACTTTCTCAGCGGCTACACTGCTAAGGTCGCCGGCACTGAAATCGGCGTGACCGAGCCGGAAGCGACTTTCTCGACTTGTTTCGGTGCGCCGTTTATGCCCCGCCATCCGTCGGTCTATGGCAATCTGCTCAAGGAGCGGATCGCAAAGGGCGGCGTCGATTGCTGGCTGGTCAACACTGGCTGGACCGGCGGCAAGTACGGCACCGGCAAGCGCATGCCGATCAAGGAGACTCGAGCGCTCCTGAACGCGGCGCTCGATGGCAGCCTGAAAAATGTCGAGTTCCGCAAGGACCCGAATTTCGGCTTCGACGTGCCGATCGCTGTTCCGGGGGTCGATACGTCGATCCTCGACCCGCGTTCGACCTGGGCCGACAAGGCCGAATATGACCGCACCGCGGCCAAGCTCGTCGACCTGTTCGTCGAGAACTTCGCCGAGTTCGCGGAGCATGTGGATGAGGGCGTGCGACAATCGGGACCGCAAGTGACGGCTGCCGCCTGATTGCCCGGTCATCTGATCGGGCTCCCTCTTCCAAGAAAGTCCGATCGATGACCGAATTTCCCGTACGCCATTTCCTGTCTGATGAGGCCGTCCGCCATGTCGGCGAAGGCCTGCTCGCGCGCACTCTGCCGCGTGAAAAGTGGACCCATGAGGCCCATCTCGCCGCGACCACCTATCTCGTCTTGAAGCACCCCGAGATCGACCTCGATATCGAGCTCAGGGGGATCATCTCGCGCTACAATGAAAGCGTTGGGACGCCGAACAGCGACAGCGAGGGCTACCACGACACCATCACCCGCGCTTACCTGCGCGGCATCCGCCTGTTCCTCGAAGAGGCCGACGTGACGCGGTCAATCCACGACCTCGTCAACGAACTGTTGATGACGCCAATGGGCCGCCGCGACTGGCCGCTGCGCTTCTGGTCGAAGGACCGGCTGTTGAGCGTGGAGGCCCGTCGCGGCTGGATCGAGCCAGACCTGGCGGCGATGCCTTAGGCCTTCGCCGTGGCGATATATTCGTCGATGTTCTTGGCCAACACGTCCATCGGCACATTGCCGCCCTTGACCACTGCGTCGTCGAAATCGCGCAGGTCATAGCGCGATCCCAATGCCTTCTTGGCACGGCCACGCTGGCGGACGATCTCGGTATGGCCGATCTTGTAGCCGCAGGCTTGGCCGACCCAGCTGCAATAACGGTCGACCTCGCTCGCCACTTCCTCGGGCTTCGAGCCGTTGGTTTCGACGAAATATCGGACCGCCTGCTCGCGTGTCCATCGCTTGTGGTGAAGGCCAGTATCGACCACCAGCCGTATCGCGCGGAAGGCGAGGCTCTGGAGGTAGCCGAGGCGGCCGACGATGAAATCATCATAAACGCCCAGTTCGTCGGCCAGCTGCTCGGCATAAAGCGCCCAGCCTTCCGAGTAAGCATTGAACGCCAGCTGGGTGCGGATCAGCGGCAGTTGGTTCGAATATTCGCCCTGCCAGACATGGCCCGGAATCGCCTCATGGTGGGCCAGGTCCGGCAAATCGTACTTGCGGTGCAGGTCGGTCGTGCGGAGGTTGATCCAGAACTTGCCGGGGATGGACCCGTCGATCGAGCCGGCGCCGCCATAGGCGCCAGGCGCGCCGGGTTCTTCCTCGGGCGGAAGCCGCTTCACCTCTAAATTGCCCCGGACCAGGGTGCGGAACGCACGCGGAAGCTGGGCGCGAATGATCCTCAGCCGCTCCTGGATGAAAGACATTATCTCGGCGCGGCCCGGATCCCCTTCTGCAAACTTGTAGCGCGGGTCGTTGGACAGGGCGGTCATACGTGCGCCGACCGTGCCTTGGGTATAGCCGAGGCTCTTCAGGATCACGTCCATTCGACCGTGCAGCTCGGCGACCTGGTCGAGCCCCATTTGGTGTATCTCATCCGGCGTCATCGTTGTCGTGGTCGAGGCGCGCAGCGCCCAGCGGTAGAATTCCGTTCCATGCGGCCGCGCCCACATGCCGGCGTCCATTGTCGCCTTGGCGCGCTGGGCGGTCAGTTCTGCCAACTGCCGCTCGAGCGCCGGAGCAACTTTCTGCTGCGCGATAGCCCGAGCGCGGGCAGCCCAGTTGCCGGGGATATTCTTGGTCCGACGCTCGAGGCTTTCGACCAACCCGCCTCCCTCGCGGGCGCCCTGGACGCTCAGCGTCATTTGCTTCGTCGCCTTGTCAATCAGGAAGGCCGGGGCAACCAGGCCCATTCCACCTGCCGCCTTTAGCCTTCCCAGCTCACCATCGAGCTGGACCGCATAGCTTTCGAGGCGGGAAAGATAGGCCTCGGCGTCCGCCGCATCCCTGACCGGATGGTCGGCATCAAGGAACCGCGGCACGTCGAGATAGGCGCCGACGTTCTGGATCACGACATAAGGCGTGTTGCGCCAGCTGCCGACGGCGACATCGCCATAAGGTTGGGCGAATCCATCCAACGAGACGCGATAGGCCGACTTTACGACCTCGACGCTGGTGCGAGTGGAGTGGGAAAGAGCGCTAACGTCGACGGCCTCGGCGCGCGCAAGGTCCGCGCGCAGAGTCGCGGCGACTTTGTCCCGGCCTGACCTGCTTCGATCCGGAAGCTGGGAGCGGAGCGCAGCCCGGACGCCCGTGTCGAGGCCAAGGCTGGTCGCGCTGTCGGGGGACAGGGCAAGCAAATTCTCCCCGATCGAACTCAGTACTGCTGTAACCTGGGCTTCACCGCTCGGCGCCTGCGCAAACGCGCGTGTGGGCGCTAGTGCGATCGTCGCGACGCCAGCAGAAAGGGCGCCTAGCGCTTCGCGGCGCGAGAAGCTGAGTTTATTCACCAATCACTCTCCAAAATTAGGCAGGCGGCAGCGTCCGAAGCAGCTCGACGATCAGGCAATTGCCTTCAACGCCGGTCACCGTCAGCCGATCGCCCACCGCCGCCGGTCCGCCACGGGCGTTCCATTCCCCGTCGCCGACCCTGACACGGCCGCCGTGGTCGTCGACTTCCGTCACCGCCGTCACCGTCTTTCCGACCAACCGCTTGGCGGGTTCGTTGATCGGATGGCGCTGATCGCCATCGTGCGGCTCGGCATACCAGCGCTTGCCAATCATCACCGCTAGCGCCGCATAGATGGCAAACAGCGCCAACTGCGGCGCTGTGCCGAGGTCGAACAGCAAGGTAAACACGCCGGTGGCGATCGCCGCCGCGCCGACGAACACCAGGAAGAAGCCGGGGGCGATGATTTCGGCGATGAGCAGCAGCACGCCGCCAATCGCCCACACCCATCCCGGTTCGAGTCCTCCGATCATTCGCCGGCCTTGGGCACGCTGGCTTTGATAGCAGGAGTCTTCAGCGCCTCCTTGCCCAGCACTTCCTTGGCCAATTCGCCGATCCCGCCGAGCGTACCGATTAACTGTGTCGCCTCGATCGGGAACAGGATTGTCTTGGCATTGGGGGATGTCGCGAACAGGCTGATTGCTTCGACATATTTTTGGGCAATGAAGTAATTGATCGCCTGCGCGCTGCCGCCCTCGATCGCATCGCTGACCGCCTTGGTCGCGGCCGCCTCGGCCTGGGCGGAGCGCTCGCGCGCCTCCGCCTCGCGGAATGCGGCTTCGCGAGCGCCTTCTGCCGACAGGATCGCGCCCTGCTTCTCACCTTCGGCGCGAAGGATGGCGGACTGGCGCGAGCCCTCCGCCTCCAGGATCACGGCGCGCTTCTCTCGCTCAGCCTTCATCTGGCGCGTCATTGCATTGACGATATCCGATGGGGGACGGATGTCCTTGAGTTCGACGCGAGTGATTTTGACGCCCCATGCTTCGGTTGCCTGGTCGACGACCACCAACAAGCGAGCATTGATCTCGTCCCGCTTCGACAAGGTTTCGTCTAGGTCCATCGATCCCATCACCGTGCGCAAATTGGTGATCGATAGCGCCATGAGCGCGGTATAGAGGTCGCTGACCTCATAGGCTGCCTTCGCTGCATCCAGGACCTGGAAAAAGACCACACCGTCGACCGCCACCATGGCATTGTCTTTGGTGATGATCTCCTGTCCAGGAATGTCGACAACCTGCTCCATCATGTTGATCTTGTGGCCGACCCGATAGACGAACGGCGTCACCAGGTTGAGGCCCGGCTCCGCGACCCGCACGAACCGGCCGAAACGCTCAATCGTGTAACGGTAACCCTGGCTGACAATCTTGACGCTCATCATGATGACGAGCACCACTAGAACCACTGCAGCTACTAGGAAATATTCCAGCATATCCGACCCCTTTTGATCATGCTCATGATGGAACGGCTTTGGGGGTTCGTGAAGGAAAATTCGGCCAATGAACCAAAAAGTGCCGCTGGACCTGTTCGAAATAAGGGCCCTGCTGTTCCTGCCGGCGAGTAACCCGCGTGCCATCGTCCACGCGCGTGAAAGCGATGCAGACCTGGTAATCCTCGACCTCGAGGACGCGGTTAAGCCCGAAAACAAGAAATCGGCGCGTGAAGCGGCCATCGCAGCTCTCAAGGAAGAGTGGCCGATGCCGGTGGCGATCCGCGTCAACGGAGCCCATACCGAGTGGCACGGGCCGGACGTTGTGGCCATCATGCATGACAAGCCCGATGCGGTAGTGGTGCCCCGCGTCGAGACCAAGGACGAGCTGGGTTTCGTCCGTAACCAGACCGGCCTTCCCGTGCTGGCCATGATCGAAACCGCCAGGGGGGTGTTCGCCGCCCAAACCATCGCGCATGAGGCCGCGGGACTGATTGCCGGAACCAATGATCTTGCCGCCGACCTGCGGCTGCCGCGTGGCGCGGGACGGCGGTCACTGCAGATGTCGCTTCAGCAAATCGTGCTGGCCGCGAGGGCTGAGCAGATCGCCGTGTTCGACGGCGTCTACAACCAGCTCGATGATCTCGAAGGGTTTGCAGCGGAAGCCGCGGAGGGGAGGTCCCTGGGCTTCGACGGCAAGTCGCTGATTCACCCAAGCCAGATTGGGCCCTGCCATGCAGCCTTTGCACCGGGCCAGGAGGAAGTTTCCCGCGCCGAGCGGCTGGTTGCCGCTGCGACCGGGGGCGCGGAGCGGTTCGAAGGCGAGATGATCGAGCAAATGCATGTCGCCGCAGCCGAGCGGCTGCTCAGGAGGGCCGGACGCCGCTGACACTTGGCGAATCGCCGAGATGCTGGCATGGGCCGATATGGCCGACCTTCTCCACGACGAAATCCCGCTTGGACTGACGTTTGACGACGTGCTGCTGCAGCCGCTTGAATCCGGCGTGCTGCCCAGCGGGGCCGACACGCGCAGCTACCTCACCCGCGAAATCCCGCTCAACATTCCGATCCTGTCATCGGCAATGGACACGGTGACCGAAGCCGACATGGCGATCGCCATGGCGCATCTCGGGGGCATTGGCGTGCTCCATCGCAACATGGATATTGACGATCAGGTTGGCGCGGTCCGAGCGGTGAAAAGGTTTGAAAGCGGCATGGTGGTCAATCCGATCACAATGACCCCTGACCAGACATTGGCCGAGGCATTTGAGCTGATGAAGGCAAACCGGATCAGCGGAATCCCGATTGTCGAGAAGTCGGGCAAGCTGGCGGGCATCCTGACCAACCGCGACGTCCGTTTTGCCGAAAACGCCAACCAGCCGGTCAGCGAGCTGATGACCAGGGACAATCTGGCGACCGTCGGCCTCGGCACCAGCCAGGAAGTCGCCCGCCGCATCCTGCACCAGCGGCGGATCGAAAAACTGCTGGTTGTCGACGACCAAAATCATTGCGTCGGTCTGATTACCGTCAAGGACATCGAAAAGGCGGTCGCTTCGCCGCTTGCCACCAAGGATGCGCAGGGTCGTTTGCGCGTAGCTGCCGCCACCACCGTTGGCGACAAGGGTTTTGAACGGTCGGAGGCGCTGATCGAGGCTGGCGTCGATTGCATCGTTATCGATACCGCGCACGGCCACAACCGCGAGGTCGGAGCGGCGGTCGAGCGAGTGAAGGGTTTGTCGAACAGCGTTCAGGTCGTGGCCGGCAACGTCGCCACGTCAGAGGCCGCCAAGGCGCTGGCCGACGCCGGCGCGGATGCGATCAAGGTCGGCATCGGGCCAGGTTCGATTTGCACCACGCGGATCGTGGCGGGCGTTGGAGTGCCGCAGCTGTCGGCCATCATGGCCGCTTCAAAGGCGGCCGCTGAGCGCGGCGTCCACGTCATCGCCGATGGCGGCATTCGCACCTCGGGCGACATCGCCAAGGCGCTGGCGGCCGGCGCATCGACGGTGATGGTAGGATCGCTGCTTGCTGGCACCGAGGAGGCGCCGGGCGAAACCTTCCTTTACCAGGGCCGCGCCTACAAGGCGTATCGGGGCATGGGATCGGTGGGCGCCATGGCTCGCGGTTCTGCCGACCGCTATTTCCAGCAGGACATCAAGGACCAGCTCAAACTCGTTCCCGAAGGCATTGAAGGGCAGGTGCCTTACAAGGGTCCGGTCCGCGACGTGATCCATCAGCTGGTCGGCGGGGTGAAAGCCGCGATGGGCTATACAGGTTCGGCCACCATCGCCGAGCTGCAGCAAAAAGCGAAATTCGTCCGGATCACCAATGCGGGCCTTAGCGAGAGCCACGTCCATGACGTCGCAATCACCCGCGAGGCGCCGAATTACCCCACACGGTAGCCGATGACGCCGGCGGCGCGAGTCCAGGCGGCGATCGAGATCCTCGATGAGGTGATCGCATCAACCCGCGATGACGCCGCGCCGGCCGATACGATCGTGCAGCGCTACTTCAAGACCCGGCGCTACGCGGGATCTAAGGACCGCCGCGCGGTACGCGAACTGGTGTTCCGCGCCATTCGCCGCAGCGGCGAGCCGCCCGCAAGCGGCCGTGCGGCGATGATTGGCCTCGCCGACGAAGATGCCTTCTTACTCGACCTGTTTGACGGATCGCCGCACGGCCCGGCCGTACGCGAACCTGCGGAGCAGCCAGCGGCGGCGTCGCTGATTCCGCAATGGGTGCAGCCGCTGCTGTCGGATCTTGTGACGGCCGACGAATGGCCGGCCCTGCTTGAGCGTGCGCCCCTCGACCTTCGCGTCAATGTCGCCCGGACGAACCGCGATGAGATCATTGGCCAATTCGACAACGCCCAGCCGACCAGCCAAAGTCCGTGGGGAATTCGCTTGCCGGCTGACAGCCGCATTGATGACCATCCGGCCTTTGCCGACGGCCTGATCGAGGTGCAGGACGAGGGTAGCCAGCTGATCGCGCTGGCCTGCCAGCCGGCCAATGGCATGCGCGTCCTCGATCTTTGTGCGGGGGCGGGGGGCAAGTCGCTGGCGCTCGCCGCGGCTGCGCCCGGCGCTGAGGTGATCGCTTCGGATACCAACCGATCCCGTTTGGCCCAGCTGGCGCCACGCGCCGAGCGGGCGGGCGCCACCATTGCCACCCGCCTCATCGACGGCGGGCGAGAAGCGGCCCAGCTCGCCGATCTCGAAGGTCAATGTGACGTCGTCTTGGTGGACGCGCCATGCAGCGGCTCTGGTACATGGCGGCGCAACCCCGAAGGCCGGTGGCGGCTTATGCCCGGACGGCTCGAGCGCCTGGTAAGCCTGCAGGAGCAACTGCTCGATCTTGCTGCGCCCCTGGTGAAGCCTGGTGGCGCGTTGGTTTACGCCACTTGCTCGATAATCCGTGCCGAAGGCGCCGACCAGTCGCGGAACTTCTTAGGGCGGCATTCATCTTGGATAGTGCAGGATGCACTATTCGAAGGTGGGCGTGCCGATGGGCCGGGAAGGCTCCTGACCCCCGGGCATGACGCCACCGATGGGTTTTTCGTCGCGCGTTTCGTTCGATCATGATAGGCGGGCGCGATTGGTTGGAGATTGTAATGCGCCTGACTCCGTTTTTGCTGTGCCTTGGGCTGGCCACCTCGACCTTGCCGGTGGCAGTGGTCGGCCAGCGGCCCGATGACCAGATCGCTCCTCAGTCAGTGGCGCTGATGAAGCAGGGCGAAACGCTGCTCGCGCAGGGCAAATATATCGAAGCCGATGATGCCTTGGAGACGGCACTGGCCGTCGACCCCAAGAATCGCGCCGCGTTCACCGTAATGGCCAGGGTGGCGATCAAGGAGAAGCTGTACGGCCAGGCGATCCGCCTCACCAACAAGGCACTAGCGCTTGAACCAACCGACCGGGACGCGCTGGCGGTCCAGGGCGAAGCGATGGTCGAACTGGGGGCGCTGCCGAGGGCCAAGGATAATCTCGCCAAGCTGCAGAAGCTGTGCGGAAACGCCGGTTGCCCGCAGGTTGCAGTGCTCTCCACGGCAATCGCCAAGGGCCCGGCACTGGCCGCCGCCAAGGCGCCTGAAGTTCCGAAGAAGAATTAGGAAAGCGCGCGCGCGAGCGCGACAAATTCCTCGACGCTGACCGTTTCCGCCCTCCGTTCGGATTCGATGCCGAGCGTTTGCAAAGTATCGAGCGCGCCGGGAATGGCCTTGAGACTGGAACGAAGCATCTTGCGCCGCTGGCCAAAGGCGGCACCGGTCAGTCTTTCCAGGACTTTTGGATCGACTCCTTCTGGCTCCGCGGCCGGAAGGATATGAACGACGGCCGATGCCACCTTGGGTGGCGGGACGAAGGATGATCGGTGCACCGCCATCGCGATCCGCGGCGCGGACCGCCATTGAGCGGCTATCGACAGACGGCCGTAATGCTCGCTTCCCGGCTTGGCTACGATCCGCTCAGCCACTTCACGCTGGAACATCAGGGTAAGCGAAGACCACCAGGGCGGCCAGGGCCCCTCAAGCCAGCGAAGCAGCAGGGCCGTCCCGACATTGTAGGGCAGGTTGGCGACAATATGCGCTCCATCGCCTGCTTCGGCATGTTCGTCGACCTGCAGCGCATCCCCGGAAATGATCCGCAACCGGTCCGGAAATTCCGCTTCCAATTCGGCCAAAGCGGGCAGGCAGCGCCGGTCGCGTTCTACCGCGACGACCCTCGCGCCGGTATCCAGCAGCGCACGAGTGAGGCCGCCTGGGCCCGGGCCCACCTCATAAACCACGCTTCCCGCCAGCGAGCCGGGGACAGCCGCGATCCGTGACAATAGCTGTCGGTCGAGGATGAAATTCTGTCCGAGCGCTTTGGTCGCCATCAGTCCGTGGCGGGCGATCACGTCGCGCAGGGGTTCAGGCACGGGTCCTCGCCCTTCAGGCCGCGACCGCGGCGCGGTGGATCACGCATTCGGCGGCGACCCGGATCGACGCAGCCATCGCCCTCGGGTCGGCTCGATCCTGGCCGGCGATATCGAACGCTGTGCCATGATCCGGCGCGGTGCGAATGATCGGCAGGCCGAGCGTAATGTTGACCCCTTCGTCGAAATGCAGGGCCTTCAGCGGAATCAGCGCCTGGTCATGATACATGCATAGTGCAGCATCGTAGGCGGCGCGGGCGGATGCATGGAACATGGTGTCGGCGGGGTGCGGACCGGTCACCCGCCATCCTTCAGCCCTGAGCGAGTCGATAGCCGGCATGATCAACTCGATTTCCTCGCGGCCCAGCGAGCCTCCTTCGCCGGCGTGGGGGTTGATGCCGGCAACGGCCAGGCGGGGATCGGCAATGCCGAAATTGCGCTGAAGCCCCCGCAGGGCCGCGCGGCCGCGCGCTTCGATCAGTCCGGGCGACAGGGCGTCGATCACTTCGGCAAACGGGATGTGGGTCGTGACCGGGACGGTGCGTAGCGTCGGTCCTGCAAGCATCATCGCAACATTGCCTGGAGAAACGCCGCAGCGCTCGGCGACAAACTCGGTCTGGCCAGGGTGTGTGAAGCCGATTCCGTAGAGCTGGTGCTTGGAAACTGGGCCGGTCACCACCGCCGCGGCCGACCCCGATCTCGCCAGGCCGACCGCCAGCTCCAGCGCATCGAGCGAGCAGTGGGCGCCGGCCACGGTTGGATGGCCGGGAATATCCGCCTCAACCGAAGCGATCGGCAGGATTGGAAGGCCGACGTCGAACGCGCTGTCCGCCTCGCGCGGGTCGTCAATCGTAGCGATTGGCCCGTCCCATACCGCCGCAAGGCTGCGCGGGTCGCCGATGGCGACAAACGGCGGCAAATTGAAGCGGGAGCGATGGTCCCAGCATTTGCCGACCACTTCCGGCCCAATGCCCGCGGGATCGCCAAGCGATACCGCCAGTGGTCGTAAGCTGGTGGCCATTGCGGCCCGCCTTAACGGAAGTCGATCACCGCGTCACGGCGAAGATCGCGCAGGTAGCGGCGGGAGCGGAGGTTGACCCGCTCCTCGTTGAGCTGCGCATAGACTTGGTCAAAGCTTGGCGCGGAGGGATCAACCTCATCGCGTCCGCACAGAACCAAGGTTCGAACGCCTTCCTCGATCGAGCCGAACGGACGGGTGGCCTGGCCAACCTGCATTTGCAGCAGCATTTCCTGGAGCGCCGGAGGCAGGTCGCGGGTCTTGACGTTGTCGGACTCGACCACCTCGCCATTGAAGTCGCTGGCGATCTTATCGGCGCCGCCGCAACCGCCGATGTTGGCAGCATTTTGCGCGAACTTGGCCACCGTCGGCTCGGCTTGCTGGCGGGTGGTGCCCTTCGGGAAGTTGATCGTGACCTGTTTAAGGGTCAGCACGGAATTGCGCGGATCGGCCGTCAGGATCTTGCGGACGTCCTGCACTGCGACGATCGAATAGCCGCCGGGAACTTTGATTGGCGGGGATACCATGCCCGGACGCATCTGGCGCACCGCATTGGCCAGCGGGTCGGGAAGCTGCTCCGGCCGCATCCAGCCAAGGTCGCCGCCGACTGCCGCTGACGAGGATTGCGAATATTGGCGAGCATAGCCGACGAACGACCTGCCCTGCTGCAGCGCATTGAAGATCTGGCCCATATTGGCCTGGACTTCGGCGTCGTTGCTGCTGTTGGCGGACAGGAAAATCTCGCCCACCCTGAACTCCTCGGCGCCCTTTGATGCCTCGAGCTTCTTGATGACTGCCTGAACCTCTTCGTCGCCGACGCTGACTGTGCTTTCGATCTTCTTCGATTGCAGGCGGCGCCACGCGATTTCGCCCTGGATCTGACGCCGGATCGATCGAATCGAAGATCCCCGCGACTTCAGATAATCGGCCATTTGGGTCGGCGTTTGCTTCACATTGCCGGCCACGCGTTCGACCGTCCGGTCTATGTCTGCGTCTGTAATTTCGATCTCTTCGGCCTTGGCCGCCTGGATCTGCAGCGTTTCGTCAATCAGGTTGCTCAGCACCTGCTGGCGCAGCGGTTCGATCTCGTTGGCGGGGATCGGCGCATTGTTGGCAATCGCCATCAAGGCCAGGCGCTGGTCGATATCGGTCTGGGTAATGACCTCGCCGTTGACGATGACCATTGCCTTCACGACCTGCGGCAGGGCGTTGCCGAACAGCTGCGGATTTTCCGGCAGTTTAAGAGTCGCTGCGCTGTCGACTTGTGGAGCTGCTTCCTGAGCCGCTCCGGCCGTTGCGATCGCCAAACCAACCGCCAATGGAATCGTCTGCGCCAGGCGGGCCGATACCTTCAAATACTTCACTGCCACCCTCAAAATCCCTTTGTCGCCAACGCTATAGGAAGTTGCCTTTACCGTCCGGTGCTGAACCGAAGCTTAGCGGCCGATGCCCTTGAGCGCGAAATTAATCGAAAAAGTGCTGCCCTTGCGGAACTCCCCGATCCGCTCATAGTCGCGCTTCCACGCTACGCCAAGCTCAAGGCACTCATCCTCGTAAGTTATCCCCAGGCGATGGCGAACAGGCTCGAAACCGTCAGCCAGGCTGATCGGATCCTCTTCCTTGCCGGTGAGATCGAGCACCGTGGACCCGAACACCGACCAGTAACGATGGAACTGCAATCGCCCGGCCAGCCGCAACTCTTCCTTGTCGCGCAGGTCCTCAATTGCGGTGGAAATATCGCGGTTCAGGCGCAAATAGCCGGCCTGGATATATGTAAGGTCATTACCGACGGTGAGGTCGAACTCGCCCCGGCGAAGTGCGAGATTGTCCTTGTCGATGCGAAAGCGCGTGGTGAAATCTATCAGCCGGCCGTAGCGTACCCGGGTCCGTCCGACGATGTCGGAAAACCGGTCGGTTAGCCCGGTGCCGTTGGGGAAAATGGTCGGTTCCCGAGATAGCCGGTAGCTTTGCCCCACGACGCTGTAGAACGACCATTTTGGCCGGTCATAGGCCCATTCGAAGCCGTAGGTGACGCGGGAGCCATCTTCCCAACGGTCGTACCCCGGGAAGCGGTTGAGCGCGAACAGGTTGCTGTCTTCCAGGTCGACCGCTCGCGCGTCTTCGTTCGGAATGTCCAGATTCTTGGTGCCGGGGGACACCACCAATTGGATTCTTGGCGTGAGCCGCTGGGTGCCGTCCAGCAAGGGGCCGACAAGGGGCCATTTCAGGTCCGCAGCCACGGCGCCGATGCCTCGGAACTGCCAGCCGTTCTTGCCGCGATAGATGTCGACCGGGGTCTCCTCGGCCTCGTCGGTGTGGTAGGCGTCGGCACGCGCGAAAGCAGTCAGCGTCAATTCCTGGCCCAAGCTCGTCAGCCGGCGGAGGTCCCACCGGGCGCTGGCGAAGGCACGCTGCGTGTCCTGCCCCTCGATTCGCAAGATCGCCAGGCTATTGGCCTGCAATTCGACGCGGCCGCCGAGGACCGGATCGTCGAGCCGCAAGCGTGCGTCGATTGCCGGCAAGGCAATCGGAATGCGTTCCTGCGTGTCGGTGCTTCTAAGGCCCTGGAAAGCCCAGCCCTCGATCGCGACATAGCTGTCCATGTCGATGCGCTCGGCGCTGATGAAGTTACGCAAGCGGTCGTCGCGGGTAATGTCGTAACGCCGGGCGACCGTCTTGTCGGTCGCGGCCCTGAGGGAGCCTGTGACGGTCCAGTTGGGGTCGAGCTGAAAGCGCCCGTTGCCTTCGAAATAGCCGCGGAAACCCCTGCGGTCGGTAGGTGTCAGGTCGATCTGGTCGGGGTCGGGAATGTTGCCATAGGTGACGAAGGCACCAAGCTGGTAGGCGCCGATACTGGTCAAGTGACGCCAACGCGCCTCAAGAGCGGGCAGCGAGCCAGTAAAGATATGCGGCGTGACGGTTAGGTCGCGATTGCGATCGAGCCGCCAGTAATAGGGTAGGCTGAGTTCCAGCCCGTTGTGGCTGTCGAGGCGTATGCCCGGGACCAGGGCGCCGCTGAAGCTGCCCCCCTGCGAGCCATCGCCGATGCTGAACACCGGCAGCAACGGCACAGTCACGCCCAGTATTGTCAGCCGCCCGCTGGCAAACCGGATCCGGCCCGTGGCGGCATCCCTGGTTACGCGGGCCGCGGTGATCTTCCAGCTAGGCTCCTTGGGACAGCCGGCCTCGGTAGTGACCGGGCATGCCGAATAGACCGCGTTGACCAGTTCCATCTGGTCTCCGGTGCGGGTGCCTCGGACGGCCGCGATCCGGCCCCCGCTTTCAAGCACGATGAGCAGGTTGTCGATCGTGCCGTCCTTGAGCGATTCGGTGAGGTCGACCCGATCGCCGATCAGCTTGTCACCCGTAGGGTTGATCGCAACGACGTTGCCTTCCGCGATGACGCGCCCACTCTTGCGATCCCAACTGACGCGATCCGCTGCGAGATAATTTCCGTCGCGCGCCATTCTTACGCGTCCGTCGGCTGTCACGACTTCGGCGTTGGTGTCGTAAGTGACCTCGTCCGCGCTGAAATCGATCATTGGCTCGACAGCCGGCTGGGCCGCAGGCGGACTCTGCTGCGCCATTGCTGCGGCGGGCAGGGAAAGGAGCAATGGGAGCGCCGTCAAACACAGGCCAATTGATCGCACTGCCAACACGCCCCGCAAGGTCCGAAAGGGTAGATAGCACGCCTATTGCACCTCGGGTCGGCGGCGGCAATGCGCCTTTGGCGACAATGGCGGCCACGCGACCCTTTGCCATGATGCGATGCACGGCTTAAGGAGCGCCAACTTCGCCCTGAGACATGTTGAGGAATTTCATGGAAATCCGCTTTTCCGACACTCGCCCAAGCGGCGATTTCGCCCTGGTGCTTCCCGCCGCGGGCTCGTCGCGGCCAGGCCTCGAAAGCCTCGGCGCGGCAAGGGCCTCGGTTGAAGGCGCGCTCAAGCGCAACCGGTTCGAGGGCGAATCCGGCGGGCTGGTCGAGCATTTTCTCGATAGCGACGGCGGCCGCCGGCTTCTGGTAATTGGCACCGGCGATGACGCCAAGTCTGGAGACGCGCCGGAAAAGCTCGGCGGCGCTGCCGTCGCGCGGCTCCTGACGTCCGGCGAAACACAGGCCGTTATCGACCTTACTGGTCTGGGTTTGGATGCCGACGGGACGGCTCGCGTTGGGCTTGGCGCTGCACTGCGCAGCTGGCGCTACGATCGCTATCGCACCAAGCTCAAGGACAAGCAGAAGCCGACACTTACCAGCATCATCATTGTCGGCGGCGGACCCGGCAGCGAGGATCGCTATGCGAGCCGCTACGCTGCCGTCGTTGAGGGTGTATCGCTGACCCGCGAACTGGTCACCGAGCCACCTAACATCATCTACCCCGAAACGTTCGTCGAGCGCGTCAAGGAAAGCGTCAAGGGACTGGGCCTGGAGGTTCAGGTTCTTGGCCGCGACGAAATGGCCAAACTTGGCATGGGAGCGCTTCTTGGGGTCGCCCAGGGCTCGGTCCGCGCGCCCCAGCTGCTGGTGATGAAATGGAGCGGCGGCAAGGACGGCGAGGCGCCGGTGGCATTCGTCGGCAAGGGCGTGACCTTCGACACGGGCGGCATCTCGATCAAGCCAGCCCAGAACATGGAGGCGATGAAGTGGGACATGGGCGGCGCCGGCGCGGTGGTCGGCGCGATGAAGGCGCTGGCGGGTCGCAAGGCCAAGGCCAATGTCGTCGGCGTCTGCGGGCTCGTTGAGAATATGCCTGACGGAAATGCCCAGCGGCCGGGCGACGTCGTCACCACCATGTCGGGCCAGACGGTCGAGGTGATCAACACTGACGCCGAGGGCCGGCTGGTGCTGTGCGACGCGATCACCTGGACCCAGCGGAACATCAAGCCCACGGCAATCGTCGATCTCGCCACCCTGACCGGGGCGATGGTGATCACGCTCGGCCACGAATATGCCGGCATCTTCGCGAATGATGAAATCCTGGCTGCGGCGCTGATCAAGGCCGCGGAGACCAGCGGGGACAAGCTGTGGCGCCAGCCCCTGGCCGAGCCCTATGACCGTCTGATCGACAGCCAGATCGCCGATATGAAGAATGTCGGCCCGCGCGAAGCCGGTTCCATAACCGCCGCTCAGTTCATCAAGCGTTTTGTCGATGACGGCGTTGCCTGGGCACACCTCGACATCGCCGGCATGGCCTGGTCGGACAAGGCCAAGCCGACCTACGACAAGGGCGCGACCGGCTATGGCGTTCGGCTGCTCGACCAGTACATCGCCGACACGATCGAGGGCTGATCGGAAACGGTGCGCGTCGACTTCTATCAGCTGGGTGCCGCGCAGCCGGAGAATGTCATCGGCGCCATCGCCGGCAAATTGTTGGGCGAACAGCAGCGGCTGCTGATCGTCGCGGACGACGAGGCACTCCTCGCAAGGCTGGATCGTCAATTGTGGGATCAGGGCGCAGCCAGTTTCCTGCCGCATGCCTTGTCGGGCGGAGCGGACGACGCCGCCCAGCCGATTCTCCTGTCGACCGGGACCGACGCCCCCAACCTTGCCCGCAACATGCTGATCGCCGACGGCGAATGGCGCGAGGCGGCCCTTGGATACGACCGCGCCTTCTACCTGTTCGATACGGATTCATTGGAAGCAGCCCGCCTAGCCTGGAAGCTTCTGGCGGGCCGTGACGGCGTCGAGCGCAACTATTGGGCGCTCGAAGACGGACGCTGGACGAAGAAGGGCTGAGCGGCTAGGGGCGCGGCCAATTCCAACCCCTGACAATTCTGGAGCTTCCCAATGGCGGTTACCCGCACCTTTTCGATCATCAAGCCCGACGCCACCCGCCGCAACCTGACCGGTGCGGTCACCAAATTGCTGGAAGAAGCAGGCCTTCGTGTCGTCGCCTCGAAGCGGATCCACATGACTCGCGACCAGGCCGAAGGCTTTTACGCTGTCCACAAGGAGCGGCCGTTCTACAACGACCTGTGCACCTTCATGACCTCGGGCCCGGTGGTGGTTCAGGTCCTCGAGGGCGAGGATGCGGTGAAGCGCAATCGCGACGTGATGGGAGCCACCAACCCGGCCGACGCTGCTGATGGCACCATCCGCAAGCTCTACGCCGAATCGATCGAGGCCAATTCGGTCCACGGATCGGACAGCGACGAGAATGCCGCGATCGAAATCGCGTTCTTCTTCAACGACAGCGAGATTGTCGGCTAACGGCTGAGACCGGTTAGCCGGAGAGAGCGGCCGCCGAGCAGGCCGCCTCCCTCCCATCGATATGCGAGCATGTAGGAGCCGGTGGCGGTCTTGTCCGCGCCGGCTTCGACATATCTGGCCTCGATCCGCACTCGAAGTCGGTGCGTCGTCTCGTCCTTCTCAACGGATTTGCCGAGCGCATTTTCGACGGCCTTGGCGTCCAATGTTCCGTCGCTGCCAAGTTCAATTTTCGACGCGCCTGCCGTGATCGTCAGCGACTGCAGCGCGTGACTATTCTCGACCGGCGAGATTTCGAGCGAGCGGCCCTCGTTCTGGGCCCGGCCCCGCAGCGCCAACGGTATCGATGACGTCTTCTCAACCACCACCGGCTTCTCATCCGGCTTGGTAAACTCACGCCACAGGCCAAGGCCGGAAATTATGAGGGCGGCAATGGCAATTGCTTCGCCGAGCGTTACCCACCTCAGTCTCGCACGCTTCTTGGCTTCGGATCCGGAAATTTCACTCATCGATCGGTTAACTCACCTGGGTTGGGAGATTATTTGGCGGCCCCGGCTGTGCGTTTGTAGCTCCACCGCGCGGGCTTGCTACCGTCGGCCAGCGAGATTTCGGCTTCGAGCCCCGTGTCGGTCGCCACATAGCGGAGGCGCTGCGGATAATCGTGGCCGGGGTTGGCAAAGGTGACGGACTTGGCGCTGCTTTCGACTGCCTTGAAGCCGACCGCGGGCGCCCCATTGGGCGAGCCGTAAAAGGTGACCAAACCGTCGGCGCCGCGCTCGATGCGCATCCATTCCCAGTTGCGCAGCTTGTCATTCTGCCCGGCCCGTCCCGAGCCGATCATCACGCCGCCGCGCGGGTCGGTCCAGCATTCCTCGGTCCATTTGCCATCCCTCAATCGCTCTTCCCAGCAGCCGGCCATGAAGGCTGGCATCGGCATTGCGGCCGATTCGGCCAGCATCAGCAATGCAATCATGGGTTTGCTCCCATCGGTTCGGGAGGAAAGCTACTTCGAGGCGAAACGCCCGTCGATCAGAATTCGTCGGCGGCGCGCGTCAGTTTAGTCAAGCGGGGCGGAGCCACCGCCTGCCAGCTCCGCTGCAGCCACGCCGCGACATGATCCCAGTCAACCCGCGGCCGGTCGAGGGCGATCCCGATCCAGTCGGACGGCCCGTAATAGGCCGGGCGGAAATAGAGAGCCGGCTCGGCCTCGATCAGCTGCGCCATCTCATCCTGGCCACTGCATTTGACTAGCACGCCGATCGATTCCTCGCCGTGATGGCGGTTCCACATGATGGCAAAGAACTTGCTGCTGCTCTTGGCTCCGACTTTCCAGCCGGGCGAGCCATGGCTGGTCTGGAAGCTGGTTTCGGGCAGCATGAGCGCCACTTCGCCGACCTTGCCGGTGATCCAGTCGAAATCCTGCGTGCGGCCAAGATATTGGCTGACCACGCGCGGATAAAGCTGGTGCTCGGCCACCAGCACGCGCTCGGCCAGCGTATCGGCGGTATCGTTGGCCAGCACCGCGACTTCGACCTGCCCAAGGATGTCGCCGCTATCCAGCTCGGGCGTCACCAAATGCACCGTCGCGCCGGTCAACCTGTCTCCTGCAGCAAGGCAAGCTTCATGGCTGTGGAGCCCCTTATGGTTGGGCAGCAGCGAAGGGTGGATGTTGACCATCCGGCCCTGCCACTTCGCCACGAATTCGTCCGGGATGATTCTCATGAAGCCAGCCAGCGCGACCAGGTCGATTCCAGCGTTCTCCAGCAAGCGCTGAAGCTCTTCCCAATAGGCCGCACCAAGCGACTTGGCGTTGAGTGGGTGTACCTCCACGCCCTCCGCGCCGGCGACTTCAAGGCCAGGCGCGTCGGGCTTGTCCCCAGTGACCAGGGCCACCTCATACGGACAGTCCTCGGCTCGGGAGGCGTAGATCAGCGCCGCCATGTTCGAGCCGCGGCCTGATATCAGCACCGCAACCCGTGAGCGCTCAGCCATGGTGGCTTGCGGACCAGTCTTCGACTGCGCTCCACGTCCCAGCGCTGCCTTCGACCGTGCAGCCTTTGTCGCCCGGCTCGATCCGGCCGATCCGGCGGACGGTCTCGCCCGCAGCTGCCAGCCGCTCGGTCACTTCTGCTTCATCGTCCGACGCGACGATCGCCACCATCCCGATGCCGCAGTTGAAGGTTCGCGCCAGCTCGCCCGGTTCGATCGCTCCGCCGGCCTGGAGGAAGGCAAACAGGCGCGGCAGGGACCAGCTGTCCGCGTCCACCACCGCATGGGCTCCTTCCGGCAGCACGCGCGGGATGTTCTCCAGGAGTCCGCCGCCGGTGATATGGGCCAGCGCGCCAATCTTTCCCTCGCGAACCAGCGGCAGCAGGCTTTTCACATAGATTCGCGTCGGCTCGAGCAGCACCTGGCCAAGCAGTTGCTCCTGATCGAACAAGGCAGGGCGGTCGAGCTTCCAGCCATTGACCTCGATCAGGCGGCGAACCAGCGAAAAGCCGTTGGAATGGACGCCGGAGCTGGCGAGGCCGAGGATCATATCGCCGTGCGCCACCCGGGTCCCCGTCAGCGCCTTAGCCCGGTCGACCGCGCCGACGCAGAAGCCGGCCAGGTCATAGTCGCCGTCCGAATACATGCCCGGCATTTCGGCCGTCTCGCCGCCGATCAGCGCGCAGCCGGCCTGGCGGCAACCTTCGGCGATTGAAGCGACGACCGCCGCCGCGACCTCATTGTCGAGTTTGCCCGTCGCGTAATAGTCGAGGAAGAACAGCGGTTCAGCGCCCTGGACGATCAAATCGTTGGCGCACATCGCGACCAGGTCGATGCCGACCCCGTCATGCCTGCCCATGTCGATCGCCAGCTTGAGCTTCGTCCCGACCCCGTCATTCGCCGCCACGAGCAGCGGGTCTTCATAACCTGCCGCCTTGAGGTCGAAGAAGCCCCCGAATCCGCCCAGCTCCGCATTGGCGCCGGGCCGGGCCGTTGCTTTGGCGATCGGCGCAATGGCCCTCACCAGCGCGTTGCCGGCGGCGATGGACACGCCTGCGTCGGCGTAGGTAAGCGGCTTTTGCGTCATTCGGCGGGCGACTAGCCATATCTGACTTGGATTTCCACGCCATTGTCGCCAAAAGCGCCCAGATGCTTCTTCGCCGGCCTGCCGTCATCATTGCTGCTGCCCTGCTCGCCCTCGCCGGAATGGGCGGGGCATTGGTCGCGCAGATGGAAAGTGGAGAGCGCGGAATCTTGCCGGTCGACAGCACCGGCACCCTGGAAATAACCGGAATCCAGGTAGACGTCGGCGGCAAGGATGCGGATTCGGCTCGCTATGCCGGCTGGAGGATTGCCCAGCGAGAAGGCTTCAAGGCGTTGTGGGCGAAGATGAACAAGCGCCCGGCGAGCGAAGCGCCGAGCCTGCCGGATTCGACGCTCGACAATCTGGTGAGCTCGATTGTCGTCGAGAAGGAGCAGATTGGCCCCAACCGCTACATCGCCACGCTTGGCATGCTGTTCGACCGCGCCCGGGCCGGCGAGTTGCTCGGCCTTGCGGGCGAGGTTCGTCGGTCGGCGCCGATGCTGCTGATTCCGGTGCTGGTGTCAGGCGGCACGGCAACCGGGGTTGAGCTGCGCAATCCGTGGCAGCGCGCCTGGGCTCAGTTCCGGACGTCGCAAAGCGCGATCGACTATGTGCGGGTCAGCGGTCTCGGCGTCGATCCGCTGCTGGTCAACGCGACGCAGACCAGGCGGCCGGGCCGCGGCTGGTGGAGGAACGTGCTCGATCTCTACGGCGCGGCGAACATCCTAGTCGCGGAGGTGAGGGTGGACCGGCTCTATCCCGGCGGCCCTAGCAAGGCATTGTTCGTCGGCCGTTTCGGGCCGGACGGCCGAACGCTTGGAAGCTTCGAGCTTACCGCCAGGAACAGCGACGACCTGCCGCGGATGATGAATGAGGGCGTCCAGCGGATGGACGCCATATTCACCCAGGCCCTGGCTGCCGGAATCGTCCGCGGTGACCCAGACCTGATCATCCAGGCGCCGCCTCCGGTTAAGGAAGAGGTGGTTGAAACGCCGACGGTAGCTTTGGTGCCGCCGACTGTGGTGCAGGTGCTGGTGATCGAGCGGGGCGATGCTGCTGCAGTCGCCCAGTCGATTGCGCAGATTCGCGGGCTGGCCGGCGTGATCTGGGTGACCCAGGCTCCCTTGCCCAACGGCAATGCCAACCTTGCCGTCAATTTCCGTGGCGACGCGGCAGCGCTGGGCGCGGCGCTTTCATCGCGCGGTTGGGCGGTGACGAACCGGGGAGGGGTCCTTTATGTGACGAGGGGCGCGGCACCGGGAGTGGCTCCCGCCCAGTGACCAGGCAGGCGGACCAGATCGCTCTGCCGCTCGACTGGCCGCAAGCCCAGGATGCCAGCCGCTTCATCTTGGCCGAAGCCAACCGCAAGGCATTCGAGCATTTTCGAAGCTGGAGCCTGTGGCCGGTCAAGGCGACCATGCTGACCGGTCCAAGGCGGTCAGGCCGATCGCTGCTTGCACGCGCGTTCGTTTCCCGCGTTGGCGGGCGCTTGTTCGACGATGCCCAAAGCCATGATGAAGAAGAGCTATTCCACGCCTGGAACGCTGCCCAGGACAGCGGTCGCCCAATTGTCATGATTGTGGACGATGTACCTCCGCTTTGGGAGGTTGCGTTGCCTGATCTTCGAACTCGCCTGGCCATTACTCCAACGGCCCGCATCGAGCAGCCGGATGACGGGCTCTTCCGTGCGATCATCCGGCTGCTGTTTGCCGACCGCGGCATGCACATCCCGGACGATGCGCTGAAATTCATCAGCGAGCGGGTCGAGCGTAGCTATTTCATGGCCGAGCGCGTAGTTGCGGCGATCGACCGGTTTGCCATTGCCGAGCGTGCTCGACTTACCCTGCCGACTATCCGCCGGGCGCTGGGCGAAGGAGGCATCATCGACGCAAGAGGCGCGGCATGAACGTGACGTCTGAGATCGTCAGGAGCAAGCCAAGGCTGTTCAACCGCGAGTTGAGTTGGCTGGCATTCAATCGCCGCGTTCTCGAGGAAGCGACCAACGGCGCGCATCCGCTGCTCGAACGGCTTCGTTTCCTGTCCATTTCCGGAAACAATCTCGACGAATTCTTCATGGTCCGGGTCGCGGGCCTGAAGGGTCACCAACTGCAGGGTGTCGAGGATCTTAGCGCGGACGGCATGACCGCTACGCAGCAGCTGGAGGCGATCGCCGCCGAGGCCGATTCACTGGTCGTTGCCCAGCAGGAGGAGTGGATCCTGCTCCGCGAAGCGCTGGCCGATGCTGGGCTCGAGGTGCTCGACCATGAGCAATTGAAGGAAAGCGAGCGGCAATGGCTCGCCGATCATTTTCGCGAGCAGATCATGCCGGTGCTGACGCCCCAGGCGATCGATCCGTCGCATCCCTTCCCGTTCATCCCGAACGGCGGGTTCAGCCTGATTTTCGATCTTAGGCAGGGGAAGAAGCAGGAGCCGGTCGTCGAGCTGTTGATGATCCCGCCGACCCTGCCGCGCTTTGTTCGGCTGCCGGGCTCCAAGCTCCGCTTCATCGCCATCGAGGCGGTGATCAGGGGGCATTTCAACCAGCTTTTCCCGGGCTTCGACAAGGTCGACGCCGGCGCGTTCCGTCTGATTCGCGACAGCGACATCGAGGTGCAGGAAGAGGCCGAGGATCTCGTCCGCTATTTCCGCACCGCGATCAAGCGCCGCCGGCGCGGGCGCGTGATCCGTCTGGAGTTTGCGGCCGACACGCCGCCGAACCTCGAAGTGATGGTCTACGAAGGCCTTGCGGCCGACACCGCGCTGGTCGCCGAAAGCGCGGGATTCATCGGCATCGCCGACCTCGGCCAATTGGTCGAAGTGGATCGCCCGGACCTCAAATTTCCCCCCTATACGCCGCGTTTCCCCGAGCGGATCGTCGAATATGACGGCGACTGCTTCGCCGCGATCAGGGCCAAGGATTTCATCGTCCACCATCCATACGAAAGCTTTGAGGTGGTAGTCGCCTTTCTGCGGCAGGCAGCGGAAGACCCCGACGTCGTGGCGATCAAGCAGACGCTTTATCGCGCCGGTAAGCAGTCCGCGATCATCGACGCGCTGGTGGCGGCTGCCGAAGCGGGAAAGTCGGTCACCGCAGTGGTCGAACTCAAGGCCCGGTTCGACGAAGAGCAAAACCTGCTTTGGGCCAGCCGGCTTGAACGCGCCGGGGTTCAGGTCATCTATGGTTTCGTGGAGTGGAAGACCCACGCCAAAGTGTCGATGGTCATCCGGCGGGAGGGCGCGGTGATGCGCACCTACTGCCACTTCGGCACGGGCAATTATCATCCGACCACGGCCAAGATTTATACCGACCTAAGCTATTTCACCGCTTCCCGGCGAGCGGCGCGAGACGCGGCCAAATTGTTCAACCTGACGACCGGTTATGTGCAGCCCAAGGGGCTTGAGCTGCTGACCCTCAGCCCCCAGGGCCTTCGCGACAAGATTCTCGCCCTCATCGATGCCGAAATCGTCAACGCCAAGGGAGGAAAGCCGTCGGCGATCTGGGCCAAGATGAACAGCCTGGTTGATCAGATCGTGATCGAGAAGCTCTATGAGGCGAGCGAAGCGGGGGTCTACATCGAACTGATCGTCCGCGGCGTCTGTTGCCTTCGGCCCGGAGTTCCGGGCCTGTCGGCTAACATCAGGGTGAAATCGATAGTCGGCCGGTTTCTGGAGCACAGCCGGATCTTCGTTTTTGCTAACGGAGCGCGGCTGCCTCACCGCAAGGCCAAGGTCTACATCAGCTCGGCCGACTGGATGCCGCGCAATTTCGACCGGCGGGTCGAATATATGATGCCGATCGAAAATCCGACGGTACATGCTCAGGTGCTGGACCAGGTGATGATCGCCAACCTGATCGACAATGAACAGAGTTGGGTGCTGGGTTCCGATGGGGGCTACACCAGGCTGAAACCAGGTAAGCGTCATTTCAATCTGCACCGTTACTTCATGACCAACCCCTCGCTGTCCGGCCGCGGCCAGGCGCTTGAGGGCAAGGCTGTTCCGAAGTTGAGGTTGACGCAGCGAGGCTAATTCGCTCTGCGTCAGCCCATGGCGGTCAAGCGCTTCGGCCCGGTCGGGATCATCGACATAGGATCCAACAGCGTGCGCTTTGTCGCCTATGGCGGCGCCGCGCGGGTGCCTTCCACCTTGTTCAATGAAAAAGTGATGGCAGCGCTCGGGCGCGGCGTGGCGCGCAACGGCCTGCTGGATGAGGAGGGGATTTCCAAGACGCTGGAGGCGCTTGCCCGTTTCCGGCAGCTGGCTCGGGAAATGCGGCTGAAGAAACTCCATACCGTTGCCACGGCCGCGGTACGCGATGCGAAAAACGGCAAGGCTTTCCTGAAGCGCGTCGGTGAGCTGGGGCTGAAGCCACGGCTGCTGTCCGGATCGGAAGAAGCCGAACTTTCAGGCCTTGGCGTGATTTCGGCCATCCCCGCTGCGAAGGGCGTGGCGGCCGACCTCGGCGGCGGCAGCCTTGAGTTGATCGGGGTTGCTCGCGGTGGGGCCGGGGCAGGGATCTCACTGCCCTTGGGCGTGTTGCGGGTGGGATCAGAGCCAAAACGTGACGATCTCGCCGCGGCAATCAAGGCGGGGATCAAGGGCAGCCGCCTGAAGGACGCCGCGAAAAATGCGAATCTTTACCTGGTTGGCGGCTCCTTTCGCGCGCTCGCCCAACTCGACATGAAGACGCAGGGCCATCCCTTGCCGATCGTCCATCACCATCGGATCAACCCGGACCGTCTACCAGACCTGAAGGCGATCCTCGCGACGCTGGACGTCGAGGAGCTGAAACTGTTGACCGGGATCACCGCCGCCCGCCTGCCGACGCTGCCAGCCGCAGTGACTCTGCTGGAGGCGATGATCGATGTTCTCGGTCCACGGCGCGTCATCATATCGGCCTTCGGAATTCGCGAAGGCCTGCTCTACGGCGACCTGGATAAAATAACGAAGGATGAGGATCCGCTGCTATCGGCGGCGCTGGAAATTGGCGACCGGCTCGGCCGGTTTGGCGACCATGGCGCGGCACTCGACCAGTGGATGGACCCGATCTTCCCTGACGATAGTCCGGCATTGAAGCGATATCGCCTGGCCGCTTGCCTGCTTGGCGACATCGCCTGGAACGCCCACCCCGACTATCGCGCCGAGCGCGCCGTCGATCTCGCGATCCACGGCAATTGGGTTGGGATCGATGGCAATGGCCGAGCCGTGATTGGCCGGGCTTTGTGCACTGCATTCAGCGGCGAAAGCGGGTTCAACCCTGAACTACTGACCCTTCTTCGGCCCGGCGAAGACGCTCGGGTCAGCGCCTGGGGACGCGCCATCCGCCTAGCCCAGCGCCTCAGCGGAGGGACCGAGGCGCTGCTCCGTAAGACAAGCATCGCGCTGGAGCCTGGCCGCGTCGTGCTGTCGATTCCGACGCGGCATCATGAACTTTATGCCGATTCAGTCGACCGGCGGCTTCACTTGCTTGCCCGGGCGCTAGGCCGGGTCGCCGACGTCCGCTTCGCCTAGCCGCAGCTGGCCCGTTCGACCTTGTTGTTGCCATCGAGCAGGACGGTGACTCGGTCGAAGCTGAATTCCATCGTGACCACACTGCCCTTCGGTACCCAGCGAATCGTCCGTGCCCCCGATTCCCTCAACATCCGTTCGCCAAGCGCTTGGGATGCCGGCTGGCCGGCGAATTGGCCCAGCGCTTCGTTGTGACATGTCCCAGCCGGCGGCCCGGGCGCGGTCGCGTCCGATTGGGCGATGGTGCAGGCAGTCAGCGGCAAGATAGCGAGGCTTGCAATCAACAATCGCATACGTTCCTCCATTGGACCGCCACTCAATCCTCACGCCGTCTGAAGTTCACCTGAATCGACCACGATCCGGCTCATCTTAAGCTTGCCGTTCTCGGTGGCGAAGGCGAGCCGGCCCTCAACCAGGTCAAGGGCGTCGCGGCCGAATTCCTCGAACCGCCAGCCATCCAGGATATTGAGGCCGTTGCGGACACCCGCAGCCAGCGCCTCAAGCTCGTCGGACCGGGCGATCAGCTTGGCCGCAACCCCTGCCTCCTTGGAGCGAATCTTGAGCAGCAGCTTCAGCAGGTCACTCACCAGCGCCGCGTCCTTGGTAAGTCCCGGCCGGCTGGGTTCGCGCAGTGGAAGCTCGTCTGCCTCGAGCGGCTTGGCCGTACCGAGCGCCGACATCAGTCGCGCGCCAATGTCGTTGGAGCGCCACCCTGACGAAAGGCCGCGGACTTTGCCCAGGTCTTCCTGGGTCTTGGGCGGATGACTCGCCAGCTCATTCAATGTGTCGTCCTTGACGATTCGCCCGCGCGGCAGGTTCTTCGAGCGAGCTTCGGTCTCCCGCCAGCCGGCAAGCGCCTTCAGTCGTCCCAGCACGGCGGGGTTACGGCTCGGCAGCTTCAATCGTTTCCAGGCCTCCTCGGCCTCGAACGCGAAGCTCGACGGGTCCGCCAGCCGCTCCATCTCTTCGTCGAGCCAGGCGCCGCGGCCGGTCTTGATCAGTTTTTTGACGAGCCGCGGGAAGATCTCCGCCAAATGCGTGACGTCGGCGATGGCATAATCGATCTGCCGCTTGTCGAGCGGACGGCGCGACCAATCGGTAAACCGGGCACCCTTGTCGAGCGTGTGGCCGAGCACGCTTTCGACCAGGTTGGAGTAGCCGACCTGCTCGCCATAGCCGAGCGCCATCGCCGCGATCTGGGTATCGAACAGCGGATTGGGCACCTTGCGAGTCAGGTTATGGATGATCTCCAGATCCTGCCCGCCGGCATGAAACACCTTCAGGACATCATGATTGTCGACCAGGAGGTCGAGCAGCGGCGCGAGATCGAGGCCATCGGCCTTGGGATCGATCGCGGCTGCTTCCTCCGTCGTCGCTACCTGGATCAGGCAAAGGTCTGGCCAGTAAGTGTTTTCACGCATGAATTCCGTGTCGACCGTGACGAAGTCCTGGGTCGACATTCTGGAAACGAGGGCGGAAAGCTCTTTGGTGGTGGTGATAAGCGGGTGAATCTTCATCTGCCGCGCGCCATAGCGACATGCTCGCGCCTTGACAAAGGGACGAGTGAACGCGAAGCGGCGGCGCTCAATTTCACCGCCTGCGCGGCCTTTTTCTCAGCGAGCCCAATTAAATGCACGCCTACCGTACCCATAGCTGCGCCGACCTCCGGAAGAGCGACGTCGACTCAACCGTTCGCCTATCCGGCTGGATCCATCGCAAGCGCGATCATGGCGGCGTGCTGTTTGTCGACCTTCGCGACCATTACGGGCTGACGCAGATCGTGTGCGCTGCCGGCGGCGAGCCGCTCAAGATCCTCGACCAGCTGAAGCTCGAGTCGGTCGTGACGATCACCGGCAAGGTGGTCGAGCGTGAGGGCGGGGCGGTGAATCCGAAGCTCGCCACCGGCGACATCGAAGTCGTCGCGAAGGAAGTCGCGGTACAGTCCTCGGCCAACGAGTTGCCGATGCCGGTGGCTGGCGAGGCCGAGTATCCGGAGGAAATCCGGCTCAAGTACCGCTACCTCGACCTGCGCCGCGACCGCCTTCACGCCAACATCATGCTCCGCTCGAAAGTCATCGCCTCGATCCGTCGGCGGATGATCGACCAGGGCTTCACCGAGTTCCAGACGCCGATCCTGACCGCGTCGTCGCCCGAAGGCGCGCGCGACTATCTCGTGCCCAGCCGCGTCCACCCCGGCAAATTCTATGCGCTCCCGCAGGCCCCGCAGATGTTCAAGCAGCTGCTGATGGTCGCCGGCTTCGACCGCTACTTCCAGATTGCGCCCTGCTTCCGCGACGAGGACGCTCGCGCCGACCGCAGCCCCGGCGAATTCTACCAGCTCGACTTTGAAATGAGCTTCGTCACGCAGGACGATGTGTTCGCGGCGATCGAGCCGGTCCTGTCCGGCGTCTTCTCCGAGTTCGGCGAGAACAAGTTCGTGACCCCGGCAGGCGAATATCCGCGCATCCCCTACAAGGAAGCGCTGCTCAAATATGGCAGCGACAAGCCCGACCTCCGCAATCCGCTGCTGATCAGCGATGTCGGAGAGCATTTCCGCGGCTCAGGCTTCGGCCTGTTCGCCGGCCTTGTCGACAAGGGCATGATGGTCCGCGCCGTCCCCGCGCCGGGCACCGCCGACAAGAGCCGCAAATTCTTCGACGACATGAACGAATGGGCTCGAAGCGAAGGCTTCGCCGGCCTCGGCTATGCCACCCGCAAGGGCGGCGAATGGGGCGGCCCGATTGCCAAGAATCACGGCGCCGAGGGCATGGACAAGCTGGCCGAGGCCATGGGCCTGGGCCCGGACGACGGAATCTTCTTCGCGGCGGGCAAGGAAGACGATGCGGCCAAGCTCGCCGGCCTCGCCCGCACCCGGGTCGCCGAACAGCTCGACCTTATCGAACAGGGCGCGTTCCGCTTTTGCTGGATCGTCGACTTCCCGATGTTCGAGTTCAACGAAGAGCAGCAGAAGATTGACTTCAGCCACAATCCTTTCTCCATGCCGCAGGGCGGGATGGAGGCGCTGGAGGGCAAGGACCCGCTCGACATTCTCGCCTGGCAGTATGACATCGTCTGCAACGGCGTGGAGCTCTCTTCGGGCGCGATCCGCAACCACCGTCCCGACATCATGTACAAGGCGTTCGAGATCGCCGGCTACACCCGTGAGGAAGTCGACACCGGCTTCCCGGGCATGATCGGCGCATTCAAGTTCGGCGCTCCGCCGCACGGCGGCTCGGCGCCCGGCATCGACCGGATCGTCATGCTGCTGGCCGACGAACCCAATATCCGCGAGGTCATCGTCTTTCCGATGAACCAGAAGGCCGAGGATTTGATGATGAATGCACCGGCGCCGGTAATGGACAAGCAGCTCAAGGAGCTGTCGATCCGCATCGTCGCCGATGGCACGCCCAAGGCCGGCTAACCGTTCGTGGCATTCGTGCCACGCGCCGACCGCCCCATTGTCGGACAGCCGACCGAGTGAGATTGCGGGCGCACATCCTTTGGGTTAGGCACCGCCCGTGCCGATCGATTTAACGGAATTTGAACGGGGGGCGCCGTTCTCCGGGGACCCAACTCAAGCGCTTGAAGCGCTTGAGCAGCGCCTTGCGCGCCTTCAGCTTTCGCAGATCGTTCACCGCAAGCGCGCGATCATCCTGTTCGAAGGCTGGGTGGGCGCCGGCAAGCGGTCGGTCCTCAAGCGGCTGGTGGGCGCGCTCGACCCTACCCATGTCCGTGTCATCAAGGTCGCCGGAAGCGCCGAGGCCGACGACGAACGTCATTGGCTCGCTCCCTTCTGGAGCCGGCTGCCGGCGGCGGGCGACACTACGGTCTTCTACCGCAGCTGGTACCGGCTGATTCTCGAACAGCGGGTGGTCGGGCAGATGGATGACAAGCGCTGGGCGCGGGCGCTCGATGAAGTCAACGAGTTCGAGGCGCAGCAGCGCGACCACGGCACGATGATCGCCAAGCTATTCTTCCACGTGACTCCGGAAAAGCAGGCGGCAAGCCTCCGGGCACGGCAGGAAGATCCCTGGCTTCGGCATTTGCAGGATTATCAGCCAATCATCGGACCCGGCAATCGTGAGCGGGCCGACAACGTGCTGCAGGATTTCTTCGCCCATACCAATACGCGCTGGGCGCCCTGGACACTCATCGACGCCAATGACGAAACCGCTAGTTGCATCGCTGCGCTGACGGCCATCGCAGATCATATGGAAAAGGCGATGCCGGCCGAGCCGCCGGCCTTGGGCGAAACGATCGTTCCGTTCCGCTCACCCAAGATCAGCGAAACCAACAACGCCTAGCACTCCATTCTCGGCCATCCCCCGGATGGCCTACGCCTGCGGCGGATAGCTGATCCTCAGGATTTCGTAGCTCTTTTCGCCCGCGGGAAGGCGAACGATCCGCTCGTCGCCAACCCTGGCGCCAATCAGCGCGCGGGCGATCGGGGCGGCCCAGCTGATCCGCCCTTCGGAAGCATCCGACTCATCTTCGCCGACCAGCGTTACGACACGGCGATCGTCATTCTCGTCGGCCAGCTCGACGATTGCACCAAATCGTACGGTGTCGCGCTGCTCCTGCTTGGCGGGATCGACAACTTTGGCCGACTTCATCACCTTGGACAGGTACGAAAGGCGGTGGTCGATCTCCCGCAGCCGTTTCTTGCCATAGAGATAGTCGGCATTCTCCGAACGATCGCCGAGCGACGCCGCCCACGACACAATGTCCACGATCTTTGGCCGTTCTTCACCGAACAGCTGCTCATATTCGGCGCGGATGCGCGCAAAACCCTGCGGCGTGATGAATCGGGGAGGGCGGTCAGTCACATCGACCCTCTGTCATCGCGAGCGAAGCGAAGCAATCAAGACCCGCCACGCGCTGTTTTCAACTGATCGCAATGACAGTATTTGGATCAGCCCGGGCGGGAAGATTTGCCGAGATAGGCCGAGATATGGACCGTCTGCGGTCCGGGCAGCGAGGGATTGAGACGGTCATAGACCACGCTGTTTTCCAAAACGCGCTGGACGTAGCCGCGGGTTTCCTCGAACGGGATTTTCTCGATCCAGCTGACGATGTCGACATTGCCGCGCGGGTCGCCATAGGCGTTGACCCACTTGCGGACGTTGCCGGTGCCGGCGTTATAGCTGGCGACGGCGAGCGGATAATTGCCATCCCAGATCCTGACCAGGCGCTGGAAATAGGCGCTTCCCAGCATGACATTGTAGGCCGGGTCTGAGGTCAGCCGCCCATAATCATAACCGAGGCCCATCTTGCCAGCCTGCTCGCGGGCAGTCCCGGGCATCAGCTGCATCATGCCCCGGGCGTTGGCGCCGCTTACCGCCGCCCGGTCGAAGCTGGATTCCTGCCGGGTGATGCCATTCACCAGCGACCACATCCGCCCCGAGGGAACTCCCGAGTTATGGGTGGGATAGGTCGCTTTGTAATAAAAGGCGTTGCCGGCATTGCGAGCCGATCGAGCCGTCCAGACCGCAAGGTCGGGACGGTAGATCTGGCTCGCCATTTCCATCGCCAGCAGCCGATCGGCGTCGTTGTCGAGATTTTCCGACAGGGCACGAATGAACAGGCTTTGCTCGCTCCATTGGCCTTGTTGGCCAAGCAGCTTCATCGCTCGGACCAATCGCTTCTGATTGAAGGATTGGCGCTGGGCATCTGTCACTTGTAGCGAAGGTGATCCCGCCGGCTGCGGCACGACCCGTCCGAGGCGTTCCAAGGCCAGCTGGCCGTAGAATAGTTCCGGTGTCGCCGAAGCACGTTCGAAATAGTTGCGGGCGCGTAGCGGATCGCCGCTTTGGGAAGCTGCCCGTCCGGCCCAATACCATCCCTTCGTCTTGACCTGCAGCGAGCGGCCGGCGCCGGCATATTTGTCGAACATGGCGATCGCGTCGCGGCCGCGGTTCATGCGCTCCAGCGCGACCGAACCTGCGGTCCAGACAATCGTCGTGTAATCGTCGCGAATGGCGTAGCTCTTGAGGCTGATGTCTGCGCCCGGTCCGAAGACATCGTCCACTTGGCTGCCGATATTATAGGCCGTCTGCCATTGCCGATCTCCCGCCGCTTCCTTCGCCAACAGTGCCATCATGTCGAGGAAACGCTCAGGATCCGCGGGCTTGGCGGTGAAATTGTGCGAGCGGGCGAACAAGTCGCGCGATGCCTGGACATAGCCGCCGTCGCGCAGGTAGCGGGCCCGGTCCATCATCAGCCCGGCATCGCTGGTCACTTGGCCGATCACCGCCTGATAACGCTGCTCGGCGTCGCCCATCCGTGACTGCATTGCGATGCGAGCTTGGAAGGCGGCTCGGCGGGGAGGGCTCGCCCAGGCCAGCATGCGGTAGGCGTCGCTGTATTTCTTGTCGAACAGCAGCGCATCGACCCGCTTGTCGTGGTCGGCGGCGGTCAGTTGGCTGCCGAAACGCGCAAACAGGGATTGCTCGTCAAACTGGCTGAGATCGCCCGACACCCAGGCGCCGCGCGCCGCAGCGAGCGCTTCGGCCGAGCGGCCCAGTGCCAGATTGGCCTCCGCCAACCGGGCCCAGCCATTGCCGGTCTGCGGCTCGGTCGAGCGGAAGAATGCGAGGACCGTGTTAGCATTTTCGCCGGCCCTCATCGCTTTTTCGGCGCTGCGCCGGATCCCGCTTTCACCCGGCCAGCCGGGATTGGCGTTCACGAAGCGCGCATAGTCGGCAAAA
>Ga0310810_10000231_pt1 | contig 56829 bp, 39 predicted proteins | sample NCmetagenome_FD_207641 | JGI IMG/M metagenome (GOLD analysis project Ga0310810, IMG submission 207641) | Soil microbial communities from experimental microcosm in Duke University, North Carolina, United States - NC | ecosystem: Engineered > Artificial ecosystem > Soil microcosm > Unclassified ...
CGGAGGCCTTCTGGTGGGCCTTCGCGTGGGCGACGAGCTTGTCGAGGTTGCGATTCGACTCGGCCAGCGACTTGCCCTCGGGGGCGATGTCGCGGTCGTGGAAGCACCAGAACGGCGCCTGGATCTTTTGGAAGAACTCGAAGGCCGCGTCCATGCGCGCCTTCGCGACGGACACCGGGTCCTTGCCCGATTCCCAGGGGCGGACGATGGTGCCCGGACCAAACGGGTCCAAACCGACGCCGCGGAAGGCGTGCCAGTACGCGACGGAGAAGCGCATGTGCTCCTTCATCGTCTTCCCGTCGATCACCTCGGCGGGATTGTAGTGGCGAAAGGCGAGCGCGTTGGCCGAGCCCGGGCCTTCAAAGCGGATGGACGGAACGCGAAACGATGAGGAACGCGAAGATTTCATTGGTGCATACACAGTCAGCCCGAAGGGGTTAGGGCGACCGAAAACGGCAGTCTCCGCAGCGCTTATTACGCGGACAATCTGGGGAGCATACTAACTATAGACTTGTGCTGGGCCGCGAAGCCTGCCGAATTGAACTCACCCCATGAATGATCGCCGCGTTACCCTGGCGGACATAGCCGCGAAAGCCGGCGTGCACGTCACCACCGTATCCCTTGCCCTGCGCAACCACCCGCGCCTGCCCGAAACGACGCGGCAGCGCATCCACAAGCTGGCCGAGGAAATGGGCTACCGCCCCGACCCGTTGCTGCGCGCGCTGATTTCCTATCGCGGCCGGGTGATGGAGCGGCGAAACATGCCGACGCTCGCCTACGTGACCAACTGGGCGACCTGCTGGGGCTGGAAGAAGGTGACGGCCCATCCCGATTTCTACGCCGGCGCGGAGGCGAAGGCGAACCAGCTCGGCTACAAGCTCGAGCATTTCTGGATGCGCGAGCCCGGCCTGACGCAGGGCCGCCTCAGCCGGATGCTGTATTCGCGCGGGATCAACGGGCTGGTCATCGCCTCGCACGGCCGCGAGATGGGCGACGCCCTGCAGTTCGACTGGCAGAACTTCAGCGCGGTGAAGATCGATTATTTCCCGCACCAGCCGGTGCTGCACAACGTCACCAACAACCAGTGCGACATCATCCGGCTCGCAATGCAGAAGGTCATGGCCGCCGGGTATCGCAAGATCGGCTTCGTCATGCACCGCGGCTGGGACCACGCCGTCGACCACCTGTGGACGGCCGGCTTCCTCTGCGAGCAGCAGAACCTGGCGCCGCGGGAACGCGTGCCGGCGCACATCTTTCCCGAGCCGCATCCGATCGAGCGGTGGTTCAACGAGACCAACGTGCCCGTGGTGGTCGACCAGGTCGCGCTGGAGAAATGGCTCCACAAGTACCAGCCGGAAGTCGTGATCAGCAAGGCGTCCTTCGTGCTGCCCATCTTCAAGAAGCTCGGCATCCGCGTGCCGCGCGACGTGGCGTTTGTCGACGTCTTCCTCGAGGAATTGAACGGCATGACCGCCGGCGTGCGCCAGAACCACGAGACCGTCGGCGCGGTGGCGGTGGAGATCCTCGCCGGCCAGCTTCAGCACAACAAATTCGGCGTGCCGGAAATCCCGACGACCACCTACGTCGAGGGCACGTGGTTCGACGGCCAGTCCTGCCCGACCCGCCTGGTCGCCGCGCGCGCGGGCTGACGACGCAGGATTCGACTCGCCGCGGCGCGGAAAACCCGCACCATCGCGCACACTTTCGTCGCGTTCGGGCCATGCGGCGTTCACGCCATGGCCACAACGAATTTCCAAGTCGCCGAAATGCAAGGACTCTATGGTCCCTTCACGATCGCCGAACGGGTCGTGCAAAAAATCTGGCTCCGGGGCGACTTCGCCCGCGACCGCGCCGTGCTGGCCGACGGCCGGTCGCTGGTCATCCGTTCACCGGGGGCCTGGAATCTCCTGGGCGGGCCGGATTTTCACGGCGCGCGGCTGGCCATCGACGGCGGCGAGGTGACCGGCGACATCGAGGTCCATTTCCACGTGGCCGACTGGCGCAGCCACGACCACGCCGCCGATCCCGCCTACAACCGCGTGGTCTTGCACGTCGTCCTGTTTCCGCCGGCCGAGTTCGCCTCGCCGGCGCTCGACCATGCGGGCCGCGAGATCCCGACGCTCGTGTTGCTGCCGCTGCTCCATCGCGACCTCGAGGAGTACGTGTCCGACGACGCGCTGGAGGCGCTCACTTCCCGCGACGAATGGGAGCGCTTCGCCGAACTCGCGGCGCTGCCGCCGGCGGAGCGCGAGAGCCTTATCCGGCAAAATGCCGATGTGCGCTGGCGACAGAAAGTGGCAGGGGCGCGCGCCTGGAGCCAGCGCCTCGGGTGGACGGAAGCGGCCCACCATCTGGCCTTGGACGTGCTCGGCTACCGCCGGAACCGGGCGGCCATGCTGATGGTCGCCGCCCGGTATCCTCTCCCGGCCTGGGGCACGGGGGTCGAACCGCGCCTCATCTATGAGCTCGGTCGCGGCTACTGGCAGACGCAGGGCCTGCGCCCGGCCAATCATCCGCTCACGCGGTTGCGCCAGTATCGGGATTGGGCCTCCGCCCGGCCCGACTGGCCGGAACGCCTGGACGCGATACTCGCGCCCGTGGTTGCCAGAGTCGGCGCCGGCGACTCCGCCCGGGCCTGGCGCCGGGAATGCGACCTCCCGCGCCTGCGGGACCGCATCGCCCGTGAAGTCGTCGCCGAGGCGATCAGCGGCACGCGGCTCGATACGCTGATCTGCGATGCTTTCCTGCCGCTGGTGGCCGCGCGGACCGGCCGGGAGCTGCGCGAGTTGTGGTTTCATTGGTTCCTGGGCGATGTCCCCGCGCAGGTGCGCCGGGCGTTGCCGCGACTCGGCCTGGCCGGCCTGCCGGACCGCCCGCATTCGCACGGTCGCGGGCAGGGTCTGCTGGGCTGGATCCTGGCGCGCGAAGCTGGTGCAAGTTGCTGAACGCCCTGATATTTTGGGGGGCTTGACAAGCATTCGAGCCCTCTCATTAATTAACCTCCCATACACACAGTTCACTTTCGAGAAAGTGGGCCCTCGGGTCCGCTTTTTTTTTCCCATCAATCACACACACCATGAGTAGCGAAATCCTGTCCGTCCTCGAGTACATGGAGAAGGAGAAGGGCATCCCGCGTGCCGACATGATCTCCGCCATCGTCAACGCGATCAAAACGGCCGCATTGAAGGGCGTTAACTCCGGTCAGGAACTCAAGATCGAGATCAACCCCAAGAACGGCCAGCTCAATGCCTGGTCGCTGCTTAAGGTGGTCGACTCGGTCGCGGATCCCAAGCTCCAGATCCACGTCGAGAAGGCCCAGGTTTTCAAGCCGGGCGCCGTGGTCGGCGACACCGTCGAGCGCGAGATCGACCCCTCCTACCTTGGCCGCATCGCCGCCCAAACCGCCCGCCAGGCCATCATGCAGCGCCTGCGTCAGTTCGAGAAGGAGCGGATCTACGATGATTTCAAGGACTCCGTCGGCGACATCGTCAGCGGCACCGTCCGCCGGCGCGAGCGCAACGACCTCTTCGTCGACCTCGGCAAGGCCGAGGCCGTCATGCCGGGCAAGGAACAGGTGCCGGGCGAGGAATACGCCCCGGGCGAGCGTATCCGCTGCATCCTGCTGGAAATCGAGAACAGCAGCCGCGGTCCCGAGATCATCCTCAGCCGGGCCAGCCCGAAGTTTGTCCGCCGGCTCTTCGAGCTCGAGGTGACCGAGATCGCCGACGGCACGGTCAAGATCGAGGCTTTCGCCCGCGAGCCGGGCTACCGCACCAAGATCGCGGTCACGAGCACGGATCCGAAGGTCGACCCCGTCGGCGCGTGCGTCGGCGCCCGCGGCGCCCGCGTGAAGAGCATCGTGCGCGAGCTCAACGGCGAGAAGATCGACATCATCCCCTATCACGCCGACACGAAGGAGATGCTCGTCGAGGCCCTCAAGCCAGCGGTCCCGCGCGAGATCATCATGGACGAGAAGAACAAGCGCCTGCTGGTCCGCGTCATCAACGACGACCTGGCGGTCGCCATCGGCCGCAAGGGCCAGAACGCGCGCCTCACCTCGCGCCTCGTCGGCTGGCGCCTCGACATCGAGGAGTTCAAGGTCGCCGTCGCGGACCCGCGCGCGCAGGCGATCGGCCAGTTCGTCAGCACCTTCGGCTTCGAGCCGGCCGTGGCCGAGCGCCTGGTGGCCAACGGCATCAACTCGCCCGCCGCATTCGAAGGCGTCGAGCCCGCCGACCTGGTGGGCTTCGGCTTCACCGAGGAGGAGGCCCAGAAGGTCATCGCCAAGGTTTCCGGCACCTGAATTTTCCCCTCCGCGCCCAGCACCTGAATGAGTTCCCGCATCCACGAGATCGCCAAGCAATACAACATTGAGCCGAAGGAGATGCTCACCTGGCTCAAGGAGCAGGGCTTTGTCGCGGCCGACACCAAGTCGGTCTCCAGCACGGTCAGCAAGATCTACTATGACGAGATTGAGAAGAAGTTTGGCCGCCCGCCCGCCCCCGCGGCGGTGGAGGTCGCGACGGAACCGGCGGCGCCCGAGGCCGAGGAGCCGCGGCTGAAACTGCCGGCCGGCGTGTTCGTCAAATCGGCCCAGGACATCGTCCGGGAGAAGGAAGAGGCCGCGAAGGCCGCCGCCGCGGCCCGGGCCGCGGCCCAGCCGCCGGTCGCACCACCGCCGGTCGCCGCCCCCAAGCCGCCACCGCCGGCTCCCCTGGTCAAGGCGCCACCGCGCGTGGCGGCCCCCGCGCCGGTCGCGCCGCGTCCGTCCCCGGTCGCGCCGCAGCCGGTGGCGAAGGCCCCGCCGCCCGTGGCCGCCAAGAACCCGGTCGCGCCGCCGCCTCCGCCCACTTTCCGCCCGGCATCCCCGCCGCCGATGCCCGCGCGTTTTGCGCCCGCGCCCGCCGCCCCGCCGCCTCCCGCTCCGTCTTCAGTGACCGTGACCGAGGAGGGCGGGGTTAAGGTCATCCACCTTAAGCCGCCGATCATCGTCCGCGATTTCGCCGTCGCGCTGGGCCTCAAGCCTTTCAAGCTCATCTCCGAGCTCATGGAGATGAGCATCTTTGCGTCGATGAACCAGGCCATCGACGAGCCGGTGGCCACCAAGCTGGCCGAGAAGCACGGCTTCCTCCTCGACATCAAGCACCGCGGCGAGGCCGCCGCCCCCGTCGCCACGCCCGAACAGGCCAAGCAATCCAAGGAGGAAAAGGCGCGCGAGGAGGATCTCAAGAACCTCGCCACGCGCCCGCCCGTCGTCGTCATCATGGGCCACGTCGACCACGGCAAGACGACCCTGCTGGACGCAATCCGCAAGGCGCACGTCGCCGAAGGCGAGGCTGGCGGCATCACGCAGCACATCGGCGCCTACCAGGTCGAGCACAACGGCCGCAAGATTACCTTCCTCGACACCCCGGGTCACGCGGCTTTCACCAAGATGCGTGCGCGCGGCGCCTCGGTCACCGACATCGCCGTGCTCGTGGTGGCCGCCGACGACGGCTTCATGCCGCAGACGGACGAGGCGTTGAAGCACGCGCTCGACGCCAAGGTCGCGCTGATGGTCGCCGTCAACAAGATGGACGTGAAGGGCGCCAACCTCGATCGCGTGAAAACGCAAATGCAGGAGCGCTCGATCGCGCCCGAGGACTGGGGCGGCGAGATTGTCACCGTGCCGGTGGCCGCCGTGAAAGGGCAGGGCATCACCGAGCTGCTCGAGATGATCCTCCTCCAGGCCGACGTGCTCGAACTCAAGGCCAACCCGAAGGCCGAGGCCAGCGGCGTCATCATCGAGTCGCAGGTCGAGGTCGGCCGCGGCCCGCTGGCGACGGTCATCGTCCAGCGCGGCACGCTGCGCGTCGGCGACGCCATCGTCTCCGGGCCGCATTTCGCCCGCGTGCGGGCGATGTTCGACGACCAGGGCAACAACGTGAAGGAGGCGCCGCCCGCCATGCCCGTGCGCGTCATCGGCTGGTCCGGGGCGCCCGATTCCGGCGCGAAATTTTCCACCGTCAAGAACGCCCGCGAGGCGGAGAAGCTGGCCGAGGAGGCGGCCGACCAGCTGCGGAAGGAGACCTCGGTCGCGGACGCCGTGCCCAAGGACACCTCGCTCGACGCGCTCTTTGCCAACATCGCCGCCACCCAGGGCAAGGTCCTGCGCGTCGTCCTCAAGTCGGACGTCTTCGGTTCGCTCGAGGCGGTCCGCAACGTCCTTGAGGGCATCAAGAGCACCAAGGTCTCGCTCGACATCGTCGCGGCCGACGTCGGCATTATCACGAAGAACGACGTCCTCATGGCCAGCGCGTCGAAGGCGCTCATCATCGGCTTCAACACCAAGCAGGAGAACGGCGTCGTGGCGCTCGCCAAGCACCACGCGGTCACGATCGAGAACTTCGCCATCATCTACGAGCTGGGCGACCGGGTTCGCGACCTGATGGCCGACCTGCTCGACCCGGACCTGAAGGAAAACAAGACCGGCGGCGCCGAGGTGCGCCAGGTGTTCCCCGTCGCCAAGGGTTTCGTCGCCGGCTGCCTCGTCACCGAGGGCAAGATCAACCGCGGCTCGGCCGCGCGCGTCCGCCGCGGCAAGGAGGTCGTGTTCGAGGGCAAGATCGGCACGCTGCGCCGCTTCAAAGACGACGCCAACGAGGTCCGGGCCGGCCTCGAGTGCGGCATCCGCCTCGACGGCTTCGACGGCTACCAGCCGGGCGACCGCATCGAATGTTACGAGATCCAGAAGGTGCGGGCCGCCCTCTGATTTGCGATTTACGATCGGGGATTTCCGCATAGGAATTGACCCGTCGTCACCCGCGGTTTGGCCCCCGGCTCGCTCGTTTCCCGCGCTTCGTAAATCGTAGATCCAAAATCGAAAATCCGAAATCCGATGTCGAACCGACTCCTCCGCGTCAACGAGCTGATGCAGCGCGAAATCAGCGCGTACCTGCACATGCACTACAGCAGCGAGGCGGTCGGCATCACCATCACGGGCGTCGAGATCACCGGCGACCTCCGCGAGGCGAAGGTTTTCTATTCCGTCCTCGGTGACGAGACCGCCGCCCGGCGCGCCGGCCGCTGGCTGCAGGGCCGCCGCAATGAGCTCCGGGCCGCCGTGGCCAAGAACGTCATCCTCCGGCACGTGCCGATGCTCGCGTTCGTCCACGACAACCACGCGCCGCGCACCCTGCGGATCGAGCAGCTGCTGGGCGAGATCGACCGGGAGAAGCCGTCGACGTGAACCATTACACGAAGTTCGCCGGCCGCTTCGCCGTCCTCCTGCACAAGCTCGAGGGCCAGCAGGCGGTGGTCATCGGGCACCAGCGGCCCGATGGCGACTGCATCGGCTCCCAGGTCGCCCTCTGCCGCGTGCTGCGCGCCCAGGGCATCGATGCCATCTGCATGAACCCCGACCCGGTGCCCCGGCGCATCAAGTTCCTGCTTGGCGACACTCCCTTCTTCCGGCGCGAGGAGATGCCCGCCGGCGAGCGGCTGGCCATCTTCACCGACTGCGCCGACCACGGCCGCGCGGGCGACAAGGTGCGGCAGCAGTACCCGTCGCCGTTGGCCTGCTTCGACCACCACGTCTCCAACGTCGGCTTCGCCAAGCACAACTTCGTCGACACCGGCTCGGCCGCGACGGCGGAGGTGCTCGCCGGCCTGTTTCTTGACGCCGACATCACCTTCGACGCCACGACGGCCCAGGCGCTCTACACCGGCATCATGACCGACACCGGCCAGTTCCGGTTTCCCTCGACGTCCTACCGGGTGTTCCGCCTCTGCGCGGAGCTCGTGGCCCGCGGCGCCAACCCGGCCCAGGCCGGCCTCGAGCTGTTTGAGCGGGAGTCGTCCGGCAAGCTGAAGCTGCTGCAGCACTACATCAGCTCCCTCAAGTTCGAGTGCGGGGGCCGCGTATGCGTCGGCGTGCTGCCGCACGGGATCTTCGAAAAGGTCAATGCGACGGTGGAGGACACCGAGGGCCTCGTCGACTACGCCCGCTCCATCGAGGGCGTCGAGGTCGGCGTGCTGATCGAGGAGCGCGAGGGCGGCGTCAAGGCCAGCCTGCGCGCGAAAAGCGCCAGCTACCGCATGGATTCCGTCGCCGCCCAGTTCAACGGCGGCGGCCACGCCAGCGCCGCGGGCCTGAATTACCCGGACACGCTGGAGTCGTTTTACCCCAAGCTCGTCGCCGCCCTCTCGCGCCGCCTCACCGAGGTGGATGCCGCCCAGCCATGAGCCTCCAGCCGGGGAAGGAGATCGAGGGCGTGTTGCTCGTCGACAAGCCGCCGGGGCTGACGTCGCACGACGTCGTGCACCGCCTCCGCCGCAAGCTGGCGATGAAGAAGATCGGCCATGCCGGCACGCTCGACCCGATGGCCACGGGCGTGCTCGTCATGCTCATCGGCAAGGCCACGCGCATTTCGCAATACCTCATGAGCGTCGACAAGGCCTACGAGGGCGAAATCACGCTCGGCGTGGTCACCGATTCGCAGGACGCCGAGGGCGAAGTCATGGAAACCCGGCCGGTGCCGCCGCTGTCCGAAGCGGAAGTGCGCACCGTCATGCAGACCTTCCTGGGCGACCAGTACCAGACGCCGCCGATGCACTCGGCCATCAAGATCGACGGCGTGAAGCTCTATCAGCTCGCGCGCAAGGGCGAGGAGGTCGAGCGCGAGCCGCGGTTCATCCGCATCGCCGCCTTCGAGCTGCTTGCCTTCGCCCTGCCCAAGCTCACCTTCCGGCTCGAGTGCACGAAGGGCACCTACGTGCGCACGATCGCCCACGACCTCGGCCACAAGCTCGGCTGCGGGGCGCACCTGTCGGCCCTGCGCCGGACCGGCAGCGGACAGTTCCAAGTCAGCCAGTGCCTGCCCCTGGACGAGATCGAAAAACTCAGCCTGCCCGAGATCGAGAAACGCCTCATCCCGGTGCACGAAGCCGCGCCGAGGGTGATGCGGTGAGCGCCTTGCTCCAGTTCAACGGGATCGCCGCCGCGAAGCTGCCCGCACGGCCGGCGCACCTCGCCATCGGCATGTTCGACGGCGTGCATCTCGGCCACCAGTCGGTGATCGAGTCGGCGATGCATTCCGCGCGCCGCAGCGACGGCGTGGCGGGGGTGCTGACGTTCTGGCCGCACCCGAGCGCGCTCTTCCGCCCGGACCAGCCCACGCGGCTGATGATGACCCCGGCGATGAAACGGGCCGTGCTCGGCCGGCTCGGCCTCGACTTCATCATCGAGCAGGAATTCACGCGCGAGTTCGCGCAGACCGACGCACGCGAGTTCGTGGCGCTGCTGCGACGGTCGCTGCCGCAACTCGCGGCGGTCTATGTCGGCGAGAACTGGCGGTTCGGCCGCGGCCGCGAAGGCGACGTGGCGGTGCTCGTGGCGGAAGCCCGCCCGCACGGGCTGGAGGTTTTCAGCGCCGAACGGATCAACTACAACGGCGCGCCGATCAGCAGCTCGCGCATCCGCGAGCTGCTGGCGAAGGGTGAGATCGCCGAGGCGAATGCCTTGCTCGGGTACACCTATTTCGCCACGGGCGTCGTCCAGCGCGGCCGCCGCCTGGGCCACCAGCTCGGGTTTCCGACCTTGAACCTGCCGTGGGAACCCGAGGCGGCGCCGGCCTTCGGCGTCTATGCCGTGGAGGTCTCGGGCCATGGACGGACGGCCGTGCCGGGTGTCGCCAACTACGGTTTGCGCCCGACGGTCGAGGAGACAAAGCATCCCTTGCTCGAGGTGCACCTGCTCGGTACCTCCGCCTTGACCTACGGCGATGCGATCACGGTGACCTGGTTGAAATTTCTCCGCCCGGAAGCCCGCTTCGCCGGCATGGAAGAACTGCGTCGGCAGATCGGCAAGGACCGCGACGCCGCCCGGGAATTCTTCCGCAACCGGACCTGACGGGAAACGAAAAGGTCCCGCTGGCGGGGCCTTGAAGTGGCGGGATGGACGAGACTCGAACTCGCGACCTTCTGCGTGACAGGCAGACGCTCTAACCAACTGAGCTACCACCCCGTGAACGGGAAAAGAGGCCGCAACGTAGATTCGGGGTGGGGGGTGTCAAGCGCAGTTCTGCCGCCACAAAATCTTTTCGGGCCGGCGTTGCCACGCCATGGAAAAACGCGCGCCGCAAGGGATTGCGAACGGCTTTCGCCGCCAAAGCGCAGCAGGAGAGCACCCCTGACTCGGACCTCCTACCGCGCGCCCACCAGTGCCGCCTCCGCGTCTTTGAGCAGCGCGCGGCTGATCACGATCCGCTGGACCTCGGACGAACCTTCGCCGATCTCGCCCAGCCGGGCGTCGCGCCAGAATCGCTCGAGCGGGATGTCCCGCGTGTAACCGTAACCGCCGTGGATCTGGAGCATGCGGTCGCAAATGCGGGTTGCGGCCTCCGTGGCGTAAAGCTTCGCCACGGAAGACTCGACCGGGTGGCGCTCGCCGCGGGTGGCGCGAATCGCCGCCTGCAACACCAGCGCCTCGGCGGCGCGCAATTCCACCTCGCAATCGGCGAGCATGAATTGCAACGCCTGGAAATCGGCGAGCCGGCGGCCGAACTGACGGCGCTGGCAGGCGTGCTGCAGCCCGGCATCGAGCGCCGCGCGCGCGAGCCCGAGCGAAACGGCCGCGACACCGATGCGTCCTTTGTCGAGGCAGGCGAGGGCCGTGGCTTGGCCCGTGCCGCGCGGGCCGATGAGCTCCGCCGGCGCGCGCTCGAGGCGGAATTCGGACGTGTCGGAGGCGCGCATGCCGCAGGTCGGCACCTTGCGCACCGGCACGATGTCCGGCTGGCGCACCAGGAACGCGCTGATCTCCTTCCTGCCATCCTCGGTCCGGCCCGAGACCGCCATGATCACGAGGATCTCGGCCTGCCGGCCGAGCGTGATGTAACGCTTGGTGCCGGTGAGCTCCCACCGGCCGGGGGCGGTTTCGGTCGCCACCGTCTGGATCCCGCTGCTGTCGCTGCCGGCCTCCGGCTCGGTCAGCGCCCACGCGGCCAGCCAGGTGCCGTCGGCAAGTTGCGGGAAAAGTGTGCGGAGCTGCGCCGGGCTGGCGGCGGCGCGAAGATGGCCCGTGCCGAGCGCGTTGTGCGCCGCGACGTCGAGGGCGAACGCGGCCTGGTGGCGCGCGAGCTCGCGCACGGCGAGTGCCGAAGTCACAAAGCCGAGTTCCTTCCCGCCCAGCGTCCGCGGGGTGTTCATGCCGAGCAGCCCGAGGGCCCCCGCCTGGGTGAAGGCTGCGCGCGGAATTTCCTCGTTCTCCTCCCACGCGGCCGCATGCGGCGCAAGGTCGTGCCGGGCGAAATCCTCGACCTGGCGGAGAAACGCGTGGTCTTCGTCACCGAGTTGCTCCGCCCACATGGCGGGCAGGCCGGCCTGGGTCGGCGAGGGAGGTGAGGCAATTTGCATGGAGGGGATACGCCGCGGGGCGCCGGTTTGGGGTTGCGACGTAACAAAGCCTTCCGCAGGGCGAAAACCAGCCTCGGGCGATGGAGGAGGCCCCGAATACGCTTTTAGGATGAGGTTTGGCGGCCGTTGCGATTTGCGCGAACGACGGTTTTCAGCGACCTTGGGGCGAACCCCAACCACGCCGCACCCCCCGTGCCGTCGCCCACCACGCTCGCCGACCACGCCGCCCTTCTCGCCCGCGAGGAGGCCGCGCTTCGCGAAGGCGGCGGTGCCGACGGACTCGCGCGCCAGCACAAGCTCGGCCGCCTGTTCGTGCGCGAACGGCTCGAGCTGCTCGCCGACGAGCGCGGCCCGGGCTTCCTGGAGTTCGGCCTCTGGGCGGCGCACGACATGTACCGGGAGTGGGGCAGATTTCCCGGCGCCGGTGTCGTGACCGGCATCGCGGATGTCGCCGGCCGGCCGTGCATGATCATCGCCAATGACGCCACCGTGAAGGCCGGCGCCTTCGTCCCGATGTCGTGCAAGAAGGTGCTGCGGGCGCAGCGGATTGCCTTCGAGTGCAACCTGCCTGTCATCTACCTCGTCGATTCGGCCGGCGTCTTCCTGCCCATGCAGGACGAGATCTTTCCCGACGAGGACGACTTCGGCCGCATCTTCCGCCACAACTCGGTGCTCTCCGCCGCGGGCATTCCCCAGTTCGCCGCGATCATGGGCAACTGCGTGGCGGGCGGCGCCTACCTCCCGGTCCTGTGCGACAAGATCCTCATGACCGACGGCAGCGGGCTCTACCTCGCGGGCCCGCAGCTGGTGAAGGCGGCCATCGGGCAGGAGATCGACGCGGAGACGCTCGGCGGGGCGGCGATGCACGCCGAGGTCTCCGGCACCGTCGACTTTCGCGAGAAGGATGATCCAGCCTGCCTGAAACGGCTGCGCAAACTCGTGGCGCTTTTGCCCGAGCCGGCGCCGTCCCCGGGCGAAGCTCCGGAGCCCGACCTGCCGGTCTCGAAGCTGGACGAACTCATTTCGCCCGACGGACGCCGCGAATACGACGCGCGCGACCTGCTGCGCTGCCTCGTCGACGGTGGCTCGCTGGAGGAGTACAAGGCCGATTACGGCGGCACGCTCGTGACGGCCTTCGCCCGGCTGGGCGGGCGCCCGGTCGGTGTCGTGGCCAACCAGCGCCAGCGCGTTCAGTCGCGCCAGACCGGGCTGCAGATGCCGGGTGTCATCTACGCCGACTCGGCCGACAAGGCCGCGCGGTTCATCATGGACTGCAACCAGACGCGCGTGCCGCTGCTGTTTTTCCAGGATGTGTCGGGCTTCATGGTCGGGCGCGACGCCGAGCAGAGCGGCATCATTCGTTCCGGGGCGAAGATGGTGAATGCGCTGAGCAATTCGACCGTGCCCAAGCTGACCGTCATCACGGGCGGCTCCTACGGCGCCGGCAACTATGCGATGTGCGGCAAGGCCTACGATCCGCGCTTCATCTTCGCCTGGCCCAACGCCAAGTACGCCGTCATGGGCGCGGCGCAGGCGAGCGACGTCGTCTACGGCATTCTCGCCAAGGCCGCCAAGGACCGGCCCAAGGAGGAACTGGCGCGCCTGCGGCAGCAGGTGAAGGACGACTACGTCGCGCAGGCCGACATCCGCTATGGCGCCGCGCGGGGCTGGGTCGATGCCATCATCGCGCCGGCCGACACGCGCCGCGTTCTCCGCCGCGCACTCGACCTGGCCTGCCGTCCGCCGGCGAAGGGCGCTTTCCACACCGGCGTGATCCAGGTCTGAGCGCGCAATCGCACCCGCGTCCATGCCAATTCTACACACCCCGGCGCTTTGCCCGCCTTCGTCGAACTTCGGCGCGGCAAGCGCCACCCCTCTTGCTGGAGGGGAACCCAACTCCACGCGGCCGAAGTCCCCTCTAGGAAGAGGGGTGCCCGACCGGGCGGGGTGTGTTAGCGCGGCACCGGATAAGCAACTTCCAAGCTGAGCCATGCGCCCGACTCTCAAGATTGCCAATGCCTCCGGTTTCTGGGGCGACCAACCCGACGCCGCGGCGCGACTGCTGGCGGCGCAGCCCGATCTCGATTTCCTGACGCTCGATTACCTGGCCGAGGTTTCCCTTTCCATCATGGCGATCAACCGGGCCAAGGATCCTTCGGCCGGATTCGCGCGGGATTTTATTGAAGTCATCCGCTCGGTCGCGCCGTTCTGGTACGGTGGCGTCAAGACCCGCATCGTCACCAACGCCGGCGGATTGGACCCGGTGGCCTGCGGTCGCGCGGTGCGCGCGGAATTGAACCGGGCCGAACTCGATCACCGAAAGGTGGCGGTGGTCACGGGCGACAGCGTGCTCGATTGGCTCGGCCAACATCCGGAGTGCGCCAACCTCGAGACCGGCCAGCCGCTGGCGGCGGTGCTCAGCCGGCTGGTCACCGCCAACGCCTACCTGGGCGCCGACCCGATTGCCGCCGCCCTGCAGGACGGCGCCGACATCGTCATCACCGGTCGCGTCGCCGACCCCTCGCTCACCGTCGGTCCCGCGCGCGCGCATTTCGGCTGGAACGCCGGCGACTGGGACCGTCTCGCCGGCGCGACCGTCGCGGGCCATCTCATCGAATGCGGCACCCAGGCTTGCGGCGGCTTCTCGACGGACTGGTTGGATCTGCCCCACACCCACGACATCGGCTTTCCCATCGCCGAAATCGCCGCCGATGGCTCCTGTGTGATCACCAAGCCACCCGGTACCGGCGGCGCCGTCACGGTCAACACGGTCAAGGAACAGCTCCTCTATGAGATCGGCGACCCGGGGGCGTACCTCTCGCCCGACGCGACCGTCTCCTTCCTCGGGCTGAAACTCAGCCCGGACGGACCGGATCGCATCCGCCTCACCGGCGCCACGGGCCGGCCACCGCCGCCGGACTACAAGGTCAGCGCGACGTACCGCGACGGCTTCAAGGCGCACGGCCAGCTTACGATCTACGGCGAGCGCGCGGTCGCAAAGGCACGGCGCGCGGGGGAGGGCATGCTCCGGAAGCTGGCGGAGCAGGGCTGTGTTTTTCGCGAAACCCTCGTCGAATGCCTCGGCACCGGCGCCAGCGTCGGTGGAATCGGCAGCCGCCTCGACGAGTCCGAGCTCATCGAAACCGTCCTGCGCGTCAGTGTGGCCGCCGACACGGAGGAGCCGGTGCACCGATTCACCCGGTTGATTGCGCCCCTGGTCACGAACGGTCCCCAAGGAGTGACCGGCTACGCTTCCGGCCGGCCGAAAGTCTTGCCCGTCTTCGGCTATTGGCCCTGCCTTGTCCCGCGCGCGGCCGTGCAGCCCCGCTGGGAGTGGATATGAGCACGCTCGGACAAATCGCTTTCGCCCGCAGCGGCGACAAGGGCTCATCGGCCAATGTCGCCGTGTTCGCCCGCTCGCCCGAGGCCTATGCCTGGCTGGTTCGCCAGCTCACGGCCGACCGCGTCGAGGAATACTTCCGCCCACTCGGCGTCGGACGCGTGCAACGCTTCGAGGTGCCGAACCTCGAGGCGTTGAATTTCGTCCTGCCCGGCATTCTCGCTGGCGGCGGCAGCCGCTCGCTGCGCATCGACGCCCAAGGCAAGACGCTTGGCCAGGCGCTCCTGGCGCTGCCCATCGACTACCCCGCACCATGACTGCGACTCCCGACCTCGTTCTCCGCGAAGCCATCCGCCCCGGCATCGCCCGCCTCACCTTGAATCGTCCCGACAAACGGAACGCGCTCTCCGTCGCCCTCATGGAATCAGTCCTCCAGGCGCTCGATGCGATCGAGGCCGATTCCGGCAACCGAATCCTGTTGCTCGAGGGAGCCGGCCCGTCGTTCTGCGCCGGCCTCGACCTCGCCGAGGCGGCCGAGACGGCGAAGCATCACCGCTCATCCGAGCTCGTGTCCACGTTGCTGCAGCGGCTGGCCACGAGCCGGCTCGTCACGTTCGCGCTGGTCCGCGGTTCCGCCCTCGGCGGCGGCGCGGGCCTGATGTCGGCTTGCGACTTCGCGCTCGCCGATCCCGGGGCGACGATCGGTTATCCCGAGCCCCGCCGCGGCATTGTTGCCGCGCTCGTGATGATCTTCCTGCGCCGGCAACTCGCCGAGCGCGATGCCCGGAAGCTGCTGCTGACCGGCGAGCCGATCACCGGCGCCGAGGCGGAGCGGATCAGGCTGGTCACCGCCACCGCCGCGCCGGGTGACCTGCTGCCGCTGGCACTCAAGCTCGCGGAGCAGGTCCTGCTCGGGGGACCGGAGTCGATCGTCCGGACCAAACGCCTGTTCGCCGCGCTCTGGCCCACGCCGATCGCGGAGGAGTTCGAGCGGGCCTACCGGATTCACCTCGAGGCGCGCCAGTCGGCGGAATTGGAGGAAGGCGCCGCCGCCTTCCGCGAAAAGCGCCCGCCGAGGTGGGCGCAATAGTTGGCGCTCGGTGCGAAATGTAGGAGCGGCTTTACGCCGCGATTTCGGCGGCGAGTCGTAGGATGTTCGCGGCATAAAGCCGCTCCTACAGCCGGGACCGGCTTCCACCCATCAATCAGCCCGCTTACGCCATCCGGCGCATTCTCGCGCCGGCGGCGGTTCGCGTCTTCAAAGGCGCGGGCGAAAGGAGTAGGACTGGGCGATCCATAACCGACTGCCATGAAGATCCTCATCGCTGACAAATACCCCGAAGCCCACCTCGAGAAATTCCGCGCTCTCGGTTGCACCGTCACTTACGAACCCGCCTGCAAGGCCGCGGATCTGCCGCGCCTGGTCAAGGACCACAAGGTTCTCATCGTGCGCAGCAAGCAGGTCACCGCCGAAACCCTTCGCGCGAGCGACCAGCTGGCCCTCGTGCTGCGCGCCGGCGCCGGCGTCAACACGATCGACGTCAAGACCGCCAGCGCCCTCGGCATCTTCGTCACCAACTGCCCGGGCAAGAACTCTGTCGCGGTGGCGGAACTGGTCTTCGCCCTGCTGCTCGGCCTCGACCGCCGCGTGGCGGACAGCACGGCGGCCCTGCGCGCCCACCGGTGGGATAAAAAGGAGTTTTCGAAGGCCGACGGCCTCCTCGGCAAAACCATGGGTGTCATCGGCACCGGCTCGATCGGCCGCGAGGTCATCGCCCGCGCCCGCGCCTTTGGCCTCAAGGTGGTCGCCTGGTCCCGCTCGCTCACGCCGGCCAAGGCCGCCGAGCTGGGCGTCGACCAGTGCGGGGACCTCGACGACCTGTTTCGCCGCGCCGACATCGTCACCTTGCACGTCGCCCTCAAGCCCGAGACCCGGCACCTCGTGACCCGCGCCCGGTTGAATCTCCTCAAGCCGAACGCCATCCTCATCAACACGGCCCGTGGCGAACTCGTCGACCAGGCGGCGCTCCGCGAGGCGCTCGCCGCGAAGAAGCTCCGCGCCGGCCTCGATGTCTTCGATCCCGAGCCGGCCGAGGGCACGGCGGATTTTGCCGACCCGATCCTCGACCTGCCGGGCTTCTGCGGCACGCCGCACATCGGCGCCTCGACCGAGCAGGCGCAGGACGCCATCGCCGCCGAGGCTTTCCGCGTCGTCGATACTTTCGTCCGCACCGGCGAGGCGCTCAACTGCGTGAACGTGGCCCGCCGCACCCCCGCGACGTGGCAGCTCGTCGTGCGACACTACGATCGCGTCGGCGTCCTGGCCTCCGTGCTCGGCGAGATTCGCCGCGCCAACATCAACGTGGAGGAGGTCCGCAATACGGTCTTCGACGGCGCCGCCGCCGCCAGTTGCCGCATCCAGCTCGCCACCGAGCCCGGGGCTGACCTCCTCGCCTCGATCGGCCGCAACAATCCCGACATCATCGAGCTCGAAGCCATCCGGCTCAAATAAAGGCTGTTGCCTGCCAACTGGCCGGCGGCGGCGGACAGGCGCTCGTCGGCTGAATGGTAGGAATACACTCCATAGGCGACGGGCGTGTCGGCTGGTTGGATTGCCGGGTATGCCCGAGCTTTCCACGCCCGCCGTCGGCATAAACGACGCCCACGTCCATGCGCCGACCGCCCGCGGCCTCAGGTCGCCGGGCGAGGCCCGCGTCTGAGTCATGGCTGAACCCGGGCAGGACAAACCGTCCCCGCAAAATCTTCCGCCACTGCTCTTCCAGCCGCGCGCGACCTCCCTCCTGCGCGGCCTGCTGGCCGCCGGTGCCCTGAGCGTCGCCGGCGCCGGCGCGGTGGCGCTGGCGTACTACCATTCCTCGTACTGGAACGGCCTGGGTCTGCGCCGCGAACAGCCGGTCCTCTTCAGCCATCGTCACCACGCCGGCGAGCTCGGGATCGACTGCCGGTACTGCCACGCGACGGTCGAGACCTCCGCCTTCGCCGGCCTGCCTTCGACCAACACGTGCCTGACCTGCCATTCGCAGATCTTCACCACCACCTCGATGCTGCGGCCCGTCGTCGACAGCGCCGTCCGCGACCAGCCGCTGGTCTGGCGGCGCGTCAACGCACTGCCCGATCACGTCTATTTCAACCACAGCATCCACGTCGCCAAGGGCGTCGGCTGCACCACGTGCCACGGGGACGTCGGCGCCATGCCGCTCACGGCCAAGGGCGAAACGCTGACGATGCGCTGGTGCCTGGATTGTCACCGCAACCCCGCGCCCCGGCTGCGGCCGCCCAACGAGATCTTCGCCGCCACCTGGCGCCCGCCGGCGGACCAGGCCGCCCGCGGCGCGGCCCTCGCGCGCCAGCTCAACGTGCACACCTCGCAGCTCACGAGCTGCTCGACCTGCCACCACTGACCATGCCGCCGCCGTTTCCCCATCCGCTGCTCCGGCGCGACGACGAGTTCGCGCCCGGTTCGGAGTCCTGGCCCGAGGGCATGAGCCGGCGGAGGTTCCTCGAACTGATGGCGGCTTCGCTCGCCCTGGCGGGGCTCGGCGCATGCAACCGTCCCCCCGACGGCACCATCGTGCCCTATGTCGTGCCCCCCGACCGGGAGATGCTCGAGGACGCCCTCTATTACGCGACGGCCATGCCATGGGACGGCTACGCCCGGGGCGTGCTGGCCCGGTCGCATTCCGGCCGGCCAACCAAGCTCGAGGGCAATGCCGTGCACCCGGACAGCCTCGGGGCGACCGACGCGCTGACGCAGGCGGCGGTGCTGGCGCTCTACGATCCCGACCGGTCGCGGGCTCCGCGGCGCGGCGGCCAGGTGGCGTCGTGGGCGCGCTTTGAGGACGAATGGCTTGGCGTCCACCGCGACCTGCTCTCACGGCACGGACGAGGACTCGCGCTGCTGACCGAACCGACGACATCGCCGACGGAGCTGCGCTGCATCCACGCTCTGCTCGACCGCCTGCCCGCGGCCCGTTGGTTCCAACACACCGCCCTCGCACGCTTCGACCGCGACGGCCGGCAGGATGACTACGATTTCGGGCGGGCGGACGTGGTCCTGGCGGTCGAGGCCGACTTCCTGTTCGATCACCCCTCGAGCCTGCGTTACGCGCGGGCCTTTGCCTCGCGCCGGCGCGTCGAGGGCGGTCGCGTCAACGCCAACCGCCTCTACGTCATCGAGGCCTCGCCGTCCGTCACGGGTTCGATGGCCGACCATCGGCTCGCTGCTTCCCCCGCGCACGCCCGCCGGCTGCTGGCCGCGCTGGGCGACCTGCTCGACGGCAACAAACCGAGCCCCGCCCTGGCCCACGAGGAACGCCGGGTGCTCGCCGCGCTCGCCCGTGACCTGCAGGGGAAGGCGCCCAACGTGGTTTGCGTCGCGGGCGAATCCTGCGACGACGCGGTCCGCGACTGGTGCGCCGCCCGCAACGCCCGTCTCGGCGCCGCCTGCGTGACGCACCACGCTTTGCCCGCCATCCGGTCCGACGCCGACCCGCGCTCGGCGGGCGACCTCGGCGCCGCCGTCCAGGCGATGCAGGCGGGCGGCATCGACACGCTCGTCGTGGTCGGGGCCAACCCCGCCTACACCGCGCCCGCCGACCTGGAGTTTGCCCGGGCGATGGCGCGGGTCGCGCGCCGGATTCACCTCGGCTCCCACGTCGACGAAACGGCGGCACTTTGCCCGTGGCATCTGCCGGAGGCGCATTTCCTCGAGGCCTGGTCGGACCTGCGCGCCTACGACGGCACGGCGAGCATCGTACAGCCGCTCATCGCGCCGCTTTACGGGAGCCGCACCGCGGCGGAGTTCATTGGGTTTCTCGCCGCGCCCGCCGGCCGCAACGGCTACGATCTCGTCCGCGAGACCTGGCAGCACCACGGCGGCGCGGATTTCGAGGCGGCCTGGGTGCGCTGGCTGAACACGGGGGTGGTCGATGGCACGACCGCCTCGCGCTCCAAGCCGACGGCGCCGGCGAAGGCACCCGATCTGCGGGCGGGGGCGAGCTCGTCGGGCGTCATGCTCACGATCCGGCCGGATCCGACCGTGCGCGACGGGCGCTGGGCCAACAACGCCTGGTTGCAGGAGCTGCCCAAGCAGAATTCGCAGCTCGTTTGGGACAACGCCGTGTTCGTCAGCCCGACGCTGGCCGCCACCCTGCAAATCGAGAATGGCGACGTGGTCCAACTATCGGTCGCAGCGAACGGACGAAGCCCGATTTCCGGCCGGACCGAACCTGCGCGGAGTGCAGGTTCCACGAACCCGAACGAAGGCCCGACCGTCGAGGGCCCCGCCTGGATCGCGCTCGGGCAGGCCGACGACTGCGTGACCGTTTCGCTCGGCTACGGCCGAACCGCCGCCGGCCGGGTGGGCAACGCCGTGGGCTTCGACGCCTACCCGCTGCGCCAGTCCGCGTCGCCCTGGGCGCGCGAGGGCGTGACCGTGCGGAAGCTCGGCCGCCGGCACGCGCTCGTCTCCACCCAGACCCATTTCGCCATGGAGGGCCGCGACATCGTGCGCGTGGCGCTCGCCTCCGATCCCGCGGGCACGGCCGGCCGGCCGCCGGAGACGCCGCCATCGCTCTATCCGCCGGTGGAATATCCCGAGTATCGCTGGGGCATGCTGATCGACCTCGGCGCGTGCATCGGCTGCAAGGCCTGCGTGGCCGCCTGCCAGGCGGAGAACAACATCCCGGTGGTGGGCAAGGAGCAGGTGGGACTCGGACGCGAGATGCACTGGATCCGCGTCGACCGCTACCACTCGACGAAGCCCGGCGAACCGCCGGTGCTGCACCAGCCCGTCCCCTGCATGCAGTGCGAGAACGCGCCCTGCGAACTGGTCTGCCCCGTGGCGGCGACCGTGCACAGCAGCGAGGGCCTGAACGACATGGTCTACAACCGCTGCGTCGGCACCCGCTACTGCTCGAACAACTGCCCGTACAAGGTCCGCCGGTTCAACTTCCTCGACTTCCGGGCGCCGGCGGACTCGCCCGTCAACCTCCAGAAGAATCCCGAGGTCACCGTACGCGCCCGCGGCGTGATGGAGAAGTGCACCTATTGCGTGCAGCGGATCAACGCCGGGCGGATCACGGCCGAGAAGGCGAACCGCCGGATCCGCGACGGCGACGTGCGCACCGCCTGCCAGCAGGCCTGCCCGACGGAGGCGATCGTGTTCGGCGACCTCAACGATCCCGCGGCGCGGGTGGTCGCGCGCAAGGCCGAGCCGACGCACTACGCGCTCCTCGAGGAACTCAACACGCGCCCGCGCACGACCTACCTGGCGCGGACCACCAACCCGGCGCTGGCCGGGGCGAACCGGGGGGATGCGGCATGAACGCCCCGCTCGCCCACGCCGAACCGCTGGTCGCCCCGGGCGAAAGCGCGCGCTCGATCGACGCGCGGATCAGCCGCGTGCCGCTGGACTTTCCGCACCCGGTGCTCTGGTGGCTTGGCTTCGCGGCGGCGTTTGCCGTCGTCATGGTGATGCTCACGGCCATCACCTGGGTGTTCGTCCGCGGCGTCGGCATCTGGGGCATCAACATCCCGGTCGCGTGGGGCTTTGCCATCACGAACTTCGTCTGGTGGATCGGCATCGGCCACGCCGGCACGTTCATCTCGGCCATCCTGCTCCTGCTGCACCAGCACTGGCGCACGTCGATCAACCGGCTGACGGAGGCAATGACCCTGTTCGCCGTCGCCTGCGCCGCGATGTTCCCGCTGCTGCACCTCGGGCGGCCGCAGTATTTCTACTGGCTGCTGCCGTATCCCGACACCATGGGACTGTGGCCGCAGTGGCGCAGCCCGCTGGTCTGGGATGTGTTCGCCGTGTCGACCTACGGGATCGTGTCGCTCGTGTTCTGGTACCTCGGGCTGGTGCCGGACCTCGCGACGATGCGCGACCGCGCAGGGCCGGCGTGGAAGCGGCGGCTCTACGGCGTCTTCGCGCTCGGCTGGCGCGGCGCGGCCCAACACTGGCGGCATTACGAGAGGGTCTACCTCATCCTCGCCGGCCTCGCGACGCCGCTGGTGGTGTCGGTGCACAGCATCGTCGGCATGGATTTCGCCGTGGCGATCCTGCCCGGCTGGCACTCGACGATCTTCCCGCCGTACTTCGTGGCCGGGGCGATCTTCTCGGGTTTCGCGATGGTGCTGACGATCGTCATCCCGCTGCGCGCGCTCTACGGCTTCAAGGGCTACGTCACCGACCGGCACCTCGAGCTCATGGCCAAGGTGCTCATGGTCACGGGCTGGATCGTCGCCTACGGCTACTTCAGCGAGTTCTTCACCGCCTGGATCAGTGGCGAGGAGTTCGACCGCTTCATGGTCATCAACCGGGCGACCGGCCCGTACTGGGCGACATTCTGGACGCTGATCACCTGCAACGTCATCGTGCCGCAGGCCCTGTGGTGGCGCCGGCTGCGCCGCTCGGCGTCCGGGCTGTTTGTCGTCTCACTGCTCGTGAACGTCGGCATGTGGGTGGAGCGCTACGTCATCGTGGTGACGAGCCTGCACCGCGATTTCCTGCCGTCGTCGTGGGGCATGTTCAACGGCACGAAGTGGGACTGGGCGCTCTTCATCGGCACGCTCGGCTTCTTCAGCGCCCTGCTGTTCCTGTTCGTGCGGGTGCTGCCGGCGCTGTCGATGACGGAGCTCAAGCGCTTCGTGGTGACCGGGGAGGAGACCGAATGAGCGCCGCGCGGAACCTGCTGGCCGGGTTCGCGGAGCACGACCAGCTCGTGCGCGCCCTGCGCCGGTTGCGCGAGCTCGGCTGCACGCGGTTGGAGGTGTACGCCCCGTTCCCGAGTCGCGAGGTCGACGAGCTGCTGCCGGGCCGGCCAACGCCGGCGGGCTGGCTCATGCTGGCCGGCGGGATGCTCGGCGGCAGCGGCGCGTATTTCCTGCAGTGGTACGCGGCGCACGACTACGCCTACAACGTCGGCGGGCGCCCGCTGCACAGCTGGCCGTCTTTCGTGCCGGTGACCTTCGAGCTCACCGTTCTCTGCGCCGCGCTCACCGGCCTGGTGGCGCTCCTCGTCCTGACGCGCCTGCCGCGGCTGGATCACCCTGTCTTCGCCGAGCCGGCCTTCGTCCGCGCCAGCCAGGACCGTTTTTTCCTGGCGGTGCACACGGCGGATCCGCACCTGGCTGCGATCGACGTGGCGGACCTGCTCCGCGGGTTCGGCGCCGAGCGGATCGAGGAGGTGGGGGAATGACGACCGGGATCGCATCCCCGCCCTCCGCCCGTAGGGGCGCGCCTCGTGCGCGCCCGATGGCCGGGGTCGTCGCTGGGCGCGGTCAAGCCGCGCCCCTCCACCTGTGTCTGGAGGGCGTGGCGCGCGTCCTCGTCGCCGCGGCCCTTCTCGGGACCGCCGGGTGCGACAACATGAAGCGCCAGGAATACCTCCGCGCGCAAACGGCCAGCGCGCATCTGCCGCGGGGCACGTCGGCCCAGTTGCCGCCCCCGCACACCGTGGCGCACGACCCGGCGCGGCCGGACGCGCCCTTTCTGACCGGCGAACGCGACGGAAAGCTGCTCGACCGGATCCCGGTGCCGCTGACGCTGGCGTTGCTCGCGCGCGGCCGGGAACGGTTCGACATTTACTGCGCGGTCTGCCACGGGCCGGACGGCGACGGCCGCGGCATCGTCGTGCAGCGCGGGTTTCCCGCGCCGCCGTCCTATCACGATGCCCGCCTGCGGAACGCACCCGTCGGGCATTTCTACCAGGTCATGACGCGCGGGTACGGGATCATGTATCCGTATGCCGACCGGCTGACGCCGGCGGACCGGTGGGCGGTCGCCGCGTACATCCGCGCGCTGCAGCTCAGCCAGCACGCGGCCGTCGGCGATCTCGCCGCCGCGGACCGCGCACAATTGCCCCCGCCATGACGGTCGCCGCCCTACGATCCAGTCGGAGAGTGGAGAAGCTCGCGCTGCTGGCGGCGGTCGTGGCGCTGGTGGTCGCCGGCATCCTCGGGTGGGAGGCCCCGCGCGACATCGGCCCGGCGTGGCGGCTGGCGGTCTTCGCCTGCCTGCAGCCGGCAATCGGTTCGCTCATCTTCATCCTGATCTTCCGCCTGACCGCCGGGCAGTGGATGGAGAACCTCGCGCCCTTCCTGCTCGCGGGCGCGCGGTTGCTCCCGTGGGTCTGGCTGCTCGTGCTGCCGCTGCTCTGGCTGCCGCTCGCCGGGGTGCCGGGCGGGGAGGCGGACACCACCGCCGGGCTGCAGCACGCCTTCCAGGCGGAAGCGTCGCGGCACCTTGACGCGGGATTGCGCTTCTATTTCTCGAAGCCGTTCCTCACCGGGCGCGCCGTGTTCTATGCGGCGATGTTCTTCGCGCTGGCGGTCGGCGCGGGGCGGGGGCTGCGCCGGAACGCGCCGGCGCTGATGCCGTGGTTCGGCCCGGCGGGGCTCATCGTGCTGGTGTTCACGCTGCACCTCCTCGCGACGGACTGGTTCCTGCTGCTCGATCCCGGCTGGTATTCCACCGGCTTCCCGCTGGTGTGGACGGCCGGGCAGGCCGTGTCGGGCCTCGCGGGGGCGCTGCTCGCGTCCCTGTGGGCGGGCGGCGAGCCCGGGAGCCGGGGCGGCTCGGGCCGGCCGCGCGGGCTCGACTGGGGCAACCTGATGCTGGCGGCCGTGATGGCGTGGACCTACGTCGCCTTCGTCCAGTGGCTGATCATCTGGAGCGGCAACCTGCCGGCCGAGACTGCGTGGTACCGGCATCGCGCCCACGGCGGGTGGCTGGGCGTGGTCGTCGTGCTGGCGTTGCTGGAGTTCGCCCTGCCATTCGCGCTCCTGCTCTCGCGCGGCGTGAAGCAGCATCGCGGCTCGCTCGCGCTGGCGGCCGGCCTGGTGCTGGCGGGCCAGTTCGTCTACACGCTCTGGATGATCGTGCCGGCGGCCGCGCCCGTGTCCGGTCACGCCGCCTGGCTCGATGCCGCCGCGGTGGCGGCGGTCGGGGCGTTTTTCCTCAATCGCTATCTCGCCGGCGCGCGCGTCGCCGCCGCCCAGCTGTCGCCATGAACCACGAGACCAGCGACGCCTCGCCCCGCCTGATCGCCACCGTCGCCGCGGTGCTGGTGGTCGGGTTCGTCCTCTCGCTCGCGGCCAGCGTCTGGGTCGAGTCCGACCTCATGAGCCGGCCCGGTGCGCCGCGGACCGTTGCGCGGCAGGCCGCATTCCCGCCCGGGCCGGCGGAGGCGCCCGAGGTCGTGCAGGTGCGCCGGCGGCTCGAGGCGGCCGCGGCCGAGCGCCTGCGGCAATACGGCTGGGTCGACCGCCCGGCGGGCGTGGCCCGCATTCCCCTGCAACGCGCGATGGACCTGGTCGTGCACGGCGTCAACCCGGTGCCCGGCGACATTCCGCCGGGACAACAAGTACCCAAATGAATGCACGATTGATACTGGCGGGGTGGCTGCGTCGCCTTGCTCCGCCCCTGCAGCCACGGCTGTTTTGGTGTCTGGCCCTCGTGGCACTGCCGGGGGCCGCGCCCGCGTCCGCCGCGCCGACGCAGGTCGCCGGCGTGGACTTCGAGCAACGCCTCGGGGCGCAACTGCCGCTCGACGGCACCTATCGCGACGACACCGGCCGGTCGCTCCCGCTGCGGAGTTATTTCGGCCACGGCCCGGTCGTGCTGATCTTCGGTTACAGCCGTTGTCCGCAGCTTTGCTCGGTGGTGGCGGAAGGCACGGTCGAGACCCTGCGGTCGCTCGAGCCGACGGTGGGCCGGGAGCTGTCGGTCCTCTACGTGAGCATCGATCCGGCCGACACGCCGCGGGACATGGCGGCGATGAAGCGGCGCGACGCCGGGCGCTACGGTCGCAGCGGCAGCGAGGGCGGATGGCACTACCTGACGGGTAGCCCGGCGGCGATCCGGCGGCTGACGGACGCCGCCGGCTTCCACTTCAAATACGACCCGGCGACGCGCCTCTATGCGCATGCGGCGGGTTTCCTCGTGCTCACCCCGGACGGGCGGGCCTCGCGGTATTTTCCGGGCGTCGATTTCTCGGCCGAGGACCTCGCCACGGCCCTGGAGCGGGCCGGGAAGGGCAAGACCGGCGAGTCGGTCTTCAACCTGCTCCTGGTATGCGCCCGCGGGCTGGGGGTGAGCGGACGCTACGGCCGGCTCATCTGGGATGTGCTCGGGGTGGCCGTCGGGCTGACGGTCGTCGCGTTGTTCGGCGGCATCGCGTGGATGTTGCGCGCGGAGCGCCGGCGGAGCGGCGCGGCGTCGGAAGGGGAGGCGAGGTGAGTCCGGGACTGGCATTTGCGTTTTCCGATTGGGGACCGGGCACCGCCAGCTCGGTGGCCCCGCGTGTCGACTTGATCTTCTGGACCATCCTCGGCGTCAGCGCGGTCGTGGTGGGAGGGCTGGCGTTCGCCAATCTCTATTTCCTGATCCGCTACCGGCGGAACTCGCCGGCGCCGCGGCCGCCGTTGCGCATCAAGACGGCCTGGCTCGAGTCGGCCTGGATCACGGCCACCACGGTCATCTTCCTCGGCTTCTTCTTCTGGGGCGCGTCGGTCTACCTGTTTGCCGAGCGCCCCCCGGCCGGGGCGCTGACCATCGCGGTGACCGGCCGGCAATGGATGTGGGACATCCGGCACGAGAACGGCCGCCGCGAGTTCAACGAGCTGCACGTGCCGCTCGGCGAGGACGTACGCCTCGTGCTCACCTCCGAGGACGTGATCCATAGTTTTTTCGTGCCGGCCTTCCGCCTGAAGCAGGACGCCGTGCCCGGCCGGCGGGTGAGCGCCTGGTTCCGGGCGACGAAATCGGGGACGTACCACATTTTTTGCGCGGAGTATTGCGGCACCGCGCACTCGGGCATGGTCGGCGACGTCGTCGTGCTGCCACCGGCCCGCTACGCCGAATGGCTGGAACGCGGCAATGCCATGGAAGACCTCACGCAGCGCGGCCGGCGCCTGTTTCTGCGCTACAACTGCAGCGGGTGCCACGACCAGCCTGCGGCCGTGCACGCGCCGGTGCTGACGGAACTCTATGGCGCGATGGTGCCGACCAGCGACGGGCGGATGCTGCGCGCCGACGACGCTTACCTGCGCGATTCCATCCTCTGGCCCCAGAAGGACGTCGTCGCCGGTTACGAGCCGCTGATGCCGTCGTTCCAAAACGTCATCCCCGAGAGCGATCTCCTGGATCTGATCGCCTACCTGAAATCCCTGCCGGGCCGGCAGCCGCCACCGGCCGGCCCGGGCGAGTCGTCGCGGCCGCTCCCGCCATGATCCGGCCATGAGCTCGCCTGTTCTCATCCCCCCTGCACCGGTGCCCGGCCCGCGGCCGCCGGACTACCTCGCGGCCGGGCACACGATCGGTTCCTGGTTGCTGACGCTCGACCACAAGCGCATCGGGCTGCTGTACCTCTTTGCGATCACGTTCTTCTTTGCGATCGCCGCGTTCGCGGCGGCCCTGATGCGGATCGAACTCCTCACGCCGGCGGGCGACCTGGTGACGTCGGAAACCTACAACCGGCTGTTCACGCTCCACGGGGTGACAATGGTGTGGTTCTTCCTCATCCCTTCGATCCCCGCGACGCTCGGCAATTTCGTGATCCCGCTGATGATCGGGGCGCGCGATGTCGCCTTCCCGCGGCTGAACCTGGCGAGCTGGTACATTTTCATGCTCGGCGGGCTGTTCACGCTCTATGCCATCGTGATGGGCGGGGTGGACACGGGCTGGACGTTCTACACGCCGTACAGCAGCACGTATTCGAACTCGCACGTGATGGCGATGGCGGCCGGGGTCTTCATCGCGGGGTTCTCGTCGATCGCGACGGGGCTGAATTTCATCGTGACGATCCACAAGCTGCGCGCGCCCGGCCTGACCTGGGGCCGCCTGCCGCTGTTTCTCTGGTCGATGTATTCCACGAGCATCATCCTCGTCCTGGCCACGCCAGTCCTGGCCATCACCCTGCTCCTGATCGTGCTCGAGCGTTGCTTCGGGGTGGGCATCTTCGACCCGAAGCTCGGGGGCGACCCGCTGCTGTTCCAGCACCTGTTCTGGTTCTATTCGCATCCCGCCGTCTACATCATGATCCTGCCCGGCATGGGCGTGGTGAGCGAGATCATCGCCGCGTTCGCCCGCAAGCCGGTCTTCGGTTACGAGGTCGTTGCGGCCTCGAGCATGGCGATCGGCGTGCTCGGCTTCCTCGTGTGGGGGCACCACATGTTTGTCAGCAGCCAGTCGGTCTACGCCGGCGTGGTGTTTTCGCTCCTGAGCTTCCTGGTGGCGGTGCCGTCGGCGATCAAGGTCTTCAGCTGGACGGCGACCCTGCATCGCGGGCACATCAGCCTCGAGACGCCGATGCTGTACGCGCTCGGCTTCATCGGGCTCTTCACGGTCGGCGGCGTGACGGGCGTGATGCTGGCGACGCTCGCCATCGACGTGCACGTGACCGACACCTACTTCGTCGTGGCCCATTTCCACTACATCATGGTCGGCGGGGCCGTGATGGCCTTCATGGGCGGCATCCATTACTGGTGGCCGAAGATCTGCGGGCGGATGTATCCCGAATGGCCGGCGCGGATCGCGGCGCTGACGATCTTCCTCGGGTTCAACCTGACCTTCTTTCCGCAGTTCGTGCTCGGCTACATGGGCATGCCGCGGCGTTACCACGTTTACCCGCCGGAATTCCAGGCCCTCAACGTGCTGTCGACCGCCGGCGCCTCGATTCTCGGCATCGGCTACCTGATGCCGCTGGTCTACCTGACCTGGTCGTTCTTCCGCGGCCGGCGCGCGGGACCGAATCCCTGGGGCGCCACCGGCCTGGAATGGCGGACCGATTCGCCGGCGCCGGAGCACAATTTTGCGGAGACGCCCATCGTCACGACAGGCCCCTACCACTATCCGGTCCAGCCATGAGCAACACCCTCACGCACCCGGCGGCGTCGCCGTACTCGGACCGCGAGCAGCATGCGGTGGCGAATCACCTCGGGATGTGGACATTCATCGCCACCGAGATCCTGTTCTTCGGGGGCCTGTTCGCGTCATATTCGCTCTATCGCTGGGCCTATCCCGCGGCGTTCGTGACCGGCAGCAAGCACCTGGAGTTCTGGATCGGCACGCTCAACACCGGCGTGCTCCTGACGAGCAGCCTTTTCATGGCGCTGGCGGACCTCGCGGTGCGCGCCGGTCGGCGGGGAGCACTGCGCTGGAGCCTGCTGGCCACCTGGCTGCTCGGCGCGCTGTTCCTCGGTCTGAAATTCTACGAGTACCATCTCGCCGCGAAGGAGGGACACGTGCCGGGCGCGCATTTCCGGCTCGAGGTTCCGCAGGCGCCGCAGGTCGAGCTGTTCATGTTCCTGTATTTCGCCATGACCGGACTGCACGCCGCGCACATGATCATCGGCCTCGGCGCCATCGCCTGGCTGCTGTGGCTGAATCATCGCCGGCGGCTCGGCGCGGATCACGACGCACCCGTGTCGATGGTCGCGCTCTACTGGCACTTCGTGGACTGCGTCTGGATCTTCCTCTATCCGCTGCTCTACCTCGTGCGTTGAAATCAAACCGGGATGCCATGTTCACCATTCAGTACAGCCGCCTGGCACTGCTTCCTTCGACCAAGGTGCTTCTGATCCCATGAAAGCACCTCATCTCACCGCCCGGGTCTGTTTCGCCAACTACGCGGCGCTCATGGTACTCCTGGCGCTCACGGCGCTGGCCGCGCGCGCACCGCTTGGCGCCTGGAAGGCCCCGGTGTCGCTGGGAATCGCCGCGGCGAAGATGGCGCTCGTATTCATTTTTTTCATGCAGCTGCGGTATCAGCGCGGACTCGTGCGGGTCTTCGCCCTCGCGGGCTTTTTCTGGCTGGGCATCGTGCTGACCCTGATGTTTGCGGACTACCTTACGCGCGGCTGGCTGCCCTGAGTTGCGGCGGCCGACCAAGGCGCGGTCGGGTGATTCAGCCGCCCGCGAACAGGGGCCGAAAAAATGGGTATGGGGTATACACCTATTTTTTCGGAAACCATTGCGCACTCTCGACTTTCAAAGTGCACGAGGCTGAATTTTCGCAGGTCTGCGTAACGATGGAAACCACCTCTCCACGCTCCAACCGCGCGCCGTCCCGCAGGCTTTTCGTCACCTTCCATCCAGCGCCGCGGCGGCCTGACGCGAGCCTGGAGCCGACCGTCCCTTGAACCGCCGCGGGCCTGGCCGCCCGTCTTTCGTCCTCACCTCCATGCACTCCCAATCGCTGGCCCCGGCCAACGCCCCCGTCCGCGCCGCCACGAACGGCAACCACGACGAGGATTTCAAGCACCAGTTGCTGGCCACGCTCACCGAAATCCGCGACGGCAATTTTCGCGCGCGCATGTCGCCCCAATGGTCGGGGGTCGACGCGCGCATCGCCGAGACCCTCAACCAGATTTGCGGTCGGCTCGAGCGTTTCAACACGAGCCTGCTGCGCCTCCGGCACCAGGTCGGCGAGGAAGGCCGCATCAACGAGCGCCTCAGCATGGGCGATGCCGTCGGCAACTGGGCCGAGCGCGTCGACGCCATCAACGCCCTCGTCGACGAGCTCTCGCAGCCCACGATCGAAATGGGCCGCGTCATCGGCGCCGTGGCCAAAGGCGACCTGCAGCAGTCGATGCCGCTGGAAATCGACGGCCGCGTCCTCAAGGGCGAATACCTGCGCACGGCCAAGCTGGTCAACGGCATGGTCGGCCAGCTCGAGGCCTTCTCCGTCGAGGTCATCCGCGTGGCGCGCGAGGTCGGCACCGAGGGCAAGCTCGGCGGCCAGGCCAAGGTCAAGGGCGTGTCCGGCGTCTGGAAGGAACTGACCGAGTCCGTCAACCAGATGGCCGGCAACCTCACCGCCCAGGTCCGCAACATCGCCGACGTGACCATCGCCGTGGCCAACGGCGACCTTTCCAAGAAGATCACCGTGGACGTCCGCGGCGAGATCCTGCAGCTCAAGGAGGCCATCAATGTCATGGTCGACCAGCTCCGGTCGTTCGCGGCCGAGGTCACGCGCGTGGCGCGCGAGGTCGGTACCGAGGGCAAGCTCGGCGGCCAGGCCGTCGTGCCCGGCGTTGCCGGCACGTGGAAGGATCTCACCGACTCCGTGAACGCCATGGCGTCGAACCTCACCGCGCAGGTCCGCAACATCGCGGGCGTGACCACGGCGGTGGCGCGCGGCGACCTCTCGCGGAAGATCACGGTCGACGTAAAGGGCGAGATCCTCGAGCTGAAGGAGACCATCAACACGATGGTCGACCGGCTCAACGCCTTCGCGTCCGAGGTCAGCCGCGTGGCGCGCGAGGTCGGCACCGAGGGCAAGCTCGGCGGCCAGGCGCAGGTGCCCGGTGTCGCCGGCACGTGGAAGGATCTCACCGACAACGTCAACTCGATGGCCAACAACCTCACGACGCAGGTGCGCAACATCGCGGACGTGACCACGGCGGTGGCGAAGGGCGACCTGTCGCGCAAGATCACGGTCGACGTGAAGGGCGAGATCCTCGAGCTGAAGAACACCATCAACACGATGGTCGACCAGCTCAACTCGTTCGCGGCCGAGGTGACGCGCGTGGCGCGCGAGGTCGGCACCGAGGGCAACCTCGGCGGCCAGGCGCAGGTGCCCGGCGTGGCCGGCACCTGGAAGGACCTCACCGACAACGTCAACTCCATGGCCAACAACCTCACCGGCCAGGTGCGCAACATCGCGGACGTCACCACCGCGGTGGCGAAGGGCGACCTGTCGCGCAAGATCACGGTCGACGTGAAGGGCGAGATCCTCGAGCTGAAGAACACCATCAACACGATGGTCGACCAGCTCAACTCCTTCGCCTCCGAGGTGAGCCGCGTGGCGCGCGAGGTCGGCACCGAGGGCAAGCTCGGCGGCCAGGCGCAGGTGCCCGGGGTGGCCGGCACCTGGAAGGATCTCACCGACAACGTGAATTCGATGGCCGACAATCTCACGACGCAGGTGCGCAACATCGCGGACGTGACCACGGCGGTGGCGAAGGGCGACCTCTCCCGCAAGATCACCGTCGACGTGCGCGGCGAGATCCTCGAGCTGAAGAACACGATCAACACGATGGTCGACCAGCTGCGCTCGTTCGCCTCCGAGGTGACGCGCGTGGCGCGCGAGGTCGGCACCGAGGGCGAACTCGGCGGCCAGGCCGTCGTGCCCGGCGTCGCCGGCACCTGGAAGGACCTGACCGACTCCGTCAACTCGATGGCGACGAACCTCACCGCCCAGGTGCGCAACATCGCCGAGGTGACCACGGCCGTCGCGCGCGGCGACCTGTCGCGCCAGATCACGGTCGACGTGAAGGGCGAGATCCTCGAGCTGAAGAACACCATCAACACCATGGTCGACCAGCTCAACGCCTTCGCCTCCGAGGTGAGCCGCGTGGCGCGCGAGGTCGGCACCGAGGGCAAGCTCGGCGGCCAGGCCGAGGTGTCCGGCGTGGCCGGCACCTGGAAGGATTTGACCGACAACGTCAACGTCATGGCGGCCAACCTGACCGACCAGGTGCGCGGCATCGTGAAGGTCGTCACCGCGGTGGCCGAGGGCAACCTCCGCCAGAAGCTCACCGTCGAGGCGAAGGGCGAGGTCGCCGCGCTGGCCGAGACCATCAACAGCATGACTGACACGCTCGCCACCTTTGCCGAGCAGGTGACCAACGTCGCGCGCGAGGTCGGCGTCGAGGGCCGCCTCGGCGGCCAGGCGCACGTGCCCGGCGCGGCCGGCACGTGGAAGGACCTGACCGGCAACGTCAACCTGCTCGCCGCCAACCTGACGACGCAGGTGCGCGCCATCGCCGAGGTCGCGACGGCCGTGACGAAGGGCGACCTGACGCGGTCCATCCAGGTCGACGCGCGTGGCGAGGTGTCCGACCTGAAGGACAACATCAACACGATGATCTACAACCTGCGCGTCACGACCGAGTCGAACCAGGAGCAGGACTGGCTGAAGACCAACCTGGCGAAATTCTCGCGCATGCTGCAGGGGCAGCGCGACCTGCTCGCGGTCAGCCGCCTGCTGATGTCGGAGCTGCCGCCGCTGGTCGACGCGCAACAGGGCACGCTCTACCAGATGGAGACCGACGAGAGCCACGCGCAGGCCCTGCGCCTGCTCGCCGGCTACGCGCAGCGGCCGGGCCAGCCCGCGCGCATCCCGCTCGGCGAAGGGCTGGTCGGCCAGTGCGCGGTGGAGAAGCAGCGCATCCTCCTCAACCAGGTCCCGCCGGATTACACCCGCGTGCACTCGAGCCTCGGCGAGGCGCCGGCGGCGGCGATCGTCGTCATCCCGGTGCTGTTCGAGGGCCAGACCAAGGCGGTGATCGAGCTCGCCTCGCTCCGGCCGTTCAGCGTCACGCACCTGACGTTCCTCGACCAGCTCACCCAGTCCATCGGCGTCGTGCTCAACACCATCGAGGCGAACATGCGCACGGAGAGCCTGCTCCAGCAGTCGCAGGAGCTCACGGTCGAGCTGCAGTCGCAGCAGAAGGAGCTGCAGCAGACGAACGAGGAGCTGGCGCAGAAGGCGCGGCAGCTCGCCGACCAGAACGCCGAGGTCGAGCGCAAGAACCAGGAGGTCGAGCAGGCCCGCCGCGCGCTCGAGGAAAAGGCCGCCGAACTGGCGCTGACCTCGAAGTACAAATCGGAGTTCCTGGCCAACATGTCGCACGAGCTGCGCACGCCGCTCAATTCGATCCTCATCTTCGGCCAGCAGCTCGTCGAGAACCCGGGCGGCAACCTCACGCTCAAGCAGGTCGAGTTCGCCCGCAACATCTACTCGTCCGGCTCGGACCTCCTCAACCTGATCACCGACATCCTCGACCTGTCGAAGATCGAGTCGGGCACGGTCACGGTCGAGGCCGAGGAGCTGGCCTTCGTGTCGCTGCGCGAGGCCGTCGAGCGCAACTTCCGGCACGTGGCCGAGGCGAAAAGCCTGCCGTTCAAGGTCGAGTTCGATCCCGCCATGCCGCGCGCGATCATCACCGATCCCAAGCGCCTGCAGCAGATCCTGAAGAACCTGCTTTCGAATGCATTCAAGTTCACCGCGCAGGGCCATGTCGGGATCAACGTCCGCCTCGTGGACTCCGGCTGGAGCCCGGGTCATCCCGTCCTGAGCCGCGCCGGCAAGGTGGTGTCCTTCTGCATCACCGACACCGGCATCGGCATCGCGCAGGAGAAGCAGAAGCTGATCTTCGAGGCCTTCCAGCAGGCCGACGCCGGCACGAGCCGCAAGTATGGCGGCACCGGTCTGGGCCTGGCCATCTCGCGCGAGCTGGCCACGCTGCTCGGCGGCGAGATCAAGCTCCAGAGCACGCAGGGCGAGGGCAGCGCCTTCACGTTGTACCTGCCGCTCTTCTACATGGAGTCGCCGCACAAGGCCGCGACGGCGGCGGCCCCCGTCGCGCTTCCCGTGGCCCGCGAGGAGATCGTGACCGACGACCGCGAACAGGTCGGCCCGGGCGACCAGACGCTGCTCATCGTCGACGACGACCCGTACTACGCCCGGGTGCTGCTCGACCTGGCGCGCGAGCGGGGCTTCAAGGGCCTCGTGGCCAACCGCGGCAGCGCCGCGCTCGCGCTGGCCCGCCAGTACCAGCCCACGGCCGTCACCCTGGACATCTTCCTGCCCGACATGCTCGGGTGGACGGTGCTCAACAACCTCAAGCTCAATTCGAACACGCGCCACATCCCGGTGCTGATCCTTTCGGTCGAGGAAGAGCGCCGCCACGGCCTTTCGCATGGCGCCTTCTCCTACATGGTGAAGCCCACCACCACCGAGGGTCTGGGCCAGTGCTTCGACCGCATTGCCAAGTTCGTCGAGCCCCGGACCAAGCGCCTGCTGGTGGTCGAGGACAATGCCCACGAGCGCCAGAGCATCATCGAGCTGCTGGGTCACGACGACATCGAGATCGCCTCCGCCTCCTCGGGCGCGGAAGCGCTGCAGATGCTCCTCGACCGGCCGTTCGACTGCTGCGTGCTCGACCTGCGGCTGCCGGACATGACGGGCTTCGAGCTGCTCGAACGGCTGCGGGGCGACCCGGCGCTGGCCGAGATCCCCATCGTGGTCTTCACCGGCAAGGACCTCAGCCCGGCCGAGGAACGCCAGCTGCGCGCGGCCGCCAAGAGCGTTGTCCTCAAGGATGTCCAGTCGCCCGAGCGGCTGTTCGACGAGACTGCGCTGTTCCTGCACCGCGTCGTCTCGGCCCTGCCCGAGCCCAAGCGCCGGATGCTCGACCAGCTGCACACCTCGAACGACGTGCTCCGCCAGCGCAAGGTCCTGGTGGTGGACGACGACGCCCGCAACATCTTCGCCCTGACCACGCTCCTCGAGAACCAGGAGATGGAGGTCATCAGTGCCACGAACGGCCGCCAGGCGATCGAACTGCTGCAGCAGCAGCTCGATGTGAGCGTCGTGCTGATGGACATCATGATGCCCGAGATGGACGGCTACGAGACCATGCGCGAGATCCGGCGCAACCCGCAGTTCGGCGCGCTGCCCATCGTGGCCCTCACCGCCAAGGCGATGAAGGGGGACCGCGAGAAGTGCCTGGCCGCCGGCGCCTCCGACTACATCGCCAAGCCGGTCAACACCAACGAACTCCTGTCCATGCTGCGCATCTGGCTCTACCGCTGACCCGCATGTCGCCATCGTCTCCATCCCTGCCGGAGCCGGACCTCCGCCCGCTGGAGCCCGGGAAGCTGGCGACGCGCCGGACGCCGCCGGTCAACATCCTCATCGTCGATGACGAGGTGCGGAACCTCGACGTGCTCGAGAGCATCCTCTACGCGCCCGGCTATCGGCTGGTGCGGGCGACCTCGGCCAACGACGCGCTCCTCGCGCTCGTCGACGGCGAGTTCGCCGTGCTCGTGCTCGACATCAACATGCCCGGCATGACCGGCATCGAGCTGGCGCACCTCATCAAGCAGCGGAAGCGCACGCAGCACATTCCCATCGTCTTCCTCACCGCCTACTACCAGGACGAGAAGTTCGTGCTCGAGGGCTACGGGGTCGGCGCGGTCGATTACCTGACCAAGCCGGTGAACCCCGAGATCCTGCGCGCCAAGGTGGCCGTGTTCGTCGACCTGCACCGGCTGAACCAGTCGCTGGCGACCACCAACGCCGCGCTGGAGAAGGAGGTCACGCAGCGCACCTGGGCCGAGACCGCGCTGCGCCAGGCCAACGAGGCGCTCGAGTCCCGCGTGGCGGAGCGCACGCGCGAGCTGACGGCGGCCAACGAGGCCTTGCGGAGCAGCGAGGGCCAGCTCCGGCTCGTGGCCGACCACGCCTCGGTCTACCTCGCGCACGTCGACCGTGAGCACCGCTTCAAGTTCGTCAACCGCGCCTATGCCGCGCGCTTCGGGCTCAACCCCGAGGAGATCGTGGGCGCCGACATGTCGCGCATCATGGGCCCGGCCGCCTATGCGGCGTGCCGGCAGTACCTCGAACACTCGCTCGGCGGCGAACGCGTCGAATTCGAGGTCGAGGCCACCGACGAGCGGACCGGCCCGCACTGGATGCACATCGTGTATGAACCGGAGCGCTCCGCCGCCGGCGAGGTGTCGGGCGTGGTCGCGGTCATCGCCGACATCACGGCGCGCAAGCAGGCCGAGCAGGAGCTGGAGCGGGCGCGCGACGAGGCCATGGCGGCCTCGCGTGCCAAGGACGATTTTCTCGCCGCGCTGTCGCACGAGCTGCGGACCCCGCTCAGCCCGGTGCTGCTGGTGGCCAGCGCGGCCGCCGCCAACCCGGCGCTGCCGGACGCGGTGCGCGAGGACTTCGCCTGCATCGCCAAGAACGCGCAGCTCGAGGCGAAGCTGATCGACGATTTGCTCGACCTCACCCGCATCACCCGGGGCAAGCTGACGCTTGAACTGAAACCCGCCGACGTGCACGCGGTGCTGCGCGACGCCATCGGCACGGTCCGCGGCGAGCTGGACGAGAAGAAGCTCGAACTCGTCACCGAGTTTGCCGCCGTGCACCACGCGGCCATCGCCGATTCCGTGCGCCTCCAGCAGGTGTTCTGGAACGTGCTCAAGAACGCCATCAAGTTCACCGCGCGCGCCGGCCGCATCCGCGTGGAGACGCGTTCGCTGACCGACGCGAACGAGATGACGGTGACGGTCACCGACAGCGGCATCGGCATGACCGCCGAGGAGCTGGGGCGGGTGTTCCACGCGTTTTCCCAGGGCGACCATGCCAACGGGGCGCACCGCTTCGGCGGCTTGGGCCTCGGCCTGGCGATCTCCGAGATGCTCATGCAGCTGCACGGGGGCAGCGTGCAGGCCTTCAGTCCGGGCCGTGGCAAGGGCTCGACGTTCGTCATCCGCATCCCCCTGTCGGCAGCGACGATGGCCGCCGGCACCGGGGCGCCGGACGAGGAGGACGAGGGCGACCTCGCGGGCGGTGACCGGGCGGATCGACGGCCGATCCTGCTCGTCGAGGACCACGAGGCCACGCGCGTGGTGCTGTCAAACCTGCTCATGCGCCGCCGGTACGCGGTGCTCAGCACGGACACGATGGCCGGGGCCCTCCGGCTCGCCGCAACGCGCCAGTTCGACTTTGTGGTTTCCGACCTCGGGCTGCCCGACGGCAACGGCTACGAGCTGATGAAGCTCCTCCGCGAACGCCATGGCCTCAAGGGCATCGCGCTGAGCGGCTACGGCACGGAGCAGGATGTCTTCCGCAGCCGCGAGGCGGGATTCATCGGGCATCTCACCAAGCCGGTGACGTTTCGCGCCCTCGAGCGGGTGATCCAGAGCGTCCAGGCCGGGCTGGCGGCGTCGCCCGCGCGGTCGAAGGCGAACATCAATTCGGATCCGCCGGTCGCCCCGAACGGCCATCCGCCCGGTTGAGGCGGAACGGGGCCGGTCTCCTGACCGGCCGCGGTCGGCCGGGAGGCCGACCCTCCAGGCAATCCTACCCGGACCGCGCAGCCAATTCGCCCAGGGCCCGGTCCAGCGTGGCGATCTCGATCGGCTTGGTCAGGTGGGTGGCGAATCCCGCCTGGCGCGAGCTGTCGATGTCGCCCTCGGCGCCATAACCGCTCACGGCGATGCCCTGCAGCCCCGGCAGGGTCTGCCGCAGACGCTCCATGAGTTCGTACCCGCTGCCGTCGGGCAGGCCGAGGTCGGAAATGAGGATGTCGGGTGCGGTCCGGGCCGCGAGTTCGAGCGCCTCGGCGAGCGAACGCGCAGTCACCACGGAGAAATTCCGGCGTTCGAGCAAATGCTTCATGGTGGCCAGCGTCGGCGCATGATCGTCGACCACCAGGATCTGGCTGGGCGCCGCCGGGGCCGGGGCGCCGGCCGCAGCGCGCGCGGGCGCGACTTCCTCCGGCGGGACGTGCACCGGGGGGGCGCCCGCCGGCAGGTCCACCCGGAAGGTTGAGCCCTGGCCCGGGCCCGGGCTGGCGGCCTGGATCGTGCCGCCGAGCAGCTCGACGATCTTGCGGGAGATGGCCAGCCCGAGTCCAAGGCCGCCGTGCCGCCGCGGCGCGTCGTCCGCGACCGCGCCCTGGATGAACGGGTCGAAGATGCGTTCGAGATCCGCCGCCGCGATACCGACCCCCGAGTCGGAGATCGACGTCGTGACGACGCCGATTCCCTCATGGACCTGCACCGCCACGGCGATGCGGCCGGCCTTGGGGGTGAAGTGCACGGCATTCCGCAGCAGGTTCCAGAAGACCTGCTGCAGGCGGACCGGGTCGGCGCAGACCCAGGTGGGCCCGGCCGGGATCGCGACCGTGACTTTGGTTTCCTTGTCCTTGACCTCGCCGGCGACCACGGAGACGGCGTCGCGCAGCACCGCGGCCAGGTCGCAGGCCTGCAGGTCGAGCCGGAGCTTGCGGTGCGAAATCCGGGTGAAGTCGAGCAGGTCGTCGATCAGCCGCGCCTCCAGCCCGATATTGCTGCAAATGGTGTCGAAGTCCGCGCGGGTGGCCGCCGGCAGGTCGGGATTGGCGCGCCCGGCGCTGGCCAGGAGCAGCACGGGGCTGAGCGGCGTCCGCAGCTCATGGGACAGCGCGGCGAGGAACTCGTCCTTGGCCCGGGACGCGTCGACGGCCTCGTCCCGCCGCCGCTCCAGTTCGCGGGCGTCGCGGCGGGCCGCCGTGATGTCCGTGAAGAGCAGCGCCACCCGGCGGTCTTCCGCCGGGCCGATCCGGAAGGCGTAGACGTCGAACCACCGCTGCAGGGCGCCGGCTTCGTTCACGAAGCGAACCGGCTCGCCGGTGGCCGCGACGCGGGCGTAGATCTCGAACCAGTGTTCCTCGTGCCCGGGCGCCAGCTCCCGCATGGAGCGGTTCACGACATCGCGCAGGCCGGTTTGTATCTCGAAACTCGGGTTGACCTCGATGAAGCGATAGTCGGCCGGCCGCCCATCCCGGGGGGGAATCACCTCGATGACGGCGAAGCCTTCGTCGATGGATTCAAACAGGCTGCGGTAGCGCACCTCGGATTCCTGCAGGGCCCGCAGCGCCTCGGCGCGCTCGAGCAGGTCGGCGGCCTGCCGGGCCAGGATGTCGAGCAGGCGCAGCGACCGGTCGGAGGGCGTGTGTGGCTCGCGCCAGTGCGTCGAAATCATGCCCAGCAACCGGCCTTCGCGGGAGAACAGCGGCGTGGACTGCACGGCCCGGATGCCGACCCGCCGGAATTCCGCGCGGGCGGTTTCGCCGGAGATGATCTCGCATTGCTCCACATCCGGCACGATCACCCGCTGGCCGGTCAGCGCGGCCAGGTTCCAGGCGGTCGTCCGGTCCGGCAGGAGGTTGTCGAAAACGCGCGCGAACTCGTCGTCGAATCCCTGCCACGCGAGGAGCTTCAGGCTGTGGTTCTCGTTCGAGACGGCCTGCATGCTGCCCATCCCCGCATGCATGATGGCCACGGCGGCGGCGACGATCTTCCGGTGGATGTTCCCGGAATCGCCCCCCGCCATGAGCAGCGCGCTGGCGGCCTGCAGTTGCTGGGTGGCCGCCAGTTCGGCCGCCAGACTTTCCTCGCTTTCGCGAAGATCACGCTCCGCCTGCTTGCGTTCGGTGATGTCGCGCACGATCTGCGAAACGCCGATCACCTTGCCGGCGGCATCGACGATGGCGGAACGGGTGATCGCCACGTCGATGGGCGTGCCATCGTGCCGCAGGCGGACGGTGTCGATCTGGTTGACCTGGCCGCCCTGTCGGATCTCAGCCAGGAAATCCAATTCGTGTGGCTGGCGTTCCGCGGGGACCAGTTGCGCCAAATCCTGGCCGAGGGCCGCGGCCGCGCCCAGGCCGAAAAGGCGCTCCGCCGCCCGGTTCCAGGACGTGATCATGCCGTCCAGGTCGCTGCTGATGATCGCGTCCTGCGACGAGTTCACGATGGCGGCCAGCACGGCGATGGAGGCATTGGCCTTTTCCCGCTCGGTCACGTCCACCATGCCCAGGAGGATCAGGGGGGGCGCGCCCGCGCCGCGGTCGAGCTGCCGCGCGTTGAGCGACATCGACCGCCGGCCAATGCCCGGGAAATCGCCGGTGATCTCGAAGTCATCGAAGGTGGTGCCCTTGGGCACGATGGCGCCGAGCAGCCGGCGCAGCGCCGGGGTGGCCCATTGGCGGCCGCCGAGTTCGAAAAACGGGCGGGACTCGGTTTCGGCCGGCGTGACCTGGAAGGTACGGTAGAATGCCTCGTTGGCGGACCTGACGAGCAGGTTCTCGTGGAGGATGACCAGCGGGTCGTGCGCCGTGCGCAGGACGGCCTCGGCGTAGTCGCGCGCGGCGAGGGCCTCCGATTCGCTGCGCTTGAGGTCGTTGATGTCGACGAGTGTCAGGACCGCGCCATCGACCTTGTTGTCGAGGTTGAAATATGGCCGTGCCCGCAGGAGGTTCCAGCGGCCGTCGCGGTCCCGCACCTCCAATTCGCGCGGTTCCGCGCGGTCGATGACGTCCCGGGCCAGGTCCGCGAGCGAAAGCGGGGCGGCGCGCCCGTCGGGGCCCCCGGGGGTGGCGCCGGCGGTGAGATCGTGCTGGACGCGGCCCACCGGGCTGCCGAGGTCGGCGCCGGAAAGGTTCAACGCCCGGGCGGCCGCCGGGGTGTAGCGGCGGATCGTCAGGTCGGGCCCCAGCAGGATGATCGCGGTGTCGATGCTGACGTGCAGGTTGTTCAGGTCGGCATTGAGCTGGTTCAGCTCGGTGTTGCGATGGGACAGCTCCTCGTTGACGGTCAGCAGCTCCTCATTGGTTGACTCCAGTTCTTCCTTCGAAGTCTCCAGCTCCTCGTTGACGCTCTGGAATTCCTCGTTGGCGGAGGTAACCTCCTCGTTCGAGGCCTGCAGGGCGTCGTGCGCCGCCTCGTTCTGGTCTTGGATCGACCGGACGTATTCGCGCAGGCCGGCGACCTCCTCCTCCAGGGCGCGGACCCGCCGGGCCTTGTCCGGTGGCTGCCGGGACGAAACCGCCGCCGCCGGCGCGGTCCCGATCGGGGAGGTCTCCTCAAAGAGCACGAGATAGCACCGCTCCTTCAGATTCGTGAGCGGCGTGACCTGCAGCGTGATGGTGCGCGTGACGCGGTCCTGCCGGACGACGACGCCTTCCTTGCGGACGGGCCGCCCATCCTTGGCGGCCCGTTGCAGGGCCGCGCGCAGGGGCAGCATGAGGCCGTCGCGGGCCATTTTCAGCACGGCGAAGCTCGCCCGGCCGGTCGGGGGCTCGAGATAGGCGGCCGTCGACCCCCGGAACTGGATCACGTCGAGGTTCCGGTCGAGCAGGACGCCGGGCGGCGCGAACCGGCTGACAGTGAGGCGATCCGCCTCGCGCTGGGCATTGAAGCCGGCGGGCGCCTCGGCCGGCGTTGCGACCGGCAAGCGGGCCGCCGGGGAGCGGGGAGCGCTGGAGGCCGGATGACGGCGCGGGGAATGCAGGTGCGCCGGCGTCGCCACGGACTTGCGGATAAATATCTTTTGCTTCCGGTCCAGCGGCGCGAACAGCTCGCCGAAACCCGCCGCCGATTCGCTCGCGCCGAGGAACAGCGCGCCGTCGGGGTTCAGGGCGTAGTGGAACATCGGCAGGATCTGGCGCTGGGCGTCGGCGTCGAGGTAGATGAGCAGATTCCGGCAACTGACCAGGTCGATGCGCGAGAACGGCGGGTCGCTGAGGACGTTCTGGCGGGCGAAGACGACGCTGTCGCGCAAGTCCTTCCGGACGCGGAAGCCGGCCTCCTCCTCGACGAAGAACCGGCGCAGCCGCGCGGGCGAGATGTCGTGCGCGAGGTTGCGCGCATAAAGTCCGGCGCGCGCCCGCTCCAGCAAGCCGTCGTGGAGATCAGTCGCAAAGATCTGCAGCTTGCGCGGGCGGGAGGCCCGCCCGGCCACCTCCGCGAACGCCATCGCGAGCGAATAAGCCTCCTGGCCGGTGGAGCAGCCGAGCACCCAGAAGCGCACCGGCGTTTCGGTGCGCCGCGCCAGCAGCTTCGGAAACACCCGGCGCTGGAGCAGCTCGAACGCCTCCGGGTTGCGAAAGAAGCTCGTGACGTTGATGAGGGCGTCGGCGAAGAGCAGGTCGAGTTCCTTGGGGTTGCCGCGCAGGAAAGCGGCGTAGGCCGCGACGGACTCGATCCGGTTGAGCACCATGCGCCGCGCGATCCGGCGCTGGAGGGTGGCCGGCTTGTACTGCAGGAAATCCACGCGGGAGTGCTGGTGCAGCAGCGCCACGACTTTATTGTATTCCGCCTCCTCGCGCGCGGACGCGTCGGCGCCCGCGGGCAGCCCGGGCGCGGGCTGCTCGGACCGGGCGGGCAGGGGCTTGTCGCGAGCCGCGGCCTTGCCGGTTTTGCTGGCGGCCGGGGCCGCACGACCGAACGGGAACGGGTTGGCCAGCTTCGGGTGCCGCGCTACGCGCACGAGTTCACGGGCGATGCCCTCCGGCGGCAGTTCGAAGTCCACGCAGCCGGCCGCGACCGCGCTGCGCGGCATCGAGTCGTATTTCGCCGTCGCATCCTGGGCAAAGGTGATGCCGCCCTCGCCCTTGATCGCCGCGAGGCCGGCGGTGCCGTCCGTGGCCGTGCCGGAGAGGATCACGCCGAAGGCGAGTTCGTGGCGGTCATGGGCCAGCGATTCGAGAAAGAGGTCGATCGTCCGGGCGGGCGCGCCCCCGCGCGGCCGCAACTTCAGCCGGTTGCGTTCGATGGTCAGCGACTTTCCGGGCGGGATGACGAGGACCTGATTCGGTTCGACCTGCTGGCGGTCGCGCGCCTCATGCACCGGCATCTGGGTCGCGCGGGCGAAAAGGCGCGGCAAGTCGCTTTCGTGTTCCGGGTCCAGGTGGGGTATGAGCACGAACGCCATGCCGGTGTCCGCGGGCAGGCCGCGCAGCAATTGCAGGAACGCCTCGAGTCCGCCGGCCGAAGCGCCGATGCCGACGATGGGAAAGGTCGCTTTCGCGGCGACGGCCTTCCCGGCGCGGATGGATTTGTTCCCGGTTGGACGCCTGGCCTTGGCCGACGATTTTTTGGTTCCGATCTTCATGTGGTATTTGCACCAACTCGGGTCTACCTGCCTGCCTGCCTGCCAAGGAGGAAAATGAGGGTCGGAACACCGACAACATATTGCGCGGTCGAAGAAGCGGCAACACATATCACTATGGGGCGTGAACCCCATGCCCCGCCGCGCGGAGGTCAGGCGCGGACGATGAAACTGCGGGACTGAACTTCGCGCCACGAATCAGTTCCGGATCGACGCCGCCGGCCTTCCCCGGATCAACGCAGAACCGGGATCGGGGATGGAATCCGCCGGGCCTCAGCGGGGCACGGCGGCCGTGTGCTCGAGCTGATCGAAGGCACCGCGCAGGGTGCGCAATGCCAGCACGGCATTGTGCCGCGCCGTCGTCCACGTTTCGCTGCTGGCGAGCGAAAGGTAACGGAAAACCTGCCGCGCATGGTCGCGCGCATTTTCCAGGTTGACCTCGGCGTTGTCCGCGGGATCGAGGCCCTGGGCCCGGAGTTCGGTCACGCGTTCCGTGATCGTCCGGTCGGCCTGGTCGAACGCCGGCTCGAAGGTGCCGCGTTGTTCGAAGCTGGCGGACTCCAGCTGGGCTTCGAGCGAGCGGAGCGGGGCGGAGTCGTCGAGGATGACCGGGGCTTCGGGATTGGCGGGCACCGGGTTGGGCACGGGTAGCTGCGCCGCCAGCGGGACGGCGGCGGCGCCCAGCAAGCCGAAGAGGAGACACGTTTTAAATTTCATGGGAAAGGGGGCTGGGAAATAGGACCGGGACGGAATTCGAATGGTCCTCTCTTTCCTCGCATCCGGGGCCGGCGATTTGCCCGAGCTGCGGATCGGGAAATGCACCGATGGCGGGCGCGGTCCTCACCCCCTACTTTGCTCGCAGCTTCCCTTTTCCTCCATGCCGCAACGCCCCGCGAACTCGACTCCGCCCCCCACGGCCCATGCCCTGAAACGCACCGGTCGCACGCAGGCACCCGCATCGTCGCAGTCGTATCTCCCGCCGCTGCCGGCCCACCAGCCGGGGGCCGTGGATGAGCCGGAGCAAAATATTGCCGAATCGATCCCCGTCGAGGAGAAGCGCCGTGCAGTGGGGAAGGGCAGCCGCCGGAAACGCCCGCGGGAAGGTCCGCCACCGGCGCGGCCGCCGGCCGCCCGTCGGCGTGCCACCTAGCGGAGGTTGGCCGAAGCCACACGCGACGTGGCGCCCGCTCGGTCGCAGATCCCGGCGGGGAACTGCAACTCCGCGCGCGTTCACCGGGCCATCTTCGCGATCTTGGGCGGCGATTTTGCGGGTGCGCCACCGCCGCCATTCGTCGCCGGGTCCGCCACCGGCAGCGTGAAGTGGAACACCGTGCGCTGGCCGGCACTCGTCCAGCCCGCGCGGCCGTACTGCAGGGTCACGAGGCGTTCGACGATGGAGAGCCCGATGCCCGCGGCGGCGTCGGCATGCAGCGTGTGAAACTGGCGGAGAACGCGCTTCCGGGACTCCGGTGCCAGCGGGCCGGGGCTCGAAATGGAAAATCGCACGGCCCCGGGCCCGTCCGGCTGCCAGGCGAGCTGGACCATGCCGGTGCGGGCGCCATGTTTCGCGGCGTTGGCAATCAGGTGCGACCAGATCGTTTCGATCCAGGCGGGAACGCCGAGGACGCTGGGCCAGGTCGAGGGCTGGCGAACCTTGATAGGCTCGCGGCCGGACTCGGTGCGAATTTCCCGCAGCACCCGCGCCACCACCGGACCCATCGGCACGACCGAAGGCGGCAGCGGCTCGGTCGTGGCCTTCAGCAAGGCGCTGAGCCGGTCGACCATGACGCAGATCTCCTCGTTCGCGCGTCGGATCACATCGACGGTGTCGTGCAGGACCGCCGTTTCGGACGGGCGGACATCCTTGAGGAGTTCGCAACTCGTGTGGATGCACCCGACCGGCGTGCGGAGGTCGTGGCTGACGCGCCGGGCAATCGTCTTGAGGTCGCCTCGCAACCGGAGGTTGTCGCGCAGGAGTTCATGCTGGAGCATCGTGGCGCGGAACACGCGCGAAAGGGCGCGCACGTTCCAATCCTCGGGCGGGACGGTCTCGACCAGGTCGGAAGGCACGGCCGTCAGGCCGACCACGGCCCATCGCGGCAGGTCGGCCTCATCCACGCGCTCGGCCGCGGCGGCCATCTCGGCCTCGTCGTCGCCGGCGTGCACCAGCAGTTGCCGGCCCTCGTCCGGCTGGAAGGCCGCCTCGGCCACGGTGTTGACCGCGACGACCCGCACCCGTGCAAACGCATCCTGGGCCGCGCGGCCCGCGACTTCGCGCAGGCCGTGGGGCAGGCGGATGAGATAGACGGTGGTGCCGCTCATGAGGCGGGACCGGGCGGAGGCGAAGCCTGCGCCTTGCCGGCAAATTCAGCCACGTAGCTCTTCAGGCGGTCGAAACTCACGGGTTTGGTCAGATGATGGGTGAAGCCGACGGCGCGGCTCTGTTCGACGTCGGTCTCCATGCCATAGCCGCTCAGGGCGATGCCGGGAAGGCCGAATCGCGTGTGCAATCGCCGCATCAGCTCATGGCCGCCCAGGTCGGGCAGGCCGAGGTCGCTGATGACCAGGTCGAAGCGGGTGGTTTCGGCCAGGTCGAGCGCCGCCTGCGCGGTGCCGGCCGACGTGATCCGGTACGAGGCCGCCTCGAGGAGACGCTGGAGGCAGACGCGCGTGTCCTTGTGGTCCTCAACCAGGAGAATGTTCAGCTTGCGCCGGGGCAGGGCCGGGGCGGGATGCCGGCCGGCGCCGTTCATCAACTGAAACGCGAGGGTGAATTTCGCCCCGTGGTTGGGGCCGGCGCTGTGGGCCTCGAGCGTTCCGCCGTGCGCGTGCAGGATCGACCGGCTGATCGCCAGGCCCAGGCCGAGTCCGCCGAATCGCCCGCCGCCCCCGCGGCTGTCGACCTGTTCAAACGCCTCGAAGATCCGCTGCGCCTGGTCGGGCGCGAAGCCGACGCCCGTGTCGCTGATCTCGACCCACACCTGGTTGTGCTCATCGTTGCCGGTCCGGATCGAGATGCTGCCGCGTTCCGGCGTGAACTTGACGGCGTTGCGCAGCACGTTCCAACAGGCCTGCTGCACCCGGACGGGATCGCCTTGGATCATGGTGCGGCGGGCCTCGAGGAGGATGTTCAAGGTGAGCCGCTTCTGGCGGGCCTCGGCCTGGCAGGCTTCGATGGCACGGTTGAGCGCGATATGCAGGTTCATTTCCTCCCGCTGGAGCGAGAGCCCGCCCCGCGTGATGCGCGTCAGGTCGAGCAGGTCGTCGATCAAGCGCGCCTCCAGCTCGATGTTGCGGCGGATGAGCGAGACGTCCGACCGCGCGCTCTCGGGCAAGCCGGTGTCCTTTTCGAGCACGTTGGCCGCCATGAGCGCCGGCGTGATCGGCGTGCGCAATTCATGCGACAAGGCGGCGAGAAACCGGTCGCGCGCCGCCGCCGTCTTTTCCGCCGCGTCGCGGGCGCGGCGCAGCTCCTCGAGCTCCTTGCGCGACGTCAGGTCCGTGACGAGCACGCAGATGGCCGCCTGGTCGTCCGCCGCGATGCGGCTGGCGGCCAGCATCACCGGCAGGCCGGTGTCGGTGTCGCGCCGCAGGGTCGTCTCATAGCGCAGGGTGCCGGCATCGTCGTGCAGCACGCGCACGACCTGCGACCAGACTTCCGCCGGCAGGAAGGAGGCAAACGGCGTATGCTGCACCGAGTCCACCGACCGCCCCACCATGCGCGCGAACTTCTCGTTGCAGTAGAGGATTTCGCCGTCCTCCGCGATGGCGGCCGCACCCTGGTCCATATCCTGGGTGCAGATGCGATTGAAGAATTCGGGACCGAACCGGGCGTCGGCTGGCGCCGGGGCCGGGGCCCGGGCTTCGGTGCGGGCGGCCAACAGCCCGGCTTGGAGGGCGGCGAGCCGGGCCTGTGCGTCGCTCAGGGTGTTTTGCAGGGCCTCCAGGCTTTCGGTGGCGGGGATCGGCGCCGGGGCCGCGGCCGGGCGCGAGGGAGCTTTGGGCTCGGAGGAAGTCTTTGTGGCTTTCATGGCAGGAAAATCGGGCAACGGCCGGGCGGCAGGTGGTGACTTTCGCCCCCGGTCGGGGCCGCTCGGTCGGGCGCGGGTGGCGTCAGTGTCCTGACCGGTTTGCCCCGGCGAAGTTGCAGCGAAGCGGGGGCGACCCCGGCCAGGATCAAGGGGGGTGGAGGGAACATGTTCAGGAAGCGGCGGATGCCGGTTGCTCCTGGGTCAGGGCCCGCTCGAGGGCGCCGATGCTGACGGGCTTGACCAGGTGGACCAAAAAACCCGCGGCCCGGGAGCGTTGCATGTCGTCCTCCATGCCAAATCCGCTGACGGCCACCCCTTTCAGCCCCGGCTGGTGCCGGCGCAGGTCGGCCATCAGGTCATAGCCGTTCCCATCCGGCAGGCCGACGTCGGAGATCAGGAAGTCGAATGTCCTGTCCGCGGCGCGATCGCGGGCATCGGTCGCGGTGCCGACCGCCACGACCTCGTAGTTGCGCCGCGAGAGCAGGCGCGCCATCGCCTCGCGGGTCGCCGCATGGTCTTCGACCAGCAGGATGCTGCGGGCCGGACCGTCGCGCTCGGGGGCCGGCGAGCGGGAGCCTTCGGGCCGGCCCCGGCCTCGCACCACGCCGCCGTGGGCGTCGGCGGCCAGCGGCAGCTCGACCGTGATTGTCGACCCCCGGTTCCGGCCGGCACTGTCGGCCTGGACGCGCCCGGCGTGCAGCTCGACCAGCTTGCGCGAAATCGTGAGACCCAGGCCGAGGCCGCCGAATCGGTGGCTGCCGGCATTTGCCGCATGGTCGCCCTGTTTGAACGCCTCGAAGGCGCGTTCGAGTTCGGCGGCGGTCATGCCGATGCCGCTGTCGGCGACCTCCACCACGATGGCATCGCCGGCATTGCGCGTGGCGACGCGGATTCGGCCGCGGGGCGGGGTGAATTTCACGGCATTCCGGAGGATGTTCCAGAACACCTGCTGGAGGCGCACCGCGTCGCCGAGGGCGGTCGTGTCGCGCGCCGCGAGCTGCAGATCCAGCTCCAGGGTCTTCGCCTCGATCTCCGGGCGGAGGTTGCCCGCGGCATCCTTGAGCACCGCATGCAGGTCGACCGGCGCCTGTTCGAGCGGCATCTTGTCGCGGGCGATCCGCGTCAGGTCGAGAAGGTCGTCGATCAGCCGGGCCTCGAGGCTGACGTTGCCGTGGATGGTCTCGAACATTTGGCGGACCTCGGCCGGGAGATTCGCATTGCTGGCGGCATCGCTCGCCAGCAGCAGCACTGGGCTGAGCGGCGTGCGCAGCTCGTGCGAAAGCGCGGCGAGGAAATCGTCCTTGGCGCGCGAGGCCGTGAGGGCCTCGTCGCGCGCGCGGGCGATCTCCAGCTCCGCTTCCTTGCGCGCCGTGACATCGACGATCACCGCGACCAGGCCGGCGACCTCGCCGTCCGGGCTCCGCTCGGGTTCGTAGATGATGTGGACCCAGCGCCGCCCGAGCGTTTCGTAGGGCACCTCCTGTTCGAACTCGACGCGCCGGCCGCTCAGCGCGAGGTCGAGGTGGTGGCGGATCGCCTCGTACGCCTCGGTGCCGGTGAGCTCCTCGATGTGGCGCCCGACAATGTCCTCGCGCGACCGGTGGTAACGTTCCGCATACGGCTGGTTGACGAACTTGAAGCGGCGGTCGCGCCCGAGCTGGGCGAGGAAGATCGGCGCATGGTCGGTGACGAGCCGGAGTTGCTGCGCGCCTTCCCGGGCGGCCAGCTCGGCGCGGCGGAACTCCTCGATGTCCGTGTTGGAGCCGTACCATTTGACGATCTGCCCGAGCGGGTCGCGAATGGGCACGGCCCGCACCTTGAACCACCGGAACTGGCCGTCGGCGCGCCGGAGGCGGAACTCGAGGCTGTAGACCCCGCCGGAGGCGAGCGCCTGCTGCCAGGTATTTTGCACGCGGTCCCGGTCGTCCGAATGGACCACCTCGAGCCAGCCGTCGCCGAGCAGGTCGACGTCCTGCTCCCCGGTGTAGGCCACCCACTGCGGGCTCAGAAAGTCGCAGGTGCCGTCCGCCGTGGCGGACCACACCAGGTGCGGCATCGCCTCGGCGAGCTGGCGCCACCGCGCCTCGCTGTCCCGGAGGCGGCCCTCGGCGCGCCGCTGCTCCTCGAGCTCCAGCTCCAGCGCGGCGTAGAGTTTCGCATTGTCGATGGCGATGGCCGCCTGGGCGGCGAGGGCGACGACAACCGTCTCCGCCTCCTCCGTGAAAACCGCCGGCTCCGGATGGCCGAAAAATAGTCCGCCCAGGACGTCGCCCCCGCGCGATACCACCGGCACGGCCAGGTAGCTCCGGATCGGCACCTGCCCGGACGGCAACTCCTGGTGCGGCGGGTGGCTCGGCTCCTGGTGCAGGTCCGCGATGCGGACCGGTCCTTCCCCGCGCAGGGTGGGGCCGGTCAGTTCCGTCACTCGCGGGCCGAGCAGATCGTCGAACTTCGCCGGCGGCGCACCGCTGAACGCCTGCAGTTTCAACGATTCCTCCCGGTCACCCGGGGCCCGCTGGAAGAACGCGCCGTAGGCTGCGCCGCTGATCTCCCGCCCGGTGTCGGTGACGAGCTGGACGATCTTGTCGAGCTCCCGCTCGGCCACGAGCTGGTTCCCGACGCGGTTGAGCCTCTCCAGCACGGCGAGGCGCCGGCGGGAGGTGTTTTCGGCCTGCTTGATGTCGGAAATGTCGAGGTTGAGTCCGACCCAACGGACGATGTGCCCCTGGTCGTCGCGAATCGGCAGCCCCCGGGCGAGGACCGGATGCCAGGCCCCGTCGACGCCCTTGATCCGGTGCTCCCGTTCCCAGAATTTCCCGGACCGGACACACTCCTGCCAGGCGGCCTTCGTCGCCTCGACCTCCTCGGGGGGCAGCAGGCTGGTCCAGCCCTCGCCCGAGCATTGCTGCTGCGTCATGCCGACGAGGTTCAGGAACGAGTCGCTGGCGTAGATATTGCGGCCGGTCGCGTCGCACACCCAGACGCCATACTTGATGGATTCGCCGATCGCGCGATAGAGCTGCTCGCTTTCGCGGAGCACCTTCGTGGCGCGCACCCGCTCGAGCTGCGAGTTGAGCCGGCTGGCAACATTTTCGATCAGCTCCAGTTCGTCGGCCGTCCATTCCCGGGGTCGGTCGAACGCGACCGCGAGCGTGAACGCCCAGCGGCCCGCCTGGCTCCAGCCCGAACTGGCCAGCGACTGGATGGAGTGCAGGCCCGGCCCGGGCGCGCCGGCCGGCGCCGCCGGGTCCGCAGGCGAGGGGAACGCCTGCCGCGGCCGGGAGAGCCGCTCACGCCATGCGCGCGATCCCAGTTGGGCGAAGGGAATGCCGGCGGGAAGGGGCGCGAGGCCCGGCCGCCGCCACTCAGTGGCGACGGTCACCGCCTCCTGGTTTTCCTCCACCTCGAGGCAGAACACGCGGTCCGCCGTGAATTGGCGGCCCAGCGCGATCGCGGTCGCGGTCATGAGTCGCGGGGCGGTGTCCAGTTCGGCCAGCTGGTTCGTCACCTGGTGGAGGAAAGCCGCCCGCAGTTCGGCGTGCTTCCGTTGCGTGATATCGACGCAGGTGCCGAGATAACCCTGGAGCCGGTCGCCGTCGCTGAACAGGACGGCGCTGCCCTGGACCCAGACCGTGCTGCCATCGGGACGCAGGAAGCGAAACTCGGTGGTGGACCCGGCGCCGGACCGCACCGCCTCCTGCCAGTCGCGGATGACCCGGTCGCGGTCCTCCGGGTGGAGCGCGCCCGTCCAGCCGTCGCCTTGCGCCGAGCCGGGGGCGAGGCCCGTGAGTTCGCACCACCGTTCGTTGACGAACATGCAGCCGCCGCCCCGGTCCGAGAGAAAGATTCCCGCCGGCGCCTGGCTGGCGAGCAGGCGGAAGCGTTCCTCACTCGCCCGCAAGGCCGCCTCGGTTCGCTTGCGCAGGGTGATGTCATGCGCGATCTTGGAGGCGCCGGTGATCCGGCCCTGGGCGTCCTTGATCGGCGAGATCGTCAGCGCCACATCGATCAAGCGGCCATCCTTCCGCCGGCGGACGGTTTCATAATTCTCGATCTGCTCCCCGCGCCGGATGCGGGACAGGATGTCAGCTTCTTCGCCGTGTCGATCGGCCGGAATCACGACAATGATGGAGCGGCCGATCATCTCGTCCGCGCTGTAGCCGAACAACCGCGCGGCCGCGGCATTCCAGCTCGTGACGATTCCCTCGGGCGTTTTGCTGATGATGGCGTCGTTCGAGGATTCGACAATCGCGGCGAGCCGCTGCGCGGCTTCATTGTCCCCTTGGCGCAAGGTGACGTCGAGGCTCGCACCGGCCAGCCGGACGGCGCGGCCGTCGCGCCGCAACACCGCGGCATTGGTCAGGAGCCAGATGGGCTTCTGGTCCGCCCGGAGGGCGCGGTATTCGATCTCGCACGGTTGGCCGGTTTCCATCGCGCGCCGCAGGGCCGCAGTCACCCGCTCGCGGTCACCCGGGTGCACGAGTGCGGAAGCGTCGGCGGCGTTTCTCGGCCGCGCTTCATAGGCGAGGCCGTGGATTGCGCACAGCGCTTCGCTCCAGGTCAGCTCGCCGGTGATGAGATCGAGGTCCCACAGGCCCATGCCGTGGGACGCCGGGCTCGGACCCGGCGAGGCGGCGTCGGCCGCGTCGACCGGCGGCACGGCGCGTGCCTTGGCCTTGGTCGCGGCGGGATGGGATTTTGACATGTCGTCAATCAGGGCCGGGTCCCGGCGGCCGCGAACGCCCCGCCGGCCGACAAATGCGGCTGGAGGCAAGGGCGGAACAGCGGTGGCGTGGACGGACTCGGCCTCAATGGGTGGATTTTGCCTTTCAAGGTGGGGTGAGCGCTCCCGGAGTCAAAGGAAGGCATTGATGTTTAAACACTAGTTTGTCCTACAGGGCCGGGGCATGGTCGGGGCTTGCGGCGACGCGCGTTTCCGCGTAGGGATCTCCCCTCGAATGAAATTCGTCGTCATCGAGGACCACGCACTGATGCGCGACCTGCTCATCCGCGTTTGCCACGAGCAATTCGAGGGTGCCGTGGCGGAAGGCGCGCGCGATGCCGCGTCCGGCCTGCGCCTCTGCCGCCGGGCCAAGCCCGACATCGTCATCCTGGACCTGGCCCTGCCGGATCGCGACGGCCTCGACCTGGTGGACGAGATCCTGGCGGAGGCGCCGCGGAGCCGGATCATCGCGCTGTCGGGGTTCATGGACGAATACACCATCCACCGGATCCTGGGCTCCCGGGTGCACGGTTTCGTCGACAAGACGGAGCACAGTCCCGAGCAGCTCGCCTCGGCCATTCGCCACGTGCTGGCGGGTGAACGTTACTTCTCGCCCGCGGCAAAACGGTCGTGGCAGGCGTTTCGCAACGACCCGACCGCATTCGACAAAATCCTCTCCAAGCGCGAGCAGAGCCTGTTGCGGCTGTTCGGCCAGGGCCAGTCCAACGAGACCATCGCGGCCGCGACGAACTTGAGCGAACTCACCGTCCGCAACCACCGCTGCCGCATCATGGCCAAGCTCGGTCTGCGCACGAGTGCCGAACTGATCAGCTACGCGTTCGACAAGGGATTCGTGCGCTCGAAACGCCAGTCCGCCGCGAACTAAGACGCCGCGGAATGGCCCCGCCGCCGGGGTGCGGATCGTAGTGCTTGTTGGAGTGGGTTGATCCCGTGCTGCCCGCATGATCGCGGCTGAATCCCGCTGGTCAGGCGAACGGGTACCGGCGTGGAGCCCGCACTCGGCATAGCTGAGCCTGCGCGGGTGCAGGTACTCCCTTTCGACCGCACTTTCACCCACCGGGATTCTTCCGGTGTTGACCCCGGAGGCGGCCCGGGGGCCCCCCGGCAAACGTGCGGTAGCAGGCTTTGTCCGGGGTTTTGGGTCTGGACCCACTGGGGTCGGAGGGAGGCGGACGGTAACCTCACCGCCATCAAATCCGCAGTGTGACCATGAATATCCTTTTCGTTCACGACCGGTTCGGGGACTGGGCCGGCGCCGAGGGCAACCTCCGCGTGGTGGCCTCCGCGTTCGCGCGCCGGGGCCACGCGATCGGGCTGTTGCATGGCGCACCCACGGGCCGGGGCGAGTCGGCGTGGCAGGAATTGTTTCCGGAGCGCCATGCGCTGGCGGACGCCGGCTGGGCCGCGGCACTGCACGACTTTCACCCGGATGCGGTCTTCCTGCACAGCTCGCCCGGGACGGAGGCCACCGCGGCCCTGCTTGCCTCCGGCCTGCCGCTGGTGCGCATGGTCCACGACCACCACCTGTTCTGCCTGCGCGGCTGCCGCTATTCCATCTGGAGCCGCCGGGCGTGCACGCGCTCGCTCTCGCCCTATTGCCTGATTCCCTGCGGCGGGATCCTCAACCGGCAACATGACGGGAGCTGGTCCCTGGAACTCGGCCGATACCTGGATCGCCGCCGCGACCTCGACTTGCACCGCCGCTTCGCGCGGCTGGTGGTGGCGAGCGATTACATGCGCCACGAACTGCTCCGCAACGGCTTCGCCGAGGACCAGATCGAGGTCCATCCGCCGGTGGCGCCGGCGGTCGATCGCGGCGTGTCCCGGCCGCGCCGGGACCCGCGCCGGATCGTGTTCGCCGGACAGATCGTGCGCGGCAAGGGCGTCGACGTGCTGCTCGAGTCGCTGTCGCTGGTCCGCGCCCCTTTCGAATGCGTCATCCTGGGCGACGGGCAGCATCGCGCCCACTGCGAGGAATTGAGCCGGCGACTCGGCCTCGCGGGCCGCGTGCGGTTCGAGGGCCACGTGGCCCCGGACGATGTCGCCGGCTGGTACCGCACGGCGACGCTGGCCGTGTTCAGCTCGGTCTGGCCGGAACCGTTCGGCCTCGCCGGCCTCGAGGCGCTCCGCCATGGCGTGCCGGTGGTGGCCTTCGACGTCGGCGGTGTGCGGGAATGGCTCGAGGATGGGGTGAGCGGCCTGCTCGCGCCCTGGATGGATCGCGACGGTTTTGCCCGGCGCGTCGAGCGACTGCTGACGGACGACGACCTGGCCCATCGCCTCGGGGAACAGGGTCGGCGGCTCGCGGCGGAGCGATTCGATTTCGAACGCTACATCGAGGGGTTGGAAGCCCTGTTCCAGCGGCTGGTGCCAACGGCAACCTGCGAGGTGACCCGATGAGCGCGGTCACACCGACCTGCCTGGTGGCCATCACCGGCGGCAGCGGCGCGGGCAAGACCTGGCTGACGGCCCGGCTCGCCCGCCACTGGGGCGCCAGCGCCGCCTGCCTCGCCCAGGACGACTTCTATCGCGACCAATCGCACCAGCTGCCGGCGCAGCGGAGCCGGGTCAATTTCGACGACCCCGCGGCCCTGGACTGGCCGGAATTCCGTGCCTGCCTGCAGGCGTTGCGGGCGGGGCGCGACACGGATCGGCCCGCCTATGATTTCCACACCCACGCGCGGAGGCCGGACCGGCCCGCCGTCGAAGCCAGGACGGTGGTCTTCGTCGAAGGCTTGTGGCTCTGCCACGATCCCGCGGTGCGGGAGCTGTTCCATTACCGCGTGTATTTGCGGTGCCCGGCCGAGTTGCGCCTCGCCCGCCGGCTTGCGCGCGACGTTGCCGAACGCGGGCGGACGTCAGCCGGCGTGCGCCGGCAGTTCCGCCAGACGGTTGAGCCGATGCACATGAAATACGTCGAGCCGCAGGCGGAGTGGGCCGACGTCGTCATCGACAGCCCGTGTCCCGACGCGATCATCGCCGCCATTCACCAGGCGGTGCGCGACCGCCTGGCCGCCGGCGCGAAGGCCACGCCGGCCCCGCGGCGCGCGGCGGTCGAAGCCTTTCCGCCGATCCTCGGCGCCATCCCCACCTTTTCATGACCTGTGCCGCCATCCTTCCCTTCGTCCGGCGCGGCCGCTGCCTGACGCTCCGTCACCGGTTCGCCCGCTGGCTGCTCGACGGCCGGGTGGCCCTGCAGCGCGGCCGCTGGCGCTGGAGCCATCCGTCCGAAGACCGCGTCAAGAGGGCCTTCGACATTGCCTTCAGCGCCGTGGTGCTGCTGCTGCTCACCCCGGTGTTCGCGGTGATCGCGGTGCTGATCAAGCTCGAGGATGGCGGGCCGCTGCTGTTCCGGCAGGTCCGGGTGGGCCGCCACGGGCGCGAATTCCGCATGCTGAAATTCCGCTCCATGCGGCCGGATGCCGAGGACAGGCTCCGCGAGCTGCTCGCGCAGAACCACCACAAGGCCGGCGTCACCTTCAAGCTCAAGGACGACCCGCGCATCACGCGCGTCGGCCGCTGGCTCCGCAAGTTCTCCCTCGATGAGCTGCCGCAGTTCTACAACGTGCTGCGCGGCGACATGTCCGTCGTCGGCCCGCGCCCGCCCGTGCCGCGCGAGGTCCAGCTCTACACGCTGGCGGACCGGCGCCGCCTTGCGGTCCAGCCGGGCATCACCTGCCTCTGGCAGATCAGTGGCCGCGCCCACATCGACTTCCACGGGCAGGTCGAGCTCGACGTCCGCTACATCGAGAACCGCAGCTTCTGGCGCGACCTCGTGATCATCACCAAAACCCTGCCCGCCGTCCTGAGCGGGACCGGCGCCTACTGACCCTTATGAAAGCAATCCTCATCTGTCCCGGCATCCGTGCGGCTGTGTCGCGGCTCGCTGAATCCACCCCGCTCGTGATCACCCCCTGCCTGGGTGAGACCCCGCTGGCGTACTGGTTGGTTCACCTCGCGGGGCGCGGCGCCACCGAGGTCACGGTGCTGGCCAGCGACCGGCCCGCCGCCGTGCGCGAGCTCGTCGGCGGCGGCGAGCGCTGGGGCCTGCGCGTGAACGTCGTGGCGGAACCCCGCGAACTCACGCCCGAACAGGCGCGGTCGCGCCACGCCGGCGGCCCGGGCTGGCTGCCCGCGCCCGATGACGTCGCGGTGGCCGACCACCTGCCGGGGCAGCCGGACCTCCCGCTTTTCACGAGTTACCGCGCGTGGTTCGCCGCGGTGCGGGCATGGCTCGCCCATGCGGTCACCCCGGACCGCGTCGGCGTCAAGCAGCTGCAGCCGGGCGTCCACGTCGGTTGGCGCAGCCGCATCGCGCGCGACGTCGAGGTGGCGGGGCCCTGCTGGATCGGCGAGAAGGTCCGCATCGGGGCGGGCGTGCGCCTCGGGCCCGGCGCGGTGATCGAGAACGGCGCGGTCATCGGCGAGGGCGCCACCATCGTCCGCAGCGTGGTCGGTCCGGAGACCCTGGTCGGGGCCTCGACCGAAATCGCCGACTCGCTGGCCTTCGGCGACACCTTGATCAACTGGCGCGACGGCTCCTGCCTGCGCGTGCCCGACGAATTCCTGCTCTGCCCGTTGCGCCGCCCGCCGGCGGAAACCGCCGAATGGTTCCGGCGGCTCGCGCAGCTCCTGACGGGTTCCCCGCCGCCCCTGATGGCGGCCGACCACGCGAACGTACCGCGCGCCTGAGCCGCCGTTGCCGATGAAGATCGAAGGCACCGCGGACACGATTCGCATCACCGAATTGCGCAAGCTCGACGACGTGGAACGCGCGGAGGAGATCGTCTCCGGCCTCCGCGGCGCCCTGCGCGACGGCATCCGGTATATCGA
>Ga0310810_10000232_pt1 | contig 56669 bp, 86 predicted proteins | sample NCmetagenome_FD_207641 | JGI IMG/M metagenome (GOLD analysis project Ga0310810, IMG submission 207641) | Soil microbial communities from experimental microcosm in Duke University, North Carolina, United States - NC | ecosystem: Engineered > Artificial ecosystem > Soil microcosm > Unclassified ...
GTCGATCTGCTTGCGCGGATCGGTGATCGGCATCGCGTTTTCGCGCGTGCCGCCGAGATCGTCGTACGAGGAGCGGCCCGGGAATCCTTGGCTCATAGATCCTCAGAAGGGTACACGGCGACGTGGCCGCACACGAGCAGGTAGGGCCCCTGCGTCGGATCGGTCGGCAGCACGGGCTCGGTGGACGAGATGTCGAGGAGCTCGCCCGATGTCGTCGAGCCGTTCAGGACGTTCTGGATCGTCGTGAGGATCGCGGAGCCGGCGCGGTACGGAAACACCTCGACGGGGTCGGGAAAGCGAGCGGCGCGGGGGGCGCGCGTGTCCGTCTCGGTGTCGATCACCTCGCCGGGCCCGAGGCTGTCAAAGTAGCGCTCGACGGCCTGCGCAAGGAGCGTCGGGCTGCGCGTCGCCGGCGAGATGTAGTCGCCGACCGCGATCGTCCTGGCCGGCGCCGTCTCGAGGGTGACGTCCCACGTGCCGCCGCCACCATCTACGATCGACGTCACGCGCAGCTCTTCCCAGCGGGAGATCGAGCGGTGCCACACCATGATCGAAGACGTCGACGAGGGAAGGTCGCTGCTGTTCGTGATGGTGAAGAGCATCTGCGACGTGAGCGCGGTAATCGTGGCGGGCGAGCCGTCCCACAGGGGCCACGGCCGCGAGTCTTTCCAGCCGAGGCCGCGACCACGAGGGAGCGCGAGCGCGATCGACGCGTCGGTGTAGGTCGTCTGCGGCGCAACCACGAACCGGCAGCCACGCTCCGGCGACACCGGCGATCCGGGAGGCACGAGGTACGCGCGCGCTGTCGTGAGCGTGCCCGCGGAGGGAACGCGCGCGAGCGGTCCACGCGGCGCCGACTCGCTCTGCCGGCCGCGCTTCTGCGTGATGCACCACACGTCGGTGCCGGCATACTTCGCCTCCGAATAGCCGAACGCGTCCTCGACCGCGACGGAACTTTGCCGCGCCCACCGCCGCACGTGCGCGTTGTTGCCGCTCTCGCTCGGGTGCGCGTCGTCGTCGGCCATGCGACGCCCCCACGCCTGTTCCGTCTCGATCTCGGTGCCGCCCTTGCCGTCGATCGTCGTCGTGAACTCGCGCGCGGCCGAGAGCGGCACGTTGCCCGCCCATGTGAGCTTCGATCCCGCGGGGAGGTTCGTCGCGTCGCCGACGCTCACGCCGACCAAGATCATCGGCGCAGCCGCGTCGCTGCCCGCGGTGCCGTTCGCGGGCGTCGTGACGTCGTACAGCAGTTGGAACGTCATCCCGTTGATCGTCGCGAAGGCCGCCGCATTGTCGGGGATCGTCGTCGAGCCGACGAAGAGCGCGCCGACGTCCGCCTTTGCCTCGGCGTAGATGGTCGCGCCCACGGCGGGGAGGCGAGGCAAGTCGCGCTGGTCGGCGTGGACGGTGAGCGCGCCCGACGTCGCCCGCTGGGGGAACACCTGATCGGCGAGGACGCCGGCCTTCGCATGGATCGCGAGCAGCGCCAGGTCGAGCGCGTTGAAGCGGGCGTAGTCGCGCGTCCCTTCCTGCGTCGCGAGCTGGATGTGCTCTTCGGTGATCGTTACCCCGAGCACGGGATCCTTTCGACCGATCCACGCGCGGAGGGCGGAGCGCAGCGACGCGAGCATGCGATCGCGCTCGGCACCTGCGACGGGCATGTCGAAGTACGCCATCACGCACCCCCGATCGGAAGCTCGCGCGTGGAGCGCTGCGCGGGCACGTTCGTCGCCTTGATCGTCACCGCCCCGATCGGCGTCGACTCGCCGACGATCTCGCCGCTCACCTCGACATCCGCGAGCTGTCCGCGGCCCGCGAACTTTTCGAGCACGCGGCGCCCTTCCGTTTCGAGCTGTCCAGGGGCCTGCGGTGTCGCCTTCGTGATCGTGTGCAGCCGGTGCCCGTTCGTGCCGAGCGCGGCGCCGCTGCCCTGGCGCACGGTGAACTGCCAGGCGATCGCGGCGTCGAGGGGATCGTCGCCCGCGAGGAACGAGACGGCGTCGCCCTTCTCGGGATCGATCAGGTCGGCGAGCACGATCGGCGGCGCAGGCAAGGCGCCAGGCGGAGGATCGGGCGTGGGCGGAGGGATGGCGGACGGGATGAACACGCCCCGCAGAATAGCCCGGACGTGCCCGAACCGGGGCGCGGTGCTACGTCCTCGCGCAGGCGCTGCGACGAAGGGCGCCGGGAGGACGACATGTCGAAAGAGATGCTCGGGGCCGCCTTGCAGCCCCACGACGAGATCGCGCGACGGGTGCACCGCTACGAGCGGGCGCTGCTTGGGATCCTGCAACTGAGGCGCGAGGAGGACAGGACCACGCCGATCGCGAACGGCGAGCACCTCCTCGCCGCGCAGGTCGCCGAGGCCGTGACCGCGTACGAGCGGAGCCTGCGCGAGCCGCCCTTGCCGGCGCCGCCGCGGAAGGTCGAGAGCGAGGAGGCGCCGACGCCGGTCGTGCAGGCGCGGAGGGGGAGGCGCGCCGCCACGAACGGACGGCGGCGCCGCGGGAGGCGGAAGGCGGAGCAGAAGGCCGCGCCGACGCAGGAGGGATGATCAGGTCAGGAGCTTGGGCGTGTAGCGGAACAGGGTCCCAACGAGCTTGATCGCGTCGGTGCTGTGCGCGGGGGGCGTCAACCGGAAGGTGACGTGCTTCGCGCCGGATGGGATGTCGCTGTTGCCGATCGTCCCCGTGATCCGGTGCCGCGTGGCGCTCTTCGTGCCGCTGTCGTCGGCGCTGTCGGTCACTTCCGAGCCGCCATTCCAGGAGGACGCGATCGCCATCGTCGCCGCGTTGGTGGTGCCGCTGTACACGTCCAGATCGAGGTACGCGTCGCCGGTGTCGTCGATGTCCGGCGGGAGGGGGATCTGTACGCCGATCGGCACGACGCTGTTTGCCGCCCAAGAGATCTCCCATGAGTTGTTGCCGTCGCCGAGGAGGATCGGATCGCTGTTGCTTGCGAGCACGCCGCCGATCGCGGAGATGTTGCCGACGTCGCCGCCACTCGACACGATGCGCCACGCGCTGAGGGGGATCATCACGGCCGCACGGTTCGAGCTGAGGCGGTCGACGAAAAGCGCGTCAAGCGCCGTGGGGATGGTGGCCGCCGTCGTCTTGGAGCTCGGGTCGGAATAGCCGAGGATGTCTCCTCCGAGGTTCGCGGTCACGCTCTTGAGGAACGAGAACACCGGCCCGATCGGCAAGACGAGAAGGTCCGTCGTGTTGATCGCGACGCCCACGATCGCGGCATGGGGTGCGCTTGGCGGCGTCTCCGTGAGGGCGCCCGCGGTGGCGCTGAGATACTGCGGCGCCCAGGCCGTGAAGCTGCCCGCGCTGGTCACGATGCCGCAGAAACGGACGAGCGCCGAACTGGGGGAGACGACCTCCGCGACGACGCCGATCGCGGGGATCTTTGACGCGTTGTCCGCGTCGGCGAGCGCCACATGATCGGCGCTGTCGCCGTAGACGGCGTTGCCGACCACGGGCGAGGACATGTCGAACGTGCCATCGGCGGACAGGCCGGCGATGCTGGTTTCGATCGCCGCGAGGCGATTGTCGAGGTAACGCGCTGCCCACGAGGGGACGGAGCGGAGGGCTGAGGCGAGTCGGGAAAATGCGCTCATGGGGCGACGCTATCACGCACCCGGCGCGCCGCGCAGGTCCGGCGCGCGCGTGGTCGGCGCGGCCGGCGAGCCCGGCACGAGGTAGGGCGCCGCCTTGAGCGTCAACGTCGTGATGTCGACGCTCCCCGGCGCGAGGACGTTGACCGCGGCGGCCATGGTGGCGACGACGTTGTAGAGGGCCACGACGAGATCCACGAGCGGCTCGGCGAGCGCCACGTCCTTCGCCGCGGCCGTCTCCCCCTGGATGAGCGGAGACGACGGCACGCGCACCCCGTCGCCATCAAGCACGAGGTCGCGCCCGGCGTTGTCGGTGATCGTGATGGTGCTGCGGCTGCTGTCCGCGACGTCGATCCGCACCTCGGCGCCATGGTACCCCGCGAGGTAGATCGTGCCCTTCGCCGGCTCGGAGGCGCGCCCCTGTTCGATGCGCAGGTCGCGCAGGGCCATCACGGGCAGCCCGTCGGAGGCGCGCGCGCAGATCGCCTCCGCGGCGCCGTCGTCGTCCTGGTCAAGCGGCCTCCCCCCTACCCCAAGCGCCCCATGCACGGGCTCGCGGTCGCTGGTCTCGTCCTCGCTCACCCGGACGGCGGCCAGGACCACACCGTCGACGATATCCGTGCTCTCGACCGTCGCGCCCGTGAGCACCTTGTCGAACTGCTCGCCGCCTGCCATGCGCCGATGCTACCTTGGGTGATGCCGGCCGACGAACCGGCAGAAAGAGACGACCATGACGAACGATCCGATCATCGAGCATCGGCCCATTCCGTTGTGCGGCCACGGCAAGATCCGTTGCGAGGCGTGCCGCACGTGCACACACGGCCACTACGAGCGGCGCCCCATCCCCAACGATGACGGAGCGCAGCGGCGTTTCACGGTGGGGAAGTTCGTTCCCGCGGTCTCGACCCGCCTGATGACCGTCGAGGCGGGCACATGACCCGCCGACACCTTGGCCGCGCGCTCGTGCGCCTCGCCGCCTGCAAGGAGCGCCTCGCAGACGGGCTCGACCTCGTGGGCACGGAGCCCCTCCTCGTGCGTGCCGCGCGCCTCCGCACGTCCGCGATGCGCCTTCGCCGGCACGCCGTCGCTATGATGCTCGGGAGGGCCGCGCGATGGCACTGAACGACCACGACATGAGCGCCGACGAAGATGCGGTCCTCTGGATCGGTGCCACGGACGAAGGGTGGGCGCCGTGGCTCGCTCCGGGCGGTCGCGAGGACGGCGGCGTCACCACGTCGCCCGATGCGCGACGCATGCCCACCGACGACTTCATGCGCAAGGAGGGCCGCCGTGGTGACCGATGACCTCACGCGCTACTTCGTGGAGTTCGAAGGCGAGCCGCGCGTGTTCGCGGACGAGCGGGAGATCGCGCGAGGGACCGTTGCCGTGCTGCAATGGCTCGCAGACGCCCCGGCGAGCATCACCGTCGAGCTGTGCGACGAGGGCGGGCGTGCTCACCCGGTAAGCCGTGCAGCGGTGCGCGGGCTCGAGGCGCGCCGATGATCCCGCCGATCATCCTCGACAGCGGCGAAGTGATCCGCGTCGCCGATCCGTACCTGCGCGCGCCGAGCATGCTCGAGCTGCACCGCCTCTACCATCGCGGCCGCACGATGATCGCGGCCGTCACGCTGCGCCCGGCGCCGTTCGAGACGGACGGGCGACAGCATGCGCCGCGCCCGCAGCGGGGCATCGTCGCGACATGGCGTCGCGTCACGGGACGGCCGTGAGCGCTCCCTACGTGCCGCCGTGTCGCTGCGCTGAGCAGGGCGCGCACTTCCCCTCGTGCCCGCACTTCGACCCCGCGCACGACCCGCCCGCGAACGCCACGCGCCGACTCACGATCCGCGACTTCCGCGCGCCGATGTTCTTGGCGAACGTCACGGAGGAACAGATCGAAGAGGCTGGGCGGGCGGTCGCGACCCAGGTTGATCGCATCTTCGGGGTGGCGCACGATCCCTATCAAGAGCCGTGGTCGCGCCGGTCGGGCCGCCTCAGGGGTTGATCAGCCCCTGTTGCAGCAGCGTGAGCGACGCCTGCGCGCCCTCGTCGATCGTGTAGCTCTTGCGCACGCTGGTCACGAGGAACTGGCCGCGCAGGTCCGTGCCGTCGTGCGTCTCCACGTCGACATCGGCCGTCGTCGCAATGGCGAATGGCGTCGAGCGCGAGCCGTCCCAAAACGTCCAATCGTCGCAGCGGATCTCCCACGCCGCCTTCCGCCTCGACCTCATCGCGAGCTCGCGGCGAGCCTGCGCCTGCGCGCGTGCCACGTCTTTGATCCCCTGGACGTTGAGCACGACGGGGCGCCTGAAGTGCACGCCGCGCCCGGCCGTGACGAGGTCCGGATCGCGGGCGATGCCCACGACGGAGGCGCGCGCCAAGCTGCCGCCGATGTTGCCGCCGTACACGCGGATCGAGCTCGGCACGTCGCCCCAGTCGCGCACGGGGCGGGCATCGCGGAAGTTGCACACGCCGCGTCGCTGTTCGAACCGATAGAAGGGCGGTTGCTGGTCGTTCGGGATGCCGACACAGATCAACCCCGAGCCGCCCTCCCACAACATGAGGTGATGGCGCTCGAGATGCCGCTTCGCTGCCGCCTCCGTCGTCTCGGTGGGCTGAACCTTCGCTTTGTCGGCCTGGAGCGGCTCGAGATCGACGGGCGCCGGCCTGCCCGCTTTGCGCCCCGTCACGAGATCGCGGTCGACATCGGAGACGAAGAGAAAGTCCTCCTCAACGAAGCCGTGCGCCGCGTACAGGTCGAGGATGAACTTCTTGATCGTCGTGTTCTCGACGCGCACCTTCGGATCCGCGGTGCCTACGCGCGTGTCCGCGAGGCGGGTCCGGAGCACCACCTGTATCGTCGTCCCGTCGTCCACCGTGGTCGGCAGCTCATCGCAATCGACGCGGCCGACGAACTGCACGAGCCCGTTGCAGAGCACGCGGTAGTCACGCCCCGGTGCGAGCAGGTCGCGGAGCGTGCGCCACGCGCGATCGTCCGCGACGCTGAACGTGCATTGCGCCTCCCCGAACAGGTCCGTGGAGATCTCGAGGTGCGAGAAGCGATCGAACCGGCCGCGCTCGCCTTCGATCCAGATATCGTCGCGGGGGCGCTGCGCCATGCGGCCATGGTATCCTGCTCGCGCCGGTGCGACGAACGCCGGCAGGAGCAGAGACGATGCCAGCGGAGCCACGGCCCTACTACCGCACGCCGGACGGCGCGATCACGGTCTACCACGCGCGCTGGGAAGACGTCGTGGCCGCGGACCTCGTGCCGCTCAACGAGGTCGAGCTCGTGCACGCGGACGTGCCATATGGGGTCAAGGAGCGGACGGAGCGGTTGAAGGCTGGGCGCGTGGGTAGCCTCGCGCGGCATTCGCAGACGATCCGCACGGGCACGAGACGCGCAGGCTTGGTCGGGCTGCCGCACGACTTCGACCCGATCGAGGGCGACGATCGCCCATTCGACCCCGCGCCGCTCCTCGCGCTCGATCGGCCGTCGGTCCTGTGGGGCGCGAACCACTACAGCGATAAGGTGCCGGGTTCACCGTCGTGGATCCTGTGGGACAAGCGCGAGACGCAGCCGAGCGACGATAACGCGGACGGTGAGCTTGCGTGGTCGAACCTCGGCGGGCCGCTGCGCATCTTCCGGCATTGGTGGCGCGGTGCTCTGCGCAAGACCGAGAAGGAGGACCGTCACCTCGGGCCCACGCAAAAGCCCGTAGCGCTATCGGTGTGGCTGTTCACGGAGCGCTACAAGGTCAAGCCGGGCTCGCTCGTGTTCGTGCCGTGCATGGGCAGCGGGCCCGACCTCGCGGCGTGTCTGAAGCTCGGCCTGCGGTGCATCGCCTGCGACGTGAGCTTGACCGCGTGCCGCACGGCCGTAAGCGCGAGGTTGCGAGCAGTGCCGCATGCGGAGGAGCCGGCGATGCTTGGCCCGCTGTTCACGCCGCGCGGGTGATGACCTCGACGCCCGCGGGAATGCGGAACAGCGGAAGGCTCGCGTTCAGGCGGATCAGGTCATCGACGGGCTGCCCGAGGAGCACTGCGACGTCGAAGATCGAGAGCGGCCGATCGAACCGGCGCGGGCGTGTCGTGGCAGTACCGAACACGGAGGCGCGCTGCGCGGCGGCGCTGTCCTCGATCAGCGCGAGGGCTCCGAGCGTGTCGGCCGCGTCGGGCGTCAAGAGCGGCGGGTAGATGTCGCCGCTCGTGCTCACGTCGAAGGGCTGCACCGCCGACGTGGACATGCGCCGGATGCGGCCGCACAGCGCGAGCACGCGATCCGCGCGCCCTGGGATGAGCGATCCGGCGTTGAACGGGTCGCGCCCGGCGGCGTCGAGGAGCGTGATCGCCTCCTCGAGTTGATCGAGGAGGTCGCCGCCGAGACCGATCTGCACCGCGGAGGATCGGAACTGTCGCAGGAGGAGGGTGGGCCCGCTCTTCGCGCTCGGCAGGTTGAAGGTATCGGCGCCTGCGCGGCCGTCTTCGAGGTCCTCGATCAGCGACAGGGTGACGCGCTCGCAGTTGCGCTCCTCGGGGATCTGCGTCGAGGCACGCCGCGCGAGGCGCACGCGCTTCTCGCCGCGGCCGGGAAAGTAAAAGGTCCCGGTCCCTGGCGCCCTCGTCTCGCGGAGGAAACGCGCGTGATAGTTCGGGTACACCTTCTCGCCGCCCGCGAGCCTCGAGAGCGTCGTGTCCGACTGCGCGAAGATCACGGTGAACTCGAACGCGTCGGGCTCCGCGCCGGTGTCGTCGAGGGGGGCGCCGTCGAGGTACGGGCGCTTGCGCTTGATCACGCGCCGCTCGAACACATCGGCCGCCATCGTGAGACGAAGGTGAAAGGTCGTCTTGCTGCCCGCGGGCGTGTACCGCGCGAGGCCGAAGAGCTCGAACGTGTCGGCCGTGAACGCCATGCCGAGGAGCTTACCGCGGCGCGTGGTAGGCTGTCCGGGCGGGCTCGACGAAGGCTCGCAAGGAGACGAACGATGAGCGACAAAGGCAGGCCCGAGCGCCGAGCGGACGGTGCCGATCAATTCTGGATCGAACGCGAGGGCTCGACGGAGCACTTCATGATGGGCGACGACGGGTTGTATTACGGCATCTCGATCACGCCGGCGAAGGCGCGACAGATGGCTGCGCTCCTCCTCGAGTACGCGGAGGGCCACACGTCGATGCTCGTGCTCACCTTGGACGAAGGCTGATCACCGCGGCGCCGCGCCGGACGTGACGGGGCCGGCGCCGGTCGGACCGTTGCCGCCGACGATCTGCACGCGCACGACCTGCGAGCCGAGCGCCGACTTGACGGCCTGCCCCGTCGCGTTGCCCGTGAGCTGCGCCATCGTGGCGGGATCGACCGCGGGTCCGGCAGGGGCACGAGGCGCGGCGCCAGGCGTACCAGGGGCAGCGGGCGCGCCACCGATCAGGCCCGGTGCCGGTGGGCCACCTCGCTTCGCCGCAACGGCCGCCGCGATGAGGCTGTCGAGATCCGCGATCGTCTTGTTGACGCCCTCCGCGCCGAGCTTTTGCGCCTCGACGCGCGTGCCCTCCGCCGCGCCGACCTCCTGCTGCCCGCCCATGACCTTTGCGGCGAGCATGACCGCGTACGACTGCTTTGCCGGTCCGGTGAGATCGCCCGCTCCTTTGACGCCTTCGAACTCGGCGCGGCGCTGCGCGAGCGCGTCGAGCGTGTCCTTCGACACCGTGCCGGACGCGGCCATTTCCTGCTGCGCCTTTTTGATGAGCGCGGGCGTCTCGTCGAGCTTCTCCTCCTGCTTCGTCGCCGCGGCCTCGTACTCCGCGATCGCTGCCGCGGCAGCTACGGCGGCCGCTGCGAGGAGGCCCACACCAAGCGTCGCGCCGGGGAAGCTCTTGAACAGCGACGCGATCGACTCGCCGATCGCCGCTTTCCCGATGTTGGCCACGATCGCCCCCGTGATCGCAGTGCCCGGGTTCTCCGCGGCGAACGTCGTGAACTTCGCGAGCATGTCCGCGAAGGCCGGCAGCTTGTCGATCAGCTTGCCGAGCGCGGTCTGCATCTGATCGCTCGCGAAGGCTTGGCGCAACTTCTCCGTCGCCGTCGCGATCTTCTGCGGGCTCTCGTTCATCTGCGCCGTCGCCTCGGCCTGGATGTCGCTCCACGAAACCGTCGACTTGCTCGCCGTGGCGAACGCCTGCTGTAGCGCCGCCGCGCCGGCCGCCGTCTTCTCCTTCACGGTGCCCTTCGTCGCATCGAAGCTCGCGGCGTACGTCCGGCCAAGGTCAACAAGGAGCTTCAGTTGTTCGCCCCCGAATGCTTTTTCGAGCTGCGACTTCTGCCCCTTCGTCGCCCGCATGACGGCTTCGATCTGCTGCGCGGCGTTGCCGCCCATGTCCTTCGCGGAGATCCCGAGCGCGGCGCCGATCTTGTTCTTGCCCGCCGTGGTCGAGAGCTGTTCGAGCAGCCCGCCCACCGCGCTGATCCCCTTCTTGAACGAGCCGTTGGCGTTGTCCGCGAGATTCAGCATCCCGACGATCTGCCCGAGCCCGCTTCGTCCCTGTAGCCCCGCCTCTTTCGCATACGCGCCGATCAAGCCGAGCTTTTCGCTCATCTCCTCGAAGCTCACACCGCCCTTCGCCGAGAGCCCGACGACGTCGGCGAGCGCGTCCGGCAGCTCCTTCGCGGTGATCCCGAACTTTTCGTTCAGCGTGCCCGAGACGGCGGCCACGCCCTCGAGGTTCTTGTGTGCGCCGCGCGCCGCCTCGCTCACGGTGTCGATCGCTGCCGTGGCGAAGTCGATCGATCCGGTCTCGCCGCGGATCGCGTCGAACGCGTCGGCGACCTTCGTGGAGTCTTGCGCCCACGCGAGCGCGCTCTTCTGCCCCTGCGCTTGAACGGCGGCCGCGTCCTTCGCGGTGCCCCCCGCCTGCTTGATGCCGGCCGTCACGTCGCTCCACTTGCTCTTCGCGTCGAGCCCGCCCTTGACGAGCTCCGCGACACCGAGCCCGCCGAGCACGCTGCCGGCCGTGGCGACGACGCTCTTGATACCCGAGAGCATGCCCTTCGCAGCGTCGGCCGCGCCCTTCATGCCCGCGCTCACGGCGTTCCCGAGCGCAGACTTCATCGACGACGCGGTGCGCTTCGTCTCGTCGTCGAGCTCTTTGAGCCCGCGCTTGCCCCCCGCGGGATCGATCTTCACCTTTACGGCTGCGACGTGCTCGGCCATGGGGGGATCCTATCGCGGGCGGCCCGCTGCGAACCGGCGCCAGTCAACGGCGCCCTCGAAGACGATCCGGACGTCTTCCTCGTTGATCACTCCGCTGTCGAGCGATGCTTGCATCCAGAGCAGGAGCTGCAGGTCTGAAAGGCTGTCAGGCGCTCGGCCAAGCTCGTCACGAACGGCCCGTGCAAAGCGTGATCGAGCGCGACGAAAGGGCTGGCGTTCTTCACCCTCGCGAGCTCCGCGCACATGGCGCGGAACTGCTCCTCCGTGAGGTACGACACGCGCACGTCCCACAGGCGATGAAGCGTGTCGAGGCGCGTGTACACGTCCGCGATCGTCGAGGGTGAGTAGGTCGCGAGGAGCACGTTCAGCAGGTAGGCGCGAATGTGCGGCGGCTGCATATTTCGCGCGCAGAGCGACACGAGCGCGGCGTTCTCGATCGCCTGGAAACGGAGCGCGCCCACGATCTCGCGCGCGGCGGTGATCGTCTTCACATCGGGCGCGCCATACTCCCGCGCGATGTAGGTCACGGTCTCGCGCTGCGCCCGTAGCATGTCGGGCTCCGTGGGGATCGTGAGGTACACCGGCTCTTCGACGATGCGGCCCCGAGCGTCACGGCGACGCAGCGCTTCCGGGAAGAACATGCGCGGGATCGCGCTCCTGCCCGTCCCGCTGCACACCGCGCAGGGGTCGCTCGTGCCGGGCTGCACCTTCGCGCCGTTGCACCCTGGGCAGAGCTCGTGCGCTTCGATCGCGTTGAGCTCCTCGGGCGTCTTGCCGCGGAGGAACGCGATCACCTCGTCGTCTGGTTGTTGGGGGATCTGGATCGGTCGTCTGTCGTTCGTCATGCCGCGAGGATACCGCGGCCGGACGTCAACAACCCTGCGAGTCGATCACGGTGCCCAGGGCGGTGAACGAGAACGTTGCCGGGTCGCCGAGCTTGTCGGACAGATCGACTTGGCTCGGGGTGCAGAGCACGAGCGCGCTGATCACGCCGTTCTTGTAACCGATCTGGATCGGCTCCGAACTCGTGCCGTTGAGCACACCAGTGATCGCCGCGATCTCCGCGCCGGCCTTCGCCTGATCGTCGTCGACGTACAGATCCATGGTGACCGTCGCCGAGCGCATGCCGTCGACGGTGAGCCCGTTTGGATCGGCCAGGCTGCCCTTCTGCGACGCGTTGTTGGTGACGGAGAGCTTGAAGTTGTCGGCCCGCACGATGACGGAGCTGCCGAGAGTCGCCTGCCCACGAGGGAGTTTCGTTGCCATGGTCGGGGGCTCCTTACGCCTGCGTCACGACGATAGAGGTTTTGACGAGCGGCGGGATGATCCTCAGCGGCAGGAACACGTCGAGCTGCGTTTCGTCGAGCGGATCGACGCGCACGACGAGGGACCCGTCCGCGATCACCTCGTCGAGCTTCACGCCGTTGACGACGCCCGCCGACACCCATTGATTGCGGATCCGGCCGACGACGAAGGACTTCGCGTCCTGCTCCGTCACCACGTTGGGCGGGATCGGCGTGCGCCCGGCCGGCAGCGTCTTCGCGAGCTTCTTGCCCTTGAACGAGCGCCCGACCTCGACGCGCAGATCAGCGGCAACGGCGATCGTCCCGAACACCTTGGAGATGTCGAGGATCCGATCGTCCGGGTTGCCGTCGCTGTCCTCGAAGTACGTGCTGATCGGCCTGGCCAGCCGCACCCGGCGCTGTGCGGTGTAGTCGATGTACGAGACGCCCGACGCGAGCAGGTCTTCGATCTCCGCGGGCGTGAGCTGGTCGGCGTCGATGTCGGCCGAGCCGTAGATCTCCGTCGATTCGCGAAACTCGGCGAGCACGAACGGGTGATTCGCGTCGCTCTTGATCTCGCGCCCGTACATCCCCGCGATCGCGCCGCCGAACTCCGCGGGCAAGCTCTGCCCGCCGCGGCACAGATGATGGGAGAAATATTCCCAGTCGTGTTGCCCGGTCATCGCCTTCGCGTTCGCGGTGCTGTCGGTGCAGGCCGTGTGAGCCGTCTGGAGGAGCGCGCCGATCCCGGTGTTGTGGCCGGCGATGTGCGCCTTGATGAGCCCCATGTTGGAGGACGTCGACGCGGTCGCGAGATCGGAATTGCTCAGACAGGGAACGATCAGCCGGTACTCGCGCTGAATGACCAGGGCCAGGACGTTGGTCGCGTCCGGCTCGCCGCTGCCGCCCGTCATCGCGGTGTTGCCGTTCGGGGTGACATCGCCGCCGGCGCCGTCGACAAGGATCGACCGATAGAGGACGTCGTTGCCGGCCTTGCCCTTGCTCTTGAACGTCAAGGTGATCGTCGCGAGGGTGCCGCCGCCGTTGCTCGCGATCACGCCGCAGCGACGGGTGAACTGGTTGATCCGGGCCACGTGCCGGGTCGCCGCGTCCACGTCGCTTTCACCCGCGAACCAAACGCTCGAGATGGCGCGGCCGGAGATGTACGAGACGATCGTCCGGTCCGACGTCACGGGGCTGGAATCGTCGAGCACGATCGAGCCCGTCGCCGTGCTGCCGCTCGCCGCCGCCATCACGACGAGGTCGACCGTTGCGTTCGGGTTCTCGTCGAAGAGCCGCTGTGCCGCGAGGTGCGTCAGACCGCCGACGCCACAGAGCACCCCTACCGCGTCCGCGTTCGCGACGGCGGGATAAATCGTCGTGTCTTCGGTCGCGGTGCCGTCCGCGTCGTTCTTGATGCCGATCAAGAGGTAGCGCACCTCGCCGCCTGGAGACGATGTTGGGCCCGTCCGCAGGTTGATCAGCACCCCGACACCGGGGCGCCTCGTGGTCGGATCGATCGCCAGAAGGCCGAGCACGGGCAGGGCCATAAACAGGCTCGCGATCAGGATTCCTACGATGTGCAAGAGACTCACTTTCGATCACCTCCGACCGACGTCGCCGGCCTGTTTTTCGCCGCATGCGCTGCCGCGTGCGCCTTCTGCGCGGTACGGGCGCGCTCCCATTCCTCTTGTGTCCGCCGACGCAGGCTGCCCTCCGCGATGACGCGCTCGTAATAGCTGCGGTGCTCCCGCACTTCCGCGCGCGTGAGGCCGACAACGGCAGCCGTGTCGTACACGTACTTTCCGCCCTCGCGACGCGCACCGATGAGCCCGCCGGGGGCGCGTCCTCCGCGCACGGGGAGGCGCGTCACGGGTTTGCCCTCGACGGAGGACACGAACAACACGAGGTCCGAGGGCAGCTCGGGAGGCGACAGGGCGGGCGGCATGCCCGGGAGCGTACCGCAAGCGGGGCGCCTATTGCTCGTGCTCTGTCGTCGTGTCCGTCACGTCGATCTGGGGGAGCGGATCGGCGGCGACCTCCCCGATCCGGATGCGCGTCGTCTCCCACGGCTGCCAGGACACGCCGTCGGTGAGACGCACGTCGGTTCGCTTCGGGGCGTCGGTGGTGACGATGTCGACGGCGAACACGTGCGAGGACGGCGAGAACGCCAGCGCCTGCACGGCGCCGATCTCGACGGGCACGCCCGAGAAGATATCGCCCTCCTGGTCCGCGAGCCCTTGGAGGACGTCGCGCACGGCCGCCACGAGGAGCTTGCCCTCGATCTGTCGCTCGTCGTTGTCGAGGTAGTTCGTGCTCACGATGTAGGCGCGCCACGTGTGCTCGATCTCCGCGCTCGCGACGCTGCGCAGCGCCACCGTCCGATCGTTGACGAATGAGAGCACGATGGCCGGAAAGCCCTCGCCTTGCGCCTCCCAAACCGCCTTCGTCGCCTCCTTCTGCGGGAGCGCATCGAATGCGACAACGCGAGCGCAGCGGCCGTACCCCTCCGCCTTCACGCCGCCGGTGACGCCCCCAGGCCCGACGGCGCCGCGGGCCAGCATGCCCTCGACCTGGGGCTGCCAGATGATCGGCGTGTCGGCGGGGAGATTGCCGGCGACGCCCCCACACACGGCGCGTACCGCGACGGCCGTGCCCGCGCTCGTGACGGTCGGGCCGACGGGCTCGACGTTGATCGGCGTCGTCGGGAGGACGCGCACCATCCTCGAGTAGATCGCCTTGCCTCCGATGACGGGCACGCCGTACGTGAACGGGGGCAGCACGACATCGTCGCCGGTCGCCGTCGCGATCACCGTGCCCTCCGCGCGCACGCCGGCGAGCGGGCCCAGGGCGGTGAGGATGGCGCGCTCGACGAGGACGAGATCCCAGATTGCGGACATGCGCGGAGCTTATGGTACGCTCGTCTTCGCGGGAACGACGAAGCCCCGCAGAAAGAGACGATCTCATGTCGACCAAGAAGCACCCGTTCACCTTGCGCGCGATTGGTGTGGCGTGCGGCACCGCTGTTAGGGAAGGTCAGCTCGTGGCCGTCGCCTTCGTGGAGCCGATCCCGTTGCCCGAAGATGTTCGGCACCTCTCCGTGTGGATCGCGCTCGGCGACTGGCTGCGCCGCGAAGTACCTTCGGCGCCGCAGTTGGTGCTGCGGATCACCGAGCGTCACGGCATTCTGTCGGTGAGCGCGTCCTAAGTCTCGCCGCTCGCGATGTAGCGGGCGATCATCGGGTCGATCTCGGGCATCGCGACGTCAAGCACGTCGAACGGGTTGCGCAGGGGGATGCGCGTCCGGGCCCCGTCGCTCACGTGGTAGAGCATGTAGGCGACATCCGTCACCGCAGAGGCGCTCTCGCCGTCATACTCTGCACGCACGCTCGCGGCTGCTCGCCCGGTGTCTTTCAGGATCTGCGAGGACGTGCCGCGGCGCTTCGCGATCGTCGACGCGGCGAGCCCCGGCCACCGTCCACGCCCGGCGCTGTCCCATTCGTCATTGACATACCCGACGAGCGTCTCCGCGATGATCGGCGTGAGCGGCGAGAAGTCGGACGCGCGCCGCTCGATCTTCTTGAGCTCGCGCAGCACCTCGGAAAAGTCGACGTCCGCGCCGCTCATCAAAAGCCCGTCATCTTGCCGGTCGTGGGATCGCGCAGGACGCTGCTTTGTGTGTGGCTCGCGCGAGGACGCAGCAGTCCGCTCTGGCCGGGCCCGTTCGGCGTGACCTGCTCCGCGCTCGTGCGACGCGCACCGCGGGCCTTCTCGCGCAGCAGGTCGCGGCCCTTCCGCGCGTCCGGGCTGAACACCGTCGTCCCGTCCGGAAGGCGGAACTCGTCCTTTCCTTGGGCGAGCGCCTCCCGCCAGATCATGCACAGCGCGTGTCGGACCGCGATGTCATTCGCGGCCAGGCGCTGCACGCGCTCGATCGTGTCGAAACCGCTCATGAGGATCCCGTACCCCTCCTCGCTCGCGACCGCGATCCCGTACGCGACGCGGTCGGCGCGAGGCTGTCCGGTGCCGTCGTCGCCTGCGAGGCGGCGCTGCATCTCGGTGTCGCCGTCGAAGGCGAGGGTGAGATCGTCGGTGGTGAAGAGCGGATCGGCCATGCGCGGATCTTACCGCGCGGCGAGCATCACGAGGCGGGCTTGCGGGCCCATCGCTCTCGAACCTTCGCCTCGGCGGCGTCGGCCAGCGCAGCGGCGCGATCTACGCACTGCTGCGCCGTTTCCGGCGGCGGGGCCGCCTCGTCCGTCGAAGCGAGATTCCCGAGGCGCAACATCGTTACCGGGCCCGCTAGCACTTGCGAGCGGAACACCTCGTACCAGAGGGCCATGGCGCTGCTGTCGATATCGGCTTGATCGTGATCCATCGTCGTCTCCTTCGCCCACTCGTCTGCGGGCCCGGAGACTCTATCACCCCACGGCGATGATCGCGCCGGCGGCGTAGAGGTCGTTGATGTCCTCGTCGGGCAGCTCGCCGCGGGCAAACGTCGTCCCGATGGGCACGTCGGCGGAGGCTTCCTTGCGCTTCGACAGGCGCTCGGCGAGGACCGTCCCCGGGGCGGCCCGCATGCGGGCGTCGGTCCGGAAGTGCTTCGCCATCGTCACGGGCACGTGGCCCGCGCGCACGGCCATCGCTCGAGCGATCACGTCCTCGGGCTCGTCGATGTCGAACACGTCGATCTTGCCGAGGAGCTTCGCCACGCCGCGGGCGGCCCGCTTCGCGTCGCGCTCCTTGTCGCGAGCGACGTCTGCCTCGAGCTTCGCCATGTTGTTCTTATGCATCATCTCCGCCTCGGCCTCGGCCTTCTCGGCACGCATGGCGAGGTCGCGGAGGGAGCGGTCGCGCGCGATGAGCAGGTCGAGGAGCTCGGCCTTCGATCGCGCGCTGTAGTCGATGGGTGGGGTCGTCTGGTTCGTCGGATCAGCCATGCGGGCAGGCTACACCGACGCGAGGATCACGACACGCCGGAGATATAGGCGCCGACGTTGTTCGCCGTCATGACCTGCTTCTCGGACAGATCCACGATCATGAGGTCGCCGCCCGAGCCGATCAGCGGGACGGGCACCATGCGCACCCGCCATCCGTTGTTCGTCGGCACGCCGTCGGGTGCGCCAGGGATCGCGGGAGGCGCGCTGCCGTTCGTCGGGTTCTTGAGCCGGAAGTTGACCGCGGTGCAGACCTCGAAATTCGGCGGCATGTTGTCGGCCAGGTGGAAACCCAACACGATGTCGTTGGGCCAGAACCGATCGGGCGCGGTCGCGCTGTCGGTCGTGGCGCGCACGTCGTGCACGACGATCTTGCCGATCATGGGGACGTCGAACTCGAAGGGCAGTTGACGCTGGGGATCGTTCGCGGCGGCGAAGGCGTCGCGCAGCATGCCCGCCGTGTTGCCCGCTGGGTTGAACGCCTTGTAGTGGTCGATCGTCGCCGGGTGCTGCGTGAACCAGTCGAATTGGATCAGGTTCATGGCGAAGTAGGTGATCGACTCGAGGGAGGCGGCGCGGGCGGCGCGCAGGTCGCGCGGCGGGTTGCTGTCGCTGCCCTCGCTTCCGGGCGGTCCCCAGTTCTGCGTCCCGCCGAGCGCGGTGCGGATGGCGCTCGCCCAGTTTCCGGACGTCATGTAGAGCGAGCCCGACGCGAACGCCGTGTACTCGCGCCAGAGCATGATCTTGTTCCACAGGTTCCGGCTCGCCGCCTGGATGAAGGGGAAGTCCGCCTGCTGCTCGGCGCGGTACGGGATGAACGTGGCCATGCGCAGGTCCTGCGTCTTGTCGGTCGTGGTCGCGCTCGTGAACTGGACTTGCGGCGGGCTGGAGAGCTCCGACGCGCGGGCGTCCTGCACGAGATACGTCGTCGCCGCGTTGAACGAGCGGTACACGAACTGCGTGAAGTCGACGGGCTGCGACTGCACGAGGGTGTCGAGGAGGAACTTCTTGTTCCTGTAGCCCGCGAGGTAGCCCGCGATCGCGATCGGCGTGTGCACGTCCGTCGGGGCGGGGGGCGCGCCCGCGAAGTGCATCGGCGAGGTCGAGCGCCCGCCGGCGAGCGGCAGGAGCGCGCCTGTCGACAGGTTGATGATGCCTCCGCCGGAGCGGTCGAACTCGATCCACTGGCCAGCGCGGCCGAGCGGCGAGTCCTCCGACAGGCAGATCGCGCCGGGCTTCGGTGCCGCGGCGGCAGGCTGGTTCGGGATCCAAAGGGGAGCGTTCACGGTTCTCGTCTTCGTCTTTCTGCGGCGAGGCCGCGATCGTTCAGTCTGCGACCTGCGTCTGATGCACGCCGATCTTCACCAGGCCCAGCTTGCCGCTCGACGCGCTCTGCACGCACAGCCCGAGGACGCCCTTGTTGTCGCCAGCGCTGCCGGAGATGTCGACGCCGAAGCCCGTACCGCCCGCCTCTGGCATCACGAGCGTCCCAGCCGTCATGCCAGCCGTCCCTGCGAGCACGGGCACCCAGCCTTCCGTTTGCACGTTGCCGCGCTCCTGATCGGCGATGTCCGCCGCGGTGACGCCGTACGGGATCGAGTCCACGCCGGCCGCCTTGACGATCGACAGCCCGTCATCATCGAGCTCGACGATCAGAAAGGCGCTGATCGTGCTGCCGGTGTCGTTGAACCCGTCGTCATACTGAGGGCGACGGGGCATTGCGTTGATAGACATGCTCTGCTCCTACCTCGCCCCGTTCAGGCCATGCACAGCAACGAGGACGGGGGCGCGCCCTCGCGGCGGGTGATCTCGTTCGCGATCTGGTTCGCGCGGTTGAAGGCGCGGTCGTAGGCGGGGCCGGTGGCGCTGCCGTTGAACTCGGTTCGCACGAGCTCGTCGAAGATCCGCTGCACGAAGTTGTCGCCGTTCACTCCGGGCGGGAGCTGCGACACGCGCGCCCACGACCATCCAGCGGGCGGCGCAAGCGGCGGCTTCCCGCCGAGCGGAACGCCCTGGTACGGCTGCGCGAAGTGCTGCGGCGCCTGGCCCTGCTGCTGCCCGGCGGGCGGCGGAGCGCCGATGTTCTCGGCACCGAAGAGCGCGCCCGGGCCGGCGAAGAGCCGCGGGCCGTACAGGTGCTGATGTTCCGCGGGCACAGGGATCACGGCGGCGATCCCGTGCTCGGCGAAGAAGGCCCTTTGAGCACCGGCGCGCTTCTCGCGCCACGTCCGGAGCGCCGCGAAGTAGTTCGTGAGAGTCGCCGGCTTCGCGCGGAACTCCTCGACGGTCGGCGCCGTGAGCGACGGCACGAGGGCGAGGCGCTGCGCCGTATACGCCTTCAGGGTGCCGACGTTCTTGGTCGGGTCGAGGCGCTGTGCGGCCATGACCTGCTGCACGTCCTGCGCTGCCATGTCGCCCTCCGCCTTCTCTTCGGCGTCGTGCTCCGCCTTCACCTCGCCGAGGAGCTGGGCGAACTGCTCTTGCAGCGCGATGAGCTGCACGATCTTGTCGCCGATCGACTTCGCATCGTCGGTGCCGAAGGCCTTCTTGAGACCGTCGACATGGGCCATCGCTTCGTCGTACCGACCGCTCATCGCGTCGAAGGCCTTTGCCAGCGAAGGCTCGTCGTCGGTCACGACGGTACGCAGGAGCGCGGACAGCCGCGCGGAGAACATGCGAGCGAGGCCCGCGACGGGGGGCTGCTCGTTCGGTTTCGGAATCGCATTCATGGGTTCTTCCTGTTGTTCGTCGGCCAACCGGCCGAGCAGCTTGTCGAGCTCGGCGAAGATGTTCGCCGGTTCTGAGAGCGTCGGCAAGGCGAGGAGCATCCGGACGCGCCCAACGAGCCCGCCGACGTCCACGCCGATCGGTGCGGCCGACTGCCCGAGCGCCCACGATCGGAGCTTCGCGACCTCGCCGATCACCGCGCCCACGTCGGCCGTCTCGGGCAAACCGAAGCACGCGCGCAGCTCGCAGAGCACGTCGGTTGCGGGACCGAACCACACGACGGGTCCGCGGCTCATGCGCGCCGCGTTCTGCGCCTTGATCGAACCGCAGATCTTTTTCGCGCGCTCGTCGCTGTACCCGCGCTTCTTCTGGTCCGCGATGCACTGCTCCCACGGATATTCCGCGAACCTCTTGAGATCCTCCGCGCTGAGGCTGTCGACGTAGCGCCGCTCGTCGGGGAAGAGCTCGTCGAAGTTGGGCGGGAACGGTGGCGCGGTGCCGGGCATCTCGAGGTGTTTCGCTTCGCATTCGGCGCAGCGCGACATCTGGATCGGTTGCATCCCCTGGATGAACGGATCATTCGTGAGCGCCACACCGGACAGGTACGCGCCGATGTCCTTTCCCGTCTTCGGATCTGCGGTGGCGCCGGTCCACTCGATCGACGTCCAGGACCATTCGCGCGACAGCATGCCTGCGTACGCGCGCTCGCCGAACCAGCACAGCCCCCACAGCTCGCCGTCACGCCGGTCGAGCTCAAGGATCCATCCCGAGCCCGGCCGCGGTCCGCCGAGCGGCGGGTGATCGAAGTTCAACGCGACCACACCGAACCGGCCGGCGAGCACGAGGGGTGCGACCTCCGCCGATGGCTTGCCGAACAGGTTGCGCGCGCCGGCGTCGTAGGACGGGTGCGCCCGGAAGTTCGCGATCATCTGATCGAACGTCGCCGGCGTGATGGTGACGGGCTCGCCGCGGTACACGTACGAGCCCGCCGCGCAGAGCTGGATCCACTTGGGGTTGCTCGGGTCGAGGCGCACGCCATCGGGCACCGGCGCGGCGTAGAACAGGCGCACGGGGCGGGCGGCGTCGAAGGTGTAGCGGGGCGGCATGCCCGGCAGGATACGCCGGACGGGGCGGCGATGTCAGTCGGTGGCGCTCTTGCGCTCGCCTCGCCACTCGAGGCGGCCATCGGCGTGCACCACGAGCGCCGTCGCCCATTCCGGCACGCCGATGGGCATCGGCGCGCCAGGATCCACCTTGGCCACGTGCCACGCGGGCGCCGTGTGCGCCTCGCGCGGCGTCGCCGGCTCGCGCCCCCGTTCGGCCCCCGATGCGGCGCCCTTCGCCAAAATCGCCCGCGCCTCCTCCCACGACATGAGCGGGCCCGCCGTCCCCCACATTGCGCGCACCTGATCGTCGGTCCACGTCGGCGGCGCCGACGAACCCGCGCCCGTTGCAGGAGCGAGCGTGCCTGCGAGAGCGTGGAGGCCCGACGCATCGACGCGCGTCATCCAGCCCTCCCGCTCGCGGCGCATGACCTGGAGACGTCGCCCGAGCTCGACCGCCGCTCCGCGTTCCGTCTTGCCGGCCACCTCCGCGAGCACTGCGCAGGAGGCGACCTCCTCGGCCGTGGGCGCGAACACACCCGCGGGAGGCTGAGGCTCGCCCGGTGCCGCCAGCTTGGTTCCGCAGAAGGGGCAATGCTGGATGCAGCCCCATGTCATTTGCCACGACGGCACCAGGGGCTGCCAATTGAGCGCGGAGCACCGCGCCGCAGCTTCGCAGCATGTGGGGCGCGGCTCACGTCGGTTGATGATCGTGGGCTCGTACGCTTGGCCGCCCTCGCCTTCCCGCAGCACGGTGCCCGCGGGGAGCGCGATTGTGGTGCCATCAGGCAGCGTCGCGACCTGCGGCGTCTCCACACGCACGACGCCGGGATCCGCGATGATGTACCGCGTCGGACGCGCCTTCCGCTCTGCCTCCTGCACCTCGCGGAGGATCGGCAGCATCGCGTTGACGTGCGTCTCCCGCGCCTTGGCTGGCATCTCGTCCCACGTCGGGTAGTACCCGCCGAGCACCTCGTAGCGCATGCGCGCCCACCGTTCAGCGCGCGCCATGTTCGCCGCCTGCGACGGACCCACGACGAGCGGCTCTGCGTTCAGGCGGGCAGGTTGTACGCTCGCCTTGATATCGGCAATGGGACCGCTCTCGGTGTGCCAGGCCATCCTGCCGATCACGTCGTCGCTCTCCGTCCACCTCACATACTCCGGGCCCGGCACGCCCGCGCATCGGGCGAGGAACAGGCGATGCGCCGCCACCGCGGCGGCGCCGTCCTCGAACGTCGCGCGCTCCTCAGCGGTGAGCGCCTCCGTGGGCACGGGTTCCGCGAGCAGTGCGGCGAGCCGCTCCGGGTCCGCCGTCGGGCGGATCCAGCCCCGCGCTTGCCACTCTTCGACCCTGGCCTTGAAAGCTGCCTTGAGGTCCGGGCCCGCGTCGCCGGATCGCGCTTCCCGCAGGAGCCGCATCGCCTCGTCGAAGGTCGGAGGGCTCTCAGGGTCGAGGAGCCCGAGCCTGTGAAGCGCCTGTAGCTGCGCCATGGTGGCGCCCATGCCTGAAGTCATCGCGTCGTCTCCTTTGCAGGCTCGTCGTGCCCGCGCCGGAGAGTCTACAGCAAGGAGCCGCCCGCGTCCCATCCTTCGTCCGGGAGGCCCCGGATCTGCGCGCCGATCGTGGGCACGAGGCCCAGCCGTTTCATGTCCGCCGCCGATCGCGAGACGTGCCGGCAGCGGCATTGAAAGCCGAACGGGGGGCCCGCGCGGTCAAAGAACGGGTCGCCGGCCGGAAGCACCTTCCCGATCGCCGCCTTGTGCGTCGGCCGCGTCCGCGAGTCGCTCACCCCGAGGATCTGCCAGTACGGCCGCGCCGCCATGACCGCGGGCTGCGTCATCTGTTCGCGACGGCCTGCGCTATACGCGCCCATCACGTTGGTGCGGAACACGTTCTCCACGTGCGACGGGTTGAGTTGCGTCCAGCCCGCGGCGTCGAACCGGGCCGCGAGGCGCTTGCTGAACGCGCGCAGGTCGTCGCCGTCCTGGAGCGCCTTGGAAAGCTCGTCGTGCGCCGTCGCGAGCATGTCCTTTCGCGCCAGGCCCGCCACGGTGAACGCCTTCCGCTTCGCCGCCGCCGTGAGCCGGTCGAACGCCCGCCGCGTGATCGGCTTCTTGCCGACGAACGCCTTGAGCGCCTCCCCGAAGGGCATCGTGGCGAAATCTGCGATCCCCGACGCGGCCGGCTCGCCCGGCACCGGGATCGGCGGCGCGACGAAATGCACGGGCTCGATCACGGCCTCATGCGTCATCTCGTAGTCAGCGTCGAGCCCGCCGAGCATGGCGCCGTGCACGAGGCGTCGCTCCGTCGCGCGCGCGAAGCCCTCTACATCGAGGCTCGCCGCGCACCGCCGCAGGTTGTTGTAGATCGCCGTCTCCGTCGTTCCGTCGGCGGCGTCGGCGAGCTCGTCCGCCCACCTCGAGGTATGGCGCGCGCCCTCGCGGACGCCCCGCTCGACGAGCACCTCGGGCGAGCCGTTCGCGCTCCGCGGCTGCACTTTCCGGCCTTCCGCGGCGAACCACCGCGCAAGGCTGCGCTCGCCCTCCGCGGCGTCTGCTTGGCCGCTCTCGTCGTCCTCCTCGCCGAGGTCGCGCAGCGCCCCCACCGCGTCCGACGAAGCGCCCTCGTCGCGCGGCAGCGCCGGCGCGGACGATGTGCCGCCGCCAGGCGCGCCTCCCTGCGTCGGTGGCGTGATCGCCGCCTCGCCTTCGTTCGGTGGCCGATAGCCCGTCACCTCGTAGAGCACGCCGATCCCGATCGGCCCGAGCGCCGACGCCTTCGTCAACCGGTCCGTCTCCTTGTCCTTGTCCCGCTCCGGCCGCGTCCTGAGCTGCCACCGTGGTGCGAGCGGGAGCGCGTCGGCCCCGTAATTGAGCTCGACGAGGACGTTCACGAAGTCGCGCTGGACGGCCTCGCCAACGAGTTGTGCGCGGAACTCGAACAGCACGTCCTCGGGGCCCTTGAGTACGACCTCGGCGGCGCGCGGCGCCTCGTTGATCCCATTGTGGCACGTGAGCCACGAAAGCCGGTCGAGGATCTGGTCGCTGCCCTGTCCGAAGAAGTCGTGCACTTCCGCGGGCGGCCATTCGACGCGCAGCTTTTGCCCCGGCAGCGCGACCCACTTGCCGTCCTCCTCGAGATTGTCGAGCTCGCCCGCGGTGTAGTCGAGCGCCGCGTCGTCGTCGTTGGGCGCGCCGCCCTCGCCCCCGTCACCACGGTTTTGCAGGAGTTTCAGGACGCCCACCGCCTTTTCGATCTCCTGCTCGACGAGGCGCCAGGGCAGGCCGAACTTTTCGGTGAGCAGCAGTCGGTGGCGCCAGATGATGCGATCGAAGAGCAGCCAGAACAGGTAGCGCGGCGCGAGCCCTTCACGCTCTTGCAGGTCGCCGAACATGCGCGGCATGAACTGGATGAACTTGCCGGGCAGCTCGTCGAGCGCAGGCCCGCGTTTGCGGAACAGGCCGTAATCGCCCCACCGATCGACGACGATGAGCCGGCGCGCCTCGTCGAAGGACAGCCGCTGCGGGATCATCCAGTCGAGCGCAACCGGCCACGTCTCCGCGCCGCGTCGCTCGTACTGCACCTCGAGGGCAGCGCGGCCATCGAAGAACCCGAACGCGAGCTCGAGCAGCGCCTGCCGGAAGCCCCGCACGCCCGTCACCATCGCGCGGATCTTGTTCGCGATGTCCTTCGCCGTCGCGCGCTCCTGCGGTGACAGGCCGTCCTCCGCCGGCACAAGCTCATGGTCCGCCGCGGCGAGCGGTAGCAGCCCCTTGCCGAGGATGCCCTGCGCCTTCGGGTTGTACGCGACCGCCTCCCGCGCGAGGTCGGCGAGCAGCCACATGATCCCCACATCGGCCGAGCGCAGCGCGCGATCGATCCGCATCGTGTCGAGCAGCGCGCCCTCGCGGCGGCGGCCTGCCCATTCGGCGTACGGCACACGCCCGGTGAAGATCTTTTGCAGGAGCGCCGCCATGTCGACGCCGCCGGTTCGTGCTCGCAGGGAGGTTTCTACGTCGGCCACGGCGCCATGTTCGCACGCTCGGGCGACATGTACGCGCGTTTACCAACCGAGGCGCATCGGGCGCGCTGGGGCGCCATCGGGGGCGAGCGCGACACGCCGAGGCGCATGCCCGCGGGCCCGCTCCTGCGCGGCCTTCATGAGCGCCGCAAGCTCCTGCGCCTGCAAGGCGTCGTGCGCCGCGACCGCTGCATCGACGCCGTCGTCTTCGTCCGTTGGCGCGCCGGTGAAGTCCTCGTGTTGCCCGCGGATCGTCCGGGCGTGCTCGTTCTCGACCGCGGGCCAGTACACGCGGCCGTCATTCCAGGCGCTCGTGAAGCCGCCGATCTCCGGGTCCACGTATCCGCCGCGCGCTCGAGCGAGCTTGTCGATCCCGGCGTTCACCACCTCGACGCGCGCGCCGCCGTTGCGCAGGACACCCTCGCCTCCCTTCTCGGTGCCGCTCGCGTACCACAGGGTCAAGATCCGTCGGCCGTCGCGCGTCTGTAGCTTCGCCACCGTGGGCGCGAACACTTCGATCGGCTCGTGCCCGATCCATGCGCCCACCATGAACAGGTCGCGCGGGCGGTGCATGTAGCTGCGCAACGTCACCGCGGCCGAGCGATCGTTGCGCGTCTTCGCGCCGTAGCACACGTCGATCCCCATCGCCTCGCGGTAGGGCCCCGTCGGCAGCGCCTCGTGATGCGGCCCGCCGTACCAGCGCAGCATGCTCGGGAGGAACACGTTGCTGCCTTCGCCGATCGGCTCCCCCTGGTACATCGCCGCCCACACCCGACGCGGGATCGGCGCGATGGCGGGCTGTCCCTCCGTCGCCGGCCTCCCATCGCGCTTGCCGATGAGGTACGCGAGCGGCACGACGTCCGGCCACAGCGCCTCGCCGCGGTGGTTGATCGCCGGGAGGCGCACGTAGGGCCAGCCGCGTTTGATCAACACGCCCGAGATGTCGTACGGGTTCCAGCGCGCCATGTTCACGAGGATCGACGTCCGCCCCTGGCCGCGCGTCTCGAGCACCGTGTCGAACGCATGCTCGACCTTGAGCCGGTGCGCGCGGCTCTCTGCCTCCTCGGGTCCGGAGTAGAGATCGTCGCAGATCAGCAGATCGAAGCCGCCGCCCGTCCACGAGCCGTCGAGGATGCCGCCCGGCTTGACGATGCCGCCCTCGACGGTTCGCCATTCGCTCTTGGTGTTGAAGGTCGGATGCAGGCGTACGCCGGCGTCCTCGGCGAGCTCGCGACACTCCCACATTTTGCCGGTCGCGCGATCGGCATTGAACGCGACGTACCCGATCACCGCACGCGGGTTGCGGCGGAGCGTGCGCAGCACGAACGCCTGGAGCAACGACGTTTTGCCGTGCTGCACGGCCGCGTGCATGACCGCGTACACCGGCGGCTGTTCGCCACGCATCGCGCGCTCGGCCGACTCGCACTTCTCCGCGAGCGGCGCCAGGTGCTGCATGCTCGCGGCCTTCGCCGGGTAGCGTCTGCGGGCGAGCGCTTCGGCGTACGCGACGAGGCCCCCGTCGTCGGCCGCACGTGATCGCTCCTGCGCCGTCGTCGCAGCGGCAAGGGCTCGACGTTCGCGCGCGAGGTCGTCGGCACGTTGGCGATCGGCCGCGTGCTGCGCGCGCCAGTGATCGATCAGGTCCGTCACGCGCGGCGCTCCGTCTGCGCGCGGGACATCGCCGCGTCGACGTGCTCGGCGAGCGATGGCAACGCGGGCACGAGGTTCGCCACGTCGGGCGACACGTCCGCGAGCACGGCTGCCTGCTGCTGCACGAGCGCCTCGTACGTCGCGATCGCACGGCGCAGCACCGTGAGTAGATCGAGCACGCGCGGATCGTTCAGCGGCGATGCCTCGCGACGCATGCGCCTGCGGAACTCCGCCCACCCGAGGAGGGCGCGCGACGCGAGGATCGCTATCCGCGGTTCCGCGTCGTACGACTTCCGGCGGAGCGTGGAGATCTCCCGATCGGCGAGCCACGCGTCGAGCATGTCGCCCTGGAGATCGGGCGGCGGCTCGAAGGGGATGATCGGGCCCTTCGGGGGCGCCTCGAACCTGGGCCGGGCCTCCGTGGCCTTGGGTCGTCCTGCGCCGGGGCGGGCGCCGCCTCTCTTCGACGTCACCGCGGAAAGAGTAGCAGTTTTTGATTGTTTGATTCCGAGGAGAATCAAACGGTGCCGAGCGCGCCCGACACGGCGAGGCGCTCCAGCTCGAGCGACGAGCCATCGTGCGTGAGCCCGCGTTCCTCGGCGAGGCGCGCGAGCTTCTCCACGCGTCTGCGCTGCACCGCAGCGACGAGCGCCGGAAGCCTGGCAAGCCGCTGCCGTTTCTCCTGGCGCAACTTGGCCTCCGTCGCTCGCAGGCGCGCTCGAACGGCGGGCGTCTCCCGGTGCTGTCCAGGACGGTGGCGCTCCTCGGGGGGCTCGTCATACCCCGTCGGACGAGCAGCCTCGGCTCGATAGCCGTCTCTTGAAGGGTCCCAGCGCTTCCAGTTCAGCTTCGACACGCTTTCAAGGGTACCCAGCGAGGCCGCGGGCGGCGACATTTTTCCCGTGAATGCTGCTCGATCTGCGCGGCGCGCAGGGTGGTCTTGACGCCCGCGGGTGATCCACCCCTACGATATGGCTCTTCGTTGCCAGATGGGACGCCGCGTACGCGCGCGGTACCTGAGAGGATCTTCCTCGAGGGAAGAGGGGTGAGCGGACGCGGATCGGCCAAGAGGATCCGGCAAACATGTCCCGCTCGCCGCGGGGGCCGCCCTCATGCCGGGCGGGGCATCCCCTCGCCGGGGAGGGCTCGACCTCTCCGCTTCGCTCCGCGGTCGTGGTGTTCATCGATCGGGCCGTGAGACGACGAGGATACGAGGTGCGGTTGCTCGTGGCGGAGCACGCCGCCTTGACCACGGATCAGAAGGAAGCGTGCGAGGCTGCTACAGGCCCAGGGCGCATGGTAGGCTCCGCGACGCTGCGCAGCACTCGTCGAACGTCGCCTCTGAGAGGTCGTCTCCGGGACACGAGGATCGCGGCCACGCGGGTAGCCGGTTCGTCGCCGGGCTGCCCGCCCCTTTTGGTATGCTGGAGACGCCTCGCAGATCCTTCCGAGGCCGAGCGGCCGACCTGCTACCTCCCGTGACAGGTCGGCCCTTCCTCGTTTCAGCGCTTGCCCGCCTGCCGCCGCGCATCGAGCACGGCCTGCCCCTCGATGGTGAGGCGCGCACTCTTTCCCTCGATGGTCACGAAGGCCGGCGCGAGCCGCGCCGCCATCTTCCGATGACGCGGCAAGCGCAGGAATGCGCAGCCGATCCGGGCGTCCGCCATGAAGCGCAGCTGCTGCCGCGATAGTCGCGCGGCCACGGGGATCGCCCGCGCGCTCACGCCTGCACCGTGTCGCCGGCCGGCACTTCGATCCGCGGCGCGCTCGCGGGCGGTGGCTCGATCACGTCAAAGGTCGCCTTCTCGCGCTCCGCCGACGTCATGGCGCGCTCGCTCACGAACTCGCCGCGCTGCCCGTCGGCGCCGATACGGTAGGTCGCGATCTGGTTCGTCCGGTACCGGTGCACCTCGACGCACGGCACGATGCCCCAGGCGCTTCCGGTGTCGACCTCGCGGAGGTGTTTCGCACGCTCCTTCTCGTCCTTCTTCTTCTCCTTCGAGAGCTCGACGATCGCGGCTTGGTGCTCCGCGATCTCCACGTTCGTCGCGTCGATCCTCTTCTGCGCGCCTGCCGCCTGCCGAGCCGAGAGCGCGATCGCGTCCACCGCGAGCGGCGTCGGCAGCTCGAGCTCGATGCGGATCTCTTCCTCGTTGTCGTCCAGCGGGATCTTCGCCTGCTCCTTCGCGCCGTTCGTCGCCTTTGCCGCCGCGTCCCATTGCTCGGCGACGCCCGCCGTACCCGGTGCGCCGCTCTTGTTGTTCTTCTTCGCCACGTCGATCACCCGTCCTTGTCGTCGTCGTTCATATCGTCGCGCAGGCTCGCGATCGCGTCGTCGAACCGGCCCGCCTCCGTGTGCTCGAACGCCACCGCGAGCACCCCGCGGAGCGAGTCGACGAGCTCGGCCGCCTCCCGGGGCGCCATCTCCTCCGCCGCTCGCACCCACTTCCGCTCACGCTTGAAGCGTTCAAGGATCTCCTTGTGCACCCCACCAGCCCCGAGGAGCATGGCGCCGAGCGCGAGATAGTGGGCCCGGATCGCCTTGATCATCCCCACCTTGACGCCCTGCTCGTCGTTGAGCACCGCGTTCATCATCGTCTGTGCGGCAGGGTGCGCGATCGTGGTCGCCCGGTCGCCCTCGACCCGCGTCACGAGCAAGACGTCTTCCTCGAACCACGCAAAGTCACCCGCCTGCGTCTCCGCACCTGGGCTCCACTCGCCTGCCGCATCCTCGAATACGCGCCCGTCCTCGTTGTGAAACTTCATCGCTCCGATCCTTCCTTCGCCATCTCGTACACCCAGCACACGCCCATGCCGGCGATCGTCCGCTCGCGCCGGTGCAGCGTGATCGTCCTTCCCCACCGCGCGACGTGCGCCGCGGGTACCGGCATCGTCGCCACCTCGACATCGCGCGCCGGCACCTCCGCGAGTCGCTCGTTTCGCGCGCGCCCCGTCCCATTGCAGAGCGCACACGGATCCGTCGGCCCCACCTTCGGAGCGGGCGAGTGACACGGGCAGTTGCACCACTCGTCCGACTGATAACAGCGCCCACCCGGCACGCCGCGCGCCCGTTTCTGCTCCGCGAGGCAATCTTCGCCCCGCTCGCACCTACGTGGGCACGCGCACGACTTCCGCAGCGCCTCGACGCGTTCCGCGATCTCCGCCAGGCGCGCGCACTCGCAGACGTTCTCCCATGGAAGCACCACGAACGTCCGCCGCGGCGCGAGGCGCGCTTGCCCCGGCACCGTCGCGATCTTCCGAGTGGGCTGGTTTGCCCGATCGCATTCGCGCTGAGCGAGCTGCCGCGTTGCCGGTACGTGCAACCCCGCGGCGCGCGCCCTGGCCTCGTGCACGCCGAACACGAAGCGCTCCGCCCCGACGCGCGTGCAGTCGGCCGGCACCTTCGCTCCGCACGTCGTGCAGTCCGCGAGCTCCCGCGCGGGCCGCTCGTCGCCGGGGTCGATGTGCCGGCCGTTCGCGCGCGCCTCGGTGATCTCCCGCCCCTGTCGCTGCATCGCCGCTCCCACGGCCGCCCGTTCGCCGCGCAGGACGATCCCTCCCGCGTCCACGTTCACCGCCCCATACACCGGATGATGCACCGGCGCCGGTCGCAGCACCCGCTCGCCCGCACGCCGCAGATCCTCGGCCGTCGGCTTGACGTCGCGGTCGCGCGTCGCCTTGCGGCTTGTCCTCGGTGCGTGCTCGCCCGGTTTGAGCCCCGCCCGCTCCCGTTGCCACGCCCACAGCGCCACGATCGCCGCGTCGCGCTGATGACTGTTCGAGACGCGCGGCCATCCGTCGACGAGCACCGGGAGCCGCTGCGCGATGAAGCGATCGAGGTGCTCCCGCGGCAGCTTGCCGAGGACGGCACGCCGCACGTTGTGCGCCTGCCCGTCGTGCACGTTGGCGCCTGCCGCTCGCATCGACGCGACCGCACGCACCTGCCCGGCCGCATCGCGCGCCACGAGGAGCGCCCGCTCGATGCTCCTTCGCGCGCCTTCGCTCTCGGCAGCACGCCCATGCTCGAACACCTGCGCGGGCGTCTCGATCCCGACGGCCACGAGCGAGCGCCCTTGTTCGGCGAGGAGATCGAGCATGCCCGAGACCGCCGTCACGACCTCCTCGCGCGCGATCGTCACCGCCACGAGGCGCGGCCGCGGGCCCGCGCAATCGAGCATCGCAAGCCCCGTGGTCGCGCCCACGTCGGCGCCCAGGACGATCACGCCGCCCGCCTTTCCGCGACGCCCCACACGAGGAGCTCGGCCACGTCTTCGCGCGCGACCACGAGCACCGGCGTGCCCGGCGCCGCCCGCACCGCGTCGGCCATCTCGAGGAGCGCGAGCCGCTGTTCGCGCGTGACCGCCGGTCGCTTCGTCCGCCACGCCTGCGAGCGGAGGTGCCACTCGAGGCCCGCGCGAAACATGACGTTCGCGAACAGCCCGCCGACGTCTTCCCCCACCACGACGGCGCGCTTGTCGACCGGGATCCGTCGCGTCTTCGCGAGCGCGTCCGCGACGACCGCCTCGACCTCGTGCAGGCGCCGCGGCGTCATGGGCGCACCGTCGCGCGACGTTCACGCGCCGTGAGCGAGTACACGAGCGGTGTGCTGGCCTCGTCGCCGCCGCGCGGGAGACGCCACCGAAGGCGCCCGTCCGTCACCAGCTCGAACAACCGCAGCGGGACGTCCGGGTAATGGTCAATTTTGCCCATTGGCCCCCGTCAACTGCGTTGCATGCTCGTTCTTCTTGAGCATCTCCTGCCCAGCCTCGCTGACCTTGTAGCTCCACCGGTACTCGATCGACTTGCCGCCCCCGGACACGCGGTAAACCTCGTTTTGCCGAACAAGCAGGCCCTTGCTGAACAGCTCGAACGCCCGCCGCTCCTGCGCGGCCGTCTTCATGAACTCGAACATGCGAGGCGAGCACTTCTTGAGCAGCGCCAGATCGAACTTGTCCATCGTCATCTCCATTCAGACCACAGCCACGCCAGCATCGCGGGCCCACGCAAGCCACACCGGACAGGCCCGCTTGTGGACGTGGTAGGCATTCCCCTTTACTTTCCGACCACATTTGCAGGTCCAGACCGTTCGCGCATGCTGCCTGCCTGCGCGCCGTCTCGCCGCCCGCGTTGCTCCGAATCCCATCGCTCGCCTCCTGAAACCATGGTCCCCGGGGCGGGACACGCACTGCCATCTCTGGTTGGCACCTTGCCCACTCGCGTCCAAAACTGCCCATTACCGACGTCCGGGCTGTCGTGCGGCTCGTCGCCGACGGCGTCCTCCTCCTTGGCTTCGAGCGCGCGGATGATGTCGTCCTCGGGCGCCGTGCCACGCGCTCGCACGTACGACAGGATCGCGCCGCGCACGTCGAAGTCGCTCACGGCTTCGCCTCGTTGCGGGCGCGCTGCTCGGCCGCCTCGAGTCGCTCACGCACGGATGCCGTCCGGATATACCCGCCCTCGAGGAACTTCTTCGCCGTTCGCACATCGCACCCGGCATAGCCTGCGAGCAGCCGCGCGTTCGCGTCCGTGACCGGGAGCCGCTCCGTGGTCGCGCGTCCCTTCGGTTGTCGTGCTGTCGTCTTTTTGGTGTTGCTCATCCTGAGCACGGTGCGCCCGGTGTGCAAGCTTGTCAAGGGTTCGTCATCGCGGCGCGCGCCGCTCGACGCATGGCCGGCAGGGGCACTCGTCCTCGTGCGGGAGGATGAGCCGCCGCACCTGGCGCACAACGTCGAGCAGACTCCCGAGCGCGACGTGTTCCCGCGGCGTCGGCCGGTAGTTGTTCGGCGTCCCGGCCGGCTCGCGCGCCTGATCCTTGATCGCCGTGCACGCGCCGAGGAGCGTCTCGAACGGGAGCCGCTCGGCGATCCACGTGAGCACGCGCAGATCGTTCGGGCCGAGCCGTCCCGCGACCGCCATATGCGAGACGAGCGCGGCCGCCTTCGCGCTGTCCTCCAACGTCATCGGCCGCCCGTTGCCGCTCTTCGTCGGCGAGAGGTCGCCCGAGCACACCATCTCCGCGCACGTCTTGCCCGGGTGCGCGCACCGCGGCGCCGTGCCTGCGGGTAGCGTCGCGTCGGCCGGCTTGCCCGCGAGCGCGTCGAGCACCTTGCGCGACCGACACGAATGCTCCGCCGCGGCACACCCCGCACAGTCTTCCGGGTGCGCGTCTTTGCGCCGCGGCAGCCCTTCCGCGAACGGGCCGCCGTGCGTGCTCTGCGCCGCGCTCACGAGCGCCGCCCTTCGGGCGGATTGAGCATCGCGTGCACCATGTCATCTACGAGCACGCCGCCGCTGGGAAAGTGTCCCATGAACGATCCATGCGCCCCCCTGTCGCCATCGTTCTCCACGTCCACGATCTCGCCTGGCACCCGAGGCGCGCGCCGCACGTCGTGGTAGTCAGCCGGCCGCCCCGCGATCGCCCCCTTGAACGTCTCCGGCGAGCTGGCCTGCGCGTTCATCCGCTGCGGATCCTTCGGCATGTCCTCCAGGCGCCGACGCAAGAGCACGAGCCACGCGTCCCCGAGCTCATTCGCGAGCAGCCAGATCGCCCGCAGATCGTCGCCACGCGTCGGGTATTGCTGGACGTCCTTCGCCTCCGTGGGCGCCGCGTTGGGCAACACCGCAAGCGGCTGCCCCTGCGCTTCGGCGCGCGAAAGCTCCTCCTCGGCGATCGGCGACGAAGGCGGGATGAACCGCCACACGCGAGTGAACTCGACCGCCTCGACCTCGCTCCCGTGTCCGCCTTCGTTCACCACGAAAAACCCCTGCTGGTCCAATCGAACCAACGCCAGCCGCGAACCGTCGACCGACTGCGCCGGCAGCCACGCTCGGCCCCACTCCCGCTTCGGCGCCGTCGTCGAGCGCTCCGCCTCGCGCGCCTGCTGCTCGGCCGCGAGCGTCGCTTCGCTGAGGTCGCGCCGGTGCGTCTGCAGGAGCACCTCCGCACCGGCCACGACAGCCGCAACGCCCTCGTCATCGAGCTCGGGCAAAATGTATGTGACCCGCGCGATCGCCTTCCGTCTCGTCTCGTCGTTCATCGTCCCGATCCTTCCTTCACTCGTCACCCGCCAGCATTGCCTGGCGCATTTCCGTGTTCACGTCGTCCGTGAAGTAGCCGCGGTCGAACCCGAGGTACACGCGCCGCCCTTCGCCGCCGTAGCGACTCTTGAGCCGACAGATCGCCGCGGTGCCGCGCCACTTCGCGGGGATCTTGCCCTCGATCTCGAGTTCCGGCCGGTGCACGGCGAGCACCGTATCTGCGGAGCCTTTCAACGCCGTCGGGGCGCCGAACAGCCGCCCCCACGTCGGCCACGGCGGGAAGCCCTTCGACGCCTTCGCCTCCTGCTCCGACGGTCCGCGCAGGAGCGACAAGAGCACCGTCGCCACCTCGCACCGCTCCGCCAGCCGTGCCCAGCCCTTCGCGCACGTCTCGATCCGCGCCCGCTCGTCGCGCCCGTCCTCGTGCGCCGCGAGCTCTTGCGCGGAGTCGCCGATCACGAGGCGCAGCCGACGCTTCCCCAGGAGCACGCCGCCGAGTTGCCCGGAGCCACCGCAGCGCGCGCACGTAGGACCGCCGCACTCCGGACACTGCCGCTGCTCCGTGCGCGCGGTGCCCGCCGCGAACATGGCCCGGTGCTCCAGCACACGCTTCGCGATCTCCGACGCCGACGCCGGCTCGTCGTCGACGATGATCGGGAGCGACTCAAGGCGATCGAGCTGCACGTGCACGGCGGCGTACGCATCCGGGTGCGCGGTGCCACCCTCGATCGCGAGCACATCGTACCCGGCGAAGCAGCACGCCATGCGGAGGAGGAGCGGCCCGCGCTTCATCTCGGCTGAGTGCACGTAGACCGATTCGCCGATCCCGAGCGCATCGAGCGGCGTGCACGCGACGTGTTCCGCGATCTGCATCGCCGCCGTCGTCTTACCGTGCTCGCTGAGGCCGGCGAGCACCGTCTGCCGCCCCGCGACCATGAGCCCGACGAGGTTCTCCACGCCGATCCACGGGTAGCGCACGCCCACGAGACGGCGCTCCGACGATGCCCGCACGTGCTCGCGCGCCTCGTCCACCGCCGCGCCAACGGGGCGCCCCACAAGGCGCGTGCGCGGCGCGGTGAGCCGCCCCATCTCCGCGCGCACCTCTGCCCGCCACGCCGTCCGCTCGCCGGGGATCTGGTAGCCCTCCGACGCGCGCCGATGACACGCCGCGATGAGCGACCGATCCTCCCACTTCTCTAGGACGATGAACGCGTGCGCCAGGACGTTCTGCACGGCCGGCGTTGCGTCAATGAGCGTCTGCAGTTGCTGCGAGCCGCCGACCTTGTCGAGCCACCCGAGATCGCCGAGCCGTCGCCGGATCGTGATCCAGTCGAGCGGCGTCTGCTCGCGCGTGAGTGCCTGCGCGACCTGATAGATCCGCGCATTCGCCTCGGAGTAGAAGTGCTCCGGCCGCAGCAGCTCGAGCACCTTCGCGAGCGCTTCGCGGTCGAGCACGATCGCCGAGAGCACGGCCGCTTCCGCGTCGAGGTCGTGCGGCGGCACACGTCCCGCCACATTCGGCGGATCGGCGCGACGGAAGGGAACGACGTCACCCATTCGCGGCCGCCTTCCGGTCGGGGCGCGGCGCGACCCACCGCGCCGCCATCACGACGTTCCCGACGACGCGCTCCGGAATGATGTTCGGGTCGCCGACCTCGGGCACCACGACTTCCGGCGGGTGTTCGTCGAGCCACTTGCCGAAACCGTACACGCGCCATCCGCCGCTGATTCGTTCGGGATCTGGACACGCCGCGCGAAACTCGGCGACGTGCTCTTCGATCCACGCGAGAAGCTCCGCCCCCGTGATCGGCTCCGTCTCCCGCGACCCGATCTTGCGGCGCCGCGCGTGCGTCGCGCACACTTGGCCGAGATAGTTCGCGTCGCTCTTCGAGAGCGGCATGACGGGCCCACCGTTGAAGGCTTTCTCGTGACCGCGACGCCACGCCGCCGAGTATGCGTTCTCGCCGCTCGGCCGAGGAGGTTTCATCCCCACGGCTCCGCCCTTCGTTTCGGCCGCCGGACGCGCCGCGGCAGCCCCGGCGAGCCCCACGGCCTCGCGCCCGCGCGCGCCCCCTTTCTGTTCACCCGAAGTCGCATCCGGGATCAAAGCAAGCTGCCCGCCTAGCCCCCCGCGTCGTGGCGTTTCTGGCCGTGGCTGGATCGGTTCGACGGCAGGAGGCACGCAGAGCGTCTCGAGCGGCAGACGGTCGCGAGGAAGCGACGGCTCGTGCCTCGGCGGCTGCTCGTCCTGTCCTTGTCCTTCGTCCTGACCCTGTACGCGCGCAGGCGCGCGATCTGGGTTGGGCGGTAGATCGGGAGGTAAGACGGGAGGTGATCTGGGAGGTTTGTCGCCGTCGTACGGGAGGCCGACCTCCCGTACGACGGTAGGCCGCCCCGCCGTACGACGGGAACCCGGCCCTCCGTCTTTTGTTGCCCCACCATCGTTTGGTGCCCCAACAAACGATGGGAGGCCTAGCCGGACCCGCCGCTCCGTCGGCGTCTCCCGTCGGCGCGGCACCGCCGGCCACCCCTTCGTGCCCTCCGCCCGGACCTCGAACACCCGGACGGCTCGGTTTGCGGGCCCGCTCCACCCCCGATGCACGAGGTAGCCGTGCTCGAGAAGCTCGGCGACGCACGCCCGAACGGTTGACATCCCCCGGCCGGTGTCCCGCTCGACCTGCTCCAGGCCGTAGCGATACAACTCGTCTTCGTTGCCCGCTCGGTTGGCCATGTGCTGGAGCACGAGCCGGCAATCCGGCGGCATGTTGTGCTCGGCCGGCCGATCCTTCGTGCCCGTGATCGCGTTGAAGACGCGGAAGAGCAACGGGAGCGGTCGCGCGTCCTTGGGCACGCTCGCGCCGCTGCGCGACGTGGGGGGTACGCCGTCGCTCATGACGGCCTCGTGGGCGCGATGAGCGCGTAAAAGTCGTGCGCGCCGGCATCGTCGAAGCGCTTGAACGGGCGAAGCCACCCGATCCTGCGCAGGAGCTCGAATGCTACGATCACGTCGTGCCGATCGAGCCCGGTGTCTTGCTCTACGGGCACGAGCCGAGCGCAGACAGCCCCCTCCGCGTCTCGCCTGGACCAGAGCGACAGCATGACGAGCCGAGCAATCGCCGCCAGTCCTCGATCGGACATCGCGCGGAAGAGCATGCGCACGAGCTCCTGCTCCGTCCACGGAGCGCGACCGTGGCACGTCGACCACTCGCCCGGTTGCGTGTTCGGCTGCTCGCTCATGGCCGCGTCGCCTTCCCGCTCTGCGCCGCGAGGACGTCGCGCGCTCGACACGACGTGCACGGCTTCCGCTCGCTCTTGATCACCGAGCACATGCACGGCGACGCGGCGAGCTCTGCGATCATCCAGGCCGGCAACTCCGCCACCGGCCGCCGCATGAGCGCGCGGCTCTCCTCCTTCCGCTTGCTCACGAGCGCACCGCCTCTCCGTCGTCGAACACGTCCGGGTAGATCGCCGCGGCCGCCTCGCGCTGAGGCACGCCCGCGCGCTTGGCCTCCCCGACGAGCCGCAGGAACGTTTCGAAGCGTTCGATCTGCCGCCGGTCGTTCGCGCTGAGGTCGCCCGGGAGAGCACGCCCAGGGGTTACGATGAGACAACGCCGCTTGCCGCGTTTGCGGCCTTCTGATATCGCCATGATCACCTCGGAGGCCCTGTGTCCCAACCGCCAAGCGGGGCACGGGGCCAAAGTGTTTTTACGACCCCCTACGAGCGCGCGTCAAGCGCTCGATCCACCTGCGCGCGGGATCGTCGAACGGCGCCGAGACGGCCGCGCAGAACGCCGCAGCACGACGTCGAGCGCGCGGATCATCTTCGCCGCGCGACGGCACTTGCGAGCCCACGCGCGATCCCACGGCTCGGGGAAGATAGAAAGCACTTCGCGCGCGTCTTCCTCCAGGAACTCGGCGAGGCTTAACCGCTCGCGCGACGGCAGCCGTTCCCACGCGCGAACGGCATCGTTGAGTAGCTCCTGCGCGGTCTTCTTCTTGTGCTTCACTTCCACCTCCACACGTCGACGCCCGCGCCCATGCCGAACACCGAGAGCATGCAGTCCTTCGGGTACGGATCCTCCGCGCCGACGAACGTGATCCGGGGCTGGAGGAAGAGCACGAGAGCGCGGTGGAACACGTGCGTCGAGAACCACACCGCACCGACGCTCGCCGGCGTGAGAAAGTGCACGCGCATCGCATCGCCGACGGTCTCGAGTGCGCACTTCTCCGCCCAGGGATCGATATCCGCGAAGGGAGGGTTGAGCCACCCGCGCCACCCTGGGAAGCGCCGCGCCCACGGCACCGTGAGCGAGTCCTCCTCCGGCGTGACGAACCGCGACGCCTTCGCGTTGTCCGCACGCGCGGCAAGGTCGACGTGCATGTTCCCGAAGCGCCGCGCGACCGCTGCGAGGAAGTCGGGCGGCGTCTCGTAGTCTTGCCGCGACGTGCCTGGCCGCTGCGCTGGCATCGTGCGCGCGGTCATGGCTCACCCGGATCGACGCCGAGGGCGAGCGCTTCACACCGCGCAAGCGCGCGCTCAACCGCGTGCGCCGCCCCTTCCGTGTTCGGGTAGTCGATGAGCGTCCGAAGCTTCGCGCCGAGGTCGCGCCACTCGCTCACCTCCAGCGTCACGCTCGCGGCCCCGGCCTCGTAGGCGGCGCGGACGGCGACCTCGACGCGATCGAAGGCCTCCGTCGTGATCGGACATGCGCGCCCGGGATAGTCCGTCTCGATCCGCGTCCAAAGAGTAAGCCGTCGATCAGCCCAGACATGTGAGCCCTTGTCTTCGGGCGTCTGTGCGAGCGCGACGCCCGCCTCGCCGATCGCCTTGCGGTCCGCGGGCGTCAAAGCGGCCTCCCGTCATACGCGGCGATCACGCACTGAGGCAAGCCGAAGACGAGGCCCACGGCAGCGCCGCGGATCGCCTCCTGCGCATCCGCCACGCGCCACGTGTCGACGCCACACGACCGCGCCAGGCCGAACCACTCGGCCCCGATGCTCACGCGAACCCGATCGGGATCGACCGGTTCGATTGCCGGAGTGAGGACACCGCGAAGAGCCACGGACGCGCAGAGCGCCGCGCGTTGGACGCCGAACGCCACGAGCACGCCGGCGACCTCGCGGAGACTGCCCAGGCACCACGCGATCGACATGAGGGATCGGTCGCGCTTGCAACCGTGACCGTGACCGAAGACCCACACGAGCCCGTTGACGGTGCGCCACCGCGCTGGATGTCCGCACGGCGTGATCGCCGCGATGATCTCCGCAGGCGTCATCGGTCGAGCTCCTCGCGGCGCCGAAGCTCCGCGCGTGCCATGCGGCCGAAGACGTCCGTCCGCAGATCGTCGCGCGCATACAACGCGATCTCCTCGTTGGACCACTGCCCGAGCTTGAGACCGAAGCGCACGAGCACCGCGAGCAAGCCGCCGCGGCCGTGCAACAGCCCGTTGTGGAACTTCACGGCGTGCCTCCCGCGCGGGTGAGCTCGCGCCGAGCCGCGCCCAGGGCGAAGCGCAACACCTCCGCCGTGCTCTTGAGGTGCGACATCTCCCGGACCTCGCCGAAGAGCACACGGTCCTGCTCCTCCCATCGCCAATAGACCACGGCCGGGGCGTCGCTCTTGTCGGGCCCGCTGTCGGGCGCCTCGTCATTCGGTTCTTTCGTCTGGTCGCTCATGGCCGAGCACCATGCGACCTTATCGACCGTCCGTCAAGGTGTCGCAGCATAGATTGCAACCCGTACGCGCCTCCCCCTTGACACCCACGCGGGGCGGTCACATAGTCCCTCGGCCGGCAGACGACCGGCAGGAGCGACGGACCATGAAGGGTTTCGCCCGACGATTGACTCGCGTGCGCTGGATACATCCGCGGGAGGCGTTCGCCACGCGGGCCGAGTACCGGAGGAACAAGCGCTACCACCTGCGCAGCGGGAATAGCGCTTGTCGGCGGCTCGACACCGAGAACGGCGGCGCATTCGATCCCCCCTATGTTGCTCGCCCAGGACAGAGGACGCGATGACCGCCCTCCTCCTGCCCTTCTGCGACGGTGGCCCCACGGATCCAGATCGGTCCTGGGGCTACCGCGACTCCGGCGACGGCGCCGAGGACGCGGACGATCTCGCCGTCGACGTTGACGACGGCGCCGTTGACGACGACCGCAGCTTCGCCGCCGCGCGAGGCTCCGTGTTCGTCACGCCGATCTTCGAAGGGAGCTGTTAGATGAGAGACCGATTCGAACAAGCGGCAGGCATCCTCGCGGCAGAAAAGCTGCCGCTGCGAGCCGCGTGGCATAAAACGGGCGCTGCGTTGTACGACGAGGCCGGGACCATCGTTTGGACAGGGCGGCGCAGCGAACTCGTTGCCGAGGTTCGGCGACGCGTGGTCGAAGCCGTGAGTGCGCGAGCGAAAGCTGCCGCGGCGGACATGCCGGACCTTCCGACTTACTAAGGAACTGCGTGCGCGGGCGTAGGCCCCACCGGTTCGCGACCGGACGCACGCGCCGATCCCTGCGAGACGCGCCCCCGGCATGCCGCCGCGCGTGCTGCCTCGCAGGGTCGACAGCTTGGAGATGACGACGATGAACGCCGACGTAGACCCGCTCGATCGACTCCGGCCACTCCCGCCCGCCCCGACGCGGAACCACGGGTGCAGCGAGCCCGCGGAGGCATGCACCGGCCCGCGGCATTCGCCGGTGAAAGTCGGTGAGACGTGCGCCTGCCCGTGCCACGGCACCGCGGACGCTGATCTGATGAGCCTTGGGCCGTACCCGCCCGCCCCGATGCACGAGCGCCGGTTGATCGGCCTCGCGCACGTCCCGACGACGTGGGAGACGGTCGCGCCGATCGTGGCGGTGTCGCCCGCTGGTCTCGTCGTGCACCTGCCGATCGGTACCGTGCTGCGCGCCTCCGAAGAGACGCCTGCGCGCCCGTTGCCGGAAGAGACGGTGCGGGCGATCGCGCGCCTCGTGGCGTTGCTGCCCGTCGGCCGCCGTGAGCTGTGCCTCGGGTGCAAGAACCAGGGCCCCGTCGACCTGCTCGCCGCCATGCCCGGCGTGCACGTCACCGAGACGCTCTACCCCGGCACCGACACGCGCGAGGCGCCCTACGTCATCCGGTGCGCCGAGGTGACGATCGACGGCCTCGCCGTGCGCGCGCAGCACGATCGCGAGCCCACCGCGGAGGAGCTCGCCCGGCTCGACCGCGCCCGCGTGGACGCGACGCCGCGTATCCGACCGGTGCACCTCACGAGGACGCCGTGAAGAAGCCGACGATCACCGCGGTCCGAAAGGTCTGCGAGGAGCACGACGCGCGGCAGGCGAACGGATGGCAAGCCGCCGAGCGTGCCGAGCACTGGATCGATCCCGGTGACGCGGAGGGCGCGTGGAAGGGAACGACGTGGCCCACGGATAGCGCGATCGATCTCCAGCGTTCGCGCGAGAAGCACGCCACGAGGACGCCATGACCGCGCGTTGGCTCGACCTCACGCCGGCGCAGTATCACGCCGCTGTACCGCCTGGGGAGGTGCCGCCGCTCTCGCATTCGCTCGCCGTCGAGCTCCTCAACCGGACGCCGCTCCACGCGCGCCGCAAGTGGCTCGCCCGTGGGCCCTCGACGCCGCACAGCGAGGAGGCCGCGGAGAAGCGGCGGCGCCTCGAATGGGGGACGCTCGTGCATTCCGAACTGCTCGGCGGCGTCGACGATCGGATCGTGATCGCGTGCAACGACACCGGCTTGACGCAGGAGCCTTTTACCGATTGGCGCACGAAGGCCGCGCAGGCGGCCCGCAAACGCATCTACGAGGACGGGCGGATCCCGGTGCTGGAGAAGCAGATCCGCGACGCCCGCGTCTTCGCCGACAAGGTGCGGGGCAAGCTGCGCGACGTCGGGATCGACCTTGAACCGAACGAGCAACGCTTCAACGAGCAGGCGATCATGTGGGGGGAGGACGGCACGCCCTGCCGCGCGATGTTCGATCACGTCGACCTGCGGAAGGGGCTCGTGCTCGACATCAAGACGGCGGAGAACGCGCACCCCGAACGGCTCAAGCGGAGCGTGATCGACTTCGGGTACGACGTGCAGGCCGCGGCGTACACGAGCGCCCTGGAGCACCTCGACGCGCGCCTCGCGGGCCGCGTGCGCTTCGCCCTCGTCGTGTGCGAAGCGCACACGGCCGAGGTCGTGATCGTCGAGCTAGGGGGTGACTTCTTGCACCTCGGCCGGCAGCGCTGGGCGCGCGCCGTCCGCACGTGGGCGCGCTGCTGCGCCTCGAACACCTGGCCGGGCTACCCGCGCTCCGTGCGCCTGGAGTGCCCCGAATGGGCGATCGCCGCCGAGATGCGCGCCGCCCACGACGACAACGACTTAGCGGTCCACGCGGAGCCGCGCGGCGCAGACGACGCCGCAGATCCGCCCGAAGGAGACGAGGACGATGGATCGGAAGAAGCGTGTTTTTGACGACGTGCCCGCCGTGCGCGAGCGCGTGCCCCTGCTTATCGGGATCGACGGCTGCTCAAGCAGCGGCAAGACGTTCAGCGCGCTGCGCCTCGCAACTGGCATCCAGCGCCTTTACGGGGGCGACATTCGCTTGATTGACGCCGACCACGGCCGCGGCCTGCACTACGCCGACCGCTTCGCGTACCGGCGGATCCCCTTCGATCCGCCCTTCGGATCGCTCGACTTCCTCGACGCCATCCAGCAGGCGATCTCCAAGGGCGGCGTCGTGATCGTCGATCACATGAGCGCCGAGCACGACGGCGAAGGGGGAATGCTCGACACGAAGGAGGAGGCGACCGAGGGCAAGAACAGCCGCAACGCGGTCGGCTGGAAGATCGCGAAGGGGCTGCACCACCAGCTCGTGAGGGCGATCCAGCAGATCGGCACGCCGGTGATTCTCCTGTGGCGCGCCGCCGACAAACTCGATTGGAAGACCGGCGGAGAACCGAAGAAGCTGGGCATGATGCCGATCGGCTCGAAGGATCTGATCTTCGAGATGACGGTGAATGCGTACCTGCCGCCGGCCGCGCGGGGCGTTCCGAACTGGAATCCCGCCGAGGTCGGCGAGCGCATGATGACGAAGCTCCCGACACAATTCCGCGACGTCTTCCGCGAGGGCGAGGCGCTCTGTGAGGCGCACGGGGAGGCAATGGCCCGCTGGGCGCTGGGCGCAGCGGCCCCCGCCCCGTCGAACGGCAAGAGCGCGGCGCCGCCAGCCCGCCAGCCCAACGCGCAGCAGGAGCGCCTCCGACGATGGGCTGCCGAGGTCGCCGCGTGCACGACGGCCGAGCAGCTCGACGCGAAGGCCCTGGAGGCGGAAGGCTTCGGCTTGGGCGAGAAATCGCGCCCGTGGGCAATGGCCGAGCTCGCGAGGGCCCGCGCGGCGTTGGGGCCGCCCGCTCCGGCAACCGACGCCCCGCCCGCCGACGGAGGCTATGATGACCGCGCCTTCTGACCGCCCCACGGCCCGCGCCGACCTCGCCGAAGCCGCCGCGCAGCTCGACCGGTTGAAGGACGGGCACCGCGGGCGGTGACCTGTTAATCCGACGAACACCCCCTGTTTGGAATAAGAACACGTGCTAAGTGTGCGAACCTGCTAGCGAATGTGGCGGAACGAGCCTTTGGAGAGTGCGCCGCCTGTTCTGGATCTGAACACCCACCGGCGGCGCACCCTCGTTTTCCGCGGCTTTTCGCGTGCGCGACCGTGGCACGAGCTCTGCAATAGAGTCTTGGCATGAAGACGCCCCGCAATGACGGCCCTGTGACTCTCCGCTCCGCCGGCAACCCGGCGCCTCCTCCTCCCCCTGTTCGTCACGCGTGGCCACTTACGAGGTTCTCCGTTGGGGCGTCGCGATCGTCGAGATCGACTACCTCGGCAACGATAGGCTTTGGTCGGGGTTCCGCGTGGAGATCGCCAACCCCGGGATCGACGCGAACGGCATCGATCCACTCTATGAGGAGGCGTACCGGCTCGCGTGCGTGGCGGTTCGTCCGCACGGATACACCCTCGCGCGGTTTGCTCGCGCCTGATCGGTTTACACCTCCGCCGCCCGCCCGGACGTGCCGCAAACGCGGTGCCCCGGGCTCGCGGCGTTGAAGGAGTCGGAACATGGATCGCTACACGAACGAGGACGCCGCTTTTGACGATGAACGCTTGAACGGTCCGCGCTGCCCCCGTCACGGGTAGGGGCTGCTCGTGCTGCTCGTCTTGCGGCTGCTCCAAGGGCCACGCGCCGTGGTGCCGCGAGCGGGAGCCGGACGAGGACGGCGAGCAGGAGACCGTGTGAGCGCGCCCGACGGCGTGCCGCTCGTGGTCGCCCGCTGGGCGCTGGGTTTCCACCTCGTGCCGTGCGCGGCACGCATTGAAGGAGTCGAGACGATGAATAGCGATACCAAGACGCCTCGCGCGTTCGAAGTGGTGGCCGGCACATATTGGCCGTCCTATCTCCTGGGGGCCGCCAAAGAGGCGGGGCTCGCCGAATACGAAGCCCGGCTTGAGGCCGAGCAGATTCCCACGTCGAAAGAGACGTGGCTCACTCCGGAGTACCAGGCGCGCATGCGCGAAGAGGGCGCGGCCGACGTGGCCCGAAGTCAAGCGGCGATCGGCCTGCGGGCGACGGAGCAGGCCGTCCGCGACGAGATCGAGCGACACCTAAACCTGCCGCGATTCACCGCTGCCGGATCCGCGTGACGACCGCCTCGAGCAGCCCGACCGACTCGCGCCGCACCTCCGCCGCCCGCTCCAGCGCGGACAACCGGCGGAGGTGCCGCCCCGCGTCCTTGAGCTGCGCCGCGAGATCGCGGATCGTCTCGGGGTCGCGCGCGCGATCGTGCTCGGCCTCGGCACGGCGCCGCTCCGCGATCACGAGCCTGGCCGCGAGCAGCAGGACGATCCCGCCGAGAACCGTCGCGAGCAACCGGAGAGCTTCCACGGTTCTGCATCGTCACGGCGAAGCGGGCGCACGTCCAGCGGCGCCTCCGAAAAATCGACCGCCCCACGTCGCTTTTGACCTTGCGCTGTACCGCAAGCCGAGTTAGATTCCATTTATGGTCGAGACGACGAAGAAGCCGGGCCGGTTCGTGGACATCGCGCGCAATTGCGTCGCGCTTGCGGCTGCGAGCGCCAACAACCACGCGCCGATGATGTCGAGCGCGGTTTTCTGCCTGAACGACGCCCGCGCGTTGCTCGCCAAGGGCGAGCCCGTCCCGGCGACCAAGCGCGCCCTTGACTCGCTCTCTTACAGCGTCGGCACCTTCCACCCCGACTACAATGAGGTTCGCGACCTCGTCGCGTGGCTCGCGTCGTGAAGGCCCCTCGATCCGTTCTCGTGCTGTCGCTCTTTCCCGGGATCGGGCTGCTCGACATGGCGTTCGAGGCCGAAGGGTTCTGCGTCGTGCGCGGTCCGGATCTCCTGTGGGGCGGCGACATTCGGCGCTTTCACCCGCCCGCAGGGCGCTTCGACGGCGTGATCGGCGGCCCACCATGCCAACAGTTTTCGCCTTGTTCGGGCGGCACATCCGAGGCGGAAAACTTGATCCCGGAGTTCGAACGCGTCACCGCCGAAGCGGCGCCGGCGTGGTTCGTGATGGAGAACGTGAAGGGCGCACCTGAGCCGGCCGTGCCGGGGTACGTGGTGCGGTCGCGTCTGGTGAACAACCGCTCTTTCGGCGAGGAGCAGAACCGTCTGCGACGCTTCTCTTTCGGCACCGTGGACGGACGCGAGCTCGACACGTCGCCCGATGAAGCGGTGCTTTTCAATCCGGTCAAGGCGGGCTGCTTTACGGCGAACGGCACGCAATGGGAGCCTGGCGCCGACACGAAGCGCGGCCGGCTCCGTGGACGTTCGCGCTCCGTGCGCACGTGGGAGGAGTTCAAACGCGGCGCCCGCTTGCAGGGCCTTCCCGACAACTTCGAACTCCCTGGATTCACTGCGGAGGGGGCGATCCGGGCTATCGGTAACGGCATTCCGATCCCGCTCGGCCGGGCGATCGCTCGGGCGGTGCGGAGGGCGTTGTCGTGATCGATCTGCCCGCCGTCCTCCGCGCCGCCATGAAGGCGCGCGGCATCAATCAATCTGCCCTTGCCGCGAAGCTCGCCGAGCGCTGGGGAAAGCTCCCCGTGCGCGTGAACGAGAAGCTTTCCCGTTGGCTGAACGGTCATGACGATCCGCGGTGGTCCGCGCTGGTCGACGTACTCGACGTGCTCGACCTCGACCTCGTGCCCCGAGCGAGCACCCCCGCCACCGCCACGAAGCCGACCACGTAGAGCGCCCGCGCCGCGTCCCAATCGCTGAACGGATCGCGCACGAACGGCCCGATCGTCGCGACCGCCGCCTCCGTCGCGAGCAGCACGAGCGCGGCCGCGTGCACCGGCGAGCTGCCCCACCTACGCGCCGGTGTCCACGCGCGCCAAACGGCCACGACGCCGCCCGCCACGGCCGCGAGCTCGACCGCGAGGAGGAGCCGCGCCACGAACGCCGCCCTGGCCACGCGTGCCGCGGGATCGTCGCCTGGGTGCCCGTACGGCCGCGCGAGGACGAGCACCGCGCCGGCGACGAGCCAGACGCAGACCGCGACGCCCATCGCCCACCGTGATCTCAATCCCGAGAACACCCGCCACGACGTCACCATGAGCGCGCACGGCCACGCCATTGCCAGGGCCTGCTCCGCGAGCCGCACGGCCGACGCGAGCCCACCGCGGGGCGCAGGAGGCACGCACGGGACAACGACTGCGAGCACGGCGCGAGGGTCGCCGAGGACGCGGCAATCACCCACGGCGAGCAGCACGTCGACAACAACTGCAAAGGCGAGGAGCAGGACGAGCGGCGATCCCCCAAAGGTGTGCGCCGGTACGTCGCCGCCGTCGGGACCCCGGGCGATCGTGCGATCCTCCACCCCCGAAGGTGTGCGCCGGGTGAACCGAACGGCGCACGCGAGCGCGAGGAACTCCGCGGCCAGGACCGCGAACCACACGATCAGACCAGCGCCCCGCAATGCGAGCACGAGAAGATCGCGCCCGCCTCCGACACGACCCGGCAGCGAGCCCGGCCGATGTGCGAACAGATCGCCGGGACGAAGTCGCCGCTCGCGTCCCGGCAGGGCCCCTCGTGGCGCTCGCGGCGCCGGCACGTGCCACGGCAGCCGCCGTCGCGCCCGCGCTTGCAACGGGCCCACGTCGGTCGCGCACATGGCTTCGGCGCGGCTGGGCGGAGATCGGGGCGCGCCTGATACAGCCGCTCGTCGCGGAGCTTGCGGCGCTTGACCACAAGACGCGCGAGGAGCTCGTCCACCATGCGATCGGGGATCGTGATCGGCGTGACCTCGGCCCCATCGTCGCGCACATGGCAAACGACGAGATCGCCGTTGGGCTCGAAACGAGTCCGCGCCATCGTGATCTCCGGACGCCGCCGGAGTCGCGCGGCGGAGAGGTCGATCACCTTGGCCGTCATATCGCCTTGATGAGCGGATCGACGTCGAGCACCGCCGGCCCGATCACGACGACGCGCGCGATCGGCGTGCCGCTCACGCTGTCCGCGATGAGTCCGAGCGCGAAGAGCTGCCCTTCGTCGAAGGAGATCGGTGCGTCGCGTGAGGCCGATGTCGCCCAGGCCGCGAGCGTCTCGTACGTCCCCTGATCGATGAGCGATCCCGAGTCCGGATCGAGCCGCCACACGAAGCCGACCAACGCTCTCTCGATCGCCAGCCGCTGCACGACGCCATCGACGTCGAGGCCGCCCCACTCGGCCCTTTGCGGGACCCACGTCGCGCCGTTGCGGATCGCGTTCAAAACAAGGGTCGCATCGGGTTCGGGCGGTCCGGATCCAGGCATTCCGCGAGGCTACCCCGCGCCGGCGTCTTCGTCACGCGCGACCAGCCCGAACACCCGCCGGAAGTCTCCCGCGTCGCCCTCGAAGCAATCTCTATCGAGCCCGCCGCGCACGCCGTGCTGGAGGATCGTCGCCTCCGTCCACGGGGCGGGCGCGATGTATGGCGGCGTCCAGTCTGCGAGCCACAACGGCCATGTCGCCCACCATGGATCGGCGCGCAAGCCGAGCTCGTGCGCGAACCACGCCGACAGGTAAACCGCGATCGGCCGCTCCTTCGCCGCGTGGACCTGCTCGAGCACCGCCCGCGCCGTCGAGCGGTACGCCGCACGTGGCCAGGGCGCCCGCCCAGGAAGATCCTCGAGATCGATCGCGATCGCCGCGGGCCCGACGATCGCCTCGACACCGGCGAGCCCGTCGAGCAGCGCCTTCGCCTGCACCTCGGCCGGCGCGTCGGTGATGTAGCCGTACCCCAAGAAGATCTCGACATCGATCGCTGTCGCCGCGCGCAAGTGCACGACCGCGGACGGATCGATCGAGCCCCCGTGCGAGACGCGCACGCCGACGAAGCCGATCCCGGCGAGAGAAGCCCACGGGATCGCGGTGTTGTACTCGCTCACGTCCACGCCGCGGATCGTCATCGTCGCGCTAGAATAGCTCAGTGCTGCGGGTGTTGTTGGTGGAGGACGACGAGGCAACGGGGCGGGTCCTCGCGGCGATCCTGCGCGCCGAGGGCATCGCCGTCCACCTGATCGACGACGCGGAGATCGCGCTCGAGCTTGTACGCCTGCTGCCCCTCGACCTCGTGATCGCCGACTTCGCCCTCCCTGGAATGTCCGGCCTCGACCTTTGCCGCGTCCTTCGCGGCGCAGGGCAGACGCACCCGACGATCCTGATCTCGGGAGGAGCGCCCGATGAGCTCGCGACGGTGGCCGCCGAGGTTGACCCGCGCTCCGGCGTGCCCCTGGTCAACCAGTGGCTACCCAAACCGATCGACCGGGCGACGCTCCTCCAGACGATCGAGGAGGTCCTCACGCGCCGCTCGTCGCTTCCGCCGTGAGCCGCCGTGCTGCTACGCTTCGCCGCATGACGCGCACCGAGACCATCGACGCTCTGGCCGCCCACCTCGTATTGGTCCTGCTGCGCGCGCTCCCCGACGTGAAGCTGCTCGTGGGCTACCTGTTGCCCCATGAAGACGAGAGCGAGCCCGACGCGCCACCCGATGACCTGCGCATCGACGTCGGCCGCGTCGCCCGCGCCGTGATGTCGTGCGGGCCGGCGATCGAGCTCGTCCAGGCCTACGGCGCCACGCACGAAGGGAATCACTTCCGCCTCGTGCAGCGCGCGTGTGCTTGGGGCTAGCTCGTCGCCGTCTGGTCGGCGCGCTGGATCGAACGCCATTCGCGTGTGCTCGTCGCCTTCCCCTGCTTGATGCGGAGCCAATAGACGCGCACCTTCGCATTCAGATACGCGACGCCGCCGGACCCCGCGTAGCCCGCCCCGAGCGACACGATCGTCGTTCCGAGCCCCGCCCACTCGTTGCCGATCGTGCCTTTCTGGTAGGCCGAGCCGTTGACCGAGCCCATATGCTGCGTGCCGTGCCGCTGGTAAAGCACCGAAAAGATCGCGTTGGCTCCACCTGTGCCGCCGACCTCGCCCCCGCTCTCGGCGTTCGCGCTGTCGAGGTATTGGCCATTATAGAGGACGTTCCACGCGATCCTGGATTCTTCGAGCGTCCCGACGCGCGCCAGATCGACGATCACACGAGACGCTGAGTCGAGCTTGTTGAACACGCCCTCGACGGAGAAGTCGCCGCGCGGATCCCAAAGATTGTTGGTGAGCAGCAGCACGTCATCGACGCCGTCGAACTCGACATATTTGTGACCGTTGCCGTCCGTCGCGCAGACGGGTTGCTTCGATCCCGTCGCCTGCACGAACGACAGGGTCGCGCCCGCGTCCGCCCAGGAACTCACGGCGCCGGTGCTGAGGCTCTCCGCGCTCCACTCTTTCGAGTAGTGCGTTTCGGTGAGAGCGTCGGTGATCGTCGGCGACTCGGCGAGCTCGATCCGGCAGACGCCGCCCGCCGTGAACGCATGGCTGAAATCGTCGAGTGCTTCCGGCCCGCCGATGATCTGGATCTTGCCGTTCGTGGTTGTGCTCGTGATCGACGTGTCGAACCGGTAGATCCCGCTCCGGTTATCGAAGGTGAGATCGGCGACATGCTCCTTGCCCCCGTAGGTCGCGTCGCTCTTCGCATCCGCGTTCCGGCCGATCCACGCCTCGAGGGCAAGCCGGTTATCCCAGCCGTTCGATGACCCCGTCTTCGCCTTGAACGCCATCGAGCCCAGCACCTGAAGGCCTGGCGCCTCGACCGCATCGGGCATCGTGTACTCCGCGACATCTGCGACGACGGGGAACCACGCGCGCTCGAAGTAGATCGATCCGTCATTGTTTGGGAGGCCAGCGTGAAGTCCGCGATTGTCGTCGCCGCTCGCGGTGATCTTGGGCCGCAAGAGCGACTCGTTTTGCAGGTTCGTCCCGAGGATCGACACGAGCGGATCGGGATCTGGAATCGGCACGAGCGGCGCTTCCGTGCGATCACCGAGGACAAAGATCGGCGCCGTCCAGCCTGGCAAGTCCAGGAGGCGCCGTACGGCCGTCGCGGGGTACACGACGCGGTACGTGTCGAGGCTCGCAGCGGAGCTCGTGAGGCGCGCGGCGAGCTGGCCCTCGATCAGCGATCGATTGCTCGCGCTCTGAAGGTCGTAGTAGCTGTTCGCGCCGTACCCCATGTTCCAGTTGGGGGCGATGAGAACGAGCGCCGCGATATCCTCGGGGAACGTCGCGGCGTAGAGCAGCGCATCAAGCGCGCCCGTCGACATCCCCACGAGGATGCGGCTCCGCCCCGCCGCCCACACCTTCGCGCCCTCCGCGGTCGCCGCGTGGTTCAGCATGTAGCGGTAGGCCCACCGGTCGCGCCGGTAGTCGACCGATCCGTTGATGCCGCGCCCCGGGCCCGTGAGCGCTACGGCGAGCAGGCCGCGCCCCGTCGTGGCCTCCACGTAGCCCGTTACCCGGTGCATAAAGGTCGTGTCGTACAAACTGTCGTCCGACGCGAAGCCCGGGAAAAAGCCCGTCAACACGAGGTTGCCCGTCCCCGCCACGTCATTCTTGTACGACCGGCGATACTTGAGCTGCGTCGAGGCGCTGATACCGTCCGTGAGCCCCGTCTCCGTCGTGTCCGTCCACGTCGAGCCCGCGGAGCTCGTGAGCGCTGCCGTGGATAGCGCCGGCGCGGTGCCCGTGAGCCGCTGGTACAGCGACGCGGACAGAAGGCCGCTGCTCACCGAACTCGCCCCCGGCACGAATGCCCTGCCGAAAGGTCCGCCGCTCACAGGATCACCACCGCGTAATGAGCGATGCCCGTCCACGCGAAGGAAGTGTTTTCGCCGAGGATCGGCACACCGTCAGGCGGGAAGTCGAGCCCGAACGACTCGCCCTCGTCGAGGTCCGCCGCGTCGCTCACCTCGCCCGCAGAGTTGGTGATGGTGACCGATCCGCCTCCCGTGTCGCCGACGAAGCCGAACGAGAGCACGCGCTTGCCGGCCGGCACGAGATAGGGGCTGCTTTCGGTGGTGATGATCTGGAGTGACCGGGCCATGGGGCGTCCCTTCTACAGGTAGGCGGAGAACGATGTCGGGTCGGGCGATCCCGCGATGATCGTCACGAAGATCCCGATCATGGCGCCCGAGGGGATCGTCGCGGAACTGTGCGTGAGCGTGTGCTGCACGAACTGGAGGATCGGCCCGCCCGGGACGTAGCCCGTCGTGCTCTCCGTCGTGACGATCACGAGGTCGTGCTCCGTCCCGTCTGGCTCGAACCAGGCGACGGTCACTTGGTAGTAGTCGGTGTCGCTCGCGGCGATCGACATGGTGGTGACGAGCCGGATGCTGTTCTCGGCCAGGTCGTAATCGGCGGCGAGGCGCGTCCCGAAGAACCAGACGCCAACGATAGGGAAGCCGCCGCTGGCCAGCGTGTTGTGCGCCGCCGGGCCCGCGGAGGCGCCTGAGCCGCCACCCCCGCCGGCGTCGACGGCGTCGATCATCTCCTGCAGCGCCACCGCGGCATGCTCGGGATCCTTCGCGATGTCGTCGGCGAGCGGGTGTCGCAGCTGCAGGTTCGTCGTCCGCACGACGATGATCCGCGTCTTCGTGTTGACCGTCGCATCGGGGCGGCCGGCGCTGTCGAGCGCGGCCACGCCGCCGTTCACCTGGCACTGGATTTGCCACGCGCCGACCTCGCCCGGGATCGTGATCTCGACGATCGCCGTCGGGGGATCGGCCTGGCCGTCCGATGGCGCGAACGTGGCGATCGTCCGGCCGTTGCTGCGGTCGATGCAGGAAAAGATCGCCTGCCACACGTCGAGCGCGGGCGTGTCCTCGAGCTTCGCTTCGATCACGTCGCCCGAGGCGCATTCGAAGTCGCCATCGTCGAAGGCCGACCACTCGCCATCCTGCGTCTGGTTTCGGAGCTGAAAGCGGGCGCTGCTCATGGTGCGGGATCTCCGAGGACGTCCACCGACGTCGTGCCGAACCAGCGGTTGTGGACCTGCTCGCGCAGCGTGACCGTGTGCTCGCCGCCCTGGTCCGGCGTGAAGATCACCGCGAGCGGCAAGTCGACGATCTCGCGCCGCGTGTGCCTCCCGTCCGGCGCGACGACGATCAGATCGAACGGCGGCACGAGGCCCTCGTTGATGTACGCGGTGCGGACCTGCACCGCGAGCGTCACGGGCTCGAAGGCGCGGATCCGCTCGAGCGCGTTCTGCGGCACGAGGTCGAGCGCTTCGGCCTGGAAGGAATCTTGGAAGAGCTCGGCCGCGGGGTTGCTCGGCGCGAGGATCGGGGATGCCACGCGGCCAGCTTATCCGACCTACTCGACTTCGAACGAGAGGATGATGCTCCCCCCGCCGTCGCGCCTCACGACGAGCTCTTGATGGCCGTTCGTGGTCGAGCTCAAACGCACCGTGATCAGCGACGTCTGGCCCGGCGTCGCGATGATGCCGGGCGGGAAGGGGCCGCCGAATTGCAGCACGCTCACGGCGAAGAGCCGGCCGTCAAGATCGCCGTCGAGGGGTGCGACGACGCCATCGGCGACGCACTTGATCACGACGTCGGTCGTGCCGGTCGGCTTTCGCACGCGCCGGTAGCGGTGCACGTTGCGGTTGCGGTGCGAGAGGCGATCGTCCGCCCACACGAGCGTTTCCGTGCCGGAGTCAAAGCGGACGTCGAAGTCGGGCATGCGGCGAGGATACCTTGGCGTTGGGTCGCCGCGAACGCTCGGGCGGCGTATCCTTGCCCAAGGAGGAGCGGCACACATGACGACGTTGCGGCGCATGCTCGCGGGCATCCTGGTTCTCGTTGGTTGTCAACAGTCGCGGCTCGAGTTCGTGTGCGACACACCGAGCGGTCGCCCCGACTGCGACGTGACGGCAGTGAAGGAAACGTGCATCGCGCCGCGTCGGATGTTCCTTTGTCAGGAACCGCTCGACGATGCCCGATGCGATGTCGCCGCTCCGAAGGTCGAGTGCGGAGGCGAGCTGCTGGTGGGCGCGTGCTGCGCCCCGTGACGCCCGCAGACGCACGACAGCCCGACCATCGACGCGCGGTGATCGGGCTGCGAGCGCTCGGCAGGGAAAGAAGGAGCCTCCCGAACCGGCGGACAATACCGCGGAAAACGCCCCCGTACACGATGTTCGTTGCCGACCGCGCGCCGACGTGGCTCACTCTCGCCCGAAGGAGCGGCGGCTCTTCCCGCCGGAAAGACATGAAAACACGGTTCTTTTTGCTTGTTTGCGCCATCTCTGGCGCCCTCTTTGGTTGTGCGGCAGGGCCCCAGGGGGAACGCGGCCCGATGGGCGAGACCGGCGAACGTGGTCCCACAGGCCCCGCGGGTCCCATGGGCGCCGATGGCATTTCGAGCGGCAGCCATAGCGGCTCGCGGCTCAAGATCCGCTCGTATGTCGCGGAGGACGGTTCGCGCCTCGACCTTGGCGTCTTCGATTCCGCGTTGGAGACGCCCTGTCATTTCGGCGTCGCCGCGGACGGGGTCACACGGTGTCTGCCCACGGCGCCCGCGTATGTGGGGTATCTCGATCCCGGATGCACCAAGCCGATGGCGGTGAGCTTCAAGGCGTGCGACGGCGACGCGCCGAAGTACGCGATCCAGCAACTCAGCGATGACGCGTGCAGCGAGCCCTACGACTACTTCCGCGTGGGCGCGCCGATCGCGGCGCCGGACGCCTATTTCAGCGCAGGCCCGAGCACGTGCCAGCAGAACGCCGTGAGCTCCAAGGCGGTGTTCTTCGACCTCGGCGTGAAGGCGCAACTCGAGGACTTCGAAGCCGCGACGATCGAGCTCCAGTAGCCCGCCTACTGGCGACCTCCGACCATCAATGTGAACGCGACGGCGGTGGCGGACGGATCGGCGATGCCACCGCCGTCGAGGTTCAGGAACGCGACGACAAGCGCGCTCGAGCTCGTGCTCCCGTGCACCATGTCGCAGACGGGAAGCGCGGATGGGTTCTTCGCTCCGCAGGCGACGGGCCAATACGTCGTGTTAAAGAAGGCCCGCGCGAACGTGACCAGCACGTAAGACGACGTCACGGAGACGGATGCGATGTTGTACCCGTCGTGCAGCGTCACGCCCCCCGATCCGTTCGTGGTGATGTACCCGCCGGCCTTCAGGATGTTGGCGCCGAACAGCATGTTGTTCGCACCAGGATCAGCGCTCGCCGAGGGCGAGGCGCCGGTGAACTGCGCGCCGCCCGTCCCGATGTCCGCGGCTGGATGCGAGCCGCTCCCGCCATTGCAGACGATGCCCTTTCCCGTCGAGCCGCCCGCGAACACACCGCCCGATCCTGAGCCATCCCCCTGCCCCGTCACGCCATGTCCGTTCGACGACGTCGCGCCGCCGCCGACGATGCCCGCCGTTGAACCGATGCCGAAGACACCCGTCGCGCCGACGCCCGCCACGCCGGCGCCCGAGCCATCTCCCGTGCCGGTGATCGCCGTGTAGGTCGAGGCGGCGGGTGCGGTCACTTCGAGCTTGCCCGTCGTCGCGATATTGCCAGCCGTCGTGATCGCGAGGTCGCCGGTGATGGTGAGATCGCCCGCCATCGTGAGCCCGTCGCTCGTGTCGAGCGCCCCCTTAAACGGCACGGGGTCGCCGGTGTCGAAGTCGAGGCCGCCGCCGTTTGCGCCGCTCCACGAGAGGTCGCCGCTCGGCGCGTGCGAGCTGCCGTCGGTGAGGTTCGGCGCCTCGCGGTACTGCTCGACGATCTTGTTGATGTCGTCGGAGGGGAGCGGCGCTTTCAGCGCGTAGGGGTAGCCGTTCGGTGCTTCGAGGTTTGCCACGCCGCGAGGATACCGCGGGCGTCACCCCATGGGCGTGACGTCGAGGAGGCTTTCGCCGTGGTCGCCGCCGTCGAGCAAGAAGGCGGGCGCATCGGGGTCGAGCACCTGGCCCAGCGTCCACGTCATGGTGGACGGGAGGCGCGCGTGCAGGAGCTTCGTCACCGCGCGTGACACCTCCTCGGGAATGTCGACCTCGTCATCGTCGAGCGCGTACACGACGCGCAGCACGTCGCGGGAGCTGTAGTTCGGATCGCGCGCCGCGGTGAACGTGCCGTAGTCGGGGAGGTTGTCGACGGGCGCGAGGTATTTGCCGGGCACCGTCGTGTCCGTCTGCTCGAAGTCCTCGATCTGGATCGACAGCTTCGGCGAGATGTCGAGCAGCGCCTGCGCGAGGTGCGGCGTCGTCGCTCCGTCGCGCGCTTTCCACGCGAGCCGCAAGAGCTCACGGAGCGCCACGTCGGAGGCCGCGCCATCGGACAAGAGTGCGTCTTGCCAAAGGCCGAGCGCGTCCGTGGAGATGCCCGGGAAGGCCTGGAGGAACGCGCGCCCGATTGCCCGGTCGGCCCCCGCGATGGCCTCCGCCGCGATCTGTCGCGGCAAGTCCAGGATACCGCCCTCCGGCCCTGGACCGCGTTCGCCACCCTCCGCGGCGCGCAGGCCGCGCCACGTTTGCTCCATGTCGGTGGGCCCGCCGCCGAGGCAGAACGGGAGAGGATTCGTCCAGCCGAGCACGTCAGACCGGATCGCCGAGCACGATCGTGCTGATGATACCTGCCGCCACCTGCACGTCGGTCAAGACCGCCTCGGCGCTCGACACGGTCGAGCCGGCGGCGGGGTTCGACAGGGTGAGCACGCCCCCGGGCGTGAGGATGGGCGGCGCGTTGTTGTAGACGGTGACATTCGAGACGTCGAGCGTCTCCGGGCCGCTGCTGTTGTAGCTCGTCACGATGACGTTTCCGGCACTGCGGCGCACCGCGATGTCGTCACCGATGGTGCCGCCATTGTCATCGCCGAGCTCGACGGCGAGGCGTTCGCCCGGAGCCGCGGCGAGCGCGAGCGTGACCGTCCCGAGCACGAGGACGCCGGACACGCTCGCGCCCCCCATGCGCGCGGCGACGTCCTGCGCGGTCGAGGAGTTGTAGATCTCGCAATAGGTCGCCTCCGCACACGAGCCGAACGCGACGGGATAGACGGTGTCAGCCGCGGTCGTGGCGGGCACGTCGATCCGGCCGCCGGGCTGCGCTGCCTGGTAGGGCACGCTCACCGTCACAGCGGGCGGAGACGGTAGCGAGGTGTCGGTGAGCTTTCGGGTGAGGACGGCGGTGCTGTTCGGCATGCAGCCGAGCTTACAAGATCGACACGGTGAAAGGCATGTCGGTCGCGCTGCCCGCTGCGTTCCACGTGCGGACGGTGATCTGCGTCGCGCTGTCGAGCGTGTACGTGGGCGGCCGCACGCTCGACGCGCTCTGCGGGGAGATGAGTGCGCCGGTGAACACGACGGGCAGGAGCGGGCCATCGTCGCCGCGCCAGTCGGTGTAGGAGGCCGCCTGCGCGGCGATCACGTACACGCCCGTCCCGCTGTGGTTGATGGTGACGCGGCGCGCGGGCACGTCCTCCGTGTTCCACGCTTCGCCACCCGCGAGCTTCGTCCCGTCGTCGTCGATCGTGAGCGACACAAGCGGGCCGAGCTTGTTGAGGCCGGCGAGTTGCCATTGCACCGCGTTCCACACGGCGAAGTCGATCTGCTTGCGCGGATCGGTGATCGGCATCGCGTTTTCGCGCGTGCCGCCGAGATCGTCGTACGAGGAGCGGCCCGGGAATCCTTGGCTCATAGATCCTCAGAAGGGTACACGGCGACGTGGC